>Ga0134124_10004607_pt1 | contig 11091 bp, 10 predicted proteins | sample KB304_FD_96880 | JGI IMG/M metagenome (GOLD analysis project Ga0134124, IMG submission 96880) | Terrestrial soil microbial communities without Nitrogen fertilizer from Kellogg Biological Station, Michigan, USA - KB3-0-4 | ecosystem: Environmental > Terrestrial > Soil > Unclassified ... | reverse complement strand
GCGATACCGCGTGCAGATGGCCATTTCGGAAGGGACACTCACTCCACTTTTGCGTTGGACCCGGCAGGGCCAACGAGGAGTGGATTTTTGGCTGCCTCAAGGAATTGGCTACGATCTGTTCCCAGCTCGGGGCCGGTATTTGCTTCAACATGAAGCATCTTATGTTGGCGCGGCACAGCTGGACGGCACAATTCTTCGCGAACTGTGGCCACTGCTTTACTTGCGACCCTAAGCATCCCGCGCGGCGACCGAATTCGTGGAGAAAACAAGCAAGTCGGTGACGCCAATTGGAGAATATGTACCGCGCTGCTAGTCATATATATCCAGTTTTGCCGCAGCTTCGTTCATACCCTCACGCACTCACGATCCATAGTGGCGGTTCTGGTACCCGGATGGACCGCGAGGATTAGTGACGTGAGGCTTGAATTTCGTAATGTTGCGCACCTGGTCCTGCAAAGGCTGTCCGAATAGACCGATAAACAGAGGTAAAGACGGGAGCGACGGACGCGCCGGTCCGCCGTGACAGGCAGCGTCCTGCGGCGTGTCCGCATTTGAATCTGAATAATCGAAAATCACAGAGGGCTGCGTTCCAGCTACGTTCCAGTTGGACGCAATTCCCGATGCCTGAGCGTTTTCTGCGTGTCTAAAAATCAACAACTTACGTGTTTTCAACGGTCCTTGATAGCCCGATTCCCTCCGCCGGCACCATCCAAACCCGCACAAAGCAGCGGGTTTCGGCCTGAGTTTGCACTCATACTGGCATACACCTCGCGCGACAATCACGTCTGGCGATCAGCTTGATTTTTTAGTCGCAACTTCGCGGACAGCAATCACCAACCCCCGTAAGAAACGTTCCTCATGGGCCGATCAAATCAACGAATAGCGTGTTTTCCCGACCGAGTGGGCTCGAGGCCTTGAATAGCTGCACACAAGCCGACTTCCGGGTATTAATCCAAATGTCTTCTGCTGTCCGTTGTTGGTTCAGGGTTCCGGGGCGCAGTTCAGTTGGTTAGGACGTCTGGCTGTCACGCAGGAGGTCGCGCGTTCGAGTCCCCGGCGCTCCCGCCAAGAGGAATGGTGTTCCAAACGGGCCACCTGCTCGATCGTTGGAACTGAATCCAATCGATCCAACAGGGCGCGGAACGCTAACTTTGGTGTGGATATGGCGCGCCGCTTTTCTAACGCGCTAGTTGACGGTCGCGCGCCAGTTGAGGACCACAGAATAAGTTTCGAGAAAACCCTTGCGAGGTTCTAACACCAGAAACTTAAGTCCATCCTCGGTGACCGCATACTGATTGACGGTAGGGTCTGGCACAAGTCCCGTGTCGAATAGCTTTCTTGGGATTCCTATTTTGGGAGCCGCGCCGCGCTCCACGGTGGCCGACATCATTTTTCCTCGGGGATCGATGAAGAAGAGTTCTTTGCCGTCTCCGCGCCAACGCGGCTGGACGCCGCCTGCCATCGAAACCTGTTTGATATCGTGAAACGACGGAAATGAGGCCACAAAAACTTCCCATGTGCCGGTGCGATTGTCCCCGTAAGCGATTAGCTGCCCGTCGGGAGACAGGTGAAATTCATCTTTCACGGAGCTTGATGAATAGAGTGCCTTAGGCTTGCTATTGCCTGTCACAGGTATTATCGAGAATGTTTTTGTGTCGTGCGTCAGCAGGAAGCCACCGTCCGGGGACCAGTCTTCGACCCAGTGCCTTTCATGGTCCCCATAGATCGGCTGTGATTGCTGAGTTCCGATTTCAATCTTCTGTACTAGGTACGGCGGATCGGATCCACCGTTAGGAAGAAGGTTGAATGCAACATAACGCGAGTCTGGAGACCAAACGGGGTCAGACTGTGCGTGGGGATCAGTCGTCAGAGGAGTCGTAGTATTGCTCGTCAGGTCTATGAGCCACAGACTGCCGGTGGCATGCTGGTGAAACGAATTCAGTGCCAAGTGCTTCCCGTCCGGGGAAAGCGTGAATTGCTGAAAATCGATCACCGGTTCGAAGCTGCCAATCACAGCGCCGTCTCGGGCGTACCAGTTGAATTGATCAAACGAGGAGCCTGTTGCAGTGCCATAGATAAGCACACCATTTTGAGAGGCTGTGAATTCGGAAGTGCCAAGATATGCCGGAGAGGCCGCGACGTTGGGTGCCAGCAACAAAGGTTCACCGACCTTTCGCACAGCTTTCCAGTCGATGCGTTGCGCGAAGAGATTCTGGTCCTGGGCGAACAGCAGGTAATCAGGCACCGCTATGGCACGACTTTGCGTAGCCAACAGCAAGGTCGGATTTCCACCATCGAGGGACTGAGCGTAGATTTTCGCTCCCGGATCGTTACTGGTCAGGCTTGTGCGAGCCAAATAGATAAAATGCTTGCCGTCAGGCAAAAACTGAACCCACATTTGGCTGACTTCGCCAGGAAGCAGCGACGTCACAGGGGTGACAGTTCCATCAGTGGGCGAGATGCGGAGAATAGGACTATTCACTGCTCTGGCAAAGAGAATGGTGCCGTCCAGTCCCCAGGCACCTTGTGCAATTTCCGGTACGGTGTAGATCACCTCAGGGACTCCACCCGACCGTTGAACCTTCTTCAGCTTGGCCCCCGCCCAGAAGCCGATGAATTGTGAGTCCGGCGACCAGAAAGGCAAAAGTGCGCCCTCCGTCTGCTCAATCCGTTGCGCTTCAGGCGAACTCAAAGCCCTGATCCACAAAAAGCTGTTGCCGGAAGCATCAGTGGCTGCAAAGGCCAGCGTCTGGCCATCCGGTGAGACCGCGATGTGTTCGAAGGGATGCCAGTTCCGATGTAGGTTTACCCCCTTGGGCAGACCTAGCGAAAGCCGCAATGTGTTGTTCGACTGAACTTTAGTACGAGACTGCAGCCAAATTATGGCAAGCAAGCTGGCGCACACTAGCACCGCAGTAACAGCCAGCGATAACGTACGCCGCGATCGCGAAGCAATCGCCTGGGAAGGCACAGGAGCTGTCACCTGATCGGCAATTTTCCCCGGCGAGGACCAGTGGAACTCGGGCACATACGACCCAGGCAGAATATCGATACGGACAACTGGAGTTTGCGCAGCCTCCCTATAATATTGTGCAAGCCTTTTGCGAACTTCGGTTGCTCGCACCCGGACGACCGCGTCGTTTGAGGTATCGTAATCGACCGGCCTACGAAACATTTCTGCGCCGATCATGCGCTCACTCAGAGAGTCCAGGTCACCCGCCAAAACGTGTTCGACGACCAGTCTGAGAAAGTCCTGGCAACGCTTGCTTGGAGCGAACGCATCGCTCGAAATCACAGACTCGAGCGCGCTCCGAACTAAGCTAGCTTGTTCGGCGCTGAGCTTATGGGCCGCTACAGAATGCTGTCCCATTGCCATCGGCGCTATAGTAGCGCTTAACGTGGCTTAACGGGTAGTGGGTGACATGCCGTAAACCCAAGACGGACAAAAGGTTATTCGCTTAACGGTCTCCTTAACGGTTCCTCGGACCAGGAACCTGTCAAATCTAACCTGCCTGAACTGTTTCGAACATTACCAACGGTTCCGAATTCCTTTATCGTCCCGCCTAGATACGGACGTTTGCCAAGAAGTGCCGTTTGTGAACGACCCTCGGAGGAACCTATGGGCGCGACTCTTGCTTTTACCGACCTCGAGAGCCTCGCAGGAAACATTCCTGGACTAGGCGAGCTGGAAGAAGAATGCTTTTATTTCGAGTCGGAAATTGGATCGGAGCACCAATTTGAGGACATCGTCGGCAAGAGCGCCGCTCTCCGCAAGGTGCTCGACTATGTTGCGATTGTGGCGCCCACCGGGGCAACGGTGCTCCTGCACGGTGAAACCGGCACTGGGAAGGAACTCATCGCGCGCGCGATTCACAACCTCAGTCCGCGTCGCGATCGGAGTTTCGTTCGCCTGAATTGCGCCGCCATACCTTCTGGCCTCGTGGAGAGCGAACTATTTGGACACGAAAGGGGCGCGTTCACAGGCGCCCTCACGCAGAAGGCGGGCCGATTCGAGCTGGCCGATCGCGGAACTCTCTTTCTGGATGAAATCGGAGATATCAGCCTGGACGTGCAGGCAAAGCTACTGCGCGCTTTGCAGGAGCGTGAATTTGAACGTCTGGGTAGTGCGAGGACTATTCGCGTGGACGTTCGATTGATCGCCGCAACCCATCGCGATTTGTCAGTGCTGATCCGCAATAACCAGTTTCGTGAAGACCTTTTCTACCGGTTGAATGTCTTCCCGATTGAAATTCCTCCCCTTCGCGAAAGGCGCGAAGATATTCCGCTACTGGTTCACTACTTCGTTTTACGTGCTTCGCGCCAGATGCAGAAGCGCATTCGGTCGGTTCCGAAACGGGCGATGGAGGCTCTGGTGAACGCCGATTGGCCGGGGAACATTCGCGAGCTGGAAAACTTCATCGAGCGCTGCGTCATTTTTACTAAAGGTCACGAATTGCGAGTGCCCATTGCAGAGTTGAACGCGTCTCATTCGCGCGTCTTTGCGACAGCCTCCGCATTCGAACAGGCAGAACGCAACGTGATCGTCGATGCGCTGAAGGCTGGGTCTGGCCAGATCTCGGGCAGAGGCGGCGCCGCCGAACGGCTGGGCCTGAAGCGGACCACCCTCCAGAACAAGATGCGCAAGCTAAACATCAATCGTGCTGAGTATGTCAGCTGAGCTTTCTAAGGAGGCGTTATGTCAATGATTCTCGTTTTCACTCGCAAGTGGAACGCGCGGTATCGCGTGCTCCGCCACCGCAACAGATTCAGCTTCGTGGAGTCCGTGCGCTATGGCTTGTGGCTGGCACGTGGCTGAGTCGAGACCACGATGAATAACAAGCCAAACGCGACGAGTGTTGCGGCTCCAGGTTGCGCGAGAAAGGTTCTCTGGCTCGGCGGCCACGCGATCATTACAACGCGAGACCGAATGCTCGGTCTCTTTCGATCCTGGAATCCTGGCCCATCCGGAATCTCCTTGCTTGCCTACTGACAGGAACCGTCATCGACAAACTGATTCGATGACGCTGTCGACGTCAGCGACTGCCAGCACGTCAATAGTTTCTGATCCAGAGGATCGCTATTCAATGAGTCAGGCGCTAGATAGTTTCTACTCACAACAATTTTTAGGTATTTATCCGTCAACGCGTCCATCGTATTGAATTCATTGGTCAGAAGCGGGAGGGCCCTATGGTCCATGTCTGTACTGGCCGCGGCTTCCGCCTGTTTGAGGCTTGATTGAATTTGCCTCCTGAAGTTGCCGAACCACACATCCGATAGTGGATATCCCCGCTCGATGCCAGTTTTCAAGGCGGCATGCCATTCGAGGATTTCCCTCATCGACTCGATCCCCGCAGTGAGGAATGGCCTGGAGAAGCCGACCGCGCGTTGTGGCGCGGATGCGGACTGCTCCGTCTGCGGTACTGTATTGCCGCTGCTGGGCAATGTCAGCGTCAGTTGATTTCCCGCGAAGCGCAGCGATCCTCCTGTGATTCGTGCTAGTCCCTCGACTTCTACATAGTTCTTGCCTTGCACCTGAATGACTCTTGCCTGTCCCTGCTGGCCTTCGATCAAGAGAGTACTCGTCTCTTGAGCCACCAACACCAGCAGGGGCAGCAGCAGGATCGCAACCAGCATCATCGAACTTCGAATCGCGTTTCGACGCATATTTTCCTTCCTTATCCTTCGCGAATTACTTCTTCAGCTGTTAGTGTCTAAAGAGCTTGGCCGGAACCTTTTGCCAGGAGGCGTTTAATTCCGTCCTGGAGGGAAGTCCTTCAACAGTTTTTGCGCTCCCTTGTTGAGCCTTTCCTGGTTTTTCTCCTGCTTTTTGCTGGGTTCAATCGCACGTTGGGCAGCACCTATCCAAACAAGCTTCTTTGCAGCAGGGTCATACATGCCCAGGACGAAAGTCCCGATGTTGATGGTTGAAGTAGACGCTGAAAATGAATTGAGGCCTCCGCCCCAAGGGCCCCATCCTCCCCAGCCGTCCGCGAAGCCGTTTAGCTGCTTTTCTCGATCGATAGCGAGCTGGAACCCAAGGAGTAAATCAGCTTTGCCGCCATCAACCACCTTGGTGAAGCCCTTGGCCGCCATATGGGAATCGACCGCTTGCTTGACTTGGGCGTCCAGGATCTGATCGGGCTGGCCACCTACTCGGGGCACGCCCTTTACCTCCTCGACCCATACATAGGTGTGATATTTCGAAAAATCAGTTCCTGGCATATAGTTCGTTCTCACATCCTGTGCGCTGGCCTGCACGCCAAGCATCAGGCCAAAGCAAATAAGAATCGCGATTCGGTGCATTCATCCTCTCCTTGTCGCACGTTACCTGTGCGAAATTGTTAGTCACTGAGGGAAAAGGCACGCGTCTTACCAAACCGAAATAACGAAACGGATTGCGCAATCCGCGTGATTTCACGGTTTTAGCCGCCACACAACTTTCAAAAGCTTTCTCACGCCACAAGAAGGTTGCCCGCATGCGGGCAGCGTGTGACCCGCCTACATGACATACGTGCCGCCTCTTCCATTGATGTCAACAACTTGCGTCGGCCGAAGTTTGGCACCCACATTGCCCATTAGCATGACGAAACCGCAGGGCCTGGTGTTAGGGCATTTCGGTTCTTGGGAGACGTTATGTCACTGATTCTCACATTCGCTCGTAAATGGGTCCGGTGGTATCGCTTGCTGCGATGTCACAAGGCATTCAGCTTCGCCGACTCCGTGCGCTATGGCCTGTGGTTGTCACTTAGCTAGAGGGGATGCTCTATGAATCCAGCACGTTCTTCGAATGAGAAACGGGCCTCCCAGTCAACGATTGCCGGCATCGTTGCCTTCCGTGATCCGATGACGGACGAGACGCTTGTGGCCGCTGCCAAGAGGGGCGATGAGAATGCATTTGAGACGCTTGTCAGGCGCCATCGGCCAAGAATTTTTGCGCTTGCGCTGCGCTACACGTGGGTTCGAGAAGACGCTGAAGATGTTGTCCAGCAGGCTCTGCAAAAAGCGTTTATCTACTTGAACAGTTTCGAAGGGAAATCCTCATTCTCAACATGGATAACCCGTATTGCCATCAACGAAGCCCTTATGTGGTTGCGCAGAGCTCGCGCGCTGCGCGAGGTATCTGTCGACAATTTGAGCAGCGAGGATGAAACTGTACCCGCACTGGAGATACCGGATCGAAGTCCAGATCCCGAAGCTGAGTACTTGCAGCGAGAGGGACTGCAAATTCTGTTCACTGCGATAGGCGAGTTGAGGCTAGGAATGCGGACGGCCATCGAGTTGCGAGAGCTTGGTGAACTATCCAACCGGGAGACTGCTCGTCGCATGGATCTCTCGCTCAGCACCGTTAAAGCACGGGTGTTCCAAGGGAGAAAGAAGCTACGCGAAACACTGAGACGCTATAGGAGATCCCCCGCGGCTTCGAGTCCCGCCATCCCCGCAATTCATTGTTAAGAACTTACCGAAAGCGCTCCGTTTCGTATGGGCACAAAAAGGCATGATTCAACTACACGAACGCCCGTGCGCGCGTCGTTTTCTGGCGGACCTTGTGTCGAGGGTTTCAGGATCACGAAGCAAAGCTAACAGTCTGTGTGAATCAGTACCGCTAACGCCCTTGTGTTTAGCGACACAGTTTCACTTGGACGAAAAGTCGGCTATTCGGCTAAGTACCGTTCAACGCGCTTCTCGTCACTTCATCTATGTGCTGGTCCAAGAAACTTAGTCGCCAACACAGAATATCTGTCACAGAATTGACCAACGTAGATCAGGAGTCGGTGTTCCAGATACGTTCCAGTCGGACGCAATTTCTGATGCCTGAGCGTTTTTGGCGTCCTGGAAAATCAATAACTTACGTGTTTTCAATAGGGCTTCATAGCCCGATTCCCCCCCGCCGGCACCATTCTTACTTTCTTACTTTCAAGAAGTTCCAACGACTTGCCAATTCAGCTGAGAGCACGTCAAAAGCGCAAGTGTAGTAAGACTGTAGTAGTTCTGAGCACCGTCAACGCTCTCACAACCCCTTCGGGTCCGGTTTATACCCGCCTCTTGGAGGTCCTTGAATAGCGTTCCCTTGAGTTCGTCGACGCGTTCCTTGAAACGGCGATAAATCAAAAACCAATGATGATCGCGCAGACAATGAGCGTCGCGCATAGTGCGACCAGATTCCAGCCTGTCATTGTTCAGGTCCTTCCGACCCGACTCGCGGAATGCTTGGGACATTTTATAGTTAAACCAACCCCCGCATGGCCATTTCTATCCCGGATATTTTTGCAAAAGCTCGGAATCAAGGGATACGACGACCTAAAGAGGCGGAGAAGAAGGCCTATCTTTCCTGGGCCGACACGCTCGCAAAGAAGGACGTCACGATTGAAGACTTGAAGCGTACCCTCCCGGCCGAGCTCGAACGAGCGAACCGAAAGCTCTCGAACCACGACATCACTGTACCGAAGCTCAACTACTACCAGGCCTACGCGAACCTCTGCCGCTTCATGATCACGGCGATCACCGGCCCCGAGAACGACTCCCATGTTGAAGGGCATCGTGTAGTCCCACTCAACCGGATTTCTTGAGCTAAGAATGCGAGTTTTCAGGTCACGCTGCATCGTAGACCGCCTTTTCTCGGGCATTACACTGCGTCAGCGGTATTTTTCGGTCGCTCCTGCGTCCTAAGCCTAGTAAATCTGAAAATCGGTGTTTCTTCGCCCTGCCGCCCGACAGGATTTTCAGTTGTCCGGTAACGGCGTTTAAGGCATTACCGATTTGTTTTAGGATGCTATCGACTCTGTGCCGAACTTTGTGCTTGAGGTTGCGCTTTCAGACTGTCGGTGATTGGCATGCAGACGTTCCTCCAACTCGAATCTACCGAGAGCATTTTTGTTCTCGGTAGAACTCAGTCAGGAGGAAGGTTATGTCAAAGAAAAAGAAAGCTACAATTCGTCAAAAGGCCGCTCGTCGCACGGCGGCTGGTGGATTCACGGAAGTCATCTTCAATCTATCGGCGGGAAGGAATGCCCGCGGTTCGCTGCGATGACGTGGAAAGAACACGCCGCTTTCATGAAAGAAAACGAAGTGGTCCGCAGTCGCTACGAAGCGCACATGAAGAGTGTCAGGTGAAGCGCTTCCGGGCGTTTCCGCCTTTCAACTCGGCGCGGCCCCTCTAGAGAACTTTAGCCATCATTGGAGGCTTCAGGCGAATATATCCGTTCTCAATCAGACCTTGTCCCACGTCTTCCGTGATCTGAAGTAAGAGTCCGGATTGTAGAATCCGGCGTATATCTCAGAGAAATAGGGGATGTCGGTCTTCCCGATTGAGTGTGCAACTCCCATAGCCGCATGCTGCAAGCCGCTCGGTAAGAAGGAACTGAGCACACTTAACCATCACTACTATCCGACACCCGAAGCCCGGCGAGGGAAGCCTGCCGACGGCTGGTGGCCATCTCGGGCATCGGACCTGTGACGGCGACTGCAGTCATCGCCGCGATCGGCAACGGAGGGGGCCTTTCGCAAGGGTCGAGAGTTCGCAGCTTGGAGGGAGTAGTTCCGCGCGAACACTTCCACCGGCGGCAAACAGAAGCTGCTCGGCATCAGCAAACGTGGCCTAGAGACCAAGGAATTGAATAATTTGTTGCGCCCAGAAGGTCCGGCGTTCGTTGTCCAGCGAATGGCCAGTTTTGTCCAGAAAGAGAGCTCTGCCGGGGGTATTCTTCATTAACGACGCCGTTTTTTGCGTCGCGGGACAGATGTCGTTGTACGGTACATGATCCTCGAGACCGCAGGCGAGCAGCATCGGCTTGCGATTCGACATGAAGAGCGGCTGATTGGTATGCGGGTCAATGTTCTGATGGCTGAATAGCAGCTGCTCCGCACCAAGGCGCCAGTGCCAGGCAAGAAACAAGGGATCGAAGGTCTCTTGGCGATCCAGCCGCGCTCCGGCGACCGAAGATTTCTTGCACAGGTAGTAGTCGCTCGTCCAAGTATCGGACTGCGCCATCGGAATGATCAGCGGGACGATGGGTTGGTCCCAGCTCCGAAAAAAAGTGCCTCGGTCGCCTGGTCCCGGCGTGTTCATTGCCTGGTCGGCGCTCTCCCAAGCTTTGAGCGGCCCTTTATGCTTGAGTACATCGGTACCCCCGCCGAGCGAGTCCCAGATCGACGCTGGCGACCACACCACGAATTCTGGAAACCACGGAACGTTATCCCGACGACCGAGTCGAAACGTCATGTTTCCACCGAGGCTGCCACCCATCACCGCCTTGATGTTGGCTTTGAACGGAACCATTTGATCGAGCCGATCTGTGAAACGCACCACGAATGCCTCGATGAAATCGAGCAGCGGCGTGGCGCCGGTCGCCGCGAAGTCCGTGTTTCCATTTTTCGGCATGCCGATAGCCAACAGCGGTGAGATAACATTGTAGTTGAGATTGTCGGCGTAGCCCGAGGTCGGAAGATCGACACTGATTACCACCAGGTTTTTCCCAGGACCCGACGGATTCGATTGAGCAATCGTGTATCGGGTGTTGACGGTCACTTGCTTCGACGGTTCAAGCGGCGTCGGCGCTTCGACCGCTACACTCAGGTCGTATTGCGGAAAGTCGCTCGACGGTACATTTACTGGACGATGAGGGGAATCGTCCTCACCCGAGACAGCGATCCAACCAAGGGCGTTCCTTGCGTTCGTCTTTCTCGTCTTCAACGCAGGAGTATCGCCGCGCTGACCGGTGCGGAGAAAGTTGGCGACTTGATACGCGCGATTGAGAGCCTTCCGACAGCCATTTAGGATTTCCGTCCTATCATCCTGCGGATGCTTGTCGATCAACGATTTGCAGTTGGGCGGGTTGATTTTGAACGTAGCGAAACTCTTGTGTCCGGTTACACTCAGATCGGCGAAGGCGTTTCCCAGCACACTGTCATTCTTGGAAAAACTAATGGAGGCAAGTCTTAGGCTATTGTTGGGATCCGCGAGCTGAGCAGCCGCCCGTAGATCTGTGATAAGACGCCCTTCGTTTTGTCCATCAAGCAATTTCGGAGGAATGGTGGGCTCGAAATACTGAGGCGGGACGACTGCAGTTCGCTGACCGCCCACGATACTATCTG
>Ga0134124_10004600_pt1 | contig 11097 bp, 13 predicted proteins | sample KB304_FD_96880 | JGI IMG/M metagenome (GOLD analysis project Ga0134124, IMG submission 96880) | Terrestrial soil microbial communities without Nitrogen fertilizer from Kellogg Biological Station, Michigan, USA - KB3-0-4 | ecosystem: Environmental > Terrestrial > Soil > Unclassified ... | reverse complement strand
TCCGCCAGCGCGAGACCTTTGACTCCTCGGCGACGCCGAAGGTCGGCGAGAAGCCGAAGGCGCCGAAGAAGCTCGCCGACGTCGACCTCGACGCGCTCCGCGAGCGCATGGCCTCCACGATCGAGAAGGCCAAGGCCGACGACCCCGCCGAGCTCCGCCGGCAGCTCGCCGCGCTCGGCAAGGAGCTCGAGCACGAGAAGCGCGCACACGCCGCGCATACCGAAGGCCTCGAGGCGCGCGCCGCGGCGATCGCCGCGAAGAGCTCGCCGCCGGTGATCTCTGATGAGCAGCTGCGCGCGCTCCGCGAAGACCTCGGGCATTTCGATCGGATGGCGACCGGGCTGACCTCTGAGCTCGCGTCACGCGTCGACGATCTGCGCGATCTCGAGCGGAATCTTGTCTCGCGGTTCCAGATCCTCGTCGCGCGGGTCGAGAAGCATTCGGCCGGGGAGGGGCGCACGCGCGCACCCGCGCCGTCGGCAAGGACGCGGGAAGCCGGCAAAGAGGCCGGCCACGCAGAGTCAGGCCCGCGTCGCCCTGAGTCGCCGGGGCCCGTAGCCCCTCCGCGGGCCCGGCCAGGGTCAGGCGTCCCGGTCGACGGCGTCGAGCTGAAGAAGGGCGCGCGGCGGATGCTTGAGATCCTCGCCGCCGCCGAGCCACGCGCGCTGACGAATGAGCAGCTCTCCACTCTCGCCCAGGTGACCAAGGGTGGGACGTACTCGAGCTACCTCAGCAATCTCCGCGCCGCCGGCCTGATCGATGAGAACGGAGAAGGGGTCACCGTCAGCGACCTCGGCCGGGCCGCCGCAGGCGATGTTCCCCCGATCCAGGGCCCGGAGGAGATCATCGCCGCCTACCAGGCGAAGCTCAAGCTCGGCGCCCGCCGGATGCTCGACCTCCTCTACGAGCACCCCGACGGCCTGAGCCGTGACGAGCTCTCCGAACTCGCCGAAGTCACGAAGGGCGGCACCTTCTCGAGCTACCTGAGCAACCTCCGAGCCAAGGGCCTGATCGATGAACGACGCGGCGGACTGATCTGCCTCAGCGAGACGCTCTTCCTCGGAGCCGCATGACGATGCACGAGCGCGGTTCGCCAGTAGCGGCTCGGCGGGTCGTGTTCAAGTACGAGGTTCCGTGCCCCTCGTGATTCACGTTGTGTCGTTCGGGCTCGACGGGAGCTCGGGGGAGGTGCGTGAGCTCGCCGATCGGTTGCGCGCGCTCGTCGAGCGGGAGTGGGAGAGCGGCAGCGGCGTGCAGCTCGTGCGAGGGCCGATCGTGCTCGTCGGCGACGCCGTCGACGCGGCGATGGAGGACCAGTAGATGTCCGGCGCCGGTCGCTACTCGTCAGAGCGCGTGGTCACGAGGTGAAGATCGACCTGCCAGACGAGGCAGTGGAGGCGATCGCGGAGCGCGCAGCCGAGCTCGTTCTTGAGACGATCGCTGTCCGGTCGGCGCTTCCCGAGCGGATGACGGTGCCCGAGGCGGCTGAGTACATGCGTTGCGGCCGGCAGCGGATCTACGATCTGCGCTCCGCCGGCGCGTTGACGCGGCTGAGTGATGGGCGTCGTGCGCTGGTGCTTCGGTCTGAGCTCGACGCGCACCTGCTCGACGTCGACGAGTTGTCACGAGCGCGGAGGCGTCGTAGGGTCGCATGAACGTGGGAGTGAAGCGTGTCGCGATCCCGGAGCACCCGGGGTTTTGGCGTCAGGGCCGCAAGGTCGTGTTCAAGTACAGGGATCGCTCGCGGCGGCAACGGTGGGCGAGCGCCCGCACGATCGCCGAGGCGCGCCGACTGCGCGGGGCCTTGGAGACCGCTGTCGTTCGGGGTGAGCATCGGCAGCCGCGTCGGGTCAGGTTCGACAAGTACGCGCTCGAGTGGATCGAGACCTACCAGGGGCGCACGAGGAAGGTGATCGAGGAGTCAACCAGGGACGACTACCGCCGCCGGCTGGTCGAGGAGGCGGTCCCGTACTTCGCGGGGATGCTCCTGTCGGAGATCGAGCCGCAGGACATCAAGGCCTACGCGAAGCATGTCGCGGAGCGCAAGCGTCGGCCGCGGCGCCGGAAGAAGAACGCGCCACCGGTGGTCGATCGTCGACCACTGGCGCAGAACACGGTGCGGCTCGCGCTCGCCCCGGTGAAGGCCCTCTTCGCGACGGCGTTTGAGGATGGGCTAGTGCTGGTGAACCCGGCAGCGGGCGTGCGGATTGCGGTGCCGCGACCGCAGGACCTGCTCGACGACGATGACGAAGGCGACGTGAAGGCGCTGCGTCCGGCGGAGCTCGAGCTGCTCCTCAAGAAGATCCCGAAGCGTTGGGAGCTGTTCTTCCTCGTCCTAGTTCACCTGGGTCTGAGGATCGGCGAGGCGATCGAGCTGCGCTGGGGCGACGTCGACCTCGGCGCGCGCACGGTCAAGGTCCGGCGGAAGTTCTACGGCGGCAAGGTCGGCAGGCCGAAGTCGCGGTACGGCCGCCGCACGCTCCGGCTGACGGACGAGCTCGCCGCCGAGCTCTGGCGGCTACGGAAGGAGACGCGCGCCGGCGACGACGACCTCGTGTTCACGAGCGCAACGGGTGCGCGGATCAACCCGTCGAACCTGATGAGCCGTGTCCTAAAGAAGGCCGGCCGGGAGTCCGGGGTGGGCGACTGGATCGGCTTCCACACGTTCCGGCACACGTGCGCGACGCTCCTATTCGCCGAGGGCTGGAACCCGAAGCAGGTGCAAAAATGGATGGGGCATCACTCGGCCGCGTTCACCGTCGACACCTACGTTCACCTGCTCGATGACGACCTGCCGGCGGCGCCGGTGCTCGCGAGGGGTACCAGCGGGGTACTCAGCCCGGCCGAATCCGACCGAGATCGCGAGGCAGACCCCGCGGCCGCTTCTGGCGTGGTTGCGGGCTAGCGTCCAGCGCGGCGTAGCTCGGCCGAGATGGGGGTCACGATCTTTTAATCCCAAGGTCGCAGGTTCGATCCCTGCCCGGCCCAATGCCCTCCTAGCAGGGCTTTCACGAGTCCGAAACTGGCGTCACCCTGCGAGCACCCCGCCGGGGTACCAAAGGAGTACTCGAGCGCCCTCCCAGGTAGGGCCGCGCCGGCCGCGCGGGCTTCATCGGGATCGCCTGGCCCGCGTTCGATTCCGCCGGAATCACCCTCGACGAGCGGGGACGTGCGTCGACGGTTTTCCCCTGGACCTGGCGGGTTTCCAGGGGTTTTCCACAGGCAGGGTGTGGACACGCCGTCCGGGCTGAATGTGACACTCCCCCGCGCTACCTCTTCGCGTAGCACCCTGACGTTCTTCGTGGGCCGTCCGGTTTAGGGCCGGGCGGCCCGCTCGCTGTTCGGGGGCATCCGACGCGATGTCTACGGTGCTGGTCCGTCAGGGTGCTTCCCGATGACCGACCCTAAATCGGCTCGGGTGTCAGACACCGAAGGTGCCTCGGTCATTGCGGCGAGGCCACGTCTCGCCGACCGAGGCTCGGGAAGTCGTACCGAGGAGGGATGTCGATTGAACCAGCGGATTTATCGCCCCGGCGAGTTGGTGCCGGTCTCGGGTCAGTACGCGGTCGTGACAGTCACGGGCACGTACGTGGGCCGCGAGGTGACGTGCGTGAAGGGGGAGCATTTCCCGCCGACACGCGCGGGCACCAACGAGCACGGCTACGTACTCCGCGATGCCACCGTCCACATCCGCTAGGTAGCTAGATCGCGAACCTGGTGGATTGCCGAGGTAGAGGCCGGACGTGGCCCGGCCTCTACCCCCATCTTCACCTCACGGCGCGGCCGCGAAGTGAACCTCGAACCATTCGTCGCCGAGCTCCTTCCAGGCGACCGGACGAGCTGTCGCGTCGGCCATCCGGAGGAGCATCTCGGCATTCGCCCCGTGGACGAGCTCGGTGACCTCCGAGCTGGGATCGGACCGAAGCAGCGCCCAGATCCGTCCCGCTTCGAAGCCGCGCGCGAACTCCGGCGCCTCGCTGTCGAAGTCGAGAAGGCAGCCGAACTGAAGATCTATCTCGTCGCCGGCCATTCGGTCGGAGCCTAGGGCCGGGATTTCATGACGTCAAGCGAGGTGCTCGTGCGCCCCTTGATCGCGCCTCGACCTCCTCTACCAGCGTCGCTCTAGCTGCCCTACCGGTTCTGGCGACGGCCGCCGAACGCGTCCCAGCCGGCGTGCGCCGCGGTGAAGGTCGACGCGGTCGTCCACGCCCCGTCGCGGAAGATCGCCTTCCACGACTGGCGGCCGAGCTGCAGCGGCGCCGACAGCGCCCGCATCGAGTCGTACGGGCCCTTCGCGCCTCGGGTGAACCAGGACCGGTAGACGAAGTCCGCGACGCGGATCCCGCTGAGCCAGTACCAGTGTCCCTGGACCGGGTCGCAGATCTCCCGAGCGGTGAACACCGGCTCGACCCATGGCGAGCTCGTCTGAACGGCGGCCGCTGCTTCCGGGTCGACGAGCATCTCCGCCAGCTCGTGAGTGAAGACGACCGTCCACGAGACGACAGCGTCTTCTGCCGTGCGAGTGGAGACGTATCCGGTCGGCCGGCTGCCCTCGGTTACGTGGTAGCCGATCGCGTCGGGGATCTCGGATTCGTCGTTCAGGACGATCTGCCATTCCCGCTCGAGCGCCTCGCCCGGATGCCGGATCACCAGGAGCCCGGCGCAATGCCACGCCTGACAGACCTGATCGATGTACCGTTGCAGGCCCGGGAGCGCTCGCTCGAGCTGCTCGTCGCTGACGACGGTCGAATCGTTCACGATCGCGATCTCCGGGCCACCCGGCCCGTCTGGGAACGCGCCGGCGAACGCGGTCGCCGCCAAGGTGAGCGCGGCCGCAGCGATGAGCAGGAGAGACCGTCTCATCGCAGGATCCGCGCCGCCGTTTCCGGCGGGCACCCGCTCGCGACGAGCTCGACCGCCTGGTGGAGGTCAACACTGCTGTCGCCTGCGAGCTCGCGCGCGAGAGAGGGCGGATAGCCCGCCTCGAGCAGCACGTGCTCCCGCCAGGCCTCGACCTTCCCGGCCTCGTCGACCTCCCACTCGTCGATCGGGCTCAGCATCTCCGCGCTCAGATGCCCGCCCGGTGGAGGGCGGTATAGATGGAGACGGCGGCGGCGAGGAGCGCGCCGATGTCGCGGCGTCCTTCCGGGGAAAGGCACCCGCGGACGATGATGTTCAGGCGCTTCTTCATGGGGTTCTCCTTTCAGCCGCCGTCGCAGCCGGGGATCGCGATGTAGACCATTGGGCGGCTCCCGAATGCGTGCCAACGCCGCCGAACCGCGTTTCCGGTGTTGCCTTCAATGGCGAGAATCCCGGTGGTGAAGACGTGGTCGACGGCGCCGATGTGGCCGGCGCCGTCTAGGAACGCGACGAGGTAGCCGGGCTCCGGCACGGCGCGGACCCAGCCGCGTGCCTGGGCGCTGGCTCGGATCGCGAAGACGCCGGCGGTGGTCGCTTCGCTGTCGGCGAGGTAGCCATTCCAGGCGTTCGGGAAGCCGATGTGCGTGACGCGGTAGGAATAGGCCTGGAAGCTGGCGCACCACGCGAGGCCGAAGGCGCCGGTCGCGCCCTGGTAGGGCCCGATCCCATCGGCGGCGTAGGAGATTCGCGGTCCGCGGTTCGACCCGTCCGGGATCTCGTGGACGCCGATCTGCGAGACCTCGAAGGAGATCAGCCTGCGGGCGCATTCCGTCGACGCCCGGCGGGCCTCGATCTGTTTCTCCTCGGCGAGGCGCTCGCCGGCGCGGAGGATGTATCCCGGCGGCCGCGCGCGCTTGCCGGTCAGGATCTCGAACAGGTCGCCGCCCGCGACAGGTTGCAGCCTGTCACTGGGCCAGCCGAGCCGTTCCTTCATCGCGACGACAGCCGCGGCGGTGCGCGAGCCGAAGAGGCCGTTCGGTTTCCATTGGAAGGTGGAGAGGCCCCGGTAGACGCTGGGCTTATGGCCGCCGAGCAGCCACTGCAGTCCGGCGGTTCTGGGCCCGTGGGAGCCCTGCTGGAGGAGCGGGTGCGGCGTCTTGCTCGCCGCCCCCGCCACCGCTGCCCCTGGATCGGCCAGAAGGAGCGTGGGGGCGGCGAGCAGGACGCCGAAGAGGACCAGCGCGAGGAGACCGCGCCGCGGCATGGTGGTCATCGGGTTCCTTCCTGTGAGGGGGCTAGCGGAAGAGGAAGTAGGCGCCGAGCAGCGCCAGGCCGAGCTCGGCCCAACGGATCAGGTGCTCACGCCAGCTCCGGGATGAGGCGGCGCGCTGCTCGAGCATCGCCGCGACGGTCTTCTCGGCGGTGCGCTGCGCGACCGCCTCCATGTTCTTGACGAGGTTGCCCATCTGCTCGACCACGAGCTTCAGCGTGCCGCGATCGCCTTCCCAGCCGTGGACGCGATCGCGAAGGCGTTTCTGCTCCTCGGTGAGCTCGTCGACGCGGTATTCGAGCACGGCCATCTTCTTCTCCAATTCCTGTGTGATTTGCGGGCGCTCATCCACGGCGAATCTCTCGGACAGCTAGGCCGGCTCGATCGCGATGTCGACCTGCACCCAGGCGTCTTCGGTTGAAGTGCCGAAGTCGTCGATCGCGCCGTCTGCGTGAGCGTTCCACTGATCCCCGATGGTCGTCGGGATCGACACGGCGATGAACGACCAGTCGATCGTCATAAAGCAGAAGGTGGAGTGCCGGGTGTCCGTCGAATCGACTCGGAGCTTGAAGCTGACATAGACCGGCAGGTCAGCAGTGTCGATGCCGAGGTTCTTGCGGAGGATCGAAGTGAGCGCGCTGACGTCGTCGCCGATCAAAAGTTCGCCGGAGTCGATCGACACTCCGCTTGCCGACTCGAAGTCCCATGACCCGGGTAGCGACCCGCTGAAGTCGTCGGAGAAGATGTCCGATCCGCCGGGTGTTGTGCCAACCTTCACGTCGTCGAATCGGCGGTTCCGCTCCAGACTTGGGCCACCGTAGGCACCGATCTCGAGCGTGTCGATCGAAGCGACCTCCGGGACGAATAGCGGTGCCGAACTCTCCCCGTCAATGGTCACGGTGACGTTGATGTCAGGTGCCGGAGGCACAGCCACCGCTGCATTCGACACACGACCACGAATGCCGTAGAGGTCCACGACGCAGCCTTCCGCCCATCCCGACGACCCCGCCGGAGAGTCCGTCTGGAAGGTCATCTGGCCGATCGGCCAAGTGCCACCTTCGCCCTCCTCGACGATCGCGCCACCCTGCGCGACCTGGACTGTCTGCACCGGGTCACCTTCCAGCTCGGGATTTTCCCGCGCCACCTGTGCGAACGCTTGCCAGATCACCGTCCTAGAGCGATCCGATGCGGTGTAGAAGGCGAACTTCAAGGTGATCTGCGCGAACGAGATGGTGTCGCCCGTCCCCACGTCGAACTGGGGGATGATCTGCGGGATTACGATGGCGTAGAACCTGTCCGCCGACTTCGAGACCGGCGCTGGGTCGCTCCCCGGGTCGGCGGAGTCGTCGATGTAGATCGCGCCGTAGGTGTTCTCGTCGCCGTCTTCTTCGGATTCCGGGCTTCCGAGGATGATCGGTAGATCGAGCGCCTGCGGGAAGTCGGCGAAGAGGCCCTCGTCACGTAGTGACGCCTCGACGACGAGGTGCGTGTATTCCTGGCTGATCGGGACGACGTCGCCGAGCTCGATCGGGTCGTCGTCGAAGGTGCCCACGACTCCGCTCTCGTCGCCGTTGATGACCCCGACGACGCCCGGGCCTCCGCCGGCGACATCGGGAATCTCCTTGACCTCGCAGGACTGAAGGAATACGTAATCGCCGGTGCCGCTGGCGAATGGGTGCCAGGCGCCGTCGCGGTAGTAGACGGGCTGGGAGCCGCTGAAGGCGATCTCGGTCTCGACGGCGTCGTCGGGGTAGTCCGGGGTGTAGATCGGGTGGGTGACGACGTGCGCGTTCTCGAGTTTGGAGACGCGGTCTTTGAGCGCGCGCAGCTCGCGCGCCTGGGCGTCGAAGATGGTGCTGGGGACGGTGCGTGCTTTCACCAGTCAGCCAGGCCGGTCGAGGAGTCGACGGCGTAGTGCTGGTTCAGGCCGAGGACGACGGTCTCGTTGCCGTGGTTGTCGGCGGTGCAGTCCATCGAGACGATCTTCTGGACGCTGTCGATCTTGTGGAAGCCGAGGTCGTAGGTGACGGCGATGTACTTGCCTGGGCGGGCGGTTGACCAGAAGCCGGGGAAGAGGTCGGCGCCGTCGGCGTCTTTGGCGTTCGGGTCGATCGTGATCGGGATCTCGTGGATCGGGTTGGCTTCGAAGGAGAGCTCGGCGGCGGTCAGCGACTCGAGCAGGTCGAGGTTCTTGACGTCGCCGAAATCGGCGATCTTGTCGAGTCGGCGGTAGCGGGCCGAGTTCGCGCGGAAGTGCTTGTTGACGCCGCCCTGGCGGGTCGCGCGGCCGGCGCCGACTCCGAGCACGTGCGTCGCCGTCGGCCCCGTGTTGGTGAATCCGGTCTCGAGCATGTTCGCGAGCTCGCTGGCGACGTCGACCTCGAGCGTGTAGATCGGCGCGGCCGGGTTGCCGAGCTCGGGGTAGACGAGCCGGAACACCTTCGCCGGGCTCATGTAGAAGTCGAAGCCGCCGCCGGACCCCGGCGCGGGGTGATCCATCTGTGAGAGCTGCTGGACGAGCTCGTAGATCGAGGAGCTCTCGAACGGGGGGATCTCGAAGTTGATCGTCTTGCCGGTGTCGTCCACGTCGACGGTGAAGCCGAGCGAGTAGGAGGGGTTGTCGTCGTCGGGCGGGTCGGGGTAGTTCGGGCTGACGTCGCGGACGGTCTCGAGGATGTCCTTGACGATCTGCCCGATCTCGGCGGCGGTGACCTTGAACCGGAACCCGTCCGGCCAATTGACGTAGGAGAGGGCGGCGTCGTAGGGCCAATGGCGGCGCTCGAGGTAGTGGAGCCAGTCCTTACCGGCGACCTTCATGCATTCGTCGCCGGCTTGGCCGTCGGGGACCATCGTGTGCATGCCGGCGAGGATCGGGTCGCCGATGTCGCTGCGGCGGAGCGCGAAGTCGGTGCGGTCGGCGGCGATCAGGCTCTCCCCGTCGTCGTTCTTGCGGACGGCTGGGTTGCCGTCTTCGTCGAGGGCGCTGAGCGAGATCTCGTAGTCGATCTCGCTCGGGCCGACGACGCCGAGGTTGAGGATGAAGTGGAGGTTCTCGGGGCGGACGGTCTGGATCAGGGCGCCGTCGTCCTTGATCTCGGGGTGGCCGACGCTCACCGGGGTGAACTCGTGCTCGTAGTGTTCGACTGTCCAGTCGGGCATCAGACCTTGTAGGCGCGGAACTGCAGCGTTGCCCCGTCGAGCGAGGGGTTGACGTAGACGGAGCCGTCGTCCTGGTTGTAGTCGCCGGGTGGGAACGGGCCGACGAGGCGGGTATCGCCGGCGGGGATGGTGACGGTCTTGTCGCCGACGCTCTCCCCGTCGATCTCTTTCGGGATCTCGAAGCCGACGGTCTGCGGTGCGGCGTCGCTGGAGATGATCTCGACGAACACGTGGCCGTTGTTCGTGGGGATCCTCATCCCGTTCGTCATGTCCGCGTCGGTCAGCGCCGGTGGGTCGACGCCGGCCCGTGTCAGGGCCGTGACCGTGATGTCGGTGCGCATCGGTCTCTCCTTCTGTGGCTGAGGCTAGAGCTGGTAGTGCTCGTCGGTGTCGTCGCCGACGAAGTACGGGGTGAACGCGGACCAGGCGAACATGTACGGGCAGGTGTGCGCGTTCTCGACGGCGAGTGGCGCGTCGTAGGAGTCGAGTGCGACGTCGGCGGAAGCGCTCTCGTCCCAGTGCGCGAGCTGGACGGTCAGGACGCCGAGCTTCTCGCCGAGGGGGACGTCGACGGCGGACGCGAGGATGATCGCGAGCATCGATTCGCGCTCGGTCAGCGCGGCCACCTGCTTGGCGGCGAAGTCGACGCCGCTGCCGATGATCAGCCCCTCGTGGTGGATCGGGAGCGCCTCTGCGATCGTCGGGGTCGGCCACCGGCCGGGCGCCTGCATTCGTGGCCGCTGCACGGAGCGGAGCTCGGCGGCGGGCGAGAACTCCTTCACCCGGTGCGCCGCGTTCGTGATGAACGTGTACGTGTCCTCGTCGAGGTTGGTGAAGGAGAGGGCGACGATCATGCTGCGAAGGCCTGTCGCTGCCGGAAGAACGCTCGGCGGAGGGCGGCGTCGATGTCCTCGCTCTTGAACACCTGCATCCGTGGCTCGAAGTGGTAGTGGACCTCGCCGCCCTTGTCGCCCTTCCCGTCGCCGTGGCGGCCGTGATCGGTGGGCGCGGCCCGGACGCGGCGGTAGCGGTCGGCGAACTGACGGTCGAGGAAGCGGCGGCGCTTCTCTCGCTGGGTCAGGTTGAACCCGTCGAATTCCTTGAGGTCGTCCTTGAGGCCGTCGAGGAGCTCCTTGATCCTCTGCCGTACCTCGAGGCCGAGCTTCCCGAGCTGGCCGGAGAGGAGCCGGCGGAGCTTCGTGAGCAGCTGCCGGTGCTCGTTCGTGTCGAGGAACGTCCCCTTGATCTCGGCCGAGACCGTGCCGAGCTCGGCCTTGAGCGCCTTCACGCCCGGGTTCGGCTGGCCGCTGACGGTCAGGCCGAGGAGCTTGAACTGGCGCGCCTGCGCGCGCTTGGCCTCCGCGGCGGCCTGCTTGTGCAGGATCGAGGTGATCTGGTTGTGCGTCGACGCGATCTGCCTGGCGATCGCCGCCCGCTCCTTCTCGACCTTGACGAGGTTCTTGCCGGTCGCGTGCTCGCCGGCGAGGAACCGCTGCACCTTCTCCTCGACCGCGAGCAGACCTCGCAGCGACTCGAGGCGGTGGCCGGCGGCGCCGGCCTGTGCGCGTGCGAGATCGCTCTGCAGGCCTCTCGGGAGCGTCTCGAACACGGGCTTCTTTGGCTTCTTCGGACGCTTCCCGACGGTCAGGCCGCCGGCGTCTGTGGTGGTGAGCGCGTCGAGCTGCGACTGGTAGTCGGTGATCTGGTCGACGATCTTCTTCCGCGCCTTCAGCCCGGTCGCGCTGCTCAGCGCCTTCTTCAGGAACCCGACGATGCTGCCGAGCACGCGAACGTCATCACCGGTCGCG
>Ga0134124_10004598_pt1 | contig 11100 bp, 10 predicted proteins | sample KB304_FD_96880 | JGI IMG/M metagenome (GOLD analysis project Ga0134124, IMG submission 96880) | Terrestrial soil microbial communities without Nitrogen fertilizer from Kellogg Biological Station, Michigan, USA - KB3-0-4 | ecosystem: Environmental > Terrestrial > Soil > Unclassified ... | reverse complement strand
CGTCGAGCAGCTCGTCCGTCGAGAGCTTCGCCATGATGGCGGTTCCTTCCTCTTCAAGATCTTCGATCGTCTGGTGCGGGCCGGCCCCTGGTCAGACCAGGCTGGCCCACGGGTGGTGCGTGGCGGTCTACCGGGCGGGACGCGCCCGGATCACCGCGCGGCGGCGGTTACTCCGCGGCGACGGCCTCGGCCTCGGCCGGCGCGGCGCCGGCCTCCGCCTCGCGCTTGGCGCGCAGCGCCTCGGCGAGCCGGGCGGCCTGCGACAGCGGCGCGGCGAACAGCCCGACGGCCTTGGCCAGCGAGCCGTTCATGGCGCCGGCCAGCTTGGCCAGCAGGACCTCGCGGGACTCCAGGTCGGCGAGCTTGCGGATGTCGTCGGCCGACATCGGCTTGCCCTCGACGAAGCCGCCCTTGACGACCAGGGCCTGGTTCGTGCGAGCGAACTCGCGCAGCGTCTTCGCCGCCTCGACCGGGTCGCCGGTGACGAACGCGACGCCGGTCGGCCCGACGAGCAGGTCGTCGATGCCGGTCACACCCGCGCGCTCGGCGGCGATCTTGGTCAAGGTGTTCTTGACGACCGCGTACTTGGCGCCCTCACCCAAAGACCGGCGAAGCTCGGTCATCTGGGCGACGGTCAGGCCGCGGTACTCGGTCAGGACAGCCGCGGTGGAGTCACGGAACTCCGCGGTGATCTCCGCCACGGCGGCGCTCTTCTCAGGGTTCGCCATGGGGCTCCTTTGGGGAAAGGTGCCGGCCGTCTCCCAAAGAACCCGTGAAACGACGAACGCCCCGGCGCAGGCGCTCGGGGCGTGAAACCGCGCCGGCCGCGCGGAACGCCCGGAAAGGGCGCCCACCGCGGGGGCGGATCGCGTCCGTCACCTGCGCGGGCCGCCCGGATACCCCGGGGCCTTCGGCCGTCCCGCCCCAGGGGCGAACGGCGACCAGCGGTCTTCGGTGTGGAACTGGAGGCCAGCATATCAAGCTGGTAACTACTTAGGCCGAGAACGAAACGCCGACCTCACGCGCGACGATCACCAGCCATCGTTGCCGCTCGCGCTACCCCCAGGACGGCGCGAGCCGTGCCGGTCCTCGGACCGGCACGGCTCGGCGTGCGTCAGGGGCGAGCTCAGGCGGTCGCGTCCTCGAGCAGGTTGCGCAGGCGGTTCGGGTCGACCGGGATGCCGGGGCCCATGGTGGTCGTAACGGTGATCTTCTTCAGGTAGCGGCCCTTGGCGGCGGACGGCTTGACCCGGACGATCTCGTCGAGCGCGGTGCTGTAGTTCTCGACCAGCTGCTGGGCGCTGAAGTTCGTCTTCCCGATGACAATGTGCAGATTGTTCTGCTTGTCGATCTTGAAGTTGATCTTACCGCCCTTGATGTCCTTGACGACCTTCGCGACGTCGAGCGTCACGGTACCCGTCTTGGGGTTGGGCATGAGGCCGCGCGGGCCGAGGATTCGGGCGATCCGGCCGACCTTGGCCATCTGGTCGGGGGTCGCGACGGCGGCGTCGAAGTCCAGGAAGCCATCCTGGATGCGCGCGACCAGGTCATCGCTGCCGACGATGTCGGCGCCGGCGGCCTGCGCCTCGGCGGCCTTCTCACCGGCGGCGAAGACGGCGACCCGCGGCGACTTGCCGGTGCCGTGCGGCAGGTTGACGGTGCCCCGGACCATCTGGTCGGCCTTGCGGGCGTCGACGCCGAGCCGGAAGGCGACCTCGACGGTGGCGTCGAACTTGGTGGCCGACGTCTCCTTGGCGAGGTTGACGGCCTCCAGCGGGCTGTACAGCTTCGCCGGGTCGATCTTTTCGGCCGCGGCCTGGTAAGCCTTGCTGCGCTTCACTGTGAATCTCCTTGTGGTGCTGGCGGGCCACTCGGGCCGGAGCCCGGGCACCCTCCCACCGGTAGAGCGAAAGGACGTACTACCCGACCAGCTACTCGACGGTGATGCCCATCGAGCGGGCGGTGCCGGCGATGATCTTCTCGGCGGCCTCGATCGAGGTCGCGTTGAGGTCGGGCAGCTTCATGGTGGCGATCTCGCGCACCTGCGCGGCCGACAGCTTCGCGACCTTGTCGCGGTGCGGCGCGGCGCTGCCCTTGTCGACGCCGGCGGCCTTGAGGATGAGCCGCGCGGCCGGCGGGGTCTTCGTGATGAAGGTGAAGGACCGGTCGTCGTAGACCGTGATCTCCACCGGCACCACGTTGCCGGCCTGCGACTCGGTGGCCGCGTTGTACTGCTTGACGAACTCCATGATGTTGACGCCGTGCTGACCGAGCGCCGGGCCCACCGGGGGGGCCGGGGTCGCCTTGCCGGCGTTGATCTGGAGCTTGATCACCGCAGTGATCTTCTTCTTCTTGGGAGGCATCTCGTTCTTCCTTCAGGAGGGCCGTCCGCCGGATCGCCATCGGAGGCGAGCCCAAGGTTACTTCTCACCGGGAGAAGTTAACGCTGTGGGCATGCGGCGCCCTACCGCTGCCGGGGCGGTCGCGGATCTTGGTGAACCTTGCGGTCAGATCTTCGCGACCTGGTTGAACTGCAGCTCGACCGGAGTCTCTCGGCCGAAGATCGAGACCAGCACCTTCAGCCGCTGGGCATCGTTGTTGATCTCGCTGATGGTGGCCGGGAGCGTGGCGAACGGGCCGTCCATGACCGTGACGGACTCACCGACCTCGTACTCCTGGACCTTGACCGTCTCGACCTTCTTCTCCTTCTTCACCTCCGGGGCGAGGATGGAGAGCACCTCCTCGCGGCGAAGCGGGGACGGCTTGTTGGTGAGGCCGACGAAGCCGGTCACTCCCGGGGTATTGCGCACCGCGGACCAGGACTGGTCGGTCAGGTCCATCCGGACGTAGATGTAGCCCGGGTACTTCTTCTGGGTGACCATCTGGCGCTTGCCGTTCTTGACGACAGGCACCTCCTCGAGCGGCACCTCGATCTGGAAGATGTAGTCCTCCATGTTGAGGCTGGAGATCCGGGTCTCGAGGTTGGTCTTGACCTTGTTCTCGTAACCGGCGTACGAGTGGATCACATACCACTCGCCGGGCGCCTCCTCGAGGGCGCGGCGCAGGTCGTCCGCGTCATCCTCGTCGTCTTCCGCGGCGGACGCGGGACTCGTGGCGGGCGAGGCGGCGCTCAGGTCGGCGGCCGCCTCGGCGGCGGTGCCGTCCTCGTCCGGCCCGGCGCCGGCGTCCGTGCTCGCCACCTCGTCGTTCTCGAACGCCGCGAGCGGGTCGAGGCGGTCTACAGCCTCCCCCTGCTCGGAGGCGGGCTGCTCGGGAGACTGGGACACGCGGACGATCCTTACTCGTATGGTGGCCGCGATGCGCACTGTCGGTTCTCGTGCGGCTGTCGGCGGCTGCGCTGATTCGTGGGTGGACTCGGGCTCGCTACTCGTGCTCGTCGGTTACTGCTGGCTGACCTTGCTGGCTGACCCCCGCGGCTCGCTGGCAGCCGCGCCGGCTGCCACCGTGGACCGGTGGCCTTGTGGGCTCGGATCCGGTGGTACCCGGCTCACGCCGGGCGACCGCCCGACCAGTCACCGATCGAGCCACCACGGATCCGCCGACGCCCGCCCCGGTCGGGAGAGGCCGGCAAACCTGCCGCCAGCCCGTCGGCCCCACCGTCGCGCGGTGGACGCGGGCGCGGTCAGCCGAAGACCTGGAGCACGAGCTTCGTAAGGCCGAAGTCGAGGGAGGCCACGATCGCGGTCATCACCGACACGAAGACGAGCACGACCACCACGTAGGTGATCAGTTCCGTCCGGCCCGGGTAGTTGACCTTCCGTAGCTCCGCCACGACCTCGCGGTAGAACCGCAGTGGTGTCATACGACGCCGGCCGCCGGCGCGCGCAGGCTGCTTGGCCCGCGGTGCCGCGTCACGGGTGTCGGTCGCCACAGCTTCCACCACTCTCGATCGTCTGACCTACGCAGGGGCGACAGGACTCGAACCTGCAACCGCCGGTTTTGGAGACCGGTGCTCTACCAATTGAGCCACGCCCCTAGAAACACTTGCCTTGTAACACTTGCCATGTAGCACTGTCTTGTAGCAACCACGCCCGCTGATGCGGGCACACGGGTACCCCGTCTATGACGGCCCGAGCGGATCGAGCATACCCCCTCGGGGCGGGCGCGCCGCGCCTGGCTCACACCGGTGCCCCAATATCTCTGGCAGCATGGTCAACCATGAGCCGGATCTCACGCCGCATCGGCGGCATCGCCCCGTCTGCCACCCTCGCTGTCGACGCCACCGCCAAGGCCATGAAGGCCGCCGGTCGCGACGTCATCGGGTTCGGCGCGGGCGAGCCGGACTTCCCGACGCCGGACCACATCGTGGCGGCGGCGGAGAAGGCCTGCCGGGATCCGAGGATGCACCGCTACACCCCGGCCGGCGGCCTGCCCGAGCTCAAGGAGGCGGTCGCCGAGAAGACCCGGCGCGACTCGGGCCTCGTCGTCGACCCGAGTCAGGTGCTCATCACCAACGGCGGCAAGCAGGCCGTCTACGAGTCGTTCGCGACGCTGCTGGACCCGGGCGACGAGGTGTTGCTGCCGGCGCCGTACTGGACGACCTACCCGGAGGCGATCCGGCTGGCCGGCGGCGTGCCGGTCGACGTGGTGACCGGGCCCGAGCAGGGCTACCGGGTCACCGTCGAGCAGCTGGAGGCCGCGCGGACCCCGCGGACGAAGATCCTGCTGTTCTGCTCGCCGTCGAACCCGACAGGCGCGGTGCACAGCCCCGAGGAGGTCCGCGCGATCGGCCGGTGGGCCCTCGAGGCGGGACTCTGGGTGATCACCGACGAGAACTACGAGCACCTCGTTTCCGGCGACGCCCGGTTCACCTCGATGCCGGTCGAGGTGCCGGAGATCGCGGACAGGTGCGTCGTGCTCAACGGCGTGGCCAAGACCTACGCGATGACCGGCTGGCGCGTCGGCTGGCTGATTGGCCCGGCCGATGTCGTGAAGGCGGCGTCGAACCTCCAGTCGCACCTGTCGTCGAACGTCGCGAACGTCTCCCAGGCGGCGGCGCTGGCCGCGGTCTCCGGCCCGCTGGACGCGGTCGCGCGGATGCGCGAGGCATTCGACCAGCGCCGGGTCACCATGCACGGGATGCTGAGCGACATTCCCGGCGTTCGCTGCCCGCTGCCGGAGGGCGCGTTCTACGCCTACCCGTCCCTGCGCGACGTCGTCGGCCGGACCATCCGGGGGAAGACGCCCACGACGTCGAACGAGCTGTGCCAGGTGATCCTGGAAGAGGTCGGGGTCGCGATCGTGCCCGGCGAGGCGTTCGGAACGCCCGGCTATGCCCGGCTGTCCTACGCCCTGGGTGACAACGATCTGGCCGAGGGCGTCCGCCGCATCGGAACCCTGCTCGGCGAAGCGGTGTAGCCGAGCTCGTCTCGGTGCCCCGCCCGGGGCCTGCTCGGCCTACCCGCCAAGCGCCCCGGGCGGCTCCTTCGGGCCGGTCTGTACGGGATACAGCCGTCCGGACCGGCCCGTCGTGCGTTCCGGGCCCGTCGCGCGTTCCGGCCGGGCAGCGCGATCAGGAAAGCTGGACCTTGGCCTTGGCGGCCATGAGCACCTTGTTGCCGTCGCAGCGGACGGTCAGGTTCACGACGACCACGTTGTCCGGAAGCTTCTTCTCGACCGCGGCGCGCACCTCGACGAGGGCGCCGGACTCGTCGTTCGGGACAACGACCGGCGAGGAGAACTTCACGCCGTATTCCCGGACCGCGCCCGGGTCGCCCGCCCAGTCGGTGACGACGCGGCCGGCGGTGGCCATCGTCAGCATCCCGTGGGCGATCACACCCGGCAACCCCACCTCGGCCGCGACCTTCTCGTTCCAGTGGATCGGGTTGAAGTCGCCCGAGGCGCCCGCGTAGCGGACGAGATCCGCCCGCACGATCGGGAAGTCCCGCCCCGGCAACTGCGTGCCGACCTCGACCTGGGCGTACCGCAGCGGGCTGGGTCTGCCAGCTGCCGAGGCCGGCGTCGCCGGGGCCGGCGGTTGCGCCTCGACCCGGACCGGGCCGGCCTCCGGGTCCGCGGTACCGCGCGAGACCAGGCCACACTGCCCGCTCGCCACCGGCTCGCCCGCGACGGTGCGGAAGTCATAGCCGGCGGCCAGCACCTCGTTGGTGGCGACGGTCCGCAGGCCCGTGATCGTCGTCACCGCCGTCAGCTCGTCACCGGCGACCACCGGTCGGGGAAGCGTGAAGCGCTGCTCGCCGTGCACGATGAGCGAGAAGTCCATCCCGAAGTCCGGATCGCCGATCGGCAGCCCCAGCTCGCCGGGAATGGCCGCCACCAGAAACGTCGGCGGGGCGACCAGATCCGGATAACCGGCGGTCCGAGCGGCCGCGAGGTCGTGGTAAAGCGGATTGGGATCCCCGATCGCGCGCGCGAACTGCCGGATGTGCTCCCGACCGACGAGAAACGGCTCGGCCGAGGCGAACTCTCGCCCGACGAACGCCTGGTTGAGCGGCATGACGGCTCCCCTTCACGAGGCGTCCCGGCTGGAGCCGGACCCACCTTGCCTACCACTACCACGAGCCGCCCGACCGTCCCCGCGACGCGGCGCCGGCGGCCGCCCCCGGCCTTCCGTTCCCGGCCGCCGGACGTACACGGCGCCCGCACCGCCCAGACCCCCGCTGGCGCCGCCCGAGGCCCGCACCACCGGCTCCCCGAGCTGGCGTGCACTGCCCGCGAGACGCACCGCCCAGGCCCGACTGCCGACGCGTGGGCCGCACCCTCCAGGCCCGCACGGCCCAGGCCACGGGCGGGCAAAGCCTGTCGGTGGCGGGTGGCACGGTACCGGCATGGACGCACGCATCAGCTTCGTCACGCTCGCCGTCGCCGACCTGGCCGCGGCCCGCCGTTTCTACCTCGAAGGCCTCGGCTGGACCGCCGAGCTGGACGTCCCCGGCGAGGTACTGATGATCAAGGCCGGCGACCGCCTGGTCCTCTCGCTCTGGAACCGCGGCGAGTTCGAGGCCGAGGTCGGCAAGATCAGCGCCGGCCCGGGCATCCCGCCAATCACCCTGGCCCACAACGTCCCGACCCCGGCCGACGTCGACGCCGTCCTGGCAACGGCCCAGGCGGCCGGCGCGGACCCGGTGCGCCCGGCCGTCGAACGCGACTGGGGCGGCTACACCGGTTACTTCGCCGACCCGGACGGCTACCGCTGGGAGGTCGCCTACAACCCCGGCCCCATCGGCCAGCTCGTCCTGCCGTAAGCCCCGGACCGGCCGCGACAGCCCGAGGATCCCGCGGGCCGGACGCACAAACGCAGCTGGCCGGCGGCTTGGGGCCGCCGGCCAGCTGCATTGAGACGCCAGACGTGTTCCGTCGAAGCCCGCGTCACGACGGCACGGCCGCGGGGCTCCCCGACGGCCGGCGTGGAACTAGCGGGTCTCGCGGTGCTCGGTGTGCTGCCGGCAGTTCGGGCAGAACTTCTTGAGCTCGAGACGGTCCGGGTCGTTACGCCGGTTCTTGCGCGTGATGTAGTTCCGGTGCTTGCACACCTGACACGCCATAGTGATCTTCGGACGAACGTCGGTGGCGGCCACGGCGTGAGCCTCTTCCTCTATCGGTTACCAAACGGTCAGACGCCGCGAAGCCGCGCGCCCCACACAGGGCACCGCAACTCCACAGCCAACTCCAGCGAGCAGCCAAAGCCGCGAACAGGGTGACGTAGCGGTGGCCGGATTTGAACCGGCGACACAGCGATTATGAGCCGCTTGCTCTGCCAGGCTGAGCTACACCGCCTTGGGCGCCACGAAGGGCGGGCGTCCCATCCGGGAGCGTACTGGCTGATCGCCGTACACAACACCAATTAAGTGGCGCCCAATGATCTTGAACGCTGACTCGGCCCCGGCTGGACCGTCGAGCCCCTTTACGGAATCGAACCGTAGACCTTCTCCTTACCATGGAGACGCTCTGCCGACTGAGCTAAAGGGGCGCTGCTCTCGCGGGACACACGTTACACGATGACGAGCCGGGCGTGGGAAGCGGGTTCGCGCCGGCGACGGCTCGTACGTGTGGGGGTCACCACCCTGCTGGGGCGCCCGGACTCACCCCTCCTCCTGGGACGGCCCCGGTGGGCGGGCCGAGGCGACGCGGGCGCGGCCGATCGTCGACTTAAGGCGAGATCCAAGCCGACGAGCCGGGGAGTCGATCTTCACTCAAGCACGTCCGGCGATGCAATGGTAGCGGGCGGCGGTCCGCCACGCCGAGGACGCTGCCGGACTGGAGGTGGCAACACCCCGGCCGGGCCCTGAGCGCCCGGTGCGACGGGAAAGTCCAGACATTGCAACTGATCGCAAGTGGGGGCATCGACAAACTCCGCGCGACCCGCAAGCTGATTGCACTGAGTAGCCAAGCTCACGCTTAGCGTGGTTGTCGGCCGCCGACGACCGCTGACCGGGACGCCCGGCCGCGCTCCGAGGAGCGGACCCGAGCCGAACCCGCGACCAGCGAGGGCTGCCCATGCGCTTCATGCCCCACCCCGCCCGGCACCACCAGGACAGCCATCCCCAGGACAGCACAGCGGCAATTCCTGTCGACGACGGTGCGACCGGCCGGCGGTCGACGGCGGCCAGCCTGGCGAGGCCCAGAGGCATGCAGGCCTGGACCGAGCCCGTGGGCGGGAGCCCAGGCATCCACGTGCCAGCCGGCACGCCACTGCCCCCGGGCACCACCCTGCTGCCCGGGACGACTCTGCACCCCCAGGACGCAGCGCACCCAGGGAAAGCAGCGCAGTCCAGGACGACATCGCGGCCCTGGACGACACCCCACCCCGCCAGGCGGCTGCCCCCAGGCTCGGCACCGCGCCTCGGCGCAGGCTCCCGGCGCCGCGGTGGGCTCGCCGCGGACCACTACCACGTTGCCGTACCGTCCCAGCGCCCGCCAGCCGAGCCGGCCTTGCCGACGCTGCCGGCCAGGGCGTCCCTAATCGGCCCGTCCCAGGTTGACCCGGCCTTGGTCGACCCGGCCCGGCTTCCGACCGGGCGGCGCAGCAACCGGCTGGTACCCCGGCTGACGTTGCTGGCCATCGCCGCGGTGGCGCTCTCGACGACCACGACCGCGGCGGCCGCCCCGAACGCCGCCTGGCCCAAGGGCGTCGACGTCTCGTCATGGCAGCACCAGAACGGGGCGGCCATCGACTGGAACGCCGTCAAGGCGGCCGGCAACCAGTTCGCCGTGATCAAGGCGACCGAGTCGACGACCTACACCAATCCCCAGTTCGCCGCGGACAAGGCCGGCGCACAGGCGGCGGGTCTGGTCGTCGGCGCCTACCACTACGCCCGGCCGACGCTGCCGATCTCGACCGCGGCCGACCAGGCCCGCCACTTCCTGGCCGCGGCGGGCAACACGAACACCATCGGGCAGTTGGCGCCCGTCCTGGACCTGGAGACGACCGGTGGGCTCAGCCCGGCCGACCTGACCGCCTGGACTCAAACGTTCCTGCGCACGGTGGAGGCCCAGACCGGGCGGATCCCGATCATCTACACCTACCGCTCGTTCTGGACCGACAAGATCGCGAACACCCAGGCATTCGCGAAGTACCCGCTGTGGTTCGCCATCTACAACGACAACCGCGACCCCGGGCCGCTCCCGGGCGGTTGGCAGAACTGGCTGATCTGGCAGTACGACTCGGGCGGCGCCGTCTCCGGCATCAACGGGCGGGTGGACGTCAACGCGTTCTGCTGCAGCGCCACCGACCTGACGGCCAACGCCAACGGCACGATCGACCAGATCGCCGCTCGCTACGCCGCGGAACCACTGCTGCACATCTCGCTCGGCGCGCCGACCCGGGGCGAGGGCCCCGCGGGTGGCGGGCGGTGGCAGCCCTATGCCAACGGCCTGATGTTCTGGTCAGCCGAGACGGGAGCCAGAGCGCTGTTCGGGCCGATCGCGCAGAAGTACCTCGCCTGGGGCGGCAGCAACGGCTCGCTCGGCCGGCCACTGGAGGACATCTCGTGGACGACCGCGCCGGAGGGCCTGCAGGCGGTGTTCGAGCACGGGCGGATCTACTGGCACCCGGCGCTCGGCGCCTTCGTCGTGCACGGCGAGATCCTCGCGAAGTATCTGGCGGACGGTGGGTCCGGTTCCGCACTCGGCCTGCCGATCAGTGACGAGTACGACGTCCCGGGCGGTCGTGAGAGCGCCTTCCAGCACGGCAAGCTCACCTGGAACTCCACTACCAACCAGGTCACCGAGTCGCCCGGCACCACTCCCCCGGCCGGCGTCGCGGCCGCCGCCGTGGCTCCCTGACCTGGGACCGCCGGGGCGGGCGGAGCCAGGCGGATCGACCTGGCCTGGGCGGATCAGGAGCCGCCGGGCCCGCCAAGGCGGGGCTGGGCACGTTACGGCGAGGTTCCGGGTTCGGCGAGCGGGTTTTCCGAGACCTGCCGGCGGCTACCGTGCGGCCATGGCCTGCCTGGCGGTGTTCCTCGATGTCCATGGCGTCCCCGCGCGGCCCCTGGCCGTCACGGGCACCACCGCCGGCCAGGTGGCTGGGCCGCTTCGCCTGACGCTTCCACCCGCGGCACGACTGGCCGAGGGCTCGGGACGCGCGACCCTGCTCGCCGCGTCGAGGCTCCGCGAGGTGCCGGCGCCGCGTCCCGCTGGGCGGCCCGGCGCATGAACGACCGGACTGATGCCGCCGGGCACGAGGTGGCCGTCGGTGACCGGGTCGGCCTGGCGTTGTTCGCGTACGGCACGCTGACCTTCGGGGAGATCGTCGAGGCACTGCTCGGCCGCGCACTGCCCGTCACCCCGGCCGTGCTCCCGGGCTGGCGCGTCGCGCGGCTCCCCGGCCGGCCCTATCCCGGTCTGGTTCCCGAGCCGGGCCGCGTGGCGTCCGGTTTCCTGATCCGCGAGCTCGCCGAGGCGGACTGGGCCTTCCTCGATGCCTGGGAGGGCGCCCCCTACCGCGTGCGCCAGGTCAAGCCGGTCGCCGGGTCGTCACCCGGACCCGGGCCCGGCATGGCCGCGCTGACCTACGCCTGGCGTGACCTCGCGGATGTCGAGCCCACCGACTGGGACCCGGACTGGTTCTCCCGGGAGTGGCTGGAGGCGTATCGGGCCCGGCTCGGCTCCCGGCCG
>Ga0134124_10004597_pt1 | contig 11100 bp, 13 predicted proteins | sample KB304_FD_96880 | JGI IMG/M metagenome (GOLD analysis project Ga0134124, IMG submission 96880) | Terrestrial soil microbial communities without Nitrogen fertilizer from Kellogg Biological Station, Michigan, USA - KB3-0-4 | ecosystem: Environmental > Terrestrial > Soil > Unclassified ... | reverse complement strand
TACGGGTTCCGGTTTGAGCGGTACCTTGGCCACGACGGAAGCGCCTGATTTGGCGGCCTTCTTGGGCCAGTTCCAAGTTGGACCGGGAGAACTGACTTTCGGTGTCCCGGTTTACTTAAGTGCATGGTAAAGTGATTTGACCCTGATAGGAGAGCCTGATGGCACAGAGCGCTGCGACCGTTACCCCGCCGAACCCGACGCCGCCCACCAATATGTCGTTCACCGGGGCGACCCCGCCCAACGTGCCGAACTATACGAAGAACACCTATAACGACCCGAAAAACTGGTCGTCGGTCAATCCGAAGGATTTCCCGCCGCCCTACTTCGATGACGGCTCAGCCGGGTCGCTGGTCGCGTTCGCCACGAACACCGCCGCGCTGGCGTCCGGCTCCGGCGCCACCGGCGGCGGCGGCGAAGGCACCTATCCGGGCGCAGGCAGTGGCACCACCGTTAACAACGTCGGCGCCGTCCCGGCCTCAAGCAGCGCCGCGCATGAGGGCGCCGGAACGGAGGTCGTAGTTACCGCCAGCGTGCCGAACCCGAGCCCGAACGGCCAGTTGCAGACGGTCTCCGACCTCGGCAGCTTCACCAACTCCCCGAACGGCGCGCACGCCAGCAACGCCATGTTCACGGCGACGCCGACCATCACCGGCGCCCCTGCTCCGAACAACACCGCGTCCGGGGTTGGCACCGTGGCGATCACGCTCACCGGAACCAATTACACCCGGGCCAGTCAGGTCTATATCGATGGCGTTGCCTACACCACCAACTACGTCAGCGCGACGTCGTTGACGGTGGCCAACGCCCCGAAGAAGCCGACCGCGGGCACTCGCTCGGTCACCGTCCAAAACGGCTTTGGCGGCCCAACCAGTTCCGCGTCTACATGGACCTTCACCTAAAGGGAGTTGCCTATGGAAGACCCCGAGAAGCCGCCCGGCCACTTGCCGAGCATCAACGAGCCGCAGGGTTCTGTGGTTGCGCCGCCGGATCATCCGGAAGCCAAACCGGAGCCGGAAGCCAAACCGGCGGACGCCAAACCGGAGCCGGACGCTAAGCCGGAGCTTCCGTCCGCCACCGAGCTTAAAACCATGACCCGCGCCGAGTTGGATGACTTGGCCGCGGAGCACGGGATTGACACCACCGATCATGCCACCAAGGCGGACGTGATCGATACCTTGACGAAGGGGGCGTGAGATGGCGCAGCCCGTTGTAACCGTTGCATCGGGCGGCCTCCCTGTGGTGGACGTGACCGCCACTAAGCCGCTTTTGGGGAAAGCGGTGACGGAGGCCGCCAACGGCATCGGGCGCGCCGTGACCAAGCAGACCGGGGGGAAGCCGGGCATCCCGGTTACGTTCGTGACCCCGGCGGTGGGGGCACCGTGACTGTAGAGTTGATCGAGGTCGCGCCGAACAAATGGCGCGTGAAACGACCGGACCTGAAACCAGCCCGCTCGGATTTGCCCGTTCCCTACGTCATCTCCGACACCATGGACCCCGTCGAACAGGTCGACGGGCGATTTTACACATCCAAGCGCGAATACCGCGCGGTGGGGAAGGCGCACGGCCTGATCGAGGTAGGCAACGAGAAGATCAAGCCGCGTAAGCGGTGGACGCCGACCAAGGAAAGCCGGCGCAAGTCGATCAAGACGGCGATCGAGAAGTATCAAGCGGGTCACCGCGCAGGCGGTATCAGAGTATAGCAGGGGGAAGCAAATGACCGACGTTTCTATTCCGGCTGCGGCACCGTCCGCACCGGCGCCGACGACCAGTGAAGTCGCGATCAACACCAACCAGACGCATATCCCGGCCCCGGTCGGCAGTCAGGCCCCGGCCAACCCGGACGCGGCACCGCCGGAGGGCTCCAAACACCGTCCGGAAAGTCGCCGGGAGAGCATCCAGAAGGCCTTCGACCAAGCCGCTAAGGAAGCTGCCGACGCGGCCAAAAACGCGCCCAAGGCCGCCGCTGCGAAGCCAGAGGCCAAGCCAGACGGCAAGCTAGACGCCAAGCCGGAGGCCAAGCCGCAACTGCGGGAGCAGGGCCGCTTCGCCCGACAGCCCGACGCAGGTAACCAGACACCTAAACCGGACGCTCAGCCCGCTCCGGGCAGTGAGCCGGCGCAAAAATACGCGCCCCTGCCGGAGACCGCACCGTTCCGGGAAGCGCCGCAGCGCATGAACGAGCGCGCCAAGGCGGATTGGGCCGGCACCCCGGAGAGCGTGCGCGGCGAGATCGGCCGCATGCAGAAAGAGTTCGAGGGCGCCTACAAGCAGTTTCGTGGCGACCACGAGACCATGAACGCGATCCGGCCGTTCCACCAGATGGCGCAACAGCACGGCACCACGCTAGCCAAGGCGTTGGATAACTACGTCACCATGGAGCAGAAGCTTCGAACCGACCTCGTCGGCGGCCTCGACATGATCGTGAACAACCTCAACCTGAAGACCCCGGACGGCCGGCCTATTAGCATGCGGGATGTGGCGTACCACATCCTCAACCAGACCCCGGACCAGCACCGGATGGCGCAGACCACCAGCCAGCAGCAGGCGATGACGATGCAGCTGGGCCAAATCTCGCAGCGGTTGGCGCAGCTTGACCAAACACAAAAGCAGCTTCAAAGTGAACAACAATATCGAAGCGTTCGCAGCTCGGTCGATCAGTTCGCTGATGACCCGGCGCACCATCGCTTCGATGAACTGCACGAGCAGATCAAAGCCGAGTTAGAACTTGGTTTCAGTCTGCCCGAAGCCTACCGCCGGGCAGACAGGCTCTACCCGGCAAACACGGCGGCTCAGACCCGCAACAGTACCCCCACGGCGGCTCAGACCCGCGATACATCGGCTCAGACCCGAAACGAAGACCGGTCCATCTCCGGCTCTCCCAGCGGCGGCGACGCGCCACAACGGCGTGCGCAGCGGGGGCAGAACGGAAAGGCACCGGGGCGCCGCGACGCGATCAATAACGCGATCAAAAAAGTCAGCGGCCAATACTGAACCGACGATCCTGATCAACCCAACGGGGGAATAAATGCCTAACGTAACGAGTAATGCCCAATACCAGCAGATACTCTCAATATCGCTGGAAGACCGCTCCAGCGGTTACATGGACCTTGTGTCCAACAACAACGCTCTGCTCCGACTGATGAAAGACAAAGGTCTGTGGCAGACCTACTCCGGTCCGCGCATCCGCCAGACCCTTCAGATCGGCAAGCAGGTCGCTCAGTGGTACTCCGGCTATGACCAGCTGTTGAACCCGGCGCTCGACATCTTCAACGATGCGTATTTCGACCCGAAAATGGTCGTGGTGCCCGTCGTCCTGTCGATGCAGGAAATCCTCAACAACGAGGGCGACGCGCAAATCCTCGACGTGTACGACAGTTATATCGACGCGGCCGAGCGTGCGCTTCAGGACACCATGGACGCCGGTATATACGGTGACGGCTCCGCTAACGGCGGCAAGCAGATCACCGGCCTCGCCACCGCGGTTCCGATCACCACCACCTCGGGCGTTTACGGCGGTCTCGACCGCGCCACCGCGACGATCTGGCGGACCACCACGTTCGACGCGCACACCTACAACACCGCGATCGGTACGCAGGTTAACTCGACCACGGTGCGGCCCTTCCTCAACGCCATCATGACCAACCGCTCGCGCGGCCGCGATTATGCGGACTTGCTGATCATGTCGCCGGAGCACTACGCGGCGTATGACGCAGCGACGCTGGCGATCCAGAAGCAGCAGAACGACAGCGGCCTCGGCAAGCTCGGTTTCTCGTCGCTCGAATATATTGGCGGCGGCAAGCGGGCGCAGATCGTGCTGGACGGCGGCATCGGCTCCAACATGCCGGCGAACACCACGTTCGGCTTGCAGACCGACAGCTTCCGCCTGCGCTATCACCCGAACCGCAACTTCGACAAGCTGTTCGACGGCGATGGCCAGATGCCGATCGACAAGGACGCGATCGCTCAGTTCATCGGCTGGATGGGCGAGCTAACGCAGGTCAACCCGCTGTTCAACTGGCGCTTCTACGACAGCAACCCGGCGTCGTAACCGACTTGCGCGGCTGGATCTGGACAAGCCTCCAGCCGCGCAAATAGTCGGGGGCGTCTTTGGTGTTGGTTGCTTCCTTCCGCCACTGACGCCCCCGGCGAACCCACCAGAGGAGGAAGTATGGCTATCAATAAAGACCCGGACGCGAGCGTCATCCCGGTATTCCGGGAGCACGCCGAGCGTAACGAAGCTAAGTCTGCCGCCGCCGGCCGGCCGATCTTCGACGACGTGGACATTGTCGAACTGCGCTACCCCGGACGACGGGATTACAGCGTGCACCCCGCCACCGCGTTTTCGCACTGGACCGTGGACCCGCTCACCGGCGAACAGATCAAGGTGACTTACGCCGAGCGCTTCCAACGGCAGTACCAGCAATTCAAGTCACGCAACACGCAGACCAAATCCGGCACGCCACTGGATTACGCCACGTTCTTGACGGAAGGCATGCGCGCCAGTCTGAAAGCGCTCAATGTCTACACCATCGAAATGCTGGCGGCGGTCGACGGGGCGGATTTGAAGAACCTCGGCCCCGGCGGGCGCGACATGAAAAACCGCGCGATGGCGTACCTCGAAGACAGCGACCAGCGATCCGGCGACACTAAAATGATCGCCGAACTGGAAGCGCTGCGAGCCCGAAATGCGGCGATGGAGGAAGACCTCCAGAAGCTCAAGGCTGTGGTTGGCGAAGCTGAATTCGAGGATATGGACCTCGATGAGTTGCGCGAGTACATCCGCAGCGTTACCGGTCACGCGCCGGTCGGTTCGCTCAACCGCAAGAGCTTGGTCAAACTCGCCGTATCCGCCAAGAAAGGCGTCGAGAAAGACGAAGCCGCATGACCCTGCTAACGGTTGTCCGTGATGTATGTGCCAATGTCGGCGTTCAACTGCCGACCTCGGTATTTTCTGGCATCGCGGCCAACCGGACCATGCAGGAAATGCTGGCGCTGGCTAACGAAATGGCGCAGCGCATCGCCTACGACACCCGCGACTGGACGGCGCTGCTCAGCAACGCCGTCTTGACCGGAGACGGCACGACGACCGCGTTCAACTTGCCGGCCGACTACAAGCGCATGTTGCTGACGATGAACCTATGGCGTTCGACGAACACCATGACGCCGATGCGCTTCATCCCCGATCCCGATATGTGGGCGCAGCGACGTGCGTCCAATGCCTATTACGCTTCCTATGGCGAGTGGACGATGCAGGGCGGTCAAATTCTGACCTACCCGGCGATGGGCTCGGGCGTCACCGCGCGCTACAGCTATCTGAAGAAAAACCCGGTCTCGCTGGCGAGCGGCGGTTACGGTGACGCGTTCCTAAGCGATGGCGATACGTTCATCCTCGGCGATCGCCTGCTCAAGCTCGGCATGATCTGGCAATGGCGCAGTGGTAAAGGCTCGCCCTACGCCGAAGAACTCGGCACCTACGCCGACGCGCTGGCCAAGGCGCAAGGCTCGGACCGCCCGGCGCCGACATACATTGGCCGGTCGCCGATCTCCAGCCAGAACATCGCGTATCCGTGGATGCTGCCGTCATGAGCAGCTACGCCGCTTTCAAGCGCCAACCAGTGCAGGGGCAGGTGGCGCAGCGGCTTCAGGCTATGACCCTACCGGCCGCTACCCGGGGGCTGGTGCTCAACGAGAACGACGCCTTCATGACGCCCGGCGGGGCGCTGGTGCTCGACAACTGGAAGCCGACCATGCGCGGCATTGCGCTGCGGGGCGGCTGCACGCGATGGTGCGTGCTTCCGGAGACGACCCCGGTCATTTCAGCGTTCGAATACGCTTCCGGCATCACGCGGAAGATGTTCGCCGCTAACGCGTCCAAGCTCTATGACGTCACCACTTCCACGCCGACGCTCGTGAAGTCGGGGCAGGCCAGCGGCAATTATTGCGCCTCGCAACTCGCCAACGCGGCCGGCGATTTTCTCATGGTGGTGAACGACGCCGGCGATTTCCCGCTGCGGTTCGACGGCACGACATGGACGACGCTAAACGCCAGCCAGATCACAGCCAGCGGCCCCGGCAGCGCCCTCGTCGCCACCGGGCAAAATCTGACCTACGTGTGCAAGTACCGAAATCGTTACTTCTTTATCGAGAGCAATTCCATGCGTGCATGGTATCTCGGTATTGACAGCATCGGCGGCGCGCTGGCGCAAATCCCGCTTTCCGGTGCGGCGACACAGGGCGGCAAGTTGCTGTTTTGCGCGGTCTGGAACGTCGACGCCGGCGACGGCATCGACGACAAATTGGTGTTTTGCACTGACCTCGGCGAACTGTTGATTTTTTCGGGCTCGAACCCGGCGGACCCGAATAACTGGCGGCAGGAAGGCCGCTATCAAATCCCGAAGCCGATGGGGATGAACGCGCACATCGCCCTCGGCGGCGACCTCCTCGTGGCGACGACAGAGGGCATCGTCCCGATCTCCTCGGCGCTCACCAAAGACGCTGAGCAGCTTGAATTAGCCATGATAACGCTTCGCATCCGTAGCATGTGGCGGGATCAGGCGATCGCCAAAAGCGCATGGTCGTGGACCATGGAACGCTGGGATGAACAGGGGTTGATGTTCGTCACGTGGCCGGGCGGCGTTGCCGGCGCGCGGATGTGCGCGGTAGTGAACACAGGAACCGGGGCGTGGACCCGCTACGTCGGCTATGACGCCACGTGCTGGATCAGGATGCGCGGCGATATGTTCTTCGGGACGCAGGGCGGCATCATCATGCAAGCCGACCGCACCGGGTACGACGACGGGCAACCCTACGTGGCTACCTATGTCGGCGGCTGGGAGACCTTCGGGGCTAACCCGAACCAGATGGTATGGCGACAGGCCCGAGCCTCGTTTGCGGCCGGCCCAAATGAGCCGTTCCAGCCGCAGATCACCTCGACCATCAATTACGTCGTCACCATCCCAACCCCGCCTTCCGCCGGGCCTGACCCGGGGATATTAGACCTTTGGGATCAAGGGTTGTGGGATACCGCCAAATGGGACGCACCCGGGGCACCGGCGCCCGTGGTACGCGACACGGGGTGGATTTCGGTCGGCATGACCGGCTACTCACACGCGCCGATTTGTCAGGTGACGGTGGCGCAGACAGCTAAACCGAATGTAGAGCTATTGGCGATCGCCGCGGTTTACGACCCGGCCGGCGTCAACGTGTAGGGGGTGGGTATGGCAGCAATGGGCTCCCTGTTCGAGAGTTACGACCCGAACGGCAGCGTCGGCGGCATGTTCGCGCCGGCCTATGTTCACGGTTACCAGCCCTCAGAGGACGCGGTTGCCGCGTGGAACGCCAAAAACCGGCCACTGTCCTCAGCGGAGGTCGAACAAACCCGCATCCCGCAGGAATATCAGGCCGCTTCGCCGCTCAATTTCAACTACGGGGACGCCCGAGGTGCGGTGGACCCGGAGGCGCTGCGCGTGGCGGCACAGGGAGGCTCATACGACATGAGCGCTCGCCGTGCCGCCATCGCGCAACGCATCGCCCAAAATCAGGCGGCGCAGAAGGCCGCGCAAGCGGCGTCCGCGCAAGCGAACAACCCCTTCGGGCCGAACTTCGCGTCGTATTTCACGGCGAACGCCGATCCTAACTCGCCGCTAAAGGGTCTGATGACCGGTGGCGGCCCGGGGATATACAGCGGGGGAGGTAGCTTCTACTGATGCCCCTCGAATATGCCTACGGATATGATCAGGCTGTCGCGTCGTTTGTGGCGAAGCTGATCCCGCATTGCCGGCGCGGCTTCGGGCCGAACGCACGTGCGATCGGTATCGTCGAAGGGCAAGAACTGATCGCGGGCCTCGTCTACCACAATTACGACCCGGACGCGGCGATCATCGAGATATCCGGGGCCGCACTGCCCGGCCGTCGCTGGCTTTCACGTGAAACGATCCGGCGGATGTACCGGTTCCCGTTCCTCGACTGCAATTGCCAGATGGTGGTGCAGCGCACCCCGGCGGACAATGAGCGCCTGCTTGGCATGCTCGCCGCCTACGACTATTCCTTCATATCCATGCCCCGGCTGTTCGGCCGCGATCGGCATGGCGTCATTTGCTGTCTGACCTACGAAGCATGGGCCGGCAACCGCTTCAACCAACGCTTTAACCACCACATCCAAGACCTTCCCAATCCTCTGTTTCGTGAGGCTGCCGAATGAACCCGCGAGACAGCATTACCCAAGCTCTGGTGAACATCCAGAACCCGCCGCCCCAAATGCAGATGCCGTTGGGGCCGATGAGTATGCCGGGCACGCCCCAAATGGGCGCGCTGGCAGGGATGAACGCGACCGGGCCGGCGTCGTCGCCACTCGGCGGGATGCCATCACAACCGCCGATGCCGATGACGGGGGCCGGTGCACCTCCCACCCCCGGCATGCCGCCGGCTCCCGGTGCTCAGCCTTCGCCGGCCACACCGGGGGTCGGTGCGCCCGCTCCGCAAATGCCTCAAATGCCGCAACCGCCGCAGTCACAAGGGTATTAGGATATGGGTAAGCCCGACGCCCCAACACCCCCGAACCCGGTCGATACCGCTCGCGCCTCGACATCAACCAATGTCGGAACGGCTATCGCCAACTCGTTCCTTCAGAACGTCAACCAGAACACGCCGGACGGCAGTCTACGCTATGATGTGACCGGGAACTACAGCTGGCACGACCCGTATACAAATACCGACGTCAACATCCCGACGTTCACGGCGACACAGCAGTTATCGCCGCAACAGCAAGCGATCCAGCAGCAGACCAACGCGGCCAAAATGAACTTGGCCGGGATGGCCAACTCGCAGTCTGCCCGAATATCGCAGCTGCTTGCGAACAATATGGACCTCAGCGGCGCGCCGGGCGCCGGTAATTCCACTTCACTGCAAGACATGCCGTGGGCGCAAACGGCATTCGGGGCCACTACCCCGCAGCAAAGCACCTTTGGCGACGCCGGCGACATCACGCGGTCCTACGGCGCCGGCGACTTCTCGCAGGACCGGCAGAACGTGCAGGACGCGCTGATGGCGCGCCTCGATCCGTCGCTGGACCGCGAGCGGAGCAACATCGAACAGCGCCTCGCCGATCAGGGTATCCGCTACGGCAGCGATGCGTATTCCAACGCCATGCGCGATTACTCGACGCAGGCCAATGACGCACGGCTGGCCGTCGTCGGGCAGGCCGGGCAAGAGCAGCAGCGCATGATGGACATGGCGGCGCAGCGAGCCGGCTTCGAGAACAGCGCGCAGCAGCAGGCGTATGAGCAGCAACTCGGCCGCGGCACCTTCGCCAACCAAGCCAACGCGCAGAACTTTCAAGAGGCGGCGACGCGCGCCGATTACTACAATTCCGGCACGGCGCAGAATTATCAGCAACAGCAAGGCAACTTCAACGCGGCAAACCTCGCGCGCCAACAGTACCTCAATGAGCAGTATGCGCAGCGCAACCAGCCGATCAACGAGATCAACTCGCTGTTGTCGGGTTCACAGATCGCGAACCCGAATTTCGTCAATGCGCCGAACAACCAGATACCGACTACCGACGTCGCCGGGCTGATCAACCAGCGTTTCAACCAAGATATGAACGTCTACCAGCAGCAGAGCCAGAGCTATAACACGCTGATGGGCGGCATCCTCGGCCTCGGCGCCGGCGCGATGAAGCTGTCCGACGAGCGCGAAAAAGACGATATCGTCAAAATGGGCACGGTGTTCGCGGCCAAGCCGGAGGGCGGGCAAGCCGAACTGCCGATTTACGAGTACAGCTACAAGCGCGACGTGGACGGAGCGCGCCACGTCGGGCCGATGGCGCAGGACGTGGAAAAGGTCGATCCGCATGCTGTCGTCAACCGCGGCGGGCGCAAGTATATTCGGCCGGAGCGGGTCATGGGGTCTATTTTGGGGGCGCGGTAAATGGCGGGGGACATCGGCAGCTTCATTTTCAACGCCAACGAGCCCGGCGGCTACTCCCAAATGGAGCTGCGCCGGAAGATCGCGCTTGCCATGCTCGGCCACGGCAAGGGCCGCGGCTATCCAAAGAACGTCGGCGAGGGGTTGACCGCGATCGGCGACAGTCTCGGCGACCTCGGCACCATGCGCCGGCTGGAGGCGATGGCAGCCGCCGAGAGCGCCGGCGACAAGGGGATGATGGCAAAAATCTACGGCGGCCAGCCCGGCGCCGTGCCGGTGCCGGCGGCGCCGCCGGTCCCGCGATCCGTGCCGCGCCCGCAATCGGCTGTCGAAACCCCGGACGCCGTTCCGGTGGCGGATGCCGGCATGCCGCAGCCGACCGACTACGTCTATTCCGAGAACCAGTACAACCCGCTGGACCAGTCCTCCGATCTGCGTGACCAGCGCGCCCCCTACGTCGCCCAACTCGACGCCGACCCGGAAGCCAAGCTGAAAATGGCCGGGCTCATGAGCGCGGAGGAAGGCGGCGGTGCCGGCAACTCCACGGCGCGGCAGGCCTTGGCCGAAACCATCTTCAACCGCGGTCTCTCCCGAGGGTATTCCGACGTCGGGAAGGTGATGGACCCGCGCTATTACGAGCCGATGCAGGGCAGCGGCGCCTATGAAAGGCACGTCGCCCGGCTGCAATCCGACCCGGCCTACCGGGCGCAGGTCATGGCCGAGATCGACAAGGTCGGCCGCGAGGGCACCAACGTTTCCAATCTGGCCACCGACAACGCCTCGGGGCAGGTCGCCGCCAACGCCCGAGGCAACCAGTCTGTGGCTTGGCAGGCGCCCAATCAGGAACTCTTTACCCGGAAGGACGTTCGTCCTGATGTTCACGGCCCCGGGGCCGTTGCAGCAACCGCCAACTGGTACAACCGGCTGGCGTTGAGCCCGACCGACCCCCAAGCCGCGCCCATGGTTGCGGCGGCCCCACCCCCGCCCACCCCGATCAGCCCGACCGCAGCGGCCCAAGACGACACCCTTGGCCAGCTGTCGGGGCGTGTTGGCGGGGCAGAGAGCTATCCCCCGACCGCCTCCCGCGGCGACCTCGCCAGCGACGCACCGCCGCTCGGGATGGCGCCTGCGACCAGCCAAGGCATCGTCGACAGCGTTCAGTCCGGCCGCGACGCC
>Ga0134124_10004595_pt1 | contig 11101 bp, 9 predicted proteins | sample KB304_FD_96880 | JGI IMG/M metagenome (GOLD analysis project Ga0134124, IMG submission 96880) | Terrestrial soil microbial communities without Nitrogen fertilizer from Kellogg Biological Station, Michigan, USA - KB3-0-4 | ecosystem: Environmental > Terrestrial > Soil > Unclassified ... | reverse complement strand
GCCAGAAATACTCCGAGGCCGTAAAGCACGCCGCCCGTGATCGCGACAACGCGCGGTCCTTTGCGATTGAGCCACAAGCCACCAAAGAACGCCGCCACTCCCAACACAAAGATACTGATCGTGAACGTCAGCGTGACTTCAGCAATGGTCCAGCCAAACTGAGTCGCCAACGGCGTTCGAAAAACACTCCATGCATAGACCGCGCCCAACGCGATCTGCATACACACTCCAGCAAAAGCGATGATCCAGCGATTATTAGTTCCCATTGTCCCTAACCTTGTTCCTCAAGTTTCGTCCAAACACTCGCAGCAGATCGTTGAAGGCTGCTAACCCACGTCGAAAGTCCGCATCGAAAAATGTTCGCAGTAATTTAAAGAGGCCCGGTGGCTTTGCTTCTTCGCGATTCGCCTGGGCAAGGGCTGTCGGCACGGCTTTCGTGAAATCATTTAGTAAGTCCGGCTCGACTTCGCCGAGGGCCTTGATCAAGAGCAAGACGTTTCGTGATGCGCGAATCGATGCGGGGTCTTTAGCGACAGCGACTGCCTGCTGAACGACAACTTCACCTCCGCCCAACGTTCCACGCATCAACTCGAGCACTCCCTTGTCGTGCATGAGTTGAAGGACCTCGTAGGCAGCGAGAATCGCCTCCGCGTGTTTTGCGGGAAGTGCCTGGAGTCGGACTTCCAGCTCGTGTTGCGGATTGCGTGGTGGCAGTGTCAATGGAATTGGTTGCGCCATAGTCCCTCCTTGTTACCGCGCCCGCAGCGGTTGAATCTGAACGAGTTTCGGTCCCGGTAAGCGGTAGTCCGGACGCTTCCATTTGCGTTCGACTTCAACACCACGTTGCGGCGTCGGATGTCCCCAACGCGAGTTAGTTCGCGGCAGCGGACTCTCGCCAACTTCTCCCAAAACAGTCATCTTCACCGCGACTTCCTTGAATGCCGGCGTATGCGTTACCGGATCGGTATAGCTGCTTGTCAGCCGGTTGATCGGGTTCTCGACCGAATTCATCGGCACATAGAGTTCTTTTCCATGAACGCGATCGGTGACTACCGCACGCACGCGAATCTTTCCGTAGCGCGAAGTGAGGTGGACCCAGCTACCCGTCGTGAGCTTTCGCTCTTTAGCTAACTCCGGTGACACTTCAACAAACGTGTCCGGTGTCTTTGAAGCGATTCCCGCAGTGCGATACGTGAGATTGCCTTCATGAAAATGCTCCAGCAGACGACCGTTGTTCACGTGCAGATCAAACTCCGCGTCAGGTTGGTCCGGCGGCTCCTGCCACGTCGTCGGAAATAGACGTGCCTTGCCGTCGGCAAACGGAAAGTCTTTCGTATACAGCAATGGTTGATCCGAGCCGTCTGACGCTACCGGCCATTGAAGCGACTGGTATCCCTCCAAACGTTCGTAAGTAACTCCCGCGAACATCGGAGTGAGCGCGGCGATCTCCGCCATCACTTCCGACGGATGCTGATACTTCCAATCAGCTCCCATGTGGTTTGCTACGTCGCGAATGATCTGCCAATCAGGGCGACATCCTTCGAGCGGCTCAAACACCTGATAGAGACGCTGGATGCGGCGCTCACTACTCGTAAACGTCCCGTCTTTTTCCAGACTCGGCGTGGCGGGCAGGACCACGTCCGCATACTGGCAAACGTCTCCGAAAAAGATTTCCTGGATGACCATGAACTCCAGCTTCGAGAAGGCATCGTCAACATAGTTCGCATTCGAATCGACGATGCTCATCTCCTCGCCAATGACGTACATGGCTTTGAGTTTGCCCGCGTGAATGGCGTCAACCATCTGGTGATTGTCGAGTCCCCTAAGCGGCGGTAGGGTGACCTTCCAGTAATCTTCGAAGCGCGCGCGAATCGTAGCGTCAGCAACTGGCTGATAACCGGGAAGATTGTCGGGCATTGAGCCGTTGTCACTCGCGCCCTGTACGTTGTTGTGTCCGCGCAACGGATACGCGCCGGTGCCGGGCCGCATATAGTTACCGGTGACGAGCAGCAGGTTCGATATGGCCGTCGACGTGTCTGAGCCCATGCTGTGTTGAGTGACTCCCATGGCCCAGCAGATACACATCGTCTTCGCATCCGCGATCATGCGGGCCACCTGCTTCAGCGTGTCGATGGCTACGCGGCAGCGTTGCGAAGCGAATTCGAGAGTGAAAGGCTCGAGACTCTTCCGGTACTCGGCGAATCCGTTTACGTGAGCGTTGATGAATTCGGTCTTCGCAAATCCGTTGTCGATCAAATAGCGCGTTATGGCCGACAACCAGATCAGATCGGTGCTGGGTTCCGGATGTAGATAAACGTCGGCACGTCGCGCCATTTCATTTTCGCGCAGATCAGAAACGATCAATTTTTGCCCGTGAAGTTTTTGCGCGCGTTTGATGCGTGTGGCTAGTACCGGATGGCTCTCGGCCGTGTTACTGCCGACGATCAGGACCAGCTCAGCCGCGGCGATATCGGTGAACGAGCCCGAGTCGCCGCCATAACCGACCGTTCGAAACAGCCCTGTGGTTGCGGGCGACTGGCAATAACGCGAACAGTTGTCGATGTTGTTTGTACCGACTACGGCGCGCGCGAGCTTCTGCATCAGAAAACTCTCTTCGTTCGTACACTTCGAAGAAGAAATCAGGCCGATTGAGTCTGGTCCATTCGCAGCCTTGATTTCATTTAAGCGATGCGCCACGAGACTCAGGGCTTCTTCCCAACTCGCCTCTCTGAATACACCGCCTTCCCTAATAAGCGGCTTCGTCAGACGGTCTTCGCTATTGATGTGATCCCACGCAAATTTTCCTTTAATACACGTCGAGACGCCGTTTACCGGGCCTTCGAACGGCTCGATCTTCAGAATGTGTCGATCCTTGGACCACACATCGAAGCTGCAACCGACGCCGCAATACGTACACACTGTTTTGGTGCGACGAATGCGCGATTCTCGCATCGCCTCCTCTGCTTCGGAGACGCGCATGATCGTGCCAAACCCGGTCTCGGGCTCGAGCCCTTTCACGAGCTCGATCATGCCGTCGAGCGCGGGTTTGGGTAGTCCAGTCAGGAAACCCGCGTGGCCCAGCATCGAGGTTTCCATCAATGCATTGCACGGGCAGACGGTTACACAATGACCACACGACACACAGCTCGACGCGCCAATCGTCGAGCCGCCGTCCCAGAGCACACGTGGGTGTGGACTCTCCCAGTCGATCGATAACGTTTCGTTGACTTCGAGGTTTTGGCAGGCTTCCACGCACCGGCCACACAGGATGCACTGGTTTGGATCGTAACGATAAAAAGGGTTCGTGTTGTCGACGGCGTATGGTTTCGTTTGGAAAGGAATGTTCTGATGTTCAACTCCCAGCAACTTCGTCGTGTTGTGTACGGTGCAATTGCCGTTACTGTTGTCGCAAACCGTGCAGTAAAGCAGGTGGTTGCTGAGAATCCGATCGAACGCCTCCCGTTGAGCCTCGCTCGCCGCAGTGGAATTCGTGGTGACACTCAGGCCTGGCGACACTCGGGTGGCGCAGGCCCTCACGAGCTCGCCGTTAATCTCAACCATGCAGGTGTCGCAGGTTTGAATGGGGCCAAGCTGCGGGTGATAGCAAACGTGAGCCAGCTGAATGCCACTGCGGTTGATGACATCGATCAGTAGTTCATCGCTGGATGCCTGCTGAAGTACGCCGTCGACGGTGATGGCAAACCGGTTCTCGTACAATCCCTCAGGCACACTTGAGTGACCGTTAGGCTTAGCATCGCGATTGATGGGTTGAACTGTCTTGAGCATGTCAAAATCTTCTTCCGTTTCTCTGTGCAGAGAACTTGCACAAAAATCAGGATTCCCACTTGGATCGGGTCAGTACAGGGAGCGGTAGGGACCTGGTCAGTGAGCAGCATTAAACTTCCATGGTTTGACCAGGTCGCTACCGCTCCCTGTACTGACCCGATCCAAGTATCATTTGTGCAAAGCCATCACCATCAAAGATCGAGATCGCTGAGGCCCGGATGGTCGTCGGGGCGTCGACCCAGGGGCCAGAAGTACTTGCGATCCGATTCCTTGATCGGCAAATCGTTGATGCAGGCGAAACGCCGGCGCATCAATCCGTTGTCATCGAATTCCCAGTTCTCGTTTCCGTAAGAGCGAAACCAATTCTGCGAGTCGTCATGCCACTCATATGCGAAGCGCACGGCGATACGATTTCCGTCGTAGGCCCACAATTCCTTGATAAGCCGGTAGTCCAGCTCTCGCGACCACTTGCGTTTGAGAAACGCGATGATCTCCGCGCGGCCGTTGGCAAACTCGGCGCGGTTTCGCCAGCGCGAATCCGGCGAATAGGCCAGGGCCACCTTCTCCGGATTGCGCGTGTTCCAGCCATCTTCCGCAAGCCTGACCTTCTGAATTGCTGTCTCGCGAGTGAATGGTGGAAATGGCGGTCGCGGCGTCGCCACATTGATAGTTTCGTCAGCTACTACTTCTACAGAGCTCATAAATCCCTCCTGATAAACTCGGGTTACAGTTCGCGGACGATCTCCGTCAAAAACCAGTGCCGGCGTTCCGCCTCGTCGATCCAAACTTCTATGAAACTGGCCGTCGCTACGTCTTCATACTTCTCGCAAATCGAGTGTGTTACTCGCAGCGAATCGATGAATTTCTGGTTATCCTCACGAAGCTCGCGCATCATCTCGACGGCTGCGATGAATTCATCATCGTTGTCTTTGAGTCGCTGGTTTCTCGCAATCTCACCGATCGAGTGAATCGTCGTGCCGCCAATCTTGCGCGCGCGTTCGGCAATGTCGTCGGTGATGGCGAAGATCTGACTGGCGTGTTCGTCGAGCAGCAGGTGGTAGTCTCGAAAGTGAATGCCACTCAGGTGCCAGTGAAAGTTTTTGGTCTTTAGGTAAAGTGCAAACGCGTCGGCAAGCAGTTGACGCAATTCGTTTGAGATTTCCGACACGCCCTCGCGGCTGAGTCCTGACGTCAGTTCCGCGTGGTCCTGGCCGGCTAGTCTGGCTGCATTAATACGCATGGGCTCCCTTTCCTCTACGTGGTATCAAACAGCGCGAAAATAGCAGCCGATAAGCCGAGTGTCTTATCGGACGTTGCTCAAAGATGTGTTCGTTTGCTGGATTAGACCGATGTCAAAAGTGGGTAGATTCGAGCAATTGCACGTAATACCGAGCCGCCTGCAAATCGTATTGTTAATTGGAGTGAGTGAGGCTCTTTGTATGACTAAAACAATTGCGATGGTGATTGGGCTGATAATTGCCGCGAGTGCGCAGGCAAGAGCGCAGGCCCCGTTACAACTAACTATTACGGCTGGAACCGAGATCGGCGAGTCGAAGGATCAGTTCAAGGTAGGGGACACAATACTGATCACGCTCACGATGACCAATACGGCAACTGCTCCGCAAAACGTTTGTCTCTCATCAAACCTTTACCAGAACCTGCCCAGACTCACAAAAGACGGGCAGTTAATTCCGATCATGAAATGGACCACCAGTGTGCGACAGATTGCGAAGCGCGATCAGACCTGTAAGGACATCAATCTTCCGCAGAAGATCGTGCTGGATCCGAAAGCACAGAAGGACATTGATTGGTTTGTGCTCGTTGACAGCAGCATTTCAACCGGAGCGGAATCCTGGTACGACTCGCTGCAACCGGGCAAATACGAGCTCTCACTTCAACGCCGGCTGGATTGTTGTGACGGACCAACGCTGGAATCCAACAAGATCACATTTACCGTCGTGCCTTGAGCAGTAGTACACAAAAAGCACAAAAGACACAAAAACCCTTTCTGTGGGTCTTTTGTGCTTTTTGTGTACTCAGGTTAGTCACGCATAACCCTTTTGTGGGAACGCGATGCTACAGAAAAGGCGGACCGGAAATGTGCACTATTGAGGGTTTCTGAAAACTCGGCATTTCTCTATTTTCATCCCACAACGAATGAAAATCACTGAAGAGGGATGTCATGCAACAAATCGGTAGTTTTACAACACCAGCAACCTATCCCCCGCCTGTTCTTATTCCTGAGAGATTCGCCACGCGGCGAGACACTCGCAGGCAAGCACTTTCCACTGACGACATCGCACGCGCATATCCGGAAGCCGTGGCGGCCTCGAGTGATGTCTGCGCCTGGCAAAACATTCGCGTCCTGCATCTACGACACGACATAGTTGAAATGCCTGCGCCAGTTTCTGAGCAGCACTGCGTCCTTGTAAATCTCGGTGCCCCTTTGTATGTCAAAGCCACCGTTGACGAGCACTCTTTCGACGGTGAGGTGGAGACCGGGCAAGTGGCGATCATCCCGGCACAAACGTCGTGGAGCGTCGAGGCTACCGGTCCGGAGAGTCGCAACTTCGTGCTGCTGTATCTCCGTCCATTTTTTGTCCGGAACACCGCGGCTAAGTTTCAACTCGCCTACAGCGATCTGGGGCTCAAGCCCGAGCTCGGCGTGGAGTCGAATCATATACGACACATTGCCTTGTCTCTTTTGGAAGAGTTGAAAGAAGCAAACCTGGTCGGGAAGATTTATGCTGATTCGCTTGCAGTTGGACTGACAGTGCAATTGATCAAGCATTACAGCTCTGTGCGCAATGTACGTTTGGGCCAGGGCGGAATGGCTCCGCACCGGTTACGGAAAGCGATTAATCTGATCGATCAGCATCTGGCCAACGAGCAGGAGGGACGTGTGGCGTTGCGCGCGGTTGCGAGAGAGGTGGGGATGAGTTACTTCCATTTTTCGCGCGCGTTCAAGCAATCGATTGGGATGACGCCGACTGGATATATCGCGGAGCAGCGAATTGAGCGGGCGCGAACGTTGATGGAGGATACGACGCTTCCGATCGCAGAGATCGCGCTTCGATCGGGGTTCTCGAGTCAAAGTCACTTTACTACGTCCTTTCGACGCCTTGCCGGAGTCACACCGCGAAGCTTCAGAAAAGGCATGTAGGTCCAGGCCGCAAAGATCACAACACACTGTTTTCAAGTACGTGCGGTGGGACTTCTTATAGAGGAGTCCCACCTTAGTTATTTAGTGGTGTAGTTTTGAAATAAAAAGCAACAGCGGGCTTGCCCCCGCTCCTGGATTAACCGTTTCCTGCTTCGCGGACTAGCCGGCCTTGTTAGTGCGCTTGGTGTCTTTCAGGAATCGTTTGACCAAATCTTTCGCGGCGTTGTTGGCTTGCTTTTCTGTTTGACCAATCCCGTTAACGGTGTCTTGCACCATACCGCGCCAGACGAGCTCCTGCGTCCTGGCGTCGATGATGTCGGCCATGACACAACCCTGGATATACGTAGTGGTCCAAATGTCTGGCCCGAGTCCCCAGCGCCAGCGATTACGAAACGGAATTCTGTACCCCCAACCAAACCCCGGCCCATAACCAAAGTTCTGAACCTCGGTCCGCTGTCTCGTCCGCGAGTAAAACGCTACGATGAAATCCGGATTGTCCTGCGACTCCGTGAAGCCGTTCATTTGCAGTTGTGCGGCTAACGCATCTTGGATCCTGTTCGCCTCAATCGTGTTCGTCACGAGCGGATCGTTGTTAGCTCTCTCAGTTTTAAAGTTGAAGGTCCGCAAGCGACTGAAGTCAAAGTCTTTCTGATAATCAGATTTGACCGAAGACCCCAGGGCAACACTTAGCGCTGCCAGAATCACAGACCCCATGAAAAGTATTCGAAACGCTTTCATACCAAGACTCCTTTGTTGAAACTCAGTTGTTAGTCTTGATACTAAAGGTGCTCTCATCTGCTTTCTTTCAGGCCATTGCGTGTTGTTACGGTTTCTTGCGTTGGTCCATGTTCCGCCGTCGGAGCAAGATTCGATTGCTCCACGCAAAATCGGAAAAAGAAAATACACAGAAGCAAGAAAATCTGCGTAATCTATGGATAAGAATGGCCCGGATCCTTTATATATAGCCCTCACATGAAACCGAATAGACAACTACTCGCATGCGTTGCGGCTGCGTTGTTCCTGACGAACACAGTCACCTTGACTACCAGGGCCACCGTTAGTCCTGCTTATCTCAACCCATCGCTACCAATTGACAAGCGTGTGGACGATCTTATGTCGCGGATGACAGAAGACGAGAAGATTGGCCAGCTCAACCAACTCTTCTACTTCGCCCAGTTCATGAAGCCCGACATGATCGAGCCCGGTCTGCGTGAGGGCAAGATCGGCTCGCTGCTCTTTGTGACTGATCCCGCGACGATCAATCGGTTCCAGAAGGTCGCCGTCGAGCAGTCGCGGCTGAAGATCCCGCTACTGTTCGGCTTCGACGTCATTCATGGTTTCCGCACCATCTTCCCTGTTCCGCTAGCGCTGGCTTCGTCGTGGGACGTGGATCTCGTCGAGCGTGTGCAGACGATCGCGGCGCGCGAGGCGAGCGCCACCGGCATTCGCTGGACGTTCGCGCCGATGTTGGACGTCGCGCGCGATCCGCGTTGGGGCCGCATCGTCGAGGGCGCGGGTGAAGACCCTTTCCTCGGCGCACGGATCGCCGTTGCACAGGTGCGTGGTTTCCAGGGACAAAATCCGGCGAGTCCGGGCCGGCTGCTGGCGTGCATGAAACACTTCGCGGGTTATGGCGCGGCAGCCGGCGGTCGCGATTACGACGCGGCTTATATATCGGACGCTGAGCTTTACAACGTCTACCTTCCGCCTTTTCAAGCAGCCGTCGACGCCGGCGTCGGCAGCGCTATGTCTGCCTACATGGACTTGAACGACGTGCCCGCGACTGGTAACGCTTTCCTTCTTCGTGACGTGCTGCGCAAGCAGTGGGGCTTCAAGGGCTTCGTCGTGAGTGACGCCGATGCGGTCGGCAATCTCGTCACGCACGGCTTCGCGGAAGACAAAGCGGATGCGGCCGCGCGCGCGCTCACGGCAGGGGTGGACATGGAGATGTCCATACCAGCCGGTATCTCAAACACGTACTCGAGCAGCCTCGCCAAACTCATAAAGGAAAAGCGGGTCACAACAGCTCATCTCGACGAAGCGGTGCGCCGCGTTCTTGAGGCGAAGTTCAAAGCCGGCCTTTTCGAGAATCCTTACGCCGACGAATCTCACGCGGCTTCGATGCACAACAACGCGGAGCACAGAAAGATGGCGCGTATCGCCGCTCAGCGCTCGGCAGTGTTGCTGCGCAACGAAGGCAACCTGCTGCCGCTCGATCCGAAGTTCTCTTCCATTGCGGTTATTGGGCCATTGGCAGATTCAAAGCGCGATATACGCGGATCGTGGAGCTTAGCGGATGACATGAAGACCGCGGTCACCGTAGTCGAAGGCATTCGTGCGAAGGTTCGTTCGGGCGTGAAAGTGGAATATGCGCCGGGCGTGGACATCGCACGTGCGTACCCGTCGCTATTCGAGCTGTTCTTCGGCCCGCGGCCCGCAGCCTGGAGTGAAGCGCAAAGGGGAGAAGAGTTTGACAAGGCCGTGGCGCTCGCGCGCTCGTCCGACTTGGTTGTGATGGTGCTGGGCCAGCATGAAGAAATGAGTGGGGAAGGGGCATCGCAGTCGACCATCGAGCTGCCTGGCCGGCAGCGCGAGCTGCTCGAAGCGGTCTCTGCTCTCGGAAAACCGACCGTACTCGTGCTCATCAACGGGCGTCCTCTCGACATCTCCGGGGCGGTGACGCGCGTTCCTGCGATCCTCGAAGCGTGGCACCCCGGCGCGGAAGGCGGGAACGCGATCGCGGATCTGCTTTGGGGCGACGCAACACCGATTGGCAAACTCCCTGTCACTTGGCCGCGCAGCTCAGGACAGATCCCCATCTACTACTCTCGCAACCTCACACAAGAACCCGAGAGCAAGCCGGGATTCAAGTCGCGCTACTGGGATATCCCAACCTCGCCGCTGTATCCATTCGGCTACGGACTGAGCTACACGACCTTCAGTTACTCGAACGTGCGCGTGAGTAAGGCAACAGCGAAGTTGGGCGAGTCAGTGGAAGTGACTGTTGACGTAGAGAACACCGGGCAGCGTCCTGGTGAGGAAGTCGCACAGTTATACATACACCAGCGATCAGGCAGCGCGTCGCGGCCCGTGCGCGAGTTGAAAGGGTACGAGCGCGTCGTGCTCGCGCCGGGCGAGAAGAAGACCGTCCGCTTTACTCTCGGTAAGACGGAGCTAACTTACTGGAGCTCCGCTCACAAAGGTTGGATACAGGATCCCGCAACGTTCGACGTGTGGGTCGGCGGCGACTCGACCGCAACACTTCAAGCGAAGTTTCAGATCACCCAGTAGCAATTGTAGGGGTGGCCCTCCGTGGCCACCCGTTTCATTGAATAGCGAACGGGTGGCCACAGAGGGCCACCCCTACAGTTAATTCGAAGAGGTCCAAAAGTATGAATAAAAAGTTGTCAGCACAACAACGTGAAGAACTACTCACCACACTAAAAACCCGCTTCGAGAAAAACATGAATCGCCACAAAGGTCTCGAGTGGGCCAAGGTTCAAGCAAAGCTGGAAGCGAATACGGAAAAACTCTGGTCCCTCAATGAAATGGAGCGAACTGGCGGCGAACCCGATGTTGTCGGGTTTGATAAGAAGACGGGCGAATACAGTTTTTATGATTGTTCAGTCGAGAGTCCTAAGGATCGCAGAAGTGTTTGTTACGATCGTGAAGCGCTGGACGCAAGGAAAGAAAACAAACCCAAAAACAGCGCGATGGATATGGCTGCCGCTATGGGCGTTGAGCTGCTAACGGAAGAACAATACCGTGACCTTCAGAAACTCGGAACCTTCGATCTGAAAACATCGAGCTGGGTGAAGACACCTCCTGACATTAGAAAACTCGGCGGCGCCCTCTTCTGCGATCGCCGCTACAACCAGGTCTTTCTCTATCACAACGGGGCCGACTCTTACTACGCAGCTCGCGGATTTCGTGGCGCGCTAAGCGTCTAGTTTTGAACGTCGCAGGCGCCACAATCCGCGCGCCGAGAGGACGATGGAGAAGAGCGCGGTCACGCTGATTGCGAGCAGCGTCCACACGAAGAAGAATGCTCCGCTGGAACCGGCGACCCTGCTGGCGAGACCGACACCCCGTCCCTTCATGTGGATGTAGGGAACGAATAACGCAAAGAGCGACAGAAGTAGATTGATGATG
>Ga0134124_10004593_pt1 | contig 11103 bp, 8 predicted proteins | sample KB304_FD_96880 | JGI IMG/M metagenome (GOLD analysis project Ga0134124, IMG submission 96880) | Terrestrial soil microbial communities without Nitrogen fertilizer from Kellogg Biological Station, Michigan, USA - KB3-0-4 | ecosystem: Environmental > Terrestrial > Soil > Unclassified ... | reverse complement strand
CTGTTTCGCATCGCGTTGCGCCGCCTCGGGATCGGGCCCGCGCAGGCGGCGATGGTCGGTGACAGCGTGGAGTCCGACATCGCGGGCGGTCACGGCGCCGGGATGCGCACGGTGCTCTACGCGCCCGCGGGGGCGCCGCCGGCGGCCGCGGACGTCGTCGTCCGCTCGTGGGCGGAGCTGGGCCGCCTCGCCGGCGTTGGCTGAGCGACGGCCCCGCCCCCGAGGAGGTCGGCATGAGCCGCGTCGTAGCGCGAGCTGCCCATCGAGGTCACCCGCGCCCTCGAGGATGATCATCGGCACGACGTGCCGGCCCCGGTTGTTCGATCTCCTCGCTGAGCTGGCCGCCCGGGCGCCGAATCCGCTGGCGGTGATCGTCGAACGCGACGGCGACCATCCGCCGTTTCCGCGCCGGCTCGAGGAGCTGGATCGGGCGCGGGCGGCGCTGGCCAGGGGCCGCGCGCGGGTCGCCGCGTGAGCGCCTCGCTGGAGGCCTACCTGGTGAAGCTCTATCTCGATGCCGACGCGCGTCGCGTGTTCGGCGCCGACCCGCGCCGGGCGACGACCGAGGCGGGCCTCCACGCCACCGACGTCAACGAGGTCGAACGGATCGATCGCGTCGGGCTCGAGCTGACCGCGCGCTCGCTGGCCGCCAAGCGCGCGACGTGCCCGCGGCGGGCGTGGCGGGCGCGGCTGCGCGAGGTGTGGCGGTGGCTCCCGCGGCGAGGCGGCGCGTCGTCGCGAGGCGAGGGGCGCTAGAGGGGCCGGCGCGGCCCAGCACCGGTACGCGTGAGCCAGGCCCTGCCGTGGCTCCGCCGCCTCGGGGCGCCGCGCTCGAGCAGCGGCACGGCATCGGCCGCGCGGCCGACGTCGAGCAACGCCAGCCCCAGGTTCGTGACGGCGTCCACGTCGTCGCCCTGTAGTGCGACGGCGCGCTCGAGATAGGGCAGCGCGTCGGCGGTACGGCCGGCGCGCAGCAGCGCCAGGCCGGCGTGCACCAGGCCGCTCACCGGCGCCAGCGTGAGCGCGTAGGCGAGCCAGACGGCGAGGCCGGCCGGCCAGCGCCGCCGCACGGCACGAGCGCGATCGTGATGCCGACCACGGGGAGCGCTGCGGTGAGAAACGGCGGCTCGAGGAGCGACACGCGCATCGGCAGCTCGTACATCGGCTTCAGATCGATCGGGGCCAGCGGCTTCCACGGATAGAAACACCAGGCCGTAGGCCGCCATCGCCACCCGCGCCGCCGGCGGATAGAGCGTCAGGGGCGTCACCCGGATGGGGGCCCGCATCGTCATGCTCCTGATCGCCATCGTGACGAGGGCCAGCGCCAGGTACGGGGCCTTCTCGAGCAGCAGGCGGCGCGCCGCCGCCCCGCGCCAGTGGCGCAGGTCGAGCCGCCGCAGCGGATAGACGTCGAGCACGAGCAAGACGAGCGGCAGGGAGACGAGCATCGATTTCGACAATAGCCCGAGCGCGAACAGCGCGATCGAGGCCAGGTACCAGCGACGCCGCTCATGGCCCGCCGGCGTCGCCGAGCGCAGCCACGCGAGCACCGTAAGCAGATAGAACAGTGCGGCGAGGACGTCGCGGCGCTCCGTGATCCAGGCGACCGACTCCACGCGCAGCGGATGGAACGCGAACAGGAGCGCGGCGGCCGGGGCGCCGAGCCGTCGCGGCGTGAGAGCCGTGTCCGGCAGCGCTGCCGCCAGCAGCCGTCGCGCGACCGCGTCGAAGAGCGCGGCGTTGGTGGCGTGCAGCAGGATGTTGACGAGGTGATAGCCGGCCGGGTTCATGCCCCACAGCGTGTAGTCGAGGCCGTGAGTCAGCCATGTCAGCGGCGTCTAGTGACCCAGGATCACGCCGCTCAGCCATCCAGCGCAGCTGCGCCGGCCCCAGCCCCCGGTAGTGCGGATTCGCGAGGAAGTTCTGATCGCCGTCGTGATCGATCCAGCCGTTGCCGAGCGCGGGTGCGAAGACGACGCACGTGACGGCGGCCAGCGCCAGCGAGGCGACCAGATCGACGGGGACGCCGGAGAACGCCGGCCGGCGGAGGCCTGACATGACCAAATCCACCGTGGCACCGGCGGGCCTCGCGCTGCACGCTTGGTGTGCGGCCGGCCTCAGGCGGGCTTGCGGGCGACGGCCGAGAGGGAGGAGCCCACGATCAGGCGACCGCGCGAGCCTCGATAGACACCGTTGGCCAGCGCGTGGACGACGCGCTTGACGGCGTCCACGACCCTCTCACGGCCCCGGGAGGTGGCGTGATAGGGATCGCCGTAGGACACGGGGCTGTTCGAGAGCCGGATGTCGGCGAAGCCGGCACACAGCAGGAGCGTGCGCAGCGTCGACGGACTCCAGACCAGCGGCTGGAAGAAGTGGGCGTCCGCGACGAGCCGGGCCAGCGGGGGCGGCCACACGACGATGCGGCTCAGCCGCCAGGCCGCGGCCTGGAAGATCGCGTTGGGCGTGCGCAGGAACACGAGGCCGCGGGGCGCGACCACGCGGTGGATCTCGCGCATCTGCTCGACGGGACGCAGGAAGAAGTCGACGACGTTCCAGAAGGTGACGGCGTCGAAGTACCCGTCGGGCAGGTCACCGGGCGTCTCGTACACCGCCAGGCCTCGCCGGCGAGCCAGCGCTGCCCCCCGCATCGAGACCTCGATGCCGTCCGCGGTCCAGCCCTGCTCGCGGGCCAGGGCGAGGAACTCCCCGCTGCCACATCCGACGTCGAGCAGGCGTCGATATCCGAACGGCCGGACCTCGGCCAGGAAGCCGCGGAACAGCTCTCGCCGCCGTCGGTCGATGTGGTCGCTCACGGTGTCCTGGCGATACACGTCATCGTAGTGTCGGCGAACGCCCTCGGCCGGCAACGGGTCCCTGTAGAGCAAGCGGCAGCTCGCGCAGCGCACGAGACGGCCGAAGTCCGGCGTGACGGCCACGAGCCGGCTGTGCTGCGTGCCGCACAGGGGGCAGACCGTGTTCAGCACGACGCCACCGGCATCGGTGTCGTGGCGGCGCCGGCCGGGTGGCGCGCGGGGCCGCCGCCGATCGCCATCGTCCTCATCGCTCGACTCCGTAGCCGTGCGCCTGCCAGGCGGCAAAGCCGCCCTCGAGCACGAAGACGTTGGCGTGGCCGGCTGACCGGAGATACCGATAGGCGGTCGTCGCCTCCTCGAGGCCGTCGGCGCCATAGAGGACCACGAGCACCTCGGCCGGCACCTCGCGGCGGCGCGCCGTGAGACTGGACAGCGGAATGGAGCGGGCGCCGGGCAGGCGGCCGTCCCGGTACGCCTCGGTCGGACGGACGTCGACCGCGAGCACCGGGCGGCCCGTGGCCGCGAGCCGCTGCAGCGATTCCGCGTCGATGGTGAGCAGGGGCGGTTGCCACGGATGACCCGCGGCCGCGGGCCCGATCAGCGCGAGCAGCCCGATGAATACCACGAGCGCGCCGAGCGGACGTCTCACGGATTCTGCACCGTGACCGCGACACTGGCGGTGCCGGTCGCGCCGGTCGAGTCGCCCACGGTGACGACGAGCGTTCGCGCGCCGTTCGGCGTGTTCGTCGTCACCCACGGCAGCGACACGTGGGTGCCCGTCGAGCTCTCACTCCATACGGTCGTCCCACCCACCGTCATCGTGTAGGCGTTGGTGCCGGCCGCCGCCCCCTCCACCCAGATGTTAACCCAGACGGTCCCGCTGACCGTGGCGCCGGCGTCCGGCGAAGTCAGGAAGACCTGCACGGTTCCGCCGGCGGTGTTCGACACCGTCACCGAGCGTGTCGTGGTCGCCGAGCCACCGGCCGTGTCGGTGACGGTGAGGCTGAGGGTGTGGGCTCCGTTCGCCGCGGTCGTCGTGTTCCAGGCGTACGACGTGGAGGCGGCGCTGGTGGTGCTCGAGAACACCGGGGTGCCGTCGACGCTGAGTCGGTAGGTGTAGGCGGGCGTGCCGCCGGCCGCGGCGAGGCCGACGCTGACCGAGCCGGTGACGGTGGCGCCGGCCGCCGGACTCGTGAACGAAGCGCTGAGCGGCGTGCCGCCGTTGGAGACGGTCACCGTGCGCGAGGCGGTTGCCGAGGCGCCACCGGCGTCGGTCACCGTGAGCCCGAGCGTGTGGTTGCCGTTGCCGACCGTCGTGGTGTTCCAGTTGAACGAGGCCGAGGCGGCGCTGACGGTCGTCGCGAAGACCTGGGTGCCGTCGACGGTCAGCCGGTACGTGTACGGTTGGCTACCGCCGCTGGCCGTCAGCCCCACGCCGACGGTGCCGGCCACGGTGGCGCCGGCGGCCGGACTGGAGAACCCGGCCGCGAGCGGAGACGTCCCGTTCTGGACCGTGACGGTGACGTTGCCGGTCCCGGTGTTGCCGCTGGCGTCGCGCACGTTCACGACGAGAGTCTGCTGGCCGTTGGGCGTGCTGGTCGTCGTCCACGGCAACGTCACGTGCGTGGCCGTCGAGCTCTCGGTCCAGACCGTCGCGCTTCCCACCGTCATCGTGTAGGCGTTCGTCCCCGCCGCGGCCCCGTCGACCCAGACGTTCACCCACACGGTGCCGCTCACCGTCGAGCCCGCGGCGGGCGTGGTCAGGGAGATCCGCAGGGTCCCGCTGGTGTTCGACACGGTGACCGCGCGCGTCGCGGTGGCCGAGGCGCCGGCGGAGTCGGTGACCGTGAGTCCCAGACTATGACCGCCGTTGCTCGCCGTCGTCGTGTTCCAGGTGTAGGCCGCGGAGCCGGCGCTGGTGGTGGTCGTGAACACCTGCGTCCCGTCGATCGTCAGCCGATAGGTGTACGGCGCGGTGCCGCCACTGGCGGCGAGGCCGACGCTGACGGTGCCGTTGACGGTGGCGCCGGCCGCGGGGCTCGAGAACGAGGCGGCGAGGGCCGTGCCGTTCGACACGGTGACGGCCCGCGAGGCGGTCGCCGAGGCGGCGGTCGCATCCGTGACGGTGAGGCCGAGGGTGTGATTGCCGTTGGTCGCCGTCGTCGTGTTCCAGGTGTAGGTGGCCGACGTGGCGCTGGTCGTGGTCGTGAACACCTGGGTGCCGTCGATCGTGAGCCGGTAGGTATACGGCGCGCTGCCGCCGCTGGCGGCAAGACCGACGCCGACGGTGCCGGTGACGGTAGCGCCGGCCGCGGGACTCGTGAAGGACGCGGCCGGTCCGCTGCTCCCGTTCTGCACGATCACGGGCCGGGTGTCCTGGCCGCCGTTGTTCGCGGCGTCGCGCACCTGGGCCGCCAGTGTGCGCGGCCCATTCGGCGTGCGCGTGGTGTCCCACGGCAGCGTGACATGACGGCCGGAGTCGGTCGCGGAGGCGACGACCACGCCGCCCACGGACAGGGTGAAGACGTTCGAGGTGCCGCTCACGCCCTCGACCCACACGTCCACCCAGGTCGTGCCGGTGACGGTCGCGTTCACGGCAGGGCTGGTGATGAACACGCTCAGCGTGTTCATCACGGTGACGTACTCGGTGCCGGTGCCGCTGCGGCCGGTGGCGTCGGTGACGCTGGCGCTGAGCGTGTGCGAGCCGTTGGTGAGCCCCGTCGTGTTCCACGGCCAGTCGATCGCGGTGGCGTTGGTCAGGACCACGTCCTGCCCGACGCCGTCCACCGAGATCGAGAACCGGTTGTTGGCGCCGCTGGTGCCGGCGGCCGCGATACGGACGCTCGTCTGGCCCCGGACGGTCTGGCCGGGCGAGAGATTCGGGAAGCTGACGCTGATCTCGTTGCCGGGCGCGGCGTTGTTCACGCTGACCGCGCGCGTCGTGGTGGCGGTGGCCCCGGTGGCGTCACGTACCGTGAGTCCCAGCGTGTGGGCGCCGTCGGTGTAGGTGACCGTGTTCCAGCTGAAGCTGGCCGTGGCCGAGGCCGTCGTCGTCGTGAACACCTGGGTGCCGTCGATCGTCAGCGTGAAGGTGTTGGAGCTGCCGCCGGCGTTCGTGACCGTCATGTTCACCGGCTGGGTCCCGGCCACCGTGGCGCCCGCGGCCGGCGCGGTGAACCCCGCGGTGATCGTGGCCGGCAGCACGGTGATCCGTCGCCGCGGCGGGCTCGGATCGGTGAGGCCGCCGTTGTCGGTGACGACGAGCATCGCGTCGTACGTGCCCGGGGTGGAGTACGTCACCGAGCCCGGGGTGGCCGAGGTGCTGGAGGCTGGCGTGCCGCCCGGGAAGCTCCACGCGAAGCCGGTGACGGTGCCGTTGGGGTCGGTGCCGGAGCCGGCAAAGGACACCGACTGACCCGCCCGGATGGTGACGTCGCCGCTGGGCGTGGTGATGGTGCCGCGCGGAGGCAGGTTGCCCGGCTGCGTCGTGAGCTGGACCCAGGCGGCGACCGAGGGCACGCCGGCGCGGTTGATCAGGAAGAGCATGTAGTAGCCCGGCGGCGCGACGTTGGCGTTCGGGGGCGACGTGAGCGTGAGGGTCGTCCCCGTCCCCGGCGTGAAGGCGAGGTTCACCAGGCGCTGCTCGAAGTTGAACGCGTGCGTGCTCGAGCCCGGGCGCATCAGGGCCACGGAGGCGATGTCGGTCGGGTTGGGGGTCGTCACTGGAAACGTGGCGTTGTAGCCGACCGCGGTGGGCGCCGCGGTGATGGTCGGTCTCGACGCCAGCGCACCGCTCGCCGTGAACAGGTACGGAGGTCGGTACGCCTCCATCGTGTCATCCCACGTGCCCTGCTCCGGATTCGAGCCGGCCACGAGCACGGTGGCGTCCGGCATCAGGAGCGCGACCGAGTGGTACATCCGGGGCCGAGCCATGGTCCCCGCGCGCGTCCAGGTCTCGGTGTCCGGATCGAAGAGGTCGGCGCCGAGGCTGGCGGTGCTCGCCGTGTTGTTCTGCACGGAGCCGCCGAGCGCCAGGACCTTGCCGGTCGGCAGGAGCACCGCGTTCATCTGGATGCGCGGCGCCGACATCGAGGGCAGCGCGCGCCAGGCCGGCGTGGGCTGCGAGAAGTCGATGATCTCGGCGGTGTCCGTGGCCGGGTTGTCGCCGCCCATGATCATGATCCGCGCCCGGTAGCCCTCGCCCGGCCGCAGCGGCAGCAGCACCGAGGAGCCATAGGTGCGCTCGTTGGGATAGAGCGTCGCGGCGACGTTGGTGGTCCACGTCTGGGTGGCCGGGTTGAACACGTGAGAGGAGACCTGGGCGCCGGCGTCGAAGACGCGGCCGTCGGGCAGCAGATGCAGCCACGGATAGAGCGGCGGCGTGAACGGCGCGAAGAGCTCCGGGCTCCAGCCCCCCGGCACGGTGTAGAGCTCGACGGCGTTGTTCGTCCCGCCCGTCTCCAGCCAGCCCGAGAAGGTCAGCGTGCGCCCGTCGGCCAGCGCCAGGTTGGAGGGATACCAGCGGCCCCGCGCCATGTCCTGGAGCTGGGAGAACTGCTGGGTGGCGGGATCGAACACCGTCGTCGTGCGGATGCCGCGAAACGGGTTGTACTGGAGATTGCCGCCGGTGGTCAGCACCCGGCCGTCGGGCAGGAACGTCATCGCGTTACAGAAGAGATCCCACGGGATGTCCTGGACCGCGAAGGCCCCGGACGCCGGATCCCACACGGCGGCGCGATAGGTGGTGACGGTCGGATCGTTCTCGGAGCCGGAGACCACGAGCACGCGTCCGGTGTGCAGCAGGGCCACGTGAATCGGGTTGATCGGCACCGTCTGGGGCAGCAGCCGCCAGTCCCCGGTGAGGTTGACCTGGGCCTCGGCGACGCCGGCGCCGGAGGCGAGAAGGAAGAACAGGGCAGCGAGGGTGACCACGGTCGGACGAGTGTGCATGTCGTCGCATGGTCCATCTTCCGTGCCAAAGCAAGATCTACCGCGGTCGTCCTGGATGTTACGACGGATCCAGGCACTGCGCTTGCCCAGGTCGCAACGGTTCACCCAGTTCCGTGCGAAGGTTGCAGCCGATTCTGGCCCATCACGGGGTTAGGGTTTCCGGTGGTCGTGGTACGTGTCGTGCACTGGCACTGGCCCCATGAAGGTGTCTGTCGTCATCCCGACCTACAATCGCGCGCACTCGGTCGTGGACGCGATCGCCAGCGTCCTGGGCCAGCGCCACGAGGAGCTGGAGCTCATCGTGGTGGACGATGGGTCGACGGACGATACCGCCGCCCGCGTCGCCGCCGTCAGCGATCGGCGGCTCCGGTACGTGCGCGGACGGCACCGGGGCGTGTCGGCCGCGCGCAATCTCGGCGTGCGGAGGGCCACCGGAGAGCTCCTGGCCTTCCTGGATTCCGATGACCTCTGGCAGCGCGACAAGCTCACCCACGAGGTCCGGATGCTGGCCCGTCATCCGAACGTCGACGTCGTGTTCAGCGACCTCGAGAAGCGCCACGGTGACCGCGTGTTCCCCTCGTTCATGCGCGAGACCGCCGTCTTCTCGCGACGCCTGGGTGAGGCCGCCTATCCCGATGGCCTCGTGCTCGAGCCGCGCGAGATCCAGCTCTGCCTGCTCGAAGAGGTTCCGATCAAGCCGAGCGCGCTCCTCCTGCGGCGGGAGGCGTTCGACCGGGTCGGCGGGTTCGACGAGGCCTGGACGTCGTCGGAGGACTGGGAGTTCCTCATCCGGCTGGCCCGCGACCACCGCTTCGCCTACGTCGACCGGGCGCTGGCCGTGCTCTTCATCTCGCCCGATTCGCTGCACATCACGGATCAGTCGCGCGGCGACGAGGCCATGATCCGGCTACTCAGTCGCGAGCGGGAGCGCCTGGCCGGCGACCGCGAGGCCGTGGCCGCCGTCCGGCGTGGGCTGGTGCGACGCACCAAGCACTGCGGCTGGCACCACCTCGACCACGGTCGGCGCGCGCCCGCGTTTCGCGCCTATCTCCGGGGCTTCGCGCTGACCGGCAACGTCGGGCTCCTGCTCCGCGCGCTCGCCTCCTGGGTGCCGCGCCAGCTACAGCGACCGACGATCCGGCGCGAGCGTGAGCACACCGTGCTCGCCGGCTCCTGAGCGAGCGACGCCTAGATCAATCGTTCCCTGAGGTGGCGACGAACCCGGGCCAGCACGCCGGGCTTCAGCCGGCGGATCTCGGCGAGGCGAGCGCGGGTCACGGCTGACAGCACGTGGCGCGTGGCCAGAGCCGCGCGAGCTCCGCGGACAGCGTCGGTGACCCCGCGCCGGTAGGCGCCGAGCTCGCCCGCGCGAGCCGAGGCGAAGCCCATCAACGCCAGGTCGCGGGCGATCCCGACCGCCGCCTCCGGCGCGGGATAGTTCCGGAGCGCGACCCAGACCGCGTTGCGGGCGAACGTGTAGTAGATGCGGCTCGAGGGACGGACGCTGGTGTCGACGAGGTGGCGCACCCGCACCTCGGGCGTGTAGACGAGGTCGTGACCGGCCTCGAGCAGGCGAAGCCCCAGGTCCCAGCCCTCGTGCCCGATGAAGAACGGGGCCCAGTAGCCCCCCGCCTCCAGGAACGCCTCCCGCCGGCAGGCGGACGCGCCCTCCAGGACGTAGTCGGTGGGGAACTCGCGCTCGCCCCAGCGATCGGGATCGCGCGGGTGGCACCAGTCGCGCCGGGAGAGGTGACCGTCGGGGCCGACGATCATGAAGTCCACCAGGGCCGCCCGCGGGTGGCGCTCGAACACCGCCAGCGCGCGAGCCACGTCGTCCGGCGTGGTGAAGCGCACGTCGTTGTCGAGCGTGAACACGATCTCGCCCTTGGCGGCGGCCACGCCGACGTTGCGGGCGGCGGCCGCGATGTTCTCGGGCAGGCGCACGAGCCGGACGTCCGGGAACTCGTCGCGCACCATCTCGGCGCTGCCGTCGGTGGACGCGTTGTCGACCGCCAGGATCTCGACGGGGTAGCGCTGGGTGCGCGCCGCCTCCAGCGCCTGCCGGAGAGCGTCGCGCCGCTGGTAGTTCAGGATCGCGATCGAGACGCTGGCGCTCAGTTGGGCACCTGACGGCGGATCCACGGCCCCAGCACGTTGGCCACCGGCATCGGCAACCGCTTCCAGGCGCGGATCAGCAGATCGAACCGGCTGGCGTCACGATCCACCGGGGGCGCGATGCCCGGCCGGGCGTCGAGGAAGATCCACGGCAGCGTGTGCGGCGTGGCGCCCCACTGACGCTTGAACTCGAACGTCCCCGCGCTCCGGAACGACCGGCCGAGGTCGAGCACGTGGTAGCCGGCCCGGCAGCCGTGGCGGATGACCTCCCAGTAGAGGACGAAGTTCGGGCAGAGCGCGAAGGCCTCACGCAGCGAGGAGACCCACGGCACCATGATGGTGTCGCGGAAGAAGAGGCAGATCGCCGCGCCGACCGTGCGGCCGTCCCTGTCGCGGACGAGCAGGACCCGGGCGGTGCCGGGCAGCGCGGCCAGCATCGCCTGGAAGAATCCACGGCTGTGGACCGGCGATCCCAGATCACGCATGTTCACGGCGTAGACCGTGTAGAAGTCGTCGAGCGCCTCGTCACCGACCCAGGACGCCGTGAGGCCAAGCTTCTCGCCCTTGCGGATGCGATTGCGTCGCTCCGAGGACAGCGCCTTCCACATCGCGTCCTCGGTCGTCAGCTCGAGCAACATCGTCACGCGATCGCTCGTCGTCGGGTAGGGCAGGGGCTCGGGGTGGAACTGGCGAAGGCCGAGCCCGTGGGCGCCGCGCTGCCGCGTCAGGCGGAGCGCGTCGTCGACCAGGGCCGTCTCGATGCCGCGATCGGGATCGGCGAGCACGCCGCCGTAGTCGAGGAAGGGCATCGACACGAGCCTGCGACCGAACAGGCGGCTCGAGATGCGCACCAGCGGCAGCACGCCGGCGATCTCGCCGCCGTCGTCGGCGATCAGGTAGATGCACTCGTGGCCGTACGCCTCACGCGCGATCGTCCCCCAGGCCGACAGATGGCCGACGGTGCCGCGCGGATGTGATTCGACGAAACGATCCCAGGACTTGTCGACCTCGGTGGAGCGGATGATGGTGATCACGCCGGCCACAGAGCGCAAGTCGAGTGCCATCGGCGCTCCGCGCTCGCAACCCCGCGGTTTTCACGCCCATCCTCCGAATGCCGTACGCAGATGTGGTCTCCCGTTGCATCGCGTTGCGTCCCCGGCTGCGTAGTGAACTCGTTTGCCCATTTGCCCAGAGTGACGGGGCCGCCTCCTCTCTCGGTTGGGGG
>Ga0134124_10004589_pt1 | contig 11107 bp, 9 predicted proteins | sample KB304_FD_96880 | JGI IMG/M metagenome (GOLD analysis project Ga0134124, IMG submission 96880) | Terrestrial soil microbial communities without Nitrogen fertilizer from Kellogg Biological Station, Michigan, USA - KB3-0-4 | ecosystem: Environmental > Terrestrial > Soil > Unclassified ... | reverse complement strand
CGAAGTTGCACTATGCTTAGTCAAGTAGTCGAGCTGATCGAGGCAAAACGTCGTTTCGCGATCACCTCACACATTCGCCCTGACGGTGACAGTCTGGGATCGTCACTCGGTCTTTACTGGTTGTTACGCGCGCTCGATAAAGATGTCGAAGTAATCATGCGCGATCCAGTGCCACACGCTTACCAGCAGCTACCCGGCGCTGGCGATGTACGCGTCACTCCCGCAGTCGATCCTTCTTACCATGCAGTGTTCGTGATCGAGTGTTCCGACATTACGCGGCCCGGCCTCGCGGATCTCGAGAAACAGTTCGTCGTCAATATCGACCACCATTCGACCACCGCCCTGTTTGGCAACATCAACTGGATCGATTCAACTGCTTCGGCAGTCGGCGAGATGATCTACAACCTCTGCAAAGCGACCGGCGTCCGCGTCACAAAAGAGATTGCTGAGTGCGTCTACACGGCGCTGATCACCGATACCGGATCGTTTCATTACTCGAACACGACTGAGCGCACGTTCAAAGTCGCTTCCGAGCTCGTGCGCACCGGCGTCAAGCCGGCGAAGACCGCCGAGGCAGTGTTTGCCAGTTACCCGTGGAGCAGGATTCAGCTAATGGGTGCGGTGCTTTCGACTGCGCGCCGCGATGAAAGCGGGCGCGTGGCGTGTATGCGGCAGTCACTCGAGATGCAACAGCAGGCCCACGCTTCTGACGAAGATGCGGACGGGTTTGTTAACTATCCGTTGACGGTGGGCGAAGTCGAAGCGGTCGCGATGCTCAAAGAGAGTGAGCCGGGAGTTTATCGCACGAGTTTGAGATCTAAAGGCGATGTCAACGTTGCGAAGGTGGCTGAGAAGTTTGGCGGCGGCGGTCATCGAAACGCAGCCGGCTGCACGCTCAAAGGAAGCTGGGAAGAGGCCGAGACGACGATCGTTGCTTTGCTACAGGACGCAGTGAAGCGCGCGAACGGCGCCCGCGACATCACCGAAGACGCATTGAAAGAAACCGAGTCAGTTATCTAAGCCACAATAAGCACACAATAGGTCCTATTGGGCAAATAGGACCTATTTCTTTTTATGTCCGGACAAGATAAGAAATACAAATGGCGTCGCGCGGATTACCAGGAGAAGACGCGTGGGCTGCTGATGGTGCATACCGGCGACGGCAAAGGCAAAACGACGTGTGCGCTTGGTCTGATGATGCGCGCCGCCGGGCGCGGTTTGAAGTGCTGCATGATTCAGTTCATGAAGTCGCGTAACGATCGTTATGGCGAGCATATCTCCGCTGAGAAACTCGGGATCGAAGTCCACACGATGGGCGATGGCTTCACCTGGGACACGAAGAATGCCGAGCAGGACATCAAGACCGCACGCGAAACGTGGGCGCTCTGCGTCGAGAAGTTGCGCTCGGGTGATTACGATATGCTGGTCTTCGATGAGCTGGTCTACGTGCTGAGTTACAACATGTTGCCGGTCGCGGAGGTTTTGGAGGAAATTCGCACGATACGCGCGTCACAACCCGCGCTGCACATCGTCGTCACGGGCCGTGATGCGCCGCCGGAGTTGATCGAAGCCGCCGATCTCGTGACGGAAATGAAGGAGATCAAGCATCCATTTACGGCCGGTATTCGCGCGCAGCAGGGGATCGAGTTTTAGCCGCGCGGATACCACAGATTTTCGGTTTGTGCTACGCTTCCCCGCATTCCTATGGCCTGGTTCAGTAAGAAGAGTAAACGAATTGAAGCGGTCCCGCCCGAAGAGCGCGTCGTAAATACTCAGAACGTCTTCGTTAAATGCGACGGGTGTGAAGAGCACCTGTTCACAGGCGAGCTCGAAGACGCGTTCCAGGTTTGCAAACACTGCAATTATCACTTCCGTCTCGGCGCGCGCGAACGGCTGCGAATGCTCTTCGACGATGGCAAGTTTGAAGAGCTCGACAGCGAAGTGATCTCGATCGATCCGCTCGAGTTTGTCGACAGCAAGCCTTACTCAGAAAGACTCGCACTAGCCAAAGTGTCGTCAGGCTTGCCGGAAGCGGTCATCAACGGGCGTGGCACAGTCGGCGATCATCCGGTGCTTGCGGCTGCGATGGACATGAGTTTCATCGGTGGCTCGATGGGTTCGGCGGTGGGCGAGAAGGTCACGCGCTTGATCGAGCGCGCGATGGAAGAGCACAGCGCGGTGGTCATCTTCTCAGCGTCGGGCGGCGCGCGCATGCAGGAAGGCACGCTCTCGCTGATGCAGATGGCGAAGATCTCCGCGGCGCTCGCGGCGCTTGATGAAGCGCGCCTGCCGTTCATTTCAGTGCTGACTGATCCGACGACGGGCGGCGTGACGGCGAGTTTTGCGATGCTTGGTGACGTGATCATCGCTGAGCCGAAAGCACTCATTGGATTCGCGGGACCGCGCGTGATCGAGCAGACGATTCGACAAAAGCTGCCGAAGGATTTTCAGCGCTCCGAGTTTCTACTCGATCACGGGATGATCGATGCAATCGTCGATCGCCGCGAGTTGCGCGACTACGTCGCCAGGCTGCTGAACTTCATGATGAACCCCGAGATCCACGGCGAGTCAGACATCGAACGCGCCCGCCGCGCCGCCAAACTGAAAGAATGAATTTTGAGGCGGCTGTTGAGTATCTTTTGAGTCTCGGGCATGAGACTCTCGCTATCAAGCTCGGCCTCCGCAATACCGAACTACTTCTCAACGCTCTCGACAATCCCGAACGCGCCTTTCAGTCAGTTCAGATCGCCGGCACGAATGGCAAAGGCTCGACCGCCGCGATGCTCGACTCGATCTGTCGCGCAGGGGGTATCAAGACCGGTCTCTACACGTCACCTCACCTCGTCTCGATCACAGAGCGCATCAAGTTTTCCGGTACCGAGATAACCCGCGAAGAGTTTGCGGCTTGCGCGACTACCGTTCGCGAAGTCTCCGAACAACTCGAAGCTCGGCCTACTTTTTTCGAACAAGTAACCGCGATCGCCCTGCTCGCTTTTCGTAAGGCGCACATCGACCTCGCCATTCTCGAAACCGGACTGGGTGGCCGCCTCGACTCCACCACCGCCGCCAACGCACACATAGTCGCCATCACACAGATCGCACTAGACCATCAGGAGTATCTCGGCAACACGATTGCGAGTATCGCCGCCGAAAAAGCCGCGATCATTCGTCCGGGTGTACGTGCAGTGATCGGAAGACAACGATATCCCGAAGTATTGGATGTGTTGCTCGAACGGTGTAAAGAAACCGGTGTCACACCGATTCTCGTCGACGACGATTCCGACCCGCTCGCCGACCGCGTTAATCTCTCGCTGCGCGGGCGTCACCAGATCGACAATGCCGCCGTGGCGATTCGTGTAGCCGAGTTACTTGATATCCCGCAGGCTGCCATCGTGCGCGGGCTCGAAACCGCGCAGCACCCAGGCAGACTGGAGTTGATTCCACACCAACCGTCGTTCTTAATCGATGGCGCACACAACCCGGCGGGTGCAGAATCACTGCGCACGTACCTGGACGAGTTCGCCCAGCGACCGCTGACGTTGGTTTTTGGCGCAATGCGTGATAAGCAACTCGAGCAGATCGGTGAGATCCTGTTTCCGGTTGCGGACGCGCTGGTTCTGACAACGGTCGATAACCCGCGCAGCGCTACTCTTGAAATGCTCGAACCCGTTGCAATGCGTTATGCTCGCGGAAAAGTTTTGAAGAGTGCCGGCAGCGCCGCAGCTTTACAAACGGCGCTCGCCAACACGCCCGGGGAAGGAATGATTTGCGTTGCCGGATCGCTTTATCTCATCGGCGAGATGCGCCCGCAGATACTTAGGAAGACAAAATGACTAAAGAGCTACCAAAGATACTGAGCAGTCAAAAAGTATTCGACGGCCGCGTCTTCAAGGTCACAGTCGATACCGTCGCTGAAGGTGAGCTTACCTATCAACGCGACGTGGTCCATCATCCGGGCAGCGCCGTGATCGTACCGGTCCACGACGACGGCACTGTCGTGCTGGTGAGACAGTATCGCCATCCCGCGGTTCGTTACCTGCTCGAAGTTCCGGCCGGCACGCTTGCGGACGGCGAACGCCCCGAAGCAGGCGCCGCACGCGAGCTCGAAGAGGAGCTCGGACTCATCGCCGAACAGCTCGATAAACTCGCGGAGTTCTTTGTGTCCCCCGGTTTTCTTGAAGAGAAGATGTGGGTTTATCTCGCCACCGGGCTGACAGAAGGCAAGCCAAACCCTGACGAGGACGAGGTGCTCGACGTTGTTCGTTTGCCGATCGGCGATGCGCTCGAGATGATCACGAGCGGCGAGATTCAGGATGCGAAGACGATCATCGGATTGATCCTTGCTGCGCCACGCGTCGGAGCGACATTGTTGGACATCGAATACCCAGCGGTTTGAGACAGGATTTTCAGGATTAACAGAATTATCATGATTATCTTGAAAATCCTGTAATCCTGTCTAAGGTTTGACCGCAAACAATCAACCACCTAAACTCATCGAAGTGTTCACCGAAGAACCATCGCAGCAACTAACACCGCTCCCTGAAGAACACGCTGAGCCACCTGAGCCGCGGCCGAGCGTAGCAGTTCAACCTACTAAGGAGGAGACCTGGACCTCGGCGTGGCGCGACGTCGGCGCCAGCTTCGGTGTGTGGATAGCAAGCGTCGTGTTGCTCCTGATCGTGCCGCTGATCTACTCGCTTCCATATCTCGTTTACCGCATAGCCAAATACGGTCCACCGACACCGGAAGCGCTCGCCACCGACAAGCAGCTCATCTTTTATTCTGTGATCGGAATTATTCCAACGCACATGCTCACGTTTGTGATCGTGTGGCTATTGATCACGTATGGAGGCCGCCGCCCGTTTTGGGAAAATATCGAGTTTGAGTGGCCCAGGAATGCCAGTCCCGTGGTTGTGACCCTTGTGAGCGTGCTCGTGGCGACGCTGCTATTCCTGCTAGCCATCGGCGTCACCTCGCTTTACGGAGAACGCAAGACAGATCTCGATATTCTGATCGAGAGCTCGATCTACACACGTATTGCAACCGCATTCGTGGCCGTCGCCACCGCGCCTCTGGTTGAAGAAGTCGTTTACCGTGGCCTGCTCTATCGCACACTCGAGAAAGCAGCGGGCATGGGCGTCGCAATCGCCGTCGTGTCGCTACTGTTCGCGGGCGTCCACGTCTTTCAGTACCGCAACAATCTCGCAGTAATCATTGTCATCACTCTGCTGAGCATCACGTTGACGGTGTCGCGAGCGGTTACTGGTAAACTCCTTCCTGCCTTCATCATCCACCTCGTTTTCAACGGCATACAATCGGTCCTCATCGTGCTGGGTGGTTTCATCAACAAAGATATTTTCAAGTAGAGACAGGCATGAGCGCGTACGACGTCGTCGTAGTGGGAGGTGGGATTGGTGGTCTGACCGTCGCGGCGTTGTTGTCTGCGCGTGGGGTGAACACGTGTTTGCTCGAGAGACAGTCGCAGGTCGGCGGCTGCATCGCGCGCGTTGAGTTTTCCGGTTATGACTTCGAGCCGGGAATGGGGCTTTACACTTCGTTCGGCGCCGGCGAGGTTTACGATCAACTCTTTTCTGAACTACCAGTCGCTGCGCCTGCAGTGTCCCCAGTAACGTCGCCTTACATTCTGCGCCGCGTAGCTGGAAGTGACGTCACGCTAACAACTGACGAGCTTTATTCGATTGCTGGAGGTCCTGCGACTCTTGCTGAGCGTTTGGCTGAGTCGATCAAGCAGAGCGGCGGTAATTTACGTTTGAATTCGCCGGTGCTGCGGCTTGCTTATGATGAGGCAGGACAAGCGATAGGAATCGATCTGCTGAGTGGTGAACGGGTTTTTGCGACCAAAGCGATCGTCAGCAATCTCACGATCTGGGACACGTATGGAAAACTCATCGGACTGAACCGCACGCCTGCTGAGATCAAGAAGCGCCTGAGCACTGTTCACGGCGCAGGCGTCTACGTTGTGTACGCGGCGATCGAGGAATCAGCCGTGGCGCGACTGCCGGCCGAGCGAATGCGTGTGGAAGACGATGAAGGTGAGTTCACACTCGCGATCTCGTCGAGTGGAGTAGCTCCGTCTGGGAAACGCGCGATAACCTTCACGACGCGCACAGAAATCGATTCATGGTTCGCCTACCAGTCGAGTGAGGAAGACTACGAGCAATGGGACCAGGACGCCCTCGAGCATTTCTGGAATCGCTTGCACGCTGCGCTGCCCGAGCTTGGCAGTGATATTGAAGTGATCGAGACTGCGAACCCGCGCACGTACTACGATTCAACTCGGCGGAAGCTTGGCATGGTGCTGGGTGTTGAAGAGCCGGTCTCTTTGGGCTATAAAACGTCGATTCCGAATGTGTTTATCGTGGGAGATACAACTATTTCGGAGGCCAAAGTCGATGCCGTGGCGCAGTCGGGCCTTCTCGTTGCAAAGGGCATTGTGACTTGACAGAGAACGTATGCTAGGGCTTACCAGGGTAATCCAAATCCGTAGTCAGGAGTAGACAATGATGAAATGGTCGCGCGTGTGCTTTGGATTAGCGCTTGCTCTCTTGTGTGTTAGCAACACAGAAATGCTGGCCCAAAACGGCGACAGCTCGAAGGCCAGCGACGAGAAGTTGGTTTATGCAGACTTCCAAAAGGTCGAGAACGGCCGCCTGGTGAGTTCACGTGGTGGCCGTACTCAGCTCAATCGCTGGGCCCAAAACATGGGTGCTGCGCCGAAAATGGTGGGCCTCGAAAATGCTGAACCTCCAGGCCCGGCTCCGGCACGAGTAACTGATCAGGATACCGCGGCGGCATTTCAGTACGAGATGCGTATGCCCAACGAATGGGCTGGTGTGAATATGGAAGTCTTTGGTCAGCCTGAGAAGGACGGCAAACCGGTCGCAGACGATATCAGTGGATACAAGTACATCAGCGTGCGGATCTTCGGCAAAGGGCCACAGTCAGTTCGAGTTGAACTAGTATCCCGAGGTTTGGGACTTAATCTCGAATCCGGTTATCCGCAAATGACGTTTCGCCTCTCTCCGGGATTCAACACCTACAAGTTCAAGCTAGACGGATTTCGCCAGCCCGAATGGGCCACGCACGTCGATTTCAAGCGCGATATCTTGATGAAGCTAACCTCTGTGACTATCGGAGTGTTCTGCGACAAATGCATCGTAGAGTCAGGCACGGTGGTCGTGGATAACCTCGCGTTCGAAAAGTAAAGGCTTCCAAAATTAGATTGATTGTGGTGAAATTCAGTCGCAGGCCAATCCACCATGGCACAACCACACTTCATCGAATTGGACGAAGCCGTAAGCCGAATTAAACAAGCTTGCGACGACCGTGAAAACGATTCACATCACCCGTTTTTCTTCATGGTAGGCGCCGGTCTCTCGTATCCATCCGTGCCGCTTGCCGCTGACATCGTCTCGAAATGTAAGGAAGTTGCTCAACGTTATGGGCGAGGCGACGAGCTAGCTGAGAAGAATGCGCTCGACACCTATTCTTACTGGTTTCAAACTGCGTATGCGGAACCGAAGCGCAGACAGAAATACCTGCACGATCTCATCCACGGGAAGCCAATCACTCATGCAAGCTTCCGGCTCGCGCACCTGCTTCTCAGCAATAAGATCTCCAATCTCGTCGTAACCACGAATTTCGATGACTTTCTCGCCAAGGCTTTGACGCTATTCGGCGAGCCCCACATCGTTTGCGATCATCCGCAGACAGTGCGGCGCATCAATCACAACGAGGCGCTCTTGCAGATCGTTCACCTGCACGGAAGTTACTGGTTTTACGATTGCTGCAATTTGCGAGGTGAGGTTGAAGAGCGCGCGCTACAGTCGCAACAAACGACCTCGACAATGGCTTCGTTGTTGAACGTCATTATGTGGGACCGCTCGCCGCTGGTGATCGGCTACAGTGGCTGGGAAGGCGATGTTTTTATGGAGTCGCTCAAGCTCCGCCTGGCTACTCCCCTTAGCAGCAACATCTACTGGTTTTGTTATTCCAAAAGCACGGTCAATTCGTTGCCGGATTGGGTAAAGCAAAATCCGCAAATTTGGTTTGTCGTGCCCACTCCAAAATCCGTTGCAAAACCAGCCGCAAATGATCTTGAACTTTCCTCTGAGTTACGTTCGGCAGCACCTGGAATCCAGGCGAAAAGTGGTGGCGTGCGGAATGACGAAGACACGCTGCCGGCAGATACAGTTCTACTTCGCTTAATCCAGGCGTTCAATCTCGACGCCCCGGAACTTACCAAAGATCCACTCGGTTTTTTTGCTGCACGGCTGGAGAATTCATTGCCAACGGGCGACGTGGCAACCGATATCTACGCAATCAAGAGCGTCATTGAGCGAGTCAGAACAGCGAAGAAAAGAGAAGCTGAATCGGAGAAGGCGAACGTCAAGCCTTCGGCGTCAACGTTGGAACAGGTCCGCGACGCGCTGCGGCGTGCGGACTTTCGTGAGGCAGTGAAGCAGGGCGCGAATATCGTTCTGAATACGTTGAAAGACAAGGACCTTAATGAGCTTGCGGACGCTATGTGGTCAGCGGCAGTAGGCCTTTTCGATAATTCTGAGGAAGAGCTGCTCGCCTACAACTTAGTCGTAACCATTCGAGATACATTGTCCGAGCGTACGGGCGCCGAGAGCGGTGCGACCAGGATGAAGGTGGCCGAAGCGCTTATGAACACGGCGGTCTCACTCGGCACGCTGAAGCGAGTGGATGAAGAGATTGCCGCATACGATCGGGTCATCGAGCGTTTTATCGACGCAGAAGAGTTGGAAGTAAAGGAGCAAGTCGCCGGAGCCCTAATCGCAAAAGGAATTTCTCTCGAGCAGAAGAATCAGATGAAAGCTGCAATAGCGCTCTACGATCAATTGGTGCAGCAGTATCGTGATGCGCCGCAACTGGAACTGCAAAAGCGTGTAGCGCAAGCGCTGATTCAAAAGGGAGCGTGCCTCGGGAGTCTTGGCCAAACAGACGAAGAGTTTGAACTTTATGACCTGGTTGTCGAACAGTATGGATCGGAATCCGGGATGCGTGGCGAGGTGGCGCTTGCCTTTTTCAGCAAAGCCATCGCGCTTGGTAACCTCAATCGAATCGACGAAGCAATCTCGTATCACGATCAGGTACTTCTGACATTGGGCGACGCTCCGGAAGATGAGGCGCGAGAGTTGATGGCGAAGGCGCTCTTCAATAAGAGCCTCATACTTAGTAACGCGAATCGCCGCGAAGAGGCTCTTGAGTTTTGCCAACTATTCATCGACAAGTATGAGACCGCCACCGATCCGATGCTACAGGAATTAGTTAGTCGCACGCTGAACAACATGGCCTTTAACTTGATCGTCATTGCCAAAGCTTTCCGTCTGCAAGGTGACGAAGAGGCAGCCTTGCGGGAATTAAGTCGAGCGGAGAGCAATATCATCAAGGCCTTGGAAAAAGAAAAAGACAATGGGATGAGACTAGGTAACCAGGCCTACATCGCCTTTCTAATGGGTCGCAAGGACGAAGCCAAAAAACTTCTCACCCGAGCAATTAGCTCAGGAGGAGAAAAGATTAGGCAAAATGAACTGGATGATGCTTACATCAACGAACTGCCCGAGGACGCAGAGTTCCGCAAGATGGTTTCGTCCATTTCGTGATAGACACCTTCAATTGTCTGGTGTATATAGTCAACAGACAATATGTTCGTTACCGTAGATGAACGAGACGCGCGGCCGCTCTACCAGCAACTGGTTGATGAGATTAAGACGCTGATTGCGCGCGGCGAGCTGGAGGAAGGGACGCTTTTGCCGCCGGTGAGGCAGGTGGCGTCTGACCTCGGCGTGAACCTCAATACAGTCGCTTTCGCCTACCGCCGTTTGCAGAAAGAGGGGCTGATTCGGGTCAAACATGGCTCAGGGGCGGTGGTGATATCCCAAAAACTCAAAGACAAGCCTGACGACCGCCTGCGCGCTCAATTACGTACCGCCCTGACCCAACTCATCCTCGCCGGCCTCAAACACACCGAGATCAAAACCCTCATCAACGAAGAGCTCGAAGAATTACAGAAGAACTAACCCACAAAAAGGCACAAAGTCTATTTCTGAACTTTGTGCCTTTTGCGTTCTTCTTTGTGCCTCTTGTGGCCTAATTCGGGCGTGATGGCTCGAGGTTCTTGCGGGGCATGCGAGCGCCCGTGTCCGGATCGATCATGCGTTCGCGGCGGCCTGCCGGGTCTCCGAAAGAGCCGGTAGGATTGGTTGCCGGCGTAGTCACCGGACGCGTCGGGTGTGTATAGCCGCCTGACGGTGTTCCTGTTCCGGTTGAGGGTGTGCCATTCGAGCCGCTCGGATAATTATTTGCAGGTTGCTGCGGCCAGTTAGCTCTCGGGTAACCAAACGGACTGTAAAACGACGTCGAATAAGAATTGCCGTATGGCGAGCCCCAGCCGTAAGAGAACGGCAGGAACGTGTAACAGCCGGCGCTTCTGTTGTAGAACCACAATCCGGAAGAGCGCGAGAACGGATCCCAGTCGCGAAAATTCGCAAACGCCGACGTCATCATCCGATCGTTGATACGTCGATTGGCTTTCGCGAGCGTTTCCGCGCGCTGCTTACTCCAGTTTTCGACGTCTTCCTGAGTCTTCTTTTCTTCCTTCGTCAGTTTTGCGACCGAGACGTTTGTGGCGCTGAAAACGACCTTGTTTCCACCTTTAACCTTCGTGTGCGAATCGTCGTTGAGGATCACCCGGCCTTTGCGGACGATCAGCTCAGTGGCGTCGTTTGGAATCACATTCAACCGGTACAGCCCTTGTCGCACGATCGCGAGTTTCGTGTGGGGAGTACTGATGTTGATATTGAGCTCAAGCCCGTCCGCACCGGTAGCTTCCACGATCGCGGTGCCGCGCAGCAGTCGAACTTCCAGGTTTGCTAGCGTATTGTTCAAGAGCTCAACTTCAGAATCGCCGCCCACCCGCAAGTAAGATCCCGGATTCAGGAGGATCTCGACGCGACCATCGATCGCCGTCCGCACGCGATCGCCGGAATCCAAATCATCGGTAATCGAGAGCTGTTGCCATTCAGACTCGCCTTTCGGGTGAACGTCGGCCTGGCCGGTG
>Ga0134124_10004587_pt1 | contig 11108 bp, 12 predicted proteins | sample KB304_FD_96880 | JGI IMG/M metagenome (GOLD analysis project Ga0134124, IMG submission 96880) | Terrestrial soil microbial communities without Nitrogen fertilizer from Kellogg Biological Station, Michigan, USA - KB3-0-4 | ecosystem: Environmental > Terrestrial > Soil > Unclassified ... | reverse complement strand
CTGCTCGAGCATGCGCAGCACCGAACCGCCCTTCTCGTAGGTGAGCACGTCGAACATCGCGTCAGCGTCGCGCGGCGCCTCGACCCGGAACTCGATCGGGCGCGTCGAGTGCAGCCCGTCGACCGAGAGCGCGGCGGCGCGCGAGACGCCGAACGTCGTCCAGCGCTGCCACTCGGGCTTCCAGGCGTCGACCGCGAGGATCTCCATGAACGTGGCGAACGCCTCGTTGAGCCAGATGCCGTTCCACCACGTCATCGTCACCAGATCGCCGAACCACATGTGCGCGTTCTCGTGCGCGACCACATCGGCGACCCGCTCGAGCTCGGCGTGGGACGCGGCGCTCCGGTCGACCAGGAGCGCGGTCTCCCGGAAGGTGATCGCGCCCAGGTTCTCCATGGCGCCGGCCGCGAAGTCCGGAATCGCCAGCAGGTCGAGCTTGTCGCTCGGATACGGCAGCCCGTAGTACTCCTCGAAGAATCGCAGCGAGGCGACGCCGATTTCGTGGCCGAACGCGGCCAGATGACGCTTGCCCGGCACGCACCAGACGCGGACCGGCGCCCGGCCGACCATCACCGCGTCGGTGGCCTCGAGCTCGCCGACGACGAACGCCACCAGATAGGTCGACATCTTCATCGTGTCGGCGAAGGTCACGATCTTCCGGCCGCGCTCGACGCGCTCGCCGACGATCGACGTGTTCGACACCGCGGTCAGCTTCGGGTCGATCACGAGCGTCACCGCGAACACGGCCTTGAAGGCCGGCTCGTCCCAGCACGGAAACGCCCGGCGCGCATCGGTCGCCTCGAACTGGGTGGCGGCCATCAGCCGCGCCTCGCCGGTCGGATCCTTGTAGCTCGACCGGTAGAAGCCGCGCAGCTTGTCGTTCAAGGTGCCGGTGAAGGCGAGGCGCAGCCGCCAGGTGCCCGGCGCGATCTGCGACGGAAACGTGATGCGGCAGCGCTCGGCGGCCTCGTCGACGACCGGCGTTCCGCGGAGGGATTCGCTGCGCGCGTTCACCAGCGTCGCCTCGCCGAAGGCGAGGTCCACGGCGTTGAGGACCACCTCCGCGGTCGGCTCCTCGATTTCGAGCGTGATCGTCTCGTCGCCCGTAAAGGTCAAGGTCGTCAGATCGGGCTCGAGACGCAGATCGTACCGGATCGGGCGCACGTGGCGGGGCAGACGATACGGATCCACCAGCATTCTCCGGAAGCGGTCAGGATGACTGCGGGTCCTACTGTACAGCAGTCGGCAGTCGGCGCACGCTATCATGCTCCCGTCGATGCGACTTCGCTTCCGTCTCGCATGCACGGCGGCCGCGACCGTGCTGCTCGGGGCCGCGGCGGCCGCCGGCGCCGACGCGATCCAGGATTTCATCCGGCGGCACTGGAGCCAGCCGCTGGCGCCGCAAGGCGTGCCGCCCGCGCGATTCTCGCCGCTGGAAGCTTCCCTCCAGCCTGAGTCGTGCGGGACCTGCCATCCGGCCCAGCTCGCCGACTGGCGCGAGAGCCTGCACGCCGCCGCGAGCGGCCCCGGCATCGCCGGCCAGCTCGTCGAGATGCGGGAGAGCGACCCGTCGTCGGCGCACGCGTGCCTCGTCTGTCACGCCCCTCTCGCCGAGCAGGGACCTTTCGTCGCCGTGGGCCGCGAGCTTCGCGAGAATCCGGCCTACGACGCCTCGCTCGCCGGGCGGGGCGTTCCGTGCGCGGGGTGCCACGTTCGGGGTCACCAGCGGTTCGGGCCGCCCCGGCGAGACGGCTCCCTGGCGAGCACCGCTCCGCGTGAGACCCTGCCGCACAACGGCGTGACACGCACCCCCGCGTTCCTCAAGGCCGACTTCTGCCGGGGTTGCCATCAATTCACACCCGACGGGTTCGCGCTCAACGGCAAGCTGCTCCAGGCCACCTACGACGAATGGAAGGCAAGCCGCTTCGCGCGCGAGGGCGTCCAGTGCCAGGACTGCCACATGCCCGACCGACGTCACCGCTGGCGCGGGATCCACGATCTCGAGATGGTGCGCTCCGGGCTCACGATCGAGGCCAAGGCGGGGGCCCCACGCTATCGCCCCGGCGAGCTCGCGCTCGTCACGCTCCGGGTGAGCAGCACGCGGGTCGGCCACGCGTTTCCGACGTACGTCACGCCACGCGTGGTTCTGAGCGCCGAGCTGATCGACGACACCGGCCAGGTCGTCGCCGGCAGCCGCCGGGAGCAGATCATCGGCCGCGAGGTGGCCCTCGACCTCTCGCGCGAGATCTTCGACACCCGCCTCATGCCCGGCAAGAGCACGACGCTCACCTATCGGATGAAGGTCGAAGCGACCGGACTGCGCGCGCGGGTGGCCGTCGTCGTCGAGCCGGACGCGTTCTACGTGGCCTTTTTCGAGGCCTTGCTCCAGCAGGGCGCCGGGCGAGGCGAAGGGCAAATCCGCCGGGCCCTCGACACCGCGCGCCGCTCTCCGTTCACGGTCTTCGAGCGCGAGCTGCCGCTGAGCTAGAAGCCGAGCGCGGCGCCGTCGGCGCGTGGATCCGACGCGCCCGCGAGCCCGGTCGAGTCGAGGCGAATGACTTGAGCATGGCCCATCAGATCGCTCCAGCCTTCGACGATCTCCACCTCGTGCCCCCGCTCGCGAAGCACGTTCCGGACGTCGTCGCCAAATCGATCCTCGAGCCTCAGCGAGCGGGTCTCCTCGCCCCAGGTTCGCCCGAAGAGCCAGCGCGGTGCCTCGACCGCCGCTTGTGGATCGAGTCCGCGATCGACGATGCGCGTGACGAGGGCCGCCTGCGTCTGCGGCTGGCCCTCGCCGCCCATGGTGCCGTAGACGAGGCGCGGGTGTCCGTCGACGAGATACATGGATGGGATCAAGGTGTGCGCCGTCTGCTTGCGCGGCGCCAGGCAATTCACGTGCCCCGGATCGAGCGAGAAGAACGCGCCCCGGTTCTGAAGGAGGACGCCGGTGTCGCCCGCGATCACGCCCGAGCCGAATTCCCAGTAGAGGCTCTGGATCAGTGACACCGCGTTCCCCTGCGCGTCCGCGGTGACGATGGCGATCGTGTCGCCCTTCGCGGCCGGTCCGGCCGCCGGCATCGCGGCCCGTCGCGAGATTCGCCGGCGGCGCTCGGCGAGGCGCGCCGGATCGAGGCACTGGGCGACCGGAACGGACGCGACCGTCGGATCGGCAAGATAGCGATCGCGGTCCTCGAACGCGAGCTTCGTCGCTTCGACGACGATGTGCACGTAGTCGGCCTCGGCCAGGGACTTGATCTCGAACCCCTCGAGCAGCGACAGGATCGCGAGCGCGGCGAATCCCTGGGTCGGCGGCGGAAAGCTCGTGGCCTCGCCGCCGCGGTAGGGCATGCGCAGCGGCTCGACCCATTCGGGCTGGTGGCGCGCCAGATCGTCGGCGGTCAGGGGGCTGCCGGCGGCACCGGCCGCTCGGGCGAGACGGCGAGCGAGCGCGCCGCGATAGAACGCGTCGCCCCCGCTCCGGGCGATCTCCTCCAGGGTCGACGCCAGATCCGCCTGGACGAACCGCTCGCGCTTCAAGAGCTCGGGGTGAAAGACGGGCCAGAGTGACTCGCGGAGGTCGGCCGGCGTCGCGTCACCGAAGAGATCCGTGGCGTCGGCGGTCTCGCGACCTTGGCCGGGCGACGGGGGAAAGCCGTCGCGCGCGTGATGGATCGCCGCCTCGAGAAGCGTGCTCCAGGTGATGGGGGAGCCCAGCGAGTCACGGCTCAGCGCGTGGGCCGCCCACCAGCCCGAGACGACGCCGGGCACCGTCAGCGCCGCGACCCCGCCGCGCACCGGAATCGCTGCGCCGAAGCGCGCGCGATACCGCTCGAGATCGGCCGCCGCCGCCGATCGGCCCGCCGCGTTCAGCGCGCGCAGCCGGCGCTGGCGCCCGTCGTAGATCAGCCAGAAGCTGTCCCCGCCTACCCCGTTCATGTGCGGGTAGACGACGGCGATCGCGGCGCCGGCCGCGATCGCCGCGTCCACGGCGTTGCCGCCGCGCGCAAGGACCGCCAGTCCGGCCTCGGAAGCGAGCGCGTGCGGGGTCGCGACGAGCCCGCGCGACGCGTGGGCTTCGGGCCAGCGGGTCGCGGCGGTCACGCGCGCGATGGTAGCAGAGGGCGGCGATGATTCGGGGTAGGATGAGGCGATATGTCGAGCCCCGCCGCCGTCTGGCGACCGGTCGTGACCGAGATTCTCCGCGAACGCCTCGGGGCCGGCGAGTCGGTCTGGCTGCCGATACGCGGCCGGAGCATGCGGCCTCTGCTCGGTGCGGGCGCGCGGATCTTCGTCACGCCTCCGGTGCGCGCGCGATTCGGAGATCTGCTGGCGTACGAGAGCGAAGGCACGCTCGTGTGTCACCGCGTGATTGGCCGGCGCGGCGCCGCGCTGCTCACTCGCGCGGACAATCGCGGTGTCGGGCCGGAGATGGTGGCGGCACCGCAGATCCTCGGCATCGTGACGGCGTTCGAGCGTCGCGGCGTCACCGTCGACCTGTCGACGCTCCGCCAGCGGGCGCTGGCGATCTTCACGGCCGCGCGCTCCTTCGGAGCGGCGGCGTGGTGGTACGCGCTGCGCGCGTGGCCGCGGGCGTGACGCGCCACACCGACAAGGTCGACGTCGCAGGCATCGTTTTTCAGCTGTCCTGTCCCTTCCCGAAGCCCGGGTTCTGGGCCCGAAACCATCCCGCATTCATCACGCGCCGTCGGCCCGATGTGACCGTGCGAATCGACTACGAGGAGCGTGACGGGCGCCATGTCTGGCGATCGGTTGGCGACACGGTCGCCGACGCCGCCACCGTGAGCCGTCGTGACCGGCATCTTCACGTGTCGACGGGCTACTACCGGGCGGTCGTCGACGTTCCCCGCGGTCGTGTCACCGTCAAGATGGCGGCGGGATTCGACGTCGCCGGCCTCATGCGGACCCTGAGCGCGCTGTGGCTCGCCGAGCGCGAGACCCTGCTCGTTCACGCCGCATGCTTCGGCCCTATCGAGTCGGCGACCCTCGCCTGCGGACTGCCGGCTTGGGCGATGCCTTCGTCCGCGACTGCTGGTTGGTTTGCGGTGACGCTCAGGGAGGACCACGTCGACGTCCGGACGACGCCGTTTCTCGTCGGCGACGGTTCGCCGCCTGCGCATGGCTGGCGCGTGGCGACACTCGGGCTGCCCGGCGGCAAGGAACCGATGAGCGCGGCCGAGGCGCTGCGCGCGTTACTCCCTTCGATCTGGCAAGCCGACCGGCGGCGCCCCGCCGTCGAGCGCACGCTCGACCTCGCGACCCGCGTCGTGACGGCCCTGCACTGCCGCGAGCTCGACGCGCCCGATCCGGCGGCCGAAGGCGTGGCCGTTGGCTGAGCGGACTCCGCGGATCGAGGTCGCAGGCGTCGTGTTCGGCGTCGCGGGTCTCGGCGCCACCGCGCGCGCGTGGGCGGAGGAGCGCTACGGTCCGTTCTTGTCTCGACGGGCGCCGACCTTCGGAGTTCGCGTGCGAGCGACCGAGCGCTATCGTCCGGGCCGCACGCCGCGCCCATCCGCGACGTGGGCGGGGGGTCGCTTCGCGCTCGCAAGCCATCCTTCTCGAGCGCACGGCGACCTGGGACGCCGCCGGGTCGATTTCCGTGCCGGTCCCGGACCGGCGCTGAATCCCGACCTGTTCCGGCTTCTGTGCAGCTTCCTCCTCATGCAGAAGGGTGGGGTCCTGCTCCACGCGTCCTCCGTCGTCGACGAAGGTCGCGCGTGGGTCTTCTCAGGCCCCTCGGGCAGCGGCAAGACCACCATCGCTGGCCTCGCGGGCGACCGGCCCGTGCTCAACGACGAGACGATCGCGCTCCGGCCCGCCCCGCGAGGCTGGGAGGCGTGCGCGACGCCCTTCTATGGATCCGGCGGCCCGTCCATGGCTCGTACGAACGAGCGCGCCCCCATTCGGGGTCTGTGCTTTCTTCGCAAGGCCGATCACTTCGCCCGCCGGCGACTGTCGGCGTCTGAGGCGGTCGCCCGGGCGTTCCCGGAGGTCATGCTGCCCAAGCGCGACGACCGCGTGACCACGCGACTCCTCGACACGCTCGCCGCGCTCGTCGCGACGGTGCCCACGTGGGAGCTCGCGTTCAAACCGGAGCCCGCGCTCTGGAGCTATCTCGATGGACTGGACTGACGCGTTTCCCGTGCGCAAATCGGTGCCGTGGCGGACGCTCGACACGGAGGCTCTCGTCGTAGACGTCAAAGGCGGATTGCTCTACCCTCTCAACAGCGTCGGCGCGCGGATCTGGGATCTGTGCGACGGCGCGCGCAGCGTGGACGAGATCGTCGGCGTGCTCGCGGCCGAGTTCGAAGCGCCCGAGCCGACGATTCGTGCCGACGCGATCGAGTTCCTCGAACGGCTCGCCGACGCCAAGCTGGTCTCGATCGAGCGCCGGCGCAAGGGAGAGAGCCGATGATCTTCGAAGGCTGCGCTCAGAACGCGGGACTCGGCGATGCCTCGCTGATGGCGCTGATCAGCGCCAAGGCGGACCGGAATCGGACGCCCCTCAACGTTCATCTCGAGCTCACCTACCGGTGCAACGAGCAGTGCGTCCATTGCTACTGCGTGGTCGAGCACGGCCGCGAGCAGGAGGTGCGCCGCCACGAGCTCACGCTCGACGAGATCCGCGGACTCCTCGATGAGCTGGCCGACATGGGCGGGCTCTATCTGACGCTCTCGGGCGGCGAGGTCATGGTGCGGCCCGACTTCTTCGAGATCGCCGAGCATGCGCGGCGGCGCGGCTTCGCGTACCGGATCTTCACCAACGGGATCGGCCTCACGGAGGCGAAGGTCGAGCGGCTGGCGGCGCTCGAGCCCTTGACCGTCGAGCTGTCGATCTTCTCCGCCGATCCGGCGGTGCACGACGCGATCACCCGCGTGCCCGGCTCGTTCCGTCGGCTCATGGCTGCGATCGAGCGCCTGCAGCGCCACGGGCTGCGCGTCTATCTCAAGACCGTCGTGATGAAGCCGAACATCGACGGCCTGGCCAAGCTCGACCGGCTCGGCAAGGACCTCGGCGTCTTCACCCACACCTATAGCTGCGAGGTGAGCCCCCGGGTCGACGGCGCGGTGCCGCGAGACGGGCACGTGCCGCAGGAATACCAGCTCGATGCCGACGAGCTGCTCCGGTACATGCGCGAGTCGACATGGAGCGAGCAGCTCGATCCTCAAGAAGGCCGTCCGGAGGACGTCGCGCTGCAGCGCGGGACGTGCGGGCCGGCGACCAACGGCTGCTGCATCGATCCGTACGGCAACGTGTACCCATGCGTCGCGTTCCGGGTCCCGATCGGCAACATTCGACAGACGTCGTTCCGGGAGCTCTGGACGGCGCCGCCCCCCGCGATCAGGGATCTGCTCTCGGTTCAGGTCTACGCCGACTTGCCGGAGTGTTCGTCCTGCGAGCTGGTCGGGTTCTGCAACCGGTGTCACGGCGACAATCTGCTCGAGCTTGGCGAGGCTGAATGGAAGCGCTGCCACGAGCGCGCTCGGATGGTCGCCGGCGCGAATCGACGGCTCTATCAGATCCGCACCGCTGGGAGGAGTTGACGAATGGCCACTCAGGAGAAGCGTCCGTACGAGAAGCCGACGCTCGAGCCCAGCAGCATCTTCGGGGCCGACACCACGACGTGCTGCCGCGTGAACAACGCCACGTGCAGCACGAGCCAGCGCACCACGATGGGGAAGGCCTCGCGCACCAGCACGACGTCGTAGCGGCCGTGCCGGCGCCGCTCGCGCCCGACGCGGCAGCGCGTCTGCTCTTGCTGGGCGCGCGAGTCGGCGGCGACGAGTCGCCGGAGCCGTGGCTGGCCGCGCTCTCCGGCGACGTCGTCGACTGGGCGTCGCTCGTCGAGCGCGCCACCCGCGAGGGGACGGCGCCGCTCCTGCACCGGCACCTCCTCCGCCTCGATCTCCTCCAAGGTCTACCGCCCGCTGCGCGAAACCGCCTGAACGCCGTCGCGCGTGGCGTCTGGGCGCGCACCGCCGCGCTCACCGCGTCCTGGGGCGAAGCGGTCAGCGCGCTCCGTCAGGCGGGTGTAGAGACCCTCACGCTCAAGGGCATGGTCCTCGCGCATACGGTGTACCCCGCGCCCGAGCTGCGGCCGATGGCCGATCTCGATCTGCTCGTCCGTCCGGCCGATCGAGCCCGAGCGGTGGACACGCTCATGGGCCTCGGCTATCGGACACCCGGCCCCGAGGCTGAGCGTCACGCCGCCTCGCGCTGCTTCGCCGAGCTCGTCCGCGGCGGCATCCTCGTCGATCTCCACTGGGATATCGCGCGCTATCTCCGGTTCGATGGCGTCGTGCGCGTCGACCACGACGGGCTCTGGCGCCGGGCACAGCCGTTCGTTCTCGGCGAGAGCCGAAGTCTGGCGCTCTGCCCCGAGGACATGCTGCTGCATCTGGTGCTGCACCTGACGCTCGGCTCGGATTTCGCGCGCGTGCTCTGGTACGCCGACATCGACGCGGTGATCCGCCGATACGAAAGCGAGATCGACTGGGACCGTGTGGTCGACGAAGCCCGGCGTTGGCGGATTCGCGCGCTCCTCGACTGGACACTCACAGTGGTCCACGCCTCGTTCGGCACGCCGCTGCCGCTCGGGCTGGCCGCGCGGCTGACCCCGGGTCGTCTGCGCCGGGCCGCCGTCGCGCGATGCATCGGCGCGTCCTGGCCGCCGAGCCTCGGCTCATCGCTCGTCGAGATGCGTGTCTATCCAGCCCAGACGCTCCTGATGGACCGGCGCGCCGACGTCCTCCGCGTGCTGGCGTGGACGTTTTTCCCGTCGGGGACGTGGCTGCGGTTCCACTATGAGCTCGAAGCGCCGTGGAAGGTTCCGGTCTACCGCGCCGTCCACCCGCTGCGCGTCTGCTGGCGCGCGGTCAGGCCGCTTCGCTGAACACGCGGTGGCGGCCTGGCCCTGGCCGTCGCCGCTTTCCTCGTGCTCTCGCGTACGACCACCTCTATCGACTGGCCGACCGCCGCTCGCGCCCTCGCCGACGCGCGATCCAGCAGGTCTCGTCGAGGCTCTCCGTGATCGCGAGGCCGGCGTCGGCCAGCTCGGCCTCGGCTTCGGCGCGGTCCCTGAAGCGGTGGACGTAACGGTACGAGACCGGCGTGCGCCCGAGCGCGAGGCCGCGATAGTAGTGGTCGCCCGGCTCGGCGAGGTGACGCAGCCCGGCCCGGCGCCCGACCCGGCGAAGCGCGTCGACGAGACGGACCCGCGAGAGCCGCCTCAAGGGCGGAGCCAGGACCGGCCCGAGGACGATCATTCCGCCGGGAGCCAGGAGATCCCGCAGCCGCGTGAGCGTGCGCACGCGACGGTCGCGGCCGGGGATGTGGGAGTAAATCCCGGGACTGAAGTAGATCGCGTCGAACGGCCCGCCGGTGACCGGCCAGGTCAGAGCTTCGCCGACGACGAATTCAATCGCGAGCCCCGCAGCGCGAGCACGGTCGCGGGCAAGGGCGATCATCGCGGGCGCCACGTCGATGCCGGTGACCGCGAGTCCGGCGCGCGCGAACGCAATGGCCTCACGGCCCGCCCCACAGCCGATGTCGAGCAGCCGCCGGCCCGGCGCCAGATGGCGCTGGAGCAACGTCTCCTCCTCGGGCAGGAGGGTCGTCTCGCGGCCGATGACCTCGGCTTCAGTGTCATACGCGGTGGTCAGCTGAACGAGCAGGTCCTCCTCGCCGCCCATGGAGAGCGGCGGAAAGAATGGCCGCCGCACACGCTCGAGCCATGCCAGGACTACCAGCAGAGCCCCAAGACGGGGCGGCAAGGCTGCCGCGAATCGGCCCGCCGCGCGCCAGCGACCGCGTGTGAGATCGAACAGCAAATCCCCCTGCTCGAGAGCCGTCGCGACGCCGAGTACGTCCACCGACGCCAGCGAGAGGCGCGACCCATCGGGCCCCATCTCGATCTCGAAGACACGCCCGTCGCGACGCATGAGCCGCCCGAGCTCGCACCGTCCGTCGCGGACACATAAGACGACGTCGCCGGCGCCTCCTTCCGCGCCCGGAACGATCTCGACGATGTCGCCAGTGTCCACGGGGCGGATCGAGGGGCGATCGACCATCAGCCTGACGACGATGCCCCTGGGGAGGCGCCGCGCGGACTCCGGGGTCAAGGAGTTGCCTCCGACGAGGGTCAGCGGGGGATCGTCCATGGATCGTTCCGTATCGGAGGAGAGAATAGGATACTTGGCCCATGCGGTGGCTCGTCGATGGCTACAACGTCATCCGGCGCGATCCCGACCTCCGGGCTCGGGAGGCCGAGAGCCTGGAAGCGGGACGGCGCGCGCTCGTGACTCTCATCGCGCGGGCCGACCGCGCCCCGCGGGACGAGTTCACGGTTGTGTTCGACGGGGCCCGTCTCTCCGGCAGCACGCCGACGACGGGACGCATTCGCGTGGTCTTCTCGCGCCCGCCGCTGACGGCCGACGATGAGCTGATGCGGCTCGCGCGTCAGCTGCGAAACGGCGCTGTCGTCGTCAGCTCGGATCGGAAGATCCAGGACGCCGCCCGCCGGGCCGGGAGCGCGGTGCTGACGACCGAGCAATTTCTGGAAGCGCTCGAAGTTCCGGAAAGCCCGTCGGGCGCGGATACGCCCGATTCGAAGGACGATTCCGACGAAGAGCCGGGTCGGGAGAAGCGCGGTAACCCCCGCCGGCTTTCCAAGAAAGCGCGACAGGCCCGGCGGGCCCTGGGACGCCTCCGCCAACCTTGACCCTCGTGCGCGTTTCGTAGAGAATTGCCGAGTGGCAGTCATGACTCGGCACTACTTCATCGTCGCGCGCGACCAGGCCAGCTTGTGTGAGTACCTCACACGGCAGTTCGCCGCCGAGGAAAACGTCGAGGTCTTCCTGGATCGTCGGTCCGGCAGTGACCGTCGCCTGGGCGAGGCCAACAGGGACACTGGCGAGCGGAGAAGCACCGATCGCCGCCATCAGCCGTTCGTCGACACGCAGTTGAGGTCCCTCGGCTACGCCATGTTCCGCGTTCAGTAGCCATCCACGCTTCGCCGTCTCCAATTCTTGACACCCGTCGACCCGCGGTGACACCGTGTCGGCGTGGCGCTCCGCCGAGCTCATCTTCT
>Ga0134124_10004586_pt1 | contig 11111 bp, 10 predicted proteins | sample KB304_FD_96880 | JGI IMG/M metagenome (GOLD analysis project Ga0134124, IMG submission 96880) | Terrestrial soil microbial communities without Nitrogen fertilizer from Kellogg Biological Station, Michigan, USA - KB3-0-4 | ecosystem: Environmental > Terrestrial > Soil > Unclassified ... | reverse complement strand
TCCACGCCCTCGAGCCGCTCGTGGTCGGCCGGACGGTCGAGGACCTCGAGGGCGACATGGGCGCCTTCTGGCGGGATCTCGTCGGCGACAGCCAGCTTCGCTGGATCGGCCCGGAGAAGGGCGCGATCCATCTCGCCACGGCGGCCGTCGTCAACGCCGTCTGGGATCTCGTGGCCAAACGCGCCGGGAAGCCGCTCTGGAAGCTCCTCGCCGATCTCTCGCCCGAGGCGCTCGTCGACCTCGTCGACTATCGCTACCTGACCGACGCCCTGACCCGCGACGAGGCGCTCGCGATCGTCGCATCGCTGGCCGGGACGAAGGACCGCCGCGAGGCCGAGCTCCTCCGCGACGGCTACCCCGCCTACACGACCTCCGTGGGCTGGCTCGGCTACGACGACGACAAGATCCGGCGGCTGTGCCGCGAGGCCCTGGCCGACGGTTGGACCCGGTTCAAGATGAAGGTCGGCGCCGACCGCGACGACGACGTCCGGCGGGCGCGGCTGATCCGGGCCGAGATCGGGCCCGACCGGATGCTCGCGGTCGATGCCAACCAGCGCTGGGACGTCCCGGTCGCGATCGACTGGATGCGAACGCTGGCCCCGTTCGATCCGTACTGGATCGAGGAGCCGACGAGCCCGGACGACATCCTCGGCCACGCCGCCATCGCCCGGGCGATCGCGCCGATCCGGGTCGCGACCGGTGAGCACGTCCACAACCGGGTGATGTTCAAGCAGCTCCTCCAGGCCGAGGCCATCTCCATCTGCCAGATCGACGCCTGCCGGCTGGGCGGCGTGAACGAAGTCGTCGCGGTCCTCCTCCTCGCGGCGAAATTCGGCGTTCCCGTCTGTCCCCATGCCGGCGGCGTCGGTCTGTGCGAGCTGGTCCAGCACCTCGCGGCGCTCGACTACATCGCGATCAGCGGCCGGCTGGACGGCCGGATGATCGAGTACGTCGACCACCTCCACGAGCATTTCCTCGACCCGGTGACGATCGTGGACGGCTCGTACCGGCTGCCGACGCTGGCCGGCTACAGCGCCGAGATGCACGCGGCGTCGCTGGCCCGGTACCGGTTCCCGGACGGGGCGGAGTGGCTGGCCGAAGCCCCCGGGTCCGATGCCGGGGTCGCCGGGTCAGGCGTCGGCGGCTCCGGGGCCCGCCCGGCGACATGAGGCGGTTCGGCCAGGTCATCGGAATCCGACCGGAGCGGATCGCCGAGTACGAGACGCTCCACGCCGCGCCGTGGCCCGGCGTGCTCGCGGCGATCGAGCGGGCGAACATCCGCAACTACTCGATCTTCCGCCACGGGACGACCCTGTTCGCCTACTACGAGTACGTCGGCGAGGACCACGCGGCCGACATGGCCACGCTCGCGGAAGACCCGGAGACGCGCCGCTGGTGGGCGCTGACCGACGCGCTGCAGCAGCCCGATCCGGAGCGGCCGCCGGGCACGTGGTGGCTCGACCTGCCCGAGATCTTCCACAGCGACTGAGGCGCGGTTCGCGGACGGTCTCGGTCCGCCGCCGGCCGACTGGCACGGCGCGCGCCGGAGGCGTACCGTCCGGGTCATGACCGACGAGCGCGCGCCGGACCAGCCTTCCGAGCGGCCCGACACGACCGAGATGTGGCGGCAGGTCCTCACCGGCGAGGATCCCGGCTTGCCGAAGCTCCGCCGGAGGTGGATGCGGATCCCGTCGTCGCCCCGCTGCAAGCTGTGCGCGGCGCCGTTCCGCGGCCCGGGGCGGCTCCTCACCTTGTTCATGCAACACGGCCCGTCGGGGTCGAACCCGCTGCTCTGCAACGTCTGCTTCGGGCAGATCCGGAAAGGCCCGGGTGGCGCGGAGATCGAGATCAGCGTCCTGTTCGCCGACATCCGCGGCTCGACCGGGATCGCCGAGCGGACGAGTGCGGGCGAGTTCCGGCGCCTCGTCCAGCAGTTCTACTACCGGGCCGCCAGGGCCATCGACGACCACGACGGGGTCATCGACAAGTTCCTCGGCGACGGGATCATGGTCCTGTTCATTCCGGTGATGACCGGCGAGCTGCACGCCCGGCGGGCCGTCGAGGCCGGCGAGGCCATCCTCAAGGCGGTCATGGACCGCGAGCTCGTTGCCGGCGGCGTCCGGGTCGGGGTCGGCATCCACACCGGCCGGGCGTTCGTCGGGACGGTCGGATCGGACGAGCGGCTGGACTTCACCGCGCTCGGCGACACGGTCAACGTCGCCGCCCGGCTGGGCTCGGATGCCGAGGCCGGCGAGCTCCTCGTCAGCGACGCGGCGTGGCGGGCGGCCGGGCGGGCGGACGCCGACGAGCGCCGGTCGCTGACGCTCAAGGGCCGGGCCGAGCCGCTCGACGTCGTGGTCCTGCGCGCCGAGGATGCCCGGGTCGCGGTCTGAGGTGCTGGCGCACGCCCATGGCGCCGGCGGCGCCGCGGCGGCCGAAGCCGACGTTGTCAGGCCGCCGGCGCGTCCGCGTTCGCCGCCGCGTGGGCCTCGACCTGGGCCATGAACGCGTTCGTCAGGATCAGCCGCGACGGCAGCAGGCACAGGTGGATGATCGCCGCGCCGATGAAGACCGCCGGCAGCCCGAAGCTCTGGCCGATGATCCCGCCGAGGAGCGCCCCGAGCGGGAGCGATCCCCACGAGATCACCCGGAAGCTGGCCATCACCCGGCCGAGCAGATGGTTCGGGACGATCCGCTGGCGGATCGAGCCGAAGACGACGTTGAATGCCCCGCCGAACGTGCTCGCCAGGGCGAGGATCAGCCCGATCAGGAGCGGCTGCGGGACGACGATCCAGACGAGATCCGTGACGAGCAGCGATGCAATGCACGCGACGAACAGGTTGGCCCGCCCGATCAGGCGCTCGATCCGGCTCGCGAGCAGGGTTCCGGCCACAGTCCCGACCGCGATCGCCGTCGTCAGCAGCCCGAGCCCGACGCCGTCGAGCCCGAGCGGGCCGGGGGCCACGACGTACAGGACGAGGACCGCGAACACCGCGGTCGAGGCGAGGTTCATCGGGCCGACGACGAACGCCATCGTCCGGAGCAGCCGGTGCTGCCAGAGGTACGTCAGGCCGGCCCCGATCTCCGAGCGGATCGAGGCCGGCGGGCCGACCCGGACGGGCCGGAACGAGCCGGTCAGGGTCACGAGGCAGAGCAGGGCCCCGAGGTAGCCGGCGGCCGCGGCCCCGAATGCCGAGGCGATCGCGATGCCCGCCAGGAATCCGCCGAGCGGCGGCCCCACGAAGTTGTTCATCGTCAGCTCGACCGCGTTGAGGCGGCTGTTCGCGGCCACGACCTTGTCCGTGCCGACGACGTTCGGCAGCATCGAGCTCGCCGCGGTGTCGAACATCGTCTCGAAGCAACCGAGCACGAACGCGACGACGTACAGCAGCCAGATCGTCACCGCGTTGGCGAGCACGGCGAGCGTGAGCCCGCCGAGGAGGATCGCCCGGCCGGCATCGACGAGGATCATCGTCCGGCGCCGGTCCAGCCGGTCGGCCAGCGCTCCGGCGATCAGCGCGAACACGAGCCACGGCAGGCGCGATGCCACCGCGACGCCGGCGACGAGCCCGGGCTCCTTCGTCACGCTCACGGCCAGGAGCGGCAGGGCGATCTGGAAGATGCCGTCGGACAGGTTCGCCAGGAACGAGGCGGAGAACAGCGTCCAGAACCGCCGGCCCAGCCCGCCGTCGATCGACGCCCGGAGCGAACGGCCGCCGCCCGACCCCGCTACAGGTACCCCTCCGGCACGGGTCCGACGACCTCCATCGCGTGGCGTCCCGCGAGCTCGTCGAGATCCGCCTCGCTCATCCCGGCGGCGATCCCCACGGCCAGCTCGTCGAAGTAGCCGACCATGGCGCCGGGCGTGTACAGGTTGAGCTTCCGGCTGCCGGCCTCGAGGCTCCGGAACGTGTGGCGCATGTCCTTCGGCACGTACACGAACGAGCCCGCCGGGCAGTCGAACTCGCGATCGTCGAGCCACATCGCATAGCGGCCGGCGAGGACCACGAACGACTCGGCGCAGTCGCGGTGGATGTGGAGCGGCGGCCCGCCGCCGGCGGTGGGATCGCGCGTCTCGATCAGCGAGAACTTGCCGGCGGTCTGGGCACCCTCGGCATGGACCAGGACCTCGAAGCCGCCCAGGTCGATGACCCGGGCATCGCCCGGCAGGAGGACAACGCCGCCGCCCGCAACGCTCGTCACGGACGGCCGCCGCCCGGCGCCGCGCCGACGACCCGGCTCTCGGCCGCGCGCAGGCGTGCGTACCCGGGTTTGACGACCTCGTTGATCAGGCGCAGCCGCTCGTCGAACGGGGCGAACGCGCTCTTCATCGCGTTGATCGTCAGCCACTCCATCTCGCCGAGGCCGATCCCGAACGCCGCGTCGAGGGCCGCGAACTCGGACGACATCGAGACGCCGCTCATCAGCCGGTTGTCGGTGTTGAGCGTGACCCGGAACCGCAGCCGGCGGAGGAGGTCGATCGGGTGCTCGGCCATCGACGCGGCGGCGCCCGTGTGGATGTTCGAGGTCGGGCACATCTCGAGCGGGACGCGCCGGTCGCGGACGAACGCGGCCAGCCGCCCGAGCTCGACCGACCCGTCGTCGCGGACCGCGATGTCGTCGACGATCCGGACACCGTGGCCGAGCCGCTCTGCCCCGGCGAACTGGAGGGCCTCCCAGATCGACGGCAGGCCGAACGACTCGCCGGCGTGGATCGTGATGTGGAAGTTGTCGCGACGGATCCGGTCGAAGGCGTCGAGGTAGCGCGTCGGCGGATAGCCCTTCTCGGGCCCCGCGACGTCGAAGCCGACGACGCCGGCGTCACGCCAGCGGAGGGCGCACTCGGCGACCTCGACCGATCGCGCCGCCTGGCGCATCGCCGTCACGAGCATCTTCATGACGATCGGGTGCCCGGCCGTCGCCGCCCGCTCCATCCCGATCCGGAACCCCTCGAGGTTCGCCTCGACCACCTCGTCGAGGGTCATGCCACGTTCCGTCGAGAGCTCGGGGGCGTAGCGGACCTCGGCGTACGAGACGCCGTCGGCGGCGAGGTCCTCGGCGCACTCGGCGGCGACCCGGATGATCGCGTCGCGCTCCTGCATGACCCCGAACGTGTGGGCGAACGTCTCGAGGTAGAGCTCGAGCGACTTGCGGTCGGCGCCGCGGCGGAACCAGGCCGACAGCTCGTCCACGTCGGTCGTCGGCAGTGCGTCGTAGTGGAACTCGCGGGCCAGGTCGATCACGGTCGACGGTCGGAGGCCGCCGTCGAGGTGGTCGTGGAGGAGCGCTTTCGGGGCCTGGCGGATCGTGTCGAACGTGGGCATCGGCATCTCAGTGGTCGATCGGACGCCTCGATGGTACGAAACCTCGGGCCGATGGGTCATCATGGGTCGACGCGGCCTACCACCCGGTCGGATCGCGGCCGGCCGCGCCAACGCCGGGACGAGGGGGAGCCAATGCCGATCTGGCGCGACACGAGCCACGGCGTCGACTGGGAGCTCGAGCTCGAGCGCGATCGGCTGCTGCCGGGCCGGCTCGTCTCCGGCCGGGTGTCCGTGACCGCGAACGACGACACCGACGCCCGGCGGCTCCTCGTGACCCTCGTCGGGATCGAGGCGTGGCAGCACGAGGAGACAACCTCCGACGGGCAAGGGCATTCGACGACGCGGACCGTGACCTCGCGGGCCGAGCTTCCCCGAGTCCCGGTCGAGCTCTCGGGACCGCTCCACCTGGCCGAGGGCGAGACCCGCTCGTGGCCCCTCCAGATCCCGGTTCCGGGCCTCGGGCCCGCGAGCGTGGACGGGACCGTGCTCCGGGTCGACTGGACCGTGGAGGCCAAGCTCGATCGACCGGGCTTCGACAGCGCGATCGTGGCGCCCGTCCGGATCGTCCAGCCGATGGCCCTCCTCCGGGCCGGCGTCGTCCACGTCGGCGAGTTCGCCCTGTACCCGGCAGCCGACGCGGCCGTCGACGACCTGACGGCGGCGATCGCGCTCGACCCGATGCCGGTCTGCGCCGGCGAGCCGTTCCGGGGCCACGTCACGGTCCGGACCGGCCATCCCCGGAAGCTCCAGGAGATCCGGGCCGAGATCCGGGTCCACCTCGTGGCGACGGTGCGCAGCGGCAAGGACGAGTGGATCACGGCCTGGGCGACGACGCTCGTCCCGGCCCTCGACTTCGACGGCGAGCGGCGGCTGGAGTTCGAGGGCGCCCTGCCGGACGTCGCGTTGCCGACGATCGAGACCGCGCATGGCCGGACGGCGGCATCGTTCCACCTGATCATGGCCACGGCGTTCGCGCGCGATCCGCACCTCGTCCGGGACGTGTCGATCGCGACGACGCTCGAGCTCTAGGGTCGGGATTCCTCGGGCGTCCCAGCCTCGCTGTCCAGGCGTGCGCGAGCCGCCGCGATCGCCGCCGCGACCCGCGTCGGAGCCGTCCCGCCGATCACGTCGGCGGCGGCCAGGGAGCCGGCGATCGTCGCGTGCGAGAGCAGCGCGGCCGGAACGCCCTCCTGACCGGCCAGCTCGCGAGCGGTCTCGTCGTCGCTGCCGGCAAGAAGCTCGGCGAGTGTGGCCGGCGGGACGTCGGAGAGCTGGCGGATCCCGTCGCGCTCGGCCCGTCCGACGAGCTCGCCGACGACGTGGTGCGCCGACCGGAACGGGACGCCGCGGCGCACGAGCGCATCTGCGAGGGTCGTCGCGGTCGTGTACCCGTCGGTCGCCGCATCGGCCATCCGCTCACGATCGATCGCGAGGTGCGCGACGAGCCCGGCGATCACGCCGAGCGAGGCCTCGTACAGCCCGACGGCCCCGAACAGCGGCGGCTTGTCCTCCTGGAGGTCGCGCTGGTAGCCGAGCGGCAGACCCTTGAGGATCCCGAGCAGCGCGACCAGGGCCGCGATCGCCCGCGCGCTCCGCCCCCGGATCAGCTCGGCCGGGTCGGGGTTCCGCTTGTTCGGCATCATCGAGCTGCCGGTCGAGTACGCGTCGGCGACCCGGACGAACCCGAAGCGCGGGTTCGACCACCACACGATCTCCTCGGCGAGGCGGCTGAGATGGACCATGCCGAGGGCCACCGCCGCCAGGGTCTCGACGACGAAGTCGCGATCGCCGACGGCATCGAGCGAATTGGCCGTGACACCGACGAAGCCGAGATCGGCTGCCGTTGCCTCCCGATCGAGCGGGTAGCCGGCGCCCGCGAGCGCCCCCGATCCGAGCGGACTGACGTTCAGGCGGCGGCGCGCGTCCGCGAGCCGGCCGCGGTCGCGCTCGGCCATCTCGACGTACGCGAGGAGGTGGTGGCCCAGCAGCACGGGCTGGGCGGGCTGCGTGTGGGTCGTGCCCGGCAGGATCGCGTCGCCCTCGCGTTCGGCCAGGCCGACGAGCGCATCCTCGAAGCCGAGCAGCGCACGATCCAGACGGTCGATCGCCCGGCGCGTCCAGAGACGCAGATCCGTCGCGACCTGATCGTTGCGGGACCGCCCGGTGTGGAGCTTGCCGGCGACCGGACCGAGGCGCTCGATCAGCGCGGCCTCGAGGTTCAGGTGGACGTCCTCGAGCGCCGGATCCCAGGGGAGCTCGCCCGCCTCGACGTCGCGGCGCAGATCGGCGAGCCCGTCGACGAGGGCCGTGACCTCGGCATCGCTCAGGATCCCGGCCCGGCCGAGCCCGCGGACGTGGGCGACCGAGCCGTCGAGGTCGTCGAGGGCCATGTCGGCATCGGTGTCGATCGATCGCCCGAAGGCCGCGACCTGCTCGTCGCTGTCGGCCGCGAACCGTCCGCCCCAGAGCCGCATGGCATCTCCTGTTCGGGCGACCCGGCCGGCGGGCGCATTCCGTCGACCCAATCATGCCGCGATCCGACCGGATCGGGGGCAATGATCGCAGGAGCCGGACCCGCCGACCTGCAACGGCGGAGCCGGCTCTCGTGTTCCGTCTGTCGAAGGCGGTTCGAACCACCGGCCGCTTGGCACAGTACACTAGGCCAACCAACGCAGCGATCATCGAGGACCCATGACCACCCGCGGCTCGCGTCTCGACTGGCTGATCTTCCTCGCCCTGGGGTTCTTCTGGGGCAGCAGCTACCTGTTTATCAAGATCGGGGTCGATCACGGCCTCCAGCCGTTCACGCTGATCATGTTCCGCCTGCTGATCGGCTTCGTGCTGCTGGCGAGCGTCGTCGCGATTGCCCGAGAGCCCCTGCCGCGCGAGCCCCGGATGTACGGCCACCTGTTCGTCATGGGCGTCGTCAACATCGCGATCCCGTTCGGGCTGATCACGTTCGCCGAGCAGATCCCGTCGATCGATTCGTCGCTGGCGTCGGTGATCAACAGCGCCGTTCCGCTGTTCGTGATCGTCATCGCGGCCCTCTTCCTCAAGGGCGAGACGGTCACGGTCAACCGCCTGGTCGGGCTGGTCGTCGGGTTCGTCGGCGTGGCGATCCTCGTCGGGCTGGACGTGACCGATCTCGGATCGGCGAACGCCGTCGGCGAGCTTGCCCTGATCGGCGCCACGGTCTCGTACGCGATCGGCAACGTCTACGCCAAGGCCCACGTGCACGGGCTCCGGCCGATGATCCCGGCGCTGTTCCAGGTCTTCTTCGGCCTCCTCGTGACCGGCACCCTGGCGTTCGCGACCGAGCAGCCGCTGGCGGTGGCGTGGCAGCCGGAGGCGATCTTCGCGGTCGTCTGGCTGGGCCTGCTCGGCTCGGGCGTCGCGTACCTCAGCTACTTCCGGATCCTCCAGCACTGGGGCGCGACGCGGACCTCGATGGTTGCCTACCTCCTGCCCGTCTACGGCATCGCCCTCGGGGCGCTCGTCCTCGCCGAGCCGATCGCGCCGAGCACGCTCCTCGGGGCGATCCTCGTCATCGGCGGAATCGCCATCGTGAATGCCCGGATCTGGACGCGGCCGCTGTTCGTGCGGACCGCGTCCGCGACCCAGGTCGGCGCCGGACGGCCGTAGGCGCCCGGCGACGCTGATCCCGCTCAGGCGCGGTCCGGCAGCTCCGCAACGAACGTGACGGGGCTGCCGTCGGCGCCGTCGACGAACAGCGGCCACGCGAAGACGCGGATCGCATTCGCCGCCTCGGGCACGAGTCCGACGTCCTCGTAGATCAGGACGAACCGTCCGTCGGTCCGGCCGACGCCGGTCAGGACGTGGTGGGTCTCGACCGCGATCTCGCGTTGGAGCGGCGCTCCGATCGAGATGGCGTCGGTCGCGATCGCCCGGAGGCGGGGGTGCTCGTCGATCAGCCAGCGGGCCGCGTCGGGCTCCAGGAACGGGCCGTCGCCGGCGTAACGCTCGGGATCGCTCGAGCGAAGGTCGGACCAGCCCGTCCGGATCATCACCAGGTCGGCGCCGTCGATCGCGCCGGCATGAGCCTCCAGGGCGGCGCGCCGGATTATCGTCCCCTGCCCGGCGACCACCTCGATCAGGCGCGGCGCGTCGAACACGAAGGCCTCGATCGGGAGCTGCCAGGCGGCGGGTCCGTCCGGGTTGAAATGCCAGGGCGTATCGGCGTGGGTTCCCGAGTGAGCGAAGAGATGGAGCGCCGCCGCGTTGTCGTCGTCGCCGCGCGCGATCGAGTCGACGAGCTCGACCGCCGCCGCGGGCGGGTTGCCCGGCCAGACCGGCGCGTCCGGGCGGAGCGGATGGGAGAGGACGAGGAACCGGCTCATGACGTCGTCCCGTCTGCTCCGAGCCGGACCCGCCCGCCGGTCCTCGACGCCTCGTCGATCGCGGCCATCAGGGCGACGGTCGCGCGGCCGTCCGCCCCGTCGACCGCCGGCCGGCGACCCTCGCGGATCGCGCCGACGACGTCGCGCAGCTGGAGCTCGTGATGGTGGGTCGCGATGTCGACCCCGGAGAGCGCCGCCCGGTCCTCCTCGGCCCAGGCTTCCGGCCGACCCTCCTCGCCCGGAATCGTCCACAGATCGTTGCGGGGCTCGCTGGGCAGCGTCACCCCCGCGACGAACGACGAGCCGCGGTCCGTCTCGACGCCGACCGACCCGCCGTTCCGGCCGTGGACGTGGACCCGGGCATGGAGCCCGGGCCGCTGGGAGTTGCTCGTCACGACCGAGGCGAGCGCCCCGCTCGCGAACCGCACGATGGCCACCGCCGTATCCTCGACCTCGATCCCGGGATGGTTCAGGTTGGCCGTCCAGCCGTCGACCTCGAGCGCCGGGCCGAGAAACCAGCTGGCGAGGTCGAGCTGGTGGACGGCCTGGTTGACGAGCACGCCGCCACCCTCGCCGTCCCGTGTCCCGCGCCACGCACTCATCTCGTAGTACTCGGGGCCCCGCCAGCCGAGCACCTCGACCGTGGCCAGCCCGGGTGCGCCGATTCGTCCGTCGTCGATGGCGGCCTTCACCCGCCGGGCCGCCGGATACCAACGGCGCTGGCTGATGACCGACAGGACGACGTTCGCGGCGTCGGCCGCCTCGATCATGGCGCTGCAATCGGCGACGGTCAGGGCCATCGGCTTCTCCACGATCACGTGGAGCCCGGCCCGCGCGGCGGCGATCGCCTGGCCGGCATGGAGCGGGTGCGGCGTGCACACGATCACGGCGTCGAGCGACGCGTCGGCGAGCACGTCGGCGAGACCGTCGACCGGCCGCGCGCCGTGCGCGGCAGCCAGGCGCGCGGCGCCCGCTGAGCCGGGCGTCGAGCCGGCGACGACCGCGAGGTGGGCGTCCGGGATCCGGGCGAGCGCCGCGGCATGGACCGCACCGGCCAGCCCGGGTCCGAGGATCGCGAACCGGAGCGGGTCATCGGGACGGCGGACCGCCCGCGAACCCGCCCGCGAACGCGACCCCGCCCGCGACCCCGAACGGGTCATCGATCCGCGGTCGGAGCGAGCACGACCTTGACCGCCGACAGGCTGCCGGCCGCGAGCTGGCGGAAGATCTCCTCGCCTTCCTCGAGCGAGGCGACGCACTCGATCAGGGGGCGGGCGTCGATCCAGCCGGCGGCGAGCGCGTCCGCGGCCTGCTCGAACTCGTCGACGAAGCCGTACGCGCCGCGGACCGTCAGCTCGCGGGTAACGAGCTGCTGCATCGGCAGCTCGACGTCGGGGGCGGAGTTTCCGATCCAGGTCACCTGGCCGCC
>Ga0134124_10004585_pt1 | contig 11111 bp, 10 predicted proteins | sample KB304_FD_96880 | JGI IMG/M metagenome (GOLD analysis project Ga0134124, IMG submission 96880) | Terrestrial soil microbial communities without Nitrogen fertilizer from Kellogg Biological Station, Michigan, USA - KB3-0-4 | ecosystem: Environmental > Terrestrial > Soil > Unclassified ... | reverse complement strand
TCGTCGGATTGCTGGAGCAGGCGACAGGGAGCAGCAAGCAGGTGATCAACGCAAGCGCGCTTTGCCCGCGTTCCCGACGAGGAGCAGAGCGCGCACTCAGCGCGGGCACTTGGTCTTGCTGAACGACTTCCAAGCGATGAGAGGGCACGCTCTCTTACTGTGGAGAGCAGCTGCAGCGTGCACAGAAATCCTCCAACTCGCGACCAGCTGATCCTCACACACCTTTGGCCACAGCCACGTGGGTCGCTGCTCGGGAAGAGCCCGAGTCATATTCGAAGGGTCGTGTCGCTTTTTCGAGCAACGGGCCAACCCAAGCGACAGTAAGAAAGCGGCCCTGGCGCTTCGTTCGCACTCGAGCCGTCTGGTTCGATGCCTCGCTCTTCCTGTTCAAGTGGTTTTATTCACCGGCATGGGTCTCGCGCATTCATCAGGAGTCTGAGCTCATGAAGGGTTGCTCGTTGCGCCTGCGTCGCCTCGCGAAGCTCAGCTTCGTCGTTCTTTCCGCCTGCACATCGGCCTGTTCTAGCCCGAGCGGCGATCTGAACTCCCACGCGACCGGAGGCGCCACGTCCGCGGCGGGCACGCGCGATCCCGGAGTGAGCGGAGGAGGAGGAGGAGGAGGATCGCCTGCGGTCGCAGGAGCAGTGGGGATCGGCGGAGCGGCCGAGTCCGGCGGCTCCTCAACCGGTGGGCAGGGAGGCGACCCGGGGAGCGGCCAGGCAGGTTCCCTGGGCACGGGCGGGCAGAGCACGGGGAGCGGAGGACGCGGCGGGGAGGCGGGGGCTAGCCAAGGCGGCAGCCCGGGGAACGCCGGCTCTTCAGGGAAGACTCTTCCCGATCCCGGTCCGGAGGGCGACGGAGACTCGACGGTGGGGCCGAACTACACGAACCAGGTGGAGCTCGGCGATCGCGGCAACGCCAAGGGCAAGAGCTTTTCCTTCACGATGAAGATCGCCGACAGCGTGATCTTCAACGGCAAAGATCCCACGGTGTCAGCGGCCAAGGTAAATACCACCCGCGCCATCAACGTCTACATTCCCAAGCTGTACAAGGATGGCGACGCTGCGCCCGTGCTCATCATCCAAGACGGCCCCGGCGAGATTGGCCAGGTCTCGAATGCGCTCGACAATCTGACGATCTCGCAAGATGCGAAACGAAAGTTGCCGCCATTCGTCGTCGTCGCCGTGCAAAACGGTGGCAACGACTCGATCGGCAGCGAGCGCGGCTTGGAGTACGACACGCTGTCCGACCGCTACGCACGCTTCATCGATCAAGAAGTCTTACCCGCCGTTCAAGCCAACACGCAGGTCAAAGCGGCCTATCCGAACCTGAGATTCACCAAGGAAGCGAGCGGCCGCGCCTCGCTCGGTTGCAGCTCCGGAGGTGCCGCCGCCTTCTCCATGGGCTGGTTCCGCCCCGATCTGTTCAGCCGCATCATTGGCTATTCGACCACCCTAGTGGCGCAACAAGATCCCAAGGCGGCCGAGTCCAAGCTCTACCCGCTCGGTGCGTGGGACTACCACTCCAGCAAAGAGATCATCGAGAACGACGCCACGGGCAAGGAGAAGCAGCTCCGGATCTTCATCAACGCCAATCAGAACGACCTCGGCTCCACCGAGGCCGAGTCGACGCATCATAATTGGCTGATGGCCAATCAGCGGACCGCGCTAGCATTGAAGACCAAGGGCTATCATTACAAATTCGTCGAGGGCATGGGTGTTGGCCATTGCGACGGCAAGGTCCAATCCGCGACCCTGGCGGACGCGTTGATCTGGGTTTGGCGCGGGTACGAGCCATCGGCGAATTGAGGCGCGGCCTTGGGCTTTCGTGCCTCTCAACGCTTGCTGAAAACCTGATGGAGCGTGTAACCGGTGCCTGGTTCCGCGCTCAAAAATTCGAACCGGGTCGATGTGGCCTCGAACCCGTGCGTCTGCGCGTTGGACGAGGCGCAGGTGTCGACCATCGAGAGCGTCGTATTCGCGACGGTGTACTTGAACGTTCGGCGCTCGAAGCTACCGTCTACCTGACTCACTTGCTCGATGACATCCCCTCGAATCTCGAGGGAAGAGCCGAGCTGACGCGTGAAGTTCACGTTCGCAGGGACATTGAACAATCGGGCGGCCGTGAGTACGTAGTTGCCATCGCTGATGGCGCCGCCGAGGAGCGGCGTCGGGGGATTGCTCGCGAGCGCGACCCCGTGTGTCGTTCCGTCGTGAACGAGATCGTTGCAAGATGAGGCGGCGCCGGGCGCGTTCTCCGCCGAACAAGCCGCAAGTGCGAGGAAGACGAGAACGGAAGGGAGGGCGGGGGCGAGCGGAGGCTTCATGAGCTCAGGAATTAGCGGAGCGACGCAGAGTTCGCCAACGCGATGAATGGGCGCAGCTCGAACAGCGCACTCCAATCGCTGACGCGTTTGTAATGCAACATCGAGGAAGGACGCGAACTCGAGCACCAGAACGATGTGCCTGGCCGGAGACAGGACAACGAAGCCGCCGACTCAGCACGGTTTGTGACATGATCGAAATCTGCGCATTGGCTCTTGCGGGGAGCGTGCCGCAGGGCTCGACCACGGTTCGGCGCGACCGCCTCGGCGTCTCGGCCGATGCACCGACAGCGATAAAACGCTGCCGCTGAAATATGGCACCATTGGGACCTCGCTCGCTCCCGATCGGTGCACCTAGTGGAGGTTCGGACGACCAAATGCGCAGAACCAAAGCAGTCAACAGTGTCACAATTGCCCGAATGCTGCTCGGTGTCGCCTCTCTCTCCCCGCTCTCTCGTCCAATGTCCCGCGGTAGTTGGCTCGCAGTGGCGCTACTCATCGCCGCCAACGCCGCTTGCTCGAGTGCGAGCAACGCGGGGAGCGCAAGCGGTGGAGGCAACGGACTTGGCGGCGCGGCCGGTGTCGCGAGTCCAGGGAGTGGAGCGGGCGGCCGCGCGCTCGGCCCGGGTGGCAGCAGCTCCGGTGGCACGGCCACGCAGTCGAGCGGAGGCACCAGTGGCGAACTTCTCGGGGGCAGTCCGGGGGCTTCCGGTGCCAACCCGGGCGGTGGCGCTTCGGGCGGGCCCGCGGCAACCGGCGGCACGGGCGGCACAGCCGGGAGCGGCGGCACAGCCACCGCTGGCGGCAGCAGCGGCGTCTACAAGCCGCCGTTCATCCTCGGTGCGGACGTCACCATCACCCTGGAGGATGAGTATTGGGGGGCCACGTACACGGACGCCGGGCAACAGAAGCCGCTCGAGCAGGTGCTCAAGGACCACGGCTTCAACTTCATTCGCATCGACACCTTCGTGAACCCGGGCGCGGCCGGTGGCTACGCCGCGAGCATGCCGCAAGCGTTCCGCGATTTGGCTCACACCATCACGTTGGCCAAGCGGGTCAAAGGCGTGGGCATGGGCTTTTTGCTGGACCTGCACTACTCGGACACGTGGACGAACCCGGGCGCCCAAACCACACCCGCTGCGTGGGCGAACCTATCACTCGCCGCGCTCGAGACTCAGGTTTACAACTACACCAAGGACGCGGTGAGCCAGCTGAAGGCTGCCTCGGCCATGCCTGACATGGTGCAGATCGGTAACGAGATCACCGGGGGAATGCTGTGGGACGCGGGGCGTGCTTCTGGCTCCAACTTTGGCAACCTCGCCACCCTGCTCAAGGCGGGGATTCGCGGCGTGCGCGAAGTCGACCCCGCCATTCAGATCATGTTGCACATCGAGAAATGCAACAACACCACGACTTCCGAGTGGTGGCTGGACGGCGTACTCGGGGCCGGAGTTGCCTTCGACATTTTGGGCCAGTCTTGTTATGCCGCCGCGCCGAACGGCGTGGCTGGCTACCAGGGCACTCCCGCCGAGTGGCAAGCCACCTTCGCGGCATTGGTCACGAAGTACCCCAAACTCAAGTTCGTGATCGCCGAATACTCCGCGCAGCAACGCGCCGCGAACGACACCATGTTCAACTTGCCCGACCACCGTGGCCTCGGCAGCTTCAATTGGGACCCCACTCGCGCCTACGACACGCACCCCAATCATCCGTTGTTCTCGACCAACGGCGCTTGGAATCGATTCGTCGCGGTCCCGGAACTGATGGCGCTCTATGAGAAGATGGCCAAGGACTACGGCATTCGCTAGGGTCGCGGCGCCTACTCGGCGCGATCCGCACGGGCCGCGACTCGAGCCGCGGCGCCGCACGGATGGGTTGACGCTACTGTCCGCCGCTCACGCGGGTCTCGCTCATCTCCATGGTATAGCCGCGGATTCTTTGTCCTCTGTAGGCCAAACAAGTGATGGACACCGCAGACGGGACTTTCGTCATGACCAGTGGACTGTTGGGCATCTCGAGATAGCCGTTGCTATTCCAGGTGAACACACTTGACGTCATTTCAAGGCCCGTATCGCGTTCTTCCCAGTCGAAGTAACACGATGGGCAACTCCCGTTGCTTTGACAGCCCGCGCCCGGCGTGCCGCCAGCGATGTACAAACGAGCCCTCTTGATGAAGCCTCCCGTGTGCTCGTAGCTATCGAGGGCGGGGGGCAAGACCGGGCAGACGACGTGCGCCCGGTTATCTCCCCCGCTGCCGTTGATGGTCAAACCATCGGCGCCACGCGCAGTTTCCAGGCCCCACGACGTGCAGTCCGCCCCGTTGCCTTGGACATAGGTGCTGTTCTCCTGCGAATCATCCCGCGCTCCCGCGTCGTGACAATCAGCCCAGTTTTGGCAAAGCTTGGCTCCGTAGCCGCGAACGGCGGAGTTTGGAGGAATGATGCACTGGTAGTCCAGCGAGCGAATCAACGCCTGCTCGTTCGCTTCGAGCGTCGAGCCCCAGCTGGTATTGGAAATCAGCTCCAGCGTGTGATTGCCAACTCCGGAGACGCTTCGCGCCGTACCGTAGTAGAGTGCTCCGCCCGGGGCGAGCGCCACTCGCAGGCGAGCGACTGCCTGGCAAGTAAACGCCGTGGAGCTTCCCTCGTAGACGTGCACGAAGGCCGACTTGGCTTCCGCCCAGCGATTGGGATTGAAGGCGACCGTGCCCGACGTCCCCCAGCGATTGGCCGCGATCAGCGGGCACTCGGCGCTTCGAGACGAGTCGTAGCCATTCCATAGGAAAATGTCGCCGTAGTCTCCGGCGCCATTCTGGCCAAAGTCAGGCATCGAAGCGTCGAACACGCACTGTCCGCCGGCATGCTGGAGGACCCAGGACTTGTGAGTCGCGAACGCCGAGGTGGACACGAACAGGCTCGCCGCTAGCAGAGCGAGATGGCCCAAAACCTTCATGGGGGTGCTCATATGCTCGAAGGGTTCGGAGTGATAGACGTGGACGAGTAGAGAACTCGCGCGCCGCGGCCCAGATCACACATGTAGCCGAAGTTGACGGTTCGATTGTTGGTGATGGCAGGGAACGGCAGGCTGACGTCGTTGTTGCCGGTGTAACTGAGGTTGGCGCTGGTGCAGCCACCCTGGGTCGCGCACGCGTAGCGAACCGGCCCAAAGACGACCGAATTCGTGGTCAGTACGTCGGCGTAGGCAAAGCAACTCCCCGTCGTTGTCGAAGAAGAGTCATTGAGCGTGACGGTGATGCTGTTCACCGTCAGCTCCGTCTCTGGGTTTACCGTGCTACCGGTTCGCCCATAGACACTCGTGCCGCGGCGATTGATCGGACATACCACCCGCTCGGACCCCAAGATGGGGCCAATCTCGCCGGCGCGGCGCTGGATGTTATACTCCTTGGCCTCGGTCGTCGCTCGACAGGCGGTGCCGCTGGCCTCCGCGTAGTTGGGACCCACGTTATAGTTGTATTCAACTGCTCCCACGTTGAAGCTGACAGCGACGAGCGTCGATCCGCCCAGAGCCGCTAGCACCCACTGAATCACTTTCATGGTTCCCGTTCCCTCCACTTTCTGTATTAGGTTGCACGGTGCCCAGCCCTGCTCGGGTAGGGATTGATCATTAGGGAGTGCGTGGTGGCTGCAGCGCCGGTTCGCCTTCCGGCGGTGCGAAGAGCAGCCACGTGACTTCGACCGTTCCGTCGGGTCGAGTGATTTCGCCGCTGCGCATCTTGGACGAGTTCCAACGCAGGAACGAGTCGGTCGTGGTGATGGCGGCGGTGGCGTCGCTCACGTTCGCTATCGAAGGATGGACTGCGTCCATGAAGCAGCCGGCGTGAAAGCAGGACCATTGCCCGAGCTTGACGTCGATCTTCTGCTCTTGGAGCTTCTGACTCCAATCACCGAATGTGGTGAGCACCGTGCCCAGCAAGTTGCGCTCGTCGCGGCCACTCTGCCGCAGCTTCGTTAGTTGTTGCTCTCGCTCTTGTTCCGCTGTGAGCGGCGGCTCGGGGACGGGCTCTTCAGCCAAGGGCGTCGACACTTCAGCCACTGCTGCGGAGGGTGCCGGCTCGAGCTCGCGAGCGGGCGCTTGGATTCGTCGGATTGGTGGCGGGGCGAGACCCCTTGGAATCGTCGCGCTGGCGCGACTGCCAACGTCAGTGGCGGACGAACCGCGATCCACCTGAGCCGACGAACGACGACCCCAAAAAAAGCCCACTGCCAGCGCCAAACCGAGCGCAGCCGCCACCGGAACCCAACGACGCACCACCTGCTCCACCACCGGGCAGTCTGCTAACACCCACGCGCGCGCAATTCAACCACCCGTTTCTCGAATGGCAGGGTTCAGGTCGAGCTCTGCCGCGCGTTGCGAGTTGCTACAACTTTTTGTCAAACCTAGCGACGCGCATCCTGATCGTCCGGGCATCGAGCACGACGTCTCTGATCGCCATGCGTGGTGAGCGAGGCTCGTGCACGGCTCAACGGTCGGCGTGGCACGGCGGGCCGAAACGCAACGCGTCGAGTCCAATCGAGTGAGGGCCTCCAGTCACGGCAATGCCCAAGGCCTCGTGCGTCCGCAGTCCAGGCACGGTCACGCAACGAGTTGCCCACGTGGGCAGCAATTCGAGCAACCCCAAGTCCACTTCGAGCAGCAGCTGCTCGCCGCCGCAAAGGTGGTCGGTCCCGTAGAAACGAATCGAGCCACTGGCAGCCGTGCTTGCCAGATTCTTGGCGTCGAAATACAGGTTCTCGCGCAGGTCCGGCGTCGGCTTCCACCACCAATAGAGTTCGGAGGCAGAGGGACGATCAGCCGGAAATTCGGCTCGTTCGCCATCGTCGACCGATTGGAACGACATCCACATGCCGCCGTCGGAACCGCTGGCTTGAAGCGAAAGGATCTCCGGGGTGCGGGTGCTGCAAGTGTCCCAGTCGAATCCGGCATTGTCTTCGAAAGAGCCGAGTCCGTTCTCGTCGTCGAATGGGGGAGCCGCGTCGGGCACGAAGTTCGGGCTGACGGGTCCGCTCATCGCGCCTCCGGGCCCCGGTCCATCCATCGCGCCTCCCGTAGCCGTGGTGCCTGCACCCGCCGCCGCGACCTCACCTTGCGCGTCGAACCTCGCTGCGCAGCCCGTGGTGTGGGCCATGAGTGGGAAAGCAATCAAACAGATGGCCGGCAGTCGAGCCTGAGACCACCAGGGCAAGGTCAGCATGAATTCAGGATAGCAGGTCATGCGTATGCTTGGTCGTCGGCCGAGCAAGATCAGTTGGCGTTCAAGACTGCCGCGCGGATTTCTCCCTCAGCGATGCTGGGACGCTCGCGTCACCCAACCAACCACAGGAAACGCTGACTGCCGCGCGCTCGACCGTGCGAATTCTCGGCGGGTGAAGTTTAGAACTGGGTGATGAACTTCCAGGCCTCGGGGGCGTTCCAACTGGTTGTCTGACCGGGGTCTTTCGGCTCCCATCCATGTGGGCCGTCGAAGACGCAGTATTTGGTGGGATGCCCGGCGGAGCAGCCTTTGTAGTCGGTGCAGGTGTGCGGTTTGCCGGCGCTGGGGAAGGTGGTGGCCGACGGCTCCGGCATGCAGCCGTTGACCGCGGCAAACTCGGCTTGTTTTATTTTCCCGCTGCTCGGCATGGGCGTCCCGGTGCTGTCTTGGCTCGCCTGCGAGGCATAGTAGGCGATGGGCTTCGTCAGAGTCGCGGGGCAAGAGCCGGTGAGGTCAGCGCCGGAGAAGAAGGCGACGGCGCGGAACACGTCCGCCCGCGTACACGCGAGCGCGATCGACATCGCGCCGCCAAAGCTGAATCCAGTAGCGAAGATTCGGCTCTGGTCGATGCACAGATCGCCTTCGAGCTGCGCCAGGATGGCGTCGGTGAGCTCGACGTCCGACTTGCTCCAGGAGCCCGCGCCGTTGGCGGCGTCCGGCGCGACGAAGATGGTGCTCTTGCTGTCCAAGGTCGCGAGCGTGAAGTAGTTGCGGCTGGCCACCGACATCGCCGAGGAGCCAGACTCGGCGAAGGCGAACACCAACCGATAGGGGTGGCTGTTGTCGTATGCGTCCGGCACGCGCAGGATGTACTTGCGGGCCGCGCCACCGAAAGTGATGTTCAGAGTTCCGTTCTGAAGCGTCTTTGCTTTCCCACAACCCGCGCTCTTTACCGTGTCTGTTCCCGATGAGCCGCCTGCGCCTGTGCCGGCTGCGCCCGTGCCACTTACGCCGCCTGAACTCGAGCCCGCTCTGCCGCCGGTCGCGATACTGCCACCCGAGGCGCCGGCTCCTGCCCCGCCCATCGCTGATGCGTTGCCGCCTGCGCTAGCGCCGCCCATCACCGCGCCGCCGCCTGCCGCGCTCGACTGGCCAGCGGCCGCACCGCCGGTCCCCGGCTGCGCAAGGCCGCCGCTACCGGGCTGCGCATCGCCGCCGCTACTGACGGCCCTCCCCGACGAGCCGCCGTCGCCCCCTTCAGTCGAAGAAGGCGAGCTGTTCGACGAACAAGCAAGCCCCGGGATCGTCAGCATGGCTACGATGGAAAAGACGGCACGCGTGCGTGTCATGAATCACTTTCTCACGCGCCGGAAGGGCAGCGCGCTGATGCGCAAAGCGTAGCTGATCAGTGAGCGACAACAAAGCTCGCGCGTCGTGAGCCGGATGCCACCGGCTTTGTCGGAAAGAGCATTCACGAAAAGAAAATGTGAAAAAATTGGTTCGTCGAGACAATAGGTGCGGAGGCGTATGTCCTTGCCTCCTGTCCGCGATCAGCCACGCAACGCCCGAATGATGGATTCCGAGCCAAGCGCCGGAACGTTCTAGCCCTGCGCTCGAGTCCACGTGAAACGCGTGCTTGTCCTGCCGGGCTTGCCGTCGAGGACATTTCTCCGCCGCCACCCGTGACAGTCGGTTCGAGCGTCGGTCGAAATATCGTCGTGGGAATTTAGGACGCGGCGGATTGACATCGGCGCCTTGCGGCCTACCTGACCATCGTCGGACTGCGCGTCGCGGACTCAGCGCAATCGGTCGCATCGGGAAGACGGGCGTAAATTTCGAAGCGAGAGAAACCATGTCCCTCAACGCTTACCTGGAAGGCACTACAGGCGCTGTTCGAGCGTCCAGCGGTGAAGTCGACCCGTCGACGAGCCAGGGCGGCATTGCCGCGACACCTGGGCCCCGGATCGTGATCGTCGGCGGGGGCTTTGCGGGCCTGTACGTGGCGCGCGGTCTAGCGCGCACGCACGTGCGGGTGACCGTCGTCGACAAGCACAACTACCATCTATTCCGCCCGATGCTTTATCAGGCTGCTACGGGCCTATTGTCGGCTGACGAAATTGCCGCGCCCATTCGCGGAGTCTTGCGCAATCAAGACAACGTGGACGTGTTGATGGCGGAGGTCGTTGGCGTCGACCTCGGCTCGAACTGCGTCTTGGTCGAGGACGGGAGCATTCCTTATGATCAGCTCGTGCTCGCGACCGGGATTCGATACGACTACTTTGGCAATCAGGCTTGGCCCGCGCTGGCGCCAGGGCTCGATTCGGTCGACGAAGCGGAGCGCATTCGCGGCAAGATCTTCGCGACGTTCGAAGCTGCCGAGCGACTGGCCGCGAGCGGCCTGGCGGAGCCGCAGGTGATCCGCGAGCTCCTAACGTTCGTTCAAGTGGGCGCCGGCACAGCGGGTGTCGAGATGGCCGCGACCATCGCCGAGCTGGTGCGGCTGACGTTGACCAAAGACTTTCGTCACATCGAACCGCGCTCCGCGCACATCCTGCTGCTCGAGGCCGGTCCTCGTATCTTGCCCACGTACCCTGAATCACTCTCGAATCGCGCGCTCGTTCACCTGCGACGAATCGGGGTCGACGTAAGGACCAGCGCCAAGGTCGAGCAAGTCGACGCACGAGGTGTCGTCGTCGACGGCCAGCGCATTGCGAGCCGAACCGTACTTTGGTCGGCGGGCGTCATCGCCTCGCCAGCGGGACAGTGGTTGGGCGCAGAAGTGGATCGCGCCGGCCGGGTAAAGGTGAACCCGGATCTGTCGGTTCCCAATCATCCGAACGTGTTCGTCGTGGGCGACACCGCTTCGCTGACCGCCTACCGACGGAACCTGATCGGGATCAAGAGCAGGGGCCGCGGTGTACTTCCCGGCGTGGCCCAGGTGGCGATCCAAGAGGGGAAGTATGTCGCCTCGCTGATTCGCCGTCGCGTTCAGGGCAAGCCGCCTCCGCCGGCCTTCTGTTACTGGGACAAGGGGGAGCTGGCGATTGTCGGGCGCACCTACGCCGTCGCGGATCTCAAGCTCTTCCGCTTCGCGGGTCGCGCGGCGTGGTGGCTCTGGGCCAGCGTGCACATCTTCTTCCTGATCGGCTTTTCGAACCGATTGCTGGTCCTGTTGCAATGGGCCATGTCATTCGTGAGCAAGCGTCACGGGGTGCGTATCTTCCCGGGTTCGCAGGAAGCCGCGGCAAGAGCGCTCCGCCACTAGGAGCGACGTGCACTCAGTCGACGGCGATTGCTAATTCCGGCGTCGGGAGCGTCGACGGCTCAACAAACCGAGAATGCCCAAGATGGCCAGTGACTTCGCTGGCGCTGGGCCGCCCGCGACTCGGCAACCGCAGCCGTCGGATTCGGAACCCGGACCGGCAGCTGGACTGCCAGACGCTCCGCCGACTACTGATGCGCCACCAGTCGCCAAGTGCCCTCCGGCGTTGTTACTCGGAGCACCACCCGCCGCGAACGTGCCACCCGTGGCCGAAACACCGCCGGTGGCTGTGCCGCTCGCGCCTGCGCTCGCCG
>Ga0134124_10004584_pt1 | contig 11112 bp, 12 predicted proteins | sample KB304_FD_96880 | JGI IMG/M metagenome (GOLD analysis project Ga0134124, IMG submission 96880) | Terrestrial soil microbial communities without Nitrogen fertilizer from Kellogg Biological Station, Michigan, USA - KB3-0-4 | ecosystem: Environmental > Terrestrial > Soil > Unclassified ... | reverse complement strand
GCGGCTAGGCCGCGTCCAGGCGCTGCTTGAGCGCGATCACGGCGCTGTCCACCGTAGTCAGGACCGGCAACGCGGTTTGCGCGGCCACCTGCGATCGGGTCCGCGCCATGCTGAACTGCGCGAGCGCGATCACGCCGCAACCCCGGCGAGCCAGCTCCAGTGCCGCCTGGCAGATCAAGTCATCGTGGCGCGCGGTGTCGCCGGCATTCAGAGCTTCGAGCGCGCCAGCGGCCAGGGCACATTCGAGTTCCACTTCCGCCGGGAATTCCGGCCGCATCGATTCCAGCGTCGGAGCGAACGAAGCGACCAAACCAACGCGCAGGCCCGTTGCAGCTGCGTCCGTGATCATTGCCTCGTTGGGCTTCAGCACGGGCAGCGGCGCATGTTTGCGGGCCACGGCCTCGATGCATGGGCCGAACGCGGAACAAGTGAACAGGATGGCCTGGCTGCCGCTCTCGACCGCGTATTGCGCCAATCGCTGGAAGCGCTGATGCATGGCGGCGTTCAAGCCGCCGCCGGCGGCGAGGTCCGCCGACAGGCTGTCGTCCATCAGGTTCATGCGCAAAGCCTGCGGCCAATCGCGGGCCATGGCTTCGTTGATCGGCGCGATCGAATGCGGCAGCGCGTGAATCAGGGCGATACGCGGGACGTTCGATGTCATGTGCGGCCGCCGGCGAGAGGCGGCGTGTGGTGCAAGTGGCGATGGAATACGCGGGTGCTGCTCATGTTTTTCGCAGGGTCGGTGCGGGCAGTCTATAGCGTCCCGAGGCCACGCGGCAGTTGCCGGTTCCTCGTCGAATGATTTGCCTGGCTCATTTGCCTCGCAAAGGCAGGCAAGCTGCACAAAGCTGTGGATAACGGGTGCATTTGCGGTGGGTTTGCGGTGCATTTGCGGTGCGGCCGCGGTGGACAAGACCGTCCCTGCGGCAACGCCTGACCCGTCCTTCGCGTTTTCCCTGCATTGCCAGCCATAACGACGCACAATGGTCGGCATCGCAGGATCTTGACGGGTCGTGGCGGGCCCTTTTATGCCTCGAACACTCGACAGAAAAGTTGGCGAATGGCGTGATGCGGACGGCAGGGCACGCGAGGCCGAAAACGCCGTTGCCCGACTCCTTCTTCAGGATGAAGGGCCGGGACCGACGGAGGTGATGGTTAAAGAGGCGAGGTCGCTGCGCAAGGTGGCGGACGAAAAGCTGAAGCTGGCAATCGCGGCGATGAAACCAAGAGCGTAGCCGAACCGAGCTCAGCCATGAGAAAGACGCACCGTCAGTGCAAGGTGGTGGGCCGCACCGCCGGGAACGCCACTTCGCGGCCGACTACGGCGCGGACGTACAGGTAGTTGTTGCGCGCACGATCGCTCAGCTGGTTCAAGTCGACCAGCCCCATGAGGTCGCATGGAAATGAATAGACCCGGCCGCTGTCGCGCAGGGACTGGAAGCGCAGCTCGAATTGCATCAGCGTCAGGTCGTTCATTTCAGGGCTCCGGATGCGTTCAGTTCAATGTCTCTTGGGCGTGCATCCACTATGGCTGCGGCGCCGGCAGTTCGACATCGGCGCCCGCTGAATCGAACCCTCGGCGCCGTCCGATTCGCCCGGTTCACTACGGCTGAGAAGACCTAGGAATCGTCCGAGCCTGGACGCTAAGATCACTGCTTGAGCTTCGTGGGCGGCAATTCCGGCAGCCCGGCTCATCGCTCGCAAGGAGTCACGGTGGATCAACTGATCGAGTCGCTGAAAACGCTGATCAAGCAATCGACCGAGGCTTTGGGTGCGGAAGCTCCATCCACGCTCATGCTCAAGCAGCAGCTGGCCGCCGCGCTGGCCAAACAGGAGGAACCCCGCAAGGTCTTCTGGATGCAGGCGGCGCAGTCCGGCCCTGGGACGGACGAAAAGAAAGTGTGAGCCAATTCGCGGCCTGCACACAATCGCGGCGTCAAGTTGCCAGGACCAAACGGAACGCGAACTCGAACACTACAATTGGCGCCCGGCGCCGCCGCGGGACAGCGCGGCATCGTGCATCCGGCAACAGGAGTCTTTCAAGTGATGTTCTCACGGCGTGACATTCTCAAGACGACGGGTGCGACGCTCTCGATGATCGCCCTGCCCCCGGCGTTGGCGCAATCCGCGCCAGAGAACGGGACGATCAAGCTGCGCGCCAGTGCTTTCTCGCAATCCATCCGGCCCGGCGTGCGCAGCGACGTCTGGGGCTTCAACGGCTCGGTCCCGGGGCCGGTCTTGCGCTTTCGCAGAGGCCAGCAGGCGCGAATCGTCGTCACCAACGACCTACCGGCCGAGAACACCACCACCGTCCACTGGCATGGCGTTCGGGTGCCCAATGCGATGGACGGGGTGCCCCAGGTCACGCAGGCGCCCATTCCGGTGGGCGGGACCTTCATCTACGAATTTCCGGTACCCGATTCGGGCACCTACTGGTATCACCCGCACCAGATGAGTTTCGAGCAGGTCGCCCGCGGGATGTACGGCGCCATCATCGTCCAGGAGGACAAGCCGCTCGAGGTGGACCGCGAGCTGCTCTGGGTCCTGAGCGACTTCAAGCTCGAACCCGGCGGGCGCCAGGTCCAGGACTTCGGCCGCATGCAGGACCTCGGGGGCGGCGGGCGTCTCGGCAACGTATTCGCGCTGAACGGCCGGCAGACCGGACGCGGCAACCGGCTCGCCGTGCGAAGCAACGAGCGCATCCGGCTGCGCCTGGTGAACACGGCAACGGCAAGGATCTTCCTGCTCGATTTCCGAGGACACAAAGCGATGGTGGTCTCTTATGACGGACAGGGCGTGGAGCCGCACCCCTTGCCCCAGGGCCTGCTGCTGCTTGCTCCGGGGATGCGCACCGACCTGATCCTCGACTGCGACGGCTTGCCCGGCGAGACCTTCCCGGTGATCGACCGGCGCGACAAGGGTTACCAGATCGCGACCATCGTTTATGAAAGGAAGCCGGCCATGCGCAGGCGGCCTTTGCGTGGCTCGCTGCAGGTCGAATCCAACCAGCTGATCGAGCCGGACCCGGCGAAGCTGGTCGAGCATTTCATCCTGTTCGAGGGCGGCATGCTCGGCAAGCCGGCCATCGGGCTGGTCGACGGCAAGCCGCTGAAGGTCCCCGAAATCATGCAGGAGCATGGCCTGCATTGGACGATGAACTACGTCGCCGAACATGAGCACGCGATGCTGCACACGCCTATGTTCACGTTCGGCAAGGGCGAGCATGTCGCGCTCAAGATGGTCAACGAGACCGAATTCGAGCACCCGATGCACCTGCACGGCCATTTCTTCCGCGTGCTTCGCATCAATGACCGGCCGACCCGGTTCAAGGAGTGGCGCGACACTGTGATGGTCGGCGCGCGCGGCTCGGTCGACGTCGCATTCGTCGCCAACAATCCCGGGGAGTGGATGTTCCATTGCCACATCCTGGAGCACGCGGCCGGCGGCATGATGGGAACGGTCGCGGTCGAGTAGGGCTCCGGCGGGAGCAGGCAAAAAAATGGGCCCGAGGCGGCCCATTGGCGGAAACGGAGGGATTCGAACCCTCGATGAGGCTCTACACCCCATACTCCCTTAGCAGGGGAGCACCTTCGGCCACTCGGTCACGTTTCCTGGAGCACAAATTATGCCCCAACCGCAGCTCTTCAGGCGGGCGGCTGGTCCAGGTCGAAGGCGCGGTGCAGGGCCCGGACGGCCAGCTCCATGTACTTTTCGTCGAGCACGACGGAAGTCTTGATCTCGCTGGTCGAAATCATCTGGATGTTGATGCCCTCTTCGCTCAGCGCCCGGAACATCTTGCTGGCGACACCGACGTGGCTGCGCATTCCGATGCCCACGATACTGACCTTGCAGATGCGCGTATCGCCCACCAGCTGATCGGTACCTAGCGCGGGCATGACCTTGGTCTTGAGCAGGTCGATCGTGCGCGCGTAGTCGTTGCGGTGCACGGTGAAACTGAAGTCGGTCTTGCCTTCCTTGGAGATGTTCTGGATGATGACATCGACCTCGATGTTGGCCTCGGCGACGGCGCCCAGGATGTTGTAGGCGATGCCGGGCCTGTCGGGCACGCTCAGGATGGAAATCTTGGCCTCATCGCGATTGAACGCGATGCCGGATACGACTGCTCTTTCCATTTTTTCGTCTTCCTCAAAAGTGATCAAGGTGCCCGACCGGGCCTCCTCTTGGATGTCGATGTCCCAGGGGGTGAAACTGGAAAGCACGCGCAGCGGAACCTCGTACTTGCCCGCGAATTCCACCGAGCGGATCTGCAGCACCTTGGAGCCCAGCGATGCCATCTCGAGCATCTCCTCGAAGCTCACCGTCTCCATGCGGCGCGCTTCGGGCACGACGCGCGGGTCGGTCGTGTAGACGCCATCGACATCGGTGTAGATCAGGCATTCGTCGGCCTTCATCGCCGCCGCCACGGCAACCGCCGACGTGTCGCTGCCGCCGCGGCCCAGCGTCGTGATATGGCCGTCGTCGTCGACCCCCTGAAAGCCGGTCACGATCACGACCTTGCCGGCGGCCAGGTCCGTGCGGATCTTGCGGTCGTCGATCGACTCGATGCGGGCCTTGGTGTAGGCGTTGTTGGTGATGATCGGAACCTGCCAGCCGGCGTAACTGACCGACTCCACGCCTTCGGCCTGCAACGCGATCGCCAGCAGGGCCGATGACGCCTGTTCGCCGGTCGCTGCCAGCATGTCGAGTTCGCGGGACACCGCGTCGGTTTGCTTCTCCGGCTGCAGCTCCTTGGCCAGGGCGAGCAGGCGGTTGGTTTCCCCGCTCATGGCGCTGGGCACCACAACCATCTGGTGGCCGGCGTGAGCCCATTTGGCCACGCGCTTGGCGACGTTGCGGATGCGCTCCGTGGAGCCCATCGACGTGCCGCCGTATTTGTGAACGATCAATGCCATTGGAAGGAAGAAAAAGGCGGCGATTGCTGGGACTGCTCGACGCGGGCCGCACCGCGCCAAAGCAGCGAATTATAAATAGTTCGGTGTATCCGGATGAAAGCCGGCCGGCACCAGGGCTAAGGCCCGGGCGAATATTTGAGGATGCCCTGATGAAGCTCAATTCGCCCGTTGGCCACCTTGATGCGGATGTCGTGGCCACGGGTGGCGCAAGCCTCGAGCTGGTCCAGCAATTCTTCCATCTGCGCCGCGCTGGCTGCGGCTTCGTGCGTGGTGCGCAGCCAGTGGCGCAACAAGTTGGCCTGGCGGGCGCGGGAAAGCTTGCGCAATTCGCGCACCGCGGGCGGATTGCCGGCCGCCGCCAGGTCATCGGCCGCCAGCGCAGCCAGCAGTTCCTGGGCCTGCGCCGCATGACGGGCCGAGCGGGCAAACGTTTCGCGCAATTGCGGGAAAGCTTTTTCCAGCGCCGGCAGCACGTCGCGCCGGATGCGGTTGCGAGTGAACGCCGCGTCCGCATTGGTCGGGTCTTCGATGAACTCGACGCCCTGCCCGGCCAGCCATGCGCGCAGCGCCGCCGCGCCGATGCCCAGCAGGGGCCGCTGGAACCGCACGCCATGGCGCTCGAAAGTGGCCGGCATCGCGGCCAGGCCCGGCAGCCCGGCGCCGCGGCTCAACGCGAGCAACAGAGTTTCGACCTGATCGTCCGCGTGTTGCGCCAGCAAAACCGTCTTCAGTCCCAGCGACGCGGCGCCTTGCGCGAGTGCGAAGTACCGAGCCCGGCGCGCAGCGTCCTCTGGACTTTCGCCGGACTGATGGCGCGCATCGACCCGAATCACATGCAACGGAACAACCAGTGTTTCGCATACTTTCTGGCAATGGCGCGCGAAATCGTCGGCCGCGGCCTGCAGTCCATGGTGGACATGGATCGCATGAACCTGCCCCGGCCAGATCCGCGCGGCTGCGTGAAGCAGAGCGGTCGAATCGGCGCCGCCGCTGAATGCGACGGCCAGCGGCAACGGCGCTGTCGTCGCCCGCAAAGCTGCAAGGGCGGGGTTGTCGGCCGCGTCAGCGGGCCTCGGCCTTGGTGTCGGTGAAGCGGCCATAGCTTTGCAGCCGCTCGTAGCGCCGCTCCAGCAACTCGCGCACCTTCAGGTCGCTCAGTTGGCGCCAGGCGTCGTTCAAGGCGCGCTTGAGAAATGCTGCCATCTGCCGGTGGTCGCGGTGGGCGCCGCCCACCGGCTCGTTGACGATCTTGTCGATCAGGCCCAGCGCCTTGAGCCGGTGCGCGGTGATGCCCATGGCGTCGGCGGCATCCTGCGCTTTTTCGGAGGTCTTCCAGAGAATGGAGGCACAGCCTTCGGGGCTGATCACCGAATAGATCGAATACTGCAGCATCAGCACCTGATCGGCCACCGAGATCGCCAGCGCGCCGCCCGAGCCGCCCTCGCCGATCACCGTCGTGATGATCGGCACCTCGAGCTGGCACATTTCGAAGATGTTGCGGCCAATCGCTTCGGACTGGCCGCGTTCTTCGGCGTCGATGCCGGGATAGGCGCCAGGCGTGTCGACAAACGTGAACACCGGCAGCTTGAATTTCTCGGCCGTCTTCATCAGCCGCAGCGCCTTGCGGTAGCCCTCGGGCCGGCTCATGCCAAAGTTGCGCAGGGCCCGTTCCTTGGTGTCGCGGCCTTTCTGCTGGCCGATCACCATGCAGGCGTTGCCATTGAAGCGGGCCAGCCCGCCTACGATCGACAGGTCGTCCGCGAAATGGCGGTCGCCGTGCAGTTCGATGAAATTCGTGAAGATCTCGCCCACGTAATCCAGCGTGTAGGGCCGCTCGGGATGACGGGCGATCTTGGTGATCTGCCAGGGAGTGAGGACGCTGTAGATGTCCTTGGTGAGCTGCTGGCTCTTTTTGCTGAGCTGGTCGATCTCTTCCGAAATGTCGACCGCCGATTCCGTCTGTACGTAGCGCAGCTCTTCGATCTTCGTTTCGAGCTCAGCGATCGGCTGCTCGAAATCGAGGAAGGTCTTCTTGGCCAAGGTTCGCTCCTTCGCTCTCTAATATGCCACCGGCAGGGGGTCGAGCGAGCGCCAAATATACCAAGTCGCGACGCTGCAATAGGGGTCCCAAGCCGCGGCCACCTCGCGCGCATCGCTACGGCTGACCGGATCGCCCGAGAAATAATTCCGGCTGATGCCGGTGAGAAGCCCGATGTCGTCCAGCGGCAAGACGTTGGGCCGCATCAGGTGGAAGATCAGGAACATCTCCGCCGTCCAACGGCCGATGCCGCGGATGCCGACCAGTTCGGCGATGATTTCCTCGTCCGACATCGATTTCCAGGCATCGGCGTGGATCGCGCCCGAGTCGAAATGCAAGGCGAGGTCGACCAGGTATTCGATCTTGCGCGCCGACAGGCCGGCGGCCTGCATGTCGTCGACCTTGAGCTTGAGCACGTTGGCGGCACTCATGCGCCGCGGCAGCTTGGCGAACCGGTCCCAAACCGTTTGCGCGGCCTTTACGGAAATCTGCTGGCCCACGATGCTGCGCGCCAATGTAGTGAACGCATCGCCGCGGGACTGCAGGCAGGCATCGCCGAACTGCGGGATCAGCCGCTTCATCACGCGGTCCTTGCGGGCCAGGTGACGGCGTGCTTCATCCCAGTAGCCGGGCGTGGTGAGCAGGATTTGGGGCGGAACGGAGCTCAAGATGCGGCCTCCCAGGTCGTGCCCGACGGTGAATCCTTGAGCACCACTCCTTGCGCCAGCAGTTCGCTGCGGATCCGATCGGCCTCGGCAAAATTCTTCGCCTTCTTCGCGGCGGCCCGCTGCTGGATCAAGCCTTCGATCGTTGCCTCGTCCAGCGCTGTTCCGGCGCGCAAGAACAGCCTGGGATCGCCTTGCAGGATGCCCAGGCATCCTCCCAGCGCCTTCAGCAGGCCGGCCAGTTGCGGCGACTTGCCGCGATTGACTTCGGCCGCCAGCTCGAACAGCACCGCCACCGCTTCGGGCGTTGCGAAGTCGTTGTCCATCGCGGCCCTGAACTTCGCGGCATGCGGCTGCGCCCAATCGACCTGCACGTCAGCCGGCGCCACCAGGTCCAGCGCGGTATACAGCCGCTTGAGCGCGCCGCGCGCGTCTTCCAGGTGGACGTCGCTGTAGTTGAGCGGACTGCGGTAATGCGCGCGCACGATGAAGAAGCGCAGGGTTTCGGCATCGAACTTCTGCAGCACATCGCGGATGGTGAAGAAGTTGCCCAGCGACTTGGACATCTTCTCGTTGTCGATGTTGACGAAGCCGTTGTGCATCCAGAAGCGCGCCAGCGGCTGGCCGTTGGCGCCCTCGCTTTGCGCGATCTCGTTCTCGTGATGGGGGAACTGCAGGTCCGCGCCGCCGCCGTGGATGTCGAAGGTCTTGCCCAGCAGCGCGCTGGACATGGCGGAGCATTCGATGTGCCAGCCGGGACGGCCCTTGCCGTAGGCGCTATCCCACTGGGCATCGGCGGGCTCGGTCGGCTTGGCCGCCTTCCACAGCACGAAGTCCAGCGGGTCATCCTTGCCTTCGAGCACCGCGACCCGCTCGCCCGCGTGCAGCTCGTCGAGCGACTTGCCAGACAGCTTGCCGTATCCGGGAAATCGCCGCACTGCGTAGTTCACATCGCCGCCTTCCGCGCGGTACGCCAGTTGCTTGTCTTCGAGTTGCTTCACCAGCTGCAGCATCTGCGGCACGTAGTCGGTGGCGCGCGGATCGTGCGTCGGCCGTTCGATTCCGAGCGCGTCGAAATCGCGATACATCTCGGCGATCATGCGGTCGGTGAGCGAGCGCACAGTCTCGCCGTTTTCCACCGCGCGCCGGATGATCTTGTCATCGATGTCGGTGATGTTGCGCACGAAGGTCAGCTGGTAGCCGCTCGCCTTCAACCAGCGCTGCACCACGTCGAATACCACGTTGGCGCGGGCATGGCCTACGTGGCACAGGTCGTAAACTGTCATGCCGCAAACGTACATGCGCACATGGCCAGGCTGAAGCGGGGAAAAATCTTCCAGGGCACGCGTCAGCGTGTTGTGGATGCGCAGGCTCATGGGCGATGTGGGTGCGCCGCTTCGTGGCAAGGCGGCGCTGGTTCGGATCGTCTGAAGGGTTCGGGGGTACTTGCCTGAGGCTGCGCACGCAATGCCGCGGCTACAATGCAGCGCAGTATATAGCCCTGAGCGCGGGCTTGTCAGTCCAAAATTCATCGAGCCCCTATGACGCATGGCGGCAGTGCCCTTCGCCGAAGCTTGCACCTGCTGGCGCTGGCCACCGCGCTATGCGTTCCGCTGGCCGGCTTCGCCGACGCCTACGGCGATGTGACACAGCTGATGCGCTCGGGCAAGTTCGCCGAAGGCCTTGCGAAAGCGGATCAGTACCTTGCGGCACGGCCGCGTGATCCACAGATGCGCTTCCTCAAAGGCGTGCTCCAGACCGAAGCCGGCCGCAAGGCCGATGCGATCGAGACTTTCACCGGCCTGATCCAGGAATATCCCGAGCTGCCCGAGCCGTACAACAACCTTGCGGTGCTCTATGCCGGCCAGGGCGATTTCGACAAGGCCCGCGTGGCGCTCGAGTCGGCGATTCGTACCAATCCCACCTATGCGACCGCCTACGAGAACCTGGGCGACATCTATGCGCAACTGGCGAGCCAGGCCTATGCCCGCGCGCAGCAACTCGATGCGGCCAACACGGCCGTCCGCCCCAAGCTGGCGCTGATCCGCCAACTGCTAACGCCCCCAGCCAAGGACACCGCCAAGCCGGCAGCGGCAGCCCCGAACTCGTCGGGAGCCGGCGGCTGAGCAGCGACGCCGCCGGCCGCCCGCCCCGGTAGTATTAGGGGCCTTACGCCAAGGCGGCAGGCGCGAGCCGCCAGTCGTTGGACAAACGCTTCATGTCTTCAAGGAGAACCCAGTTGATGATTGCCATGACCCGCCGCTTCGCCGCCCTCGCGCTTTCGGTGATAACGGCGGCCGGCGCTGCAGTCGCTGCCGCCGAAGAGGTGCCGCGCGTGAAATTCGCCACGACGGCCGGCGACATCGTGGTGGAGCTTTATCCCGACAAAGCGCCCAAGACGGTGGAAAATTTCCTGCAGTACGTCAAGGACAAGCACTACGACGGCACGATCTTCCATCGCGTGATCGACAACTTCATGATCCAGGGAGGCGGGTTCGACACCAGTTATATGCAAAAGCCCACGCGGCCTCCCGTGCAGCACGAAGGCCAGGAAGCGCTCGCCAAGGGCGGACCCAGGAACGTCGTCGGCACGATCGCCATGGCGCGGACCAGCGACCCGAATTCGGCCACCTCGCAGTTCTTCATCAACGTCAAGGACAACGAGTCGCTCGACCCGGTCGTTATTCCACCCGGGGACCCGGTGCCGCGCTTCGAATACAAGGGTCGGGTCTACGAGAATGTGCCGCGCGGACAACTGCTGGCTTCGCCCCAGCTTTACGGCTACACCGTGTTCGGCAAGGTCGTGAGCGGCATGGATGTGGTCACCAAGATCAAGCGCATACCCACCGGGGCCGCCGGCCCGTTCGCGAGCGACGTGCCCAAGACGCCGGTCACCATCACATCGGCCGCATTGGTCAACAAGTAAATTGCCGGGCGGCCCTGCTCCGTCCTCATTCGAAACGAAAGGATCTTCGATGAGCAATCCCAAGATCGAACTTCACATCGCCGGCTACGGCGTGATCACCCTCGAGCTGGATCAGGACAAGGCGCCCAAGTCGGTGGCCAATTTCCTGGCCTACGTCAAGAAGGGCCATTACGACAACACCATCTTCCACCGGGTGATCCCCGGCTTCATGGTCCAAGGCGGCGGCTTCGAGCCCGGCATGAAGCAGAAACCCACCGACGCACCGGTCGAGAACGAGGCGAACAACGGGCTGAAGAACAAGAACTACACGGTGGCGATGGCACGCACCCAGGCGCCGCACTCGGCGACCGCGCAGTTCTTCATCAACGTGGCCGACAACGAGTTCCTCAACCACACGGCGCCCAGCGCGCAGGGCTGGGGTTACGCCGTGTTTGGCAAGGTCGTGGGCGGCGCCGACGTGGTCGACCGCATCAAGGCCGTCAAGACCGGGCGCAAGGGCTTTCACGATGACGTGCCGAACGAGGACGTGGTGATCGAAAAGGCCGTCGCGGCCTGAAGCCGGCGTGAGCG
>Ga0134124_10004581_pt1 | contig 11114 bp, 7 predicted proteins | sample KB304_FD_96880 | JGI IMG/M metagenome (GOLD analysis project Ga0134124, IMG submission 96880) | Terrestrial soil microbial communities without Nitrogen fertilizer from Kellogg Biological Station, Michigan, USA - KB3-0-4 | ecosystem: Environmental > Terrestrial > Soil > Unclassified ... | reverse complement strand
GCCACGGCGCCGGGTGGGGCGTTCACGGTGTCATTCCGGGGCTCGGCCGCAGGCGCAGCCTGAGCCGCTTTCGCCGACGGCACAGGCGCGGGAGCAACCGCAGCCATCATCCTCGCAGACGCGGCTGACTTGTCGGCCGATTTGCCCGCACTGGCATTTGCCAGCCGGTTGTTACTCAGTTCTCGCTCCTTTTCATCTTGATTTTGCCCGCGCGGCGCGGACACTTCTGTCTGCCCCGCGACCGTTCCGGAATCCAGGTTCCTTCCTTGTTGCTTGGCCAACTTGCTTGCCACCCCAAAATCCCGATCCGAGTCGAACGGTGCCGGAGGCGGAATCTTTGCCGCCAGCTTTTCATGCGGCTGTTGCGGGACATTGCTTTCGGCGGTGCTCGCCGGCACCGCAGGAGTCTTTTCAGCAACGTACGTCTCCAAACTTGGCCGTCGCTGATAGTGAAGCGTGACCGCCGTGCTGACCACCACAACGCAAGCCGCCAGCGCTCCCCAGCGAAGCACGGGCCAACTCAACCAATTCGATTTCTGCAGTACCGCTGAAGGTGGGGAGACCGTCTCAGGCGTGGCGAGCGCCATGACGTCCCGGCAATCGGCGCACTCCGCCAGGTGTTCCAATACCTGGGAGCGCTCGCGATCGTTCAACGATTTCTCGACGAAGGCTGCCAGCAGGTCGGGATCAGGATGGATCCCGGGCTTCGCAGCTGCCCGCAAGCGTCGCTGCACGATTTTTGGAAGCTGCTCCATTTTTCTTTCGCCCCTATAGGGGCTTTGTCTTCGAGCTTGCCTACTCAGGTCTTGCGCCCTGGGCTACATTCTTACGCCGCTCCGCCCCTTAGCGCAGCGTCATCCTAACCAGCGGCCGCGCTTCAACTCGACGCCTAAGATCAGCCCGGAGTCGGACGTCCAACGTCCGATGCCCGAACTTCAGCCTTCTTATCAGAGAACGTTGGCGGACCGGTTTCTTGCGCCAACCGGTTCCGAATATTCAATCGAAAGTCACGCACATCCACCTCCAGGGCCTCTTCGGCCTGGCGGCGGCTCATGCCTTTTCGCTCCAGCGTGGTCAGGATTTGCTTGCGCAGGGACTTTGCCAGTTTATCGAGCTTGCGGCTGATGGTGGACTCATGCACCGCGAGCGCGAGCGCGATCTCGGCCAGAGTGCGGCCGTCCAAATAATAAGATGCCAGAATGAAGCGATCTTCGGCCGACGCCCGAGATAATACATCGTCGGTGGCCGCTTCAACTCGAGGATCAATCGCGGCGGCGGGCTCGGATGCGGTCGCGGCAAACTGCGCTCCGTCTTCGCTCTCTTCATCCAGGCTCACCAGCCGCCGCGTGCGGCGGAAGCGGTTCACAAATTCCTGCGCCATCACGGTTCGCAGCCAACCTTCGAGAGATCCGCGTCCTGTGTAGGACGCAAGTTTCGAAACGCGCTGCCCGTCGCGGGTGCTGGTTCCGTAGAGATCGGCGTACAGGGAATCTGCCAGTTCGCGCGCCACGGAAGTTTCCCTGGCGATGTGAGCCGCGATGTCATAAAGCTTCTCGCGGTAGCGCGCCATGAAGATTTCCCACGCTCGCTCCTGACCGGCGGCGCAAGCCCGCGCCAGCGCAAGTTCTTCGACGCGCAAGCTGGCATAGAGTTCGGCGGTCTCGCTGGCCGACGCGGCGGCGGGCAAATACTTGACGGCCACCTGGTTAAGGATGGCGGCAAACTGCTCGCGGGTAAGGCCCGAATTTCCGCTCTTTTCGTAGAGCCCGGTGATCAGGGATTCCAACCCCGCAGTGGCTTCCACAATGGGTTGGACACCAGGATTAGTCATGGCGGGCAGCCATCCGGATGCTATCAACATTTGTGCCGCAAGAAGCTGAATATTTGCCGTTCCTCGTGTAAGCGCAGGCACTGCCGGCCGGCGGGCGGGACGCCACCGGACAACCGGCGAGATGCCGGCGCTACACAGGAGGAACACCATGAACCCCAAGCTTTTGTTCGTGCTACCGGTGCTCGCACTCGCCGGAATCGCTTTATTTTGGCCCTGCCACGCCCCCGCCGGAGGATTGCCGCCGACGTCGGGCTACACCGTGCTCGCACCCATCCGGCACGGAAACCTGACTGTATTTCCGGTCGTGGCCGCACGCTCTTACGACACTGAAGAATTCCTTACCCTGGACGAAGGACTGCGCTCGGGTGAGGTGATCGTGACCGAGTCCGGAGGCATGCAGCCATTGCTGCGGCGGCGCAGGCCACCGACGCCGCCCGGCCCCCAGGTCAACCAGTTGGTGTTGGTCAACAACTCAAAACGGCCCCTAATCCTGCTGGCCGGTGAGATCGTGACCGGTGGGAAACAGGACCGGGTTATCGGCAAAGACCGCATTGTTCCGGGAGAGAGCGATCCACTTAACCTCGACGTCTTCTGCGTCGAGCCCGGGCGCTGGACCGGCAGCAGTGACAGATTCGGAGTAGGCGCGGGAGGAACAGCCGCAGGCGCTTTCCCGGCGCCGATGGCAGCCCCCAACGTCCGCGCCAAGGCGATGGCCGATAAAGACCAGCAGCAGGTTTGGTCGGAGGTGGCGAAAACCAGGTCCGCCATGGCCGAAACTGTGACCGTCGAGGCGGCGGCGGCAGCGATCAACGGCACCAGTTCATATGCGCGCGTGATGGACAACCGTGAGGTGAAGCAAAAAGTCGACTCCGTTGCGGAGCCTATTCAGCGAAATTACCAAAGCCTGATTCAACAGCTGCGCGACCAGCATGCGGTGGGGGTGGTGGTTGCGGTGAATGGCCGGATGGTCTGGGCCGATATCTTCGCCAGCACCAATCTCCTGGAGAAATACTGGCCCAAGCTGGTGCGGTCCTACGCGGCCGAAGCGGTTGTGACCCGAACCAAGGACTACGAAGCCGAGAGCAAGCAGGCACAGGAGTTTCTCAACCACCTCGATGGACGCCATGAAACGGTCGACAGCGAACCCGGTCTCTACCGCCACACGGAAATCGCAGGAGATGGTTTCAGGGCGTTCGAGCTGACGTCGTTATTGCCCAAGACAGGCTTCGATCTGCACGTTGCGAAAATGACAGAGTAAGCAGTTTCTCGTTTCCGGTTTCTGGGTTTTTGGTTCCAGATAGTCCGCGCCCTGCACAAAAAGCGGAACTGGAAACTAGGAACTGGAAACCGGAAACTGCCCTACCGGTTTGCCTCGTACCAGCTTCTCCACGGCGAGGAGTCATTCGGCAGGCTCTGGCCGGTGATGTCGCGCAGCGCCTGGTAGACCCAGCCGTGAGTCTGCGCGTCCAGGGCGGAGTCGTCCGCGTATTCCAAGAGCTGCGGAATCACACTGCGGCGCTGTTCCTGGGTCAGCATGCCGGATTGCGCCAGGCTGCAGGCAGCACGCTCCCGCACCATTGCCGAAGAATCGTCGTGAAACGTCTTCAGCAGAGGAGCGATGGTCTCATTCGTTCCCAGGTAAGCCAAGCCCTCTACCGCCCAGTGCCGGACTTCCGGATCGGGGTCTTGCAGCTGGCTGACCAAGATCTCGTTCACGCGTTGCGGCTCAACCCCGCGGTTGCCCAGCAGTCCCAGCTCCCATAGCGCCCAAACCCTTTCCGCGCTTGGCCCGCTCTGAGCATGCTGCGCCAAACGCTCGACCGTCGCCGGCGACTTGATCGCTCCCATGGCCGCCAGGTCCAACTCGATTCCCGCCGCTCGAACCCGCAGGTCGTTGGAGTTGAGCGCGGTAGTAATCTGCGAATTGAACTGGGGAGTGAACTTCAATTTCCCCCACCAGCCTTCGACTCGGGCCGCAATCTGGTCATTGGCGCCCTCGTAGTGGTTGACGGCGCGTTCCAGCAGAATTTCTGCTTGTCGCTGCGGGGTCTGTTTGTCCAGGTTCTCGATCTCGTGTTCGGAAAGCACCGCGGGAGAAGCCGGTTCCGACTTGCCTCGCAGGGTCAGGAAACTGGCAATTTGATCGAAGGCCGCCCGCGCATTTCCCGTGGCAAAGAATCCGGCCAGTATGATCCCCGCCGCCACGGCGAAGAGAATACGCCAGCTTCCTGACTGCGGATCGATAGACCGATCCAGCTTCAGGGTCGAGCTCGATTGGATCGTGCCGTATTCTGGCACCGGCTCGGGCCGCGGATCTCCTTCCCAGGAATGCATGATGGCAGTCTAGGAGCGTTTCGACAGGGGGTAAAGTTACGGTCGAGTACCTTGGATCATTACTTCTACTTTGAACGCGAAGCAAATGAACGCTTGAGGCAGCTTTCTGTTGCGAAAGTTGAAGTCACGCTGGTCACTCTGGTGCGGTTACGTCTGGTTCAAGGCGGCGGGCTCCCATGAACAGCCCTGCAAGTCGGGCAAGATCACATTACGGCGGGCACGTTGATTCCCATGACCGCCAGCGCCCGCGTCAATTCCCTGCGCACAACCGAGACGGTCGCCAGTAGAAATTTCTTACGACCCTCGTCCGCCTCGCCCAGGATGGGATGGCGATGGTAAAAGGCGTTGAAGAGTTGCGCCAGTTGAAATGCGTGCTTGGCCAGGTACGCAGGCTCGGTCGTCGTAATGCATTGATCGATGATGTAGGAAGTCTTGGCGCTGGCCAGCCATAATTCCCAGATTTCGTTCCCCGTTTCATCTGCCAGGTATTTCGCCAGATCGGCGGTCGAAGGCCGGGCCGCCGGATTCCTGTCAAATTCCTCCCAATCGAAACCACCCTTGCGGAAGATGTTGACCGCGCGAACCACAGCATACTGCGCATAGGGGCCAGTCTCGCCTTCGAAGCTCAATGCCTCCTTGAAATCAAACGCGATCACCGATGACTTGGTGAATTTCAGCATGAAATATCGCAGGGCTCCGACGGCAATTTGGGTGGCGATGGTGATGCGCTCGGCGTCCGTTCGTTGAGGGTGGCGGTCGTCCACCTCGTTTTTGGCCGAAACGATCAGCCGGTCAAGCAGATCGTCGGCCTTCACTCCGAACCCCTTGCGGCCAGAGACCTCAATATAAGGGCGGCCCTTGTCTTCGTCGGAAAGCTGGTAGCCCAGTTCGGCGGCGCAGCGAGGCGTGAGCGCGACCATCTCGTACGAGAAATGAGTGTAGTGGTCGGCCTGATCGTGATATCCCAGGCCGCGCAGGGCCTCGATGACAGTGTTTTGCGCCTCTGACTGGCGGGCGTCGATCACGTTGTAGATTTCCGACACACCGCCGAAATGGGGATGGTCCAGCGCGCCCACCGCGGTCGAAAGCCAGCAGTCATGCCCGTTGGGGTAGCGGTAGAACTTGCGATAACCGAAGTCGCGGCCCAGCAGGCCAAACTTCCACAAGTGGTAGGCGATGTCTTTTCCGACGTAACCAACCGTGCCGTTGGAACGGACAATGACTTTCTGGTCCTCTTCGGCGACCTGATCCTTCTCAGCGTCTTCGGCGAAAGCCTCAGCGCTCTCCGATTTCGACGTGCCCGCCCGCCGCATCACCCAGCAACCTTTGTTCTTGCCTTCAGTTTCGAAGAAGAGCACGCCGCCTTCCTTCAGCTTGGCAAAGGCAGCGTCCCAGAAATGAAGGTGGAGGATCTCGCTCTCGCGCGGCAGAAAATCGTATTCGATATCGAGACGGTCCATGGTCTCGAGGTGACGCCGCAGCACCGCGATCGAAATCACATCAGCGACGGCGGCGCTCTCATTGTTGCCTTGTTCGATGGCGTGCAATGTCTCCTGGCGGAACTGGAGAGTTTCTTGGTTCTCGGCGTACCAATGCGAAACGCTGGCGTACAGGTCCCAGCAGTAGTAGTCGAAGCGGGACTGCCGCGCCAGCAGTTCGATCTCGGCGCGCGATTTCTTCTCGATGTTCAGAAATCCCACGACCACGTCGGCGACCTGCACGCCGGTGTTGTCGATGTAATTCTGGACGTCCACCTCTCTGCCCTCAAACCGCAGCAGCCGGACAAAGGTGTCGCCGAGAATGGCGTTACGCAGATGTCCCACATGGGCGGCCTTGTTGGGATTGATGCTGGAGTGCTCAACCAGAATCTTGCCGGAAGGAACCTCGACGCGCGGCTTTTCGTCTGCGATCAAGGTGGCGGCAAGCTCTGCGCGCTTCAGCCGTGCGTTGATGTAACCCGCGCCCGCCAGTTCCAGCGTCTCAAACCCGGGGATGGGGCCGATTCCGTTGACGATCTCCTCGGCAATCTTGCGCGGAGCCTTGCGTAATCTCTTCGCGAGTTCGAAAGCCAACGGCAAGGCGTACTCGCCGAATGCCACGTTGGGTGGCTGTTCGATGACGATTTTGTCCAAGTCAAGGTCGTAGGTGCGGCGCAGAAATTCACGCACGTGTTGGGCGAGCCGTCGTTCGAGATGGCGATACAAGAATTCCCCTAAGCTATTGAAGAAAGAGAAATTGTAGCAAACCGCAGCGCACGGCAAGGTTTGACGGAGGTTGCGCGCTTCCCTATGATGAAATTGTCCTGGGTCAGTGGTCGTTCGTCGTTGCCCCTACGCCGCCCGCACCTCTTAGAGCTAAGGTTTTTGACCCACGACCGATTCCTATGCGCATTGCCTACCTCGACTGCTTCTCCGGCATGAGCGGCGACATGTTTCTCGGCGCGTTGATAGACGCCGGAGTGTCGGCCAAGCTTTTCGAGGATACGGTCGCGGCCCTGAACATCGGAGCCCGCCTGGAGATTTCGCGGGTCAATCGCAGCGGCATTGGCGCGACCAAGGTGGATGTATTCGTAAACGGGGAGAAGGAATTGCCGCGCGAGGTGTTTGCCGAGCAGCAGAGCCGTGCCCAACAACACAGACACGATCATGGGCATCGGCACAGACCTGAGCAGGTCGAACTTCGTGAGCATAACTACGTTCAGTCCGGACTTGAGAGCGCGCGGGCGGGGGCGCCCGCGCCACACGAGCATGGGCATGGCCGCGGCCTGAAAGAGATATGCGGGATCATCCGTAAGGCCGGCATCAGCCATGGCGCAAAGCGCACAGCGATTGCTATCTTCGAGGCGCTGGGTACGGCGGAAGCCAAGATTCATAACACCGACATTGAGAAGGTGCACTTCCACGAAGTAGGGGCGGTGGACGCGATGGTGGACATCATCGGCTCCGCGGTTGGAGCCGAGGCGTTGGGAGTGGATGAGATTGTGTGCTCCCCGCTGAACGTCGGCGGGGGCACCGTGAAATGCGCGCATGGAGTTCTGCCTGTGCCGGTCCCGGCCACGGCCGAGTTGTTGCGGGGCGCGCCGGTTTATTCCTCGGGCATTCAGGTGGAACTGGTGACCCCGACGGGGGCGGCGATCGTCAAGACGCTGGCCAAACGATTCGCGCCGTTCCCGGCGATGACGATTGAGAAATCCGGATACGGCGCAGGCAGCCGCGACTTTCCCGATCATCCGAACCTGGTCCGTCTCACGATTGGCGAGTCGCAGGCGGTTCGTGCCGAGAACACTTCACAGGAGACCATCAGCGTCCTCGAAGCCAACCTCGACGATCTGAATCCGCAGGTGTTCGGTTACGTGGTCGAGCGGCTGCTCGAAGCCGGCGCCCTCGATACTTTTGCCGTGCCGGTGCAGATGAAAAAGAATCGTCCGGGAATGCTGCTGACCGTGTTGTCGAAACCGCAGGACGCCCCCGGGCTGACCCAGATTATTTTCACCGAGACCAGCACGCTGGGCGTGAGACGGCGCGAAGAGCTGCGCCAGACATTGGCGCGAAAATGGATCAACGTTGTAACCCGCTGGGGAGACGTGCGATTAAAGATTGCCAGCATGAATGGCACCATCACCAATTACGCACCGGAGTACGAAGATTGCAAGAAAATCGCGGCCGAGAACCGCGTCCCGCTGAAAAGCGTGATGAATGAGGCCATGGAAGCCTATTGGAAGGCTCTGAAAAGCTAGGCACGGTCTGGAACTCACGCAAGAAATCCAAATGAGCAAAACGTTTTACATCACGACACCGATTTATTACGTGAACGCGCGGCCGCACATCGGTCACGCCTACACCACCATTGCCTGCGACACCATCGCCCGGCGCCAGCGGCTGATGGGCTTCGATACATACTTTTTGACCGGCACCGACGAACACGGGCAGAAGATAGAGCGTGCGGCGCAAGCGGCGGGAAAAACTCCGCAGCAACTCACCAATGACGTTTCCGCTGAGTTCCGCGCTCTTTGGGACCGTATGGGACTGACCTACGACGACTTCATCCGCACCACTTCGGAAAAACACAAGCAGGGTGTGCAGGCTCTGTGGCGCCGTATCCGAGACAATGGTTACATCTATAAGGGGAGCTACACGGGCCAGTACTGCGTGTTTGACGAACTTTACGTTGATGTCGTCGGAGACGGCGCACCCTGCCCCGAGTGTGGACGTCCCACCGAAACCGTCAAGGAAGAGAACTATTTCTTTAAGCTGTCCGCGTTCCAGGACAAGCTGCTGGAGCTGTATAACGGTCAGCCTGATTTCATCCGTCCGGAAACACGACGCAATGAAGTGATGTCGTTTGTGCGCTCCGGCCTGCGCGATCTTTCGGTGAGCCGCAGCACATTGTCCTGGGGCATTCCGGTTCCAGACGATCCCAAGCACGTGATTTACGTTTGGCTGGATGCACTGGCGAATTACATTACCGCGCTGGGGTATGGGTCGGACGACTCCGGCAAATACGACAAGTATTGGCCGGCCGATGTGCAGATGATCGGCAAGGAGATTGTGCGCTTCCACTGTGTCTACTGGCCGGCGTTTCTGATGGCTGCAGGACTGCCTTTGCCGCAGAAGATCATGGCCCACGGCTGGCTGCTGTTTGAAGAAAGCAAAATGTCGAAGTCGCGCGGGAATATCGTGCGGACCGAGACTATTCTCGACGTACTGGGCGCCGACGCGTTGCGCTACTTTCTGCTGCGTGAAATCGTCTTCGGGCAGGACGGATCGTTCTCCTTCGACGCGCTGGTGCAGCGCTACAACGCCGACTTGGCCAACGGCCTGGGCAATCTGGCGAGCCGTACGCTCACCATGATCACGCGCTATTTCAAAGGCGAGGTGCCGTATCCCTCGCGCGCGGCAACCCTCAGGGCCGAAGAGAATGCGATTGCCGACACGGCGCGACGCACGATCGCGGAATTCAATTCGCTATTCGACCAGCGCCACTTTTCGCGCGCTTTGGAAGTGGCGTGGAGCCTGGTGGGAGCAGTCGACAAGTACATCGTCGAGAGTCAGCCCTGGGCGCTGGGCGAGAAGCAGGACAACGAGAGCCGCTCGCGCCTGGCCACCATTCTCTATACCAGCGCCGAGGCCCTGCGCATCGTAACTGCGCTCGCCCATCCTGTGATTCCAGAAGCCACGGCGAAAATCTGGACACAAATGGGACTGGGAGATATCAGAAAATTTTCGCTATCGGATTTGCAGTGGGGACAGCTCAAGCTGGCGACGAGGCTCGGCGACGTGGAGCCGGTCTTTCCCCGCGTCGACAAGGGCGCCATTGAAAGGATGCAGCAAATGGAAGAGTTGGGACGCAGTGCTACGGCTGCGGTCGAAGAGAAGCAGACCGAAGAGAAGAGCGAGAAGAAGGTTGGTGTTCCCGCGCCACCCGCGAACACGCCCGCATCGAAACCGTCCGCGGTCCTGCCCGACGGCAAGATCAGCATTGAAGACTTTGCTAAAGTTGAACTTCGCGTGGGCCAGGTGAAAGTCGCTGAGAAAGTTAAAGGCGCTGACAAGTTGCTGCGCCTGGAAGTTGATCTCGGGACTGAAGTTCGGCAAGTGGTGGCCGGGATCGCCGAGGCCTATGCGCCGGAGACGCTGGTGGGCCGCAAGGTTGTGATTGTGGTAAACCTCGCTCCGCGGAGATTACGTGGACTGGAATCGAATGGGATGATCGTCGCGGCGTCCCCCGAGGGCGGAAAGCCGGTCTTGGCGGCCTTTTTGGAGGATGTGCCCGTTGGAACCAGACTGAAGTAACGCGACCTCGGCCGGGGGCGTCCGACTTCCGCAAACCCGCGTTCAGCCTATGGTTCCGGAATCCGGAGGTGTGTGAGCTAGCGTCTGAAGTCCGACGCCCGAGGTCCGAAGTTCCGTGTTCATAGATTCCCACGCGCATCTCGAAATGCAGCAGTTCGACGCCGACCGCGACGCGATGATCGCGCGTGCGCGGGACGGTGGCATTGAGAAAATCGTCGCCATAGGCAGCGGAACCGGTCCCGGCTCCCTCGATTGCGGCATTCAGCTAGCCGAGCGACATGAATTTATCCTGGCCACGATCGGGATTCATCCGCACGAGGCCAAACTGGCCACCGACGCAGACTTTCAGGAACTTGAGCAGTTGGCACGACGGCCCAAGGTCATTGCCTGGGGAGAAATCGGGCTGGACTACTTTTACGATCATTCGCCGCGCGCGTTGCAGCAGCAAGTATTTTTGCGACAGATGGAATTGGCGCGGGCGGCCAAGCTGCCGATCGTGATTCATTGCCGGCCCTCCGCCGGCAGCGACAACGCCTGGGACGACTGCCTCCATCTTCTGGAACAGCATTGGAAAGCCGGCGGACTGGGAGGAATCCTGCACTGTTTCACGGGCACCTGGCGGCACGCCAAACGCGCCCTCAACCTAGGGTTCATGATTTCCTTCGCCGGCAATGTGACGTTCCCCAAGGCGCAGCCCATACGCGACGCCGCCAAGGAAGTACCGCTCGAACGCATGCTGATCGAAACCGATTCGCCATTTCTGGCGCCGGTGCCGCATCGCGGCAAACGCAACGAGCCGGCATTTGTAAAGGAAGTGGCCCGGCAACTAGGCGAGATCCGCGGACTTTCGACGGAAGACACCGGCAACCAAACCGCTTCCAATTTCTACGCCTTTTTCAAACTGCCGGAATCCAGCGAGAGCAGAAGCTAGCGGTCCAATGGAGAATCTTGTTCCCCCGCCAGTCGTCATGCGGACAACTGCCCGCCAGAACTCGACAATGGAGGGCGCCAGGTAGGGGATTGCTCAGACCAGCGCATAGCCGACAACAAAGAACTGCGGCGTTGAAACCGTTTCTTCTGGTAACCTCAGAGGTTACATTTTCATAGCCTTCAGGAAGTGCTACGCACATGCCCGAAAACACCTTTGACATCGTGAG
>Ga0134124_10004578_pt1 | contig 11117 bp, 12 predicted proteins | sample KB304_FD_96880 | JGI IMG/M metagenome (GOLD analysis project Ga0134124, IMG submission 96880) | Terrestrial soil microbial communities without Nitrogen fertilizer from Kellogg Biological Station, Michigan, USA - KB3-0-4 | ecosystem: Environmental > Terrestrial > Soil > Unclassified ... | reverse complement strand
TCGGCCTGGAGCACGACCGGCTCGTTCGCCTCGTTGGTGATCGTGACCGCGACGGCGCGGTCCTTCGGCATCATGTAGATGCGCACCGGCGTGACGGAGAACACTCCGGCGCAGGCGCAATGAGCCGCCGCAGCCGCGAGCATTCCTACCGCAGCGCGGGTCCAGGACGAAAAGCGGGATTTGTTCATGTTCCTTGTTCTTGTTTTTCTAGAAGCTCACCAGCAGCTCGAGCGGCCGGTCGGCCCAGAAATCGCCCGGTCCGCCGGCGTGCTGCACGTCGTACAGGCGCAGCATCGTGACGGTACCCCAGCCGGTTCTCCAGCCGAAAGGATCTTTTGCCGCTGCCTCATAGACCGAGCGGTCTCGGTCGATGGACATCGCATAGCGGAAGGCTCCGCCGTGCACGCCGAGGAACGGCTGGCCCGGCACTGCTTCGATGCTGACGAATTGGCCGGAATCGCAGACCACCTGGACCGAGGCCCGGGTCTGCTCGCTCAGCGAGCGGCTATAGCAGACGCCCGCCCGCTGCGACGGCTGCGACGGTTGGGGCGGAACCGGCGTGACCCCAGACCCACCGGACCCACCGGGCTGCGAGAGCGTGATGCTCACCGAGACGCTTCTGTCCGCCGACCCGGCCCATGACGGCGCTCCGGTCAGGAGCGCCATCAGGGCCGTGAGGACGGGCGCAAAAGTAGCGGATCGCATGGTCGGACGCTCCGCGAGGCCGGGTTAGTAGTTGACGATCAGCGTCTGCCTCCGGTTGGTAGACGTCAGGTTGTCGCAGGTGGCCGTAGCGCAGGTACCCGCCTGGCCGCCAATCATGTTGCCGTTGATGGTGAAGCCCGTCCCCGTGAGGCCGTTGCCAACACCGCTGCCGGCGCTCAAGGCGAGCGAGTAGGTCAGTTGAACGACGTTGTCCGTGATCGAGGGGATCGTCGTAGCGACGGAGTTGAACGGCGCGGTCGTGCCGGCCTGCAGCGCGAGCGTATACGGCAGCGAAGTGGTGCAGTTTACCGTGAAGGTACCGCCGCTCGAGGTCGACCCGCCAGCCTGCAGCGACGTGTACGCGAAAACGACGTCGGTAGGCGACGTCACGGTGCACGCGGAGGTCAGGTTGACGGTCACGTTGAAGCCGCTGGTAGCTTGGCCCGCCGCTTGCGCGTTGCCGGCCGCCAGCGCGGCGGCGATTGCAGTTGCTGTAAGGATCCGTTTCATTTGCGCCCTCCCTGTAGAAAATAGGCAGAGCGATGTTGCCCGCGCTGCAGAAGAGCGCTGTTACGTATGGTGTCGCGGTTGTAAAAAAACGTCGCTCGGGCGTGACTTACACCACGCCGTGCGCCAAATATTTTTCGGACAAAAAGATTAAGTGCTCAGACCTTCAGAGTGAAGGGTGTGAAGCGGGTTTCGCGGTCGTAATAATCCTCATTTTCCGCCCGCTTCAGCGCGCCCACGATCTTGTACGTGAGGGGTGTGAAAATGACCTCCACTGCGACCTTGAGCGTGAACTGCGCGAGCATGATCGCGGGCAGCTTGTCGTTCGGGATGATGCCCGAGCCATAGAACGCGAGCGGATAGAAAAGCGCCGAATCCACTGCCTCTCCCACGATCGTCGAGCCGATGGTGCGCGTCCACAGCCATCTGCCCGCGGTGAGGATCTTCATTTTCGCGAGCACGAACGAGTTGACGAACTCGCCGCAGAAGTAGGCGAACATCGACGCCGCAGCGATGCGCGGCGCCTGGCCGAACGCGGTCTCGTAGGCTTTCTGATGCTCCCAGAACGGCGCCGGCGGCAGCGCCACGACCACGGCGGCCATGATCGAGGCGAAGGCGAGGCCGGCGAAGCCTGCCCAGATCACGCGCCGCGCGCGCGCATAGCCGTAGACCTCGGTGAGGACGTCGCCGAAGACGTAGGAAATGGGGAAGAACAGCACGCCGGCGCCGAACGCGGGCCAGCCGTCGACCTGCACGATCTTCGCCGGCCCGATCAGGTTGGAGCAGATGAGGACCGTGACGAATGCCGCCATCACGAAGTCGTAGTAGCGGTAACTTTTGGTCTCCACGCGGTAGCTTTTGGTCTCCACCTTAGCGCAGGGAGTACGACTCGAGCTCGTACTGGGTGGTGAAACTCGGCCCCGTGGCGACGCTTTTGACTACGCGCTTCACCTGCGGGGCGTACCACACGGTATGACGGAACCGGGCATAGCCGCGCACAATCGCGCTGCCGCCCAAGGCGGCGTTGGAGATGCGGCCGTTGAGGTCCACGCGCACGGCCTCGAACGTTCCGGCGGCCACGGTCACCTGTTCCGTGCCCATCACGCGTCCGCCGTCCAGGCGGTACGGGAGATCGCCCGACACCATGGCCGAATGGCGTTCCTGACCTAGCACCCTCACCGACGGGATCGGATCCCCGGGCTTCAGGTTCTGGAATGCGGCCGCGAACGGCGCAAACTCCACCAGGTCGGCGCCGCCGCGGTAGACCGCGCTGAATGCGGTGGAATACGAATGCTCGCCCACCTCGGCGCCTTTCGCCGTCACCACCTCCACGATCGACCCTTTGGACGAAGTGCGCACGGTGTGGACGTATTTGCGCGAAAGGTCGTTGGGCTTGTACCTCATGTCGCGAACGACATAGGTCCAGGTGTCTCCGGCCTGCGGCATCTCCTTGGGCAGCGTCGGGTCGATCGGTGCGAGCGCGAACCCGGTGGCGCCGGCCTTGAGGCCCGCGGCACGCGCCGCCTCTTCGGCTTCCTTGCGCTTGGCGAGGGCCTCCTTGCCGCGCTGCGGCACTTCTCGCACCCACTCGACCGATACCGCGAAGTTCAATTGCTGCCCGTCGCGCAGCTGCAACGTGGTGATGCCGATCAGCCGCCCGTCGGCGTCGAACAATCCGCCGCCGCTCGAGCCGCGGGATACCGCCGCGCTCGTCTGGATGAGCGGCTGCTTGTCGTCGTCGCCGCCACGCAGCGACGAAATGATGCCTTCGGTGAGACTCAGCTCGAGCCCGCGCGGCGCGCCAATGGCATACGCGCGTTGCCCGGTTCGCAGCTTGGCCACGTCGGCGAACGCTACCGCCGGAGCGGCGAGGTCCCTCACCTTGAGCTGGCAGAGGTCACGCTCGGCGTCGGGAAACTCGACCTCGGCGCCGTAGGAGGCGTTGCCCCTGCTGACCACGATCCCGGCCGCGTTGCGCAGCACCTGGCAGTTGGTCATCACCTGCTCGCGGCCGATGACGACGCCGCTGCCGAGCGCGTTCCTCCTGCCCTGCGGGTCCACGGAGTGGATCGCGAAAATGCTGGGCGAGACTTTCTCGAACAGCTCCTCGGGGGTCAGCGCGTGCGCCGCCGGCGGCGAGAGCGTCGCAAGCAGCACCGCCGCCCGGAAAAGCGGGCTTTTTCTCATATCGGACCTCTCCCTTGCTCGACGCCCGATCTTACCGGCGCACGAGCAGCCCGCCAACGGCGTTGTCCATACCCGTCCGGCTACGGCAGCTTCGGGCTGTACTCCCTGAAATCGGGCTCGAGCTCGACCGCCATCGCGTCGAGCACGCGCGCCACCATGGCATAGAACCCGGCGGTGACCGCGAGCTCGACGTAGTCGTGGTGGTCGAAGTGCCGCATGGCCTCGCGGTAGGCCTCATCGCCTACCCGGCCCGACGTGACGCTCTCGGCAAGCTGCAGCGCCGCCTTTTCCCTCGCATCGAACTCGGGCGACGTGCGCCAACCCGCGAGCGCGGAAATCTGCGCCTCGCGCACCCCGGCTTTGCGCGCCATCCTGAGGTGCTGGGCCCATTCGTACTCCGACGCCGAGACCTGGGCGCCTCGGAGGATCACCAGCTCGCGCAGGGCACGCGGCGTGCGGCTGCCGTGGCGCAGGGTATTCGCGAACTCGGTCCACGCGCCTACGATGGCGGGGTGGTTGGCGAGCGCCCGGTACAGGTTCGGCGGGGTACCCCACAGCTCCTCGAGCCTTTTCTTGAGAACGGGCTCGAACCCCGTCAGCGGTATGCGTTGCATGGATTGCATGATAACGGCGGATTTTTAGTACGCTAGGGGCTGGAGGAGGCAGGCCCATGGCCGTTCCGCATCAGACCGGACGCGCGCGCTCCGGCGAGCTCTCGATCCACTACCGCAAGCTCGGCACCCCGGGCGACACCCCGATCCTGATCGTGCACGGCTTGTCCTACTTTTCCTACGATTGGCTGGGCGTAGCGCACTCGCTTGGCGCCGGCCGTGAAGTCGTCGCGATGGATATGCGCGGCTTTGGCGACTCGGACTGGAGCCCTTCGCACGACTACGGTGTTCCCGCGATGGCAGAGGACATCGTCAGCGTGCTCGACCATCTGCGCTGGACCCGGGCGCTGCTGGTCGGCCACTCGATGGGCGGGCGCAGCGCGGCGTGCGCGGCGGCGAGACATCCCCACCGCGTCGCCGGGTTGGTGCTGGTCGACTACAGCCCGGAGAACGCGCCAACCGGCGCCAGGCGCACCACGGAGTTAGTCGGCAACCAGCCCGACGCGTTCGCGAGCATCGAGGCGGCGATGCGCTACTTCGGGAAGGGCGACCGCGAGCGCTTCGCGGCCTACCTGAAGAAGACCGATTCGGGCTGGGCGGCGAAGCGCGACCTTTATTTTCGCGATCAGTTCAGGCGCGCGCTCCAGAGCGGCGAGCGTCCCAAGCTCGGCGTCGACATGTGGCAGCTCCTTGGCGAGGTGCGCTGCCCGATCCTGTCGTTGCGCGGCGCACGCTCCGACATGTACGCCGCCGGGACGGTCGAGAAGATGAAGGCCGCCAACCCGCGGTTGCAGGTCGTGGAAATCCCAGACGCGGGCCACGACATCGCCGGTGACAACCCGGGCGGCCTCGTCGCCGCGCTCGAGTCCTATCTGAAGGAAGAACAGCATGAACACGCGCGGCATTGACCATCTCGCCGTGGTCTCGGACGACATGCCCACGGCGATGGATTTCTACACCCGGGTGCTCGGCTTCCGGCTGGTTCACGTGCGGCGCGTGCCCTACGAGCAGGACCGCTGGCAGCCGCCGTATGACAACCTGCGGCACTACTTCTTCGACATGGGAAACGACTCGCTTTTCGCGGTGTTCGAGTACCCGAAAGGTCTGCCGCGGCAGGTTCGCGACCACGTCGGCGGCATGCAGCATGTCGCCTTCCACGTGCCGCCCGAGCGCTTCGATGCCATGGTCGCGCAGGTGAAGTCGTGCGGCATCCACGTGGTGGGTCCGGTGCCTCTCGGCGGGCGCTTCTGGTCGGCCTACTTCCTCGACCCGTTCGGCACGCGCCTGGAGCTCGCCACGGACCGCAGCGGCTCGAGCCAGGGGGTAGTGGAGTCGGTTCGCCAGACCGAGGACGAGGCGCGCGCCGAGCTCGAGACGCTGTTTTCCGACCCCGCGGAAGTGAAGAAATGGCTGGAGCAGATGCCGCTGCGCAGGGAAGCATCGACGGTATGATTTTCTCGAGGAGGGGAGCGGTGAAGCGGAGACTTCTGGCCGGCCTGGCCGCGCTCGGCGTCGGCGGCGCTGCGCACGCGCAGGACAAGTACGAGGTGAAAGTCGCGACCTTCGTCGGGCCGCAGCACTTCATGTCGCAGTGGCTCGTCAAGTGGGGCGAGAGGCTGGAGAAGGACTCCAACGGCCGGCTCGTGTTCAAGCATTTCCCGGGCTCGCAGATGGCCCCGACGCCGGCGATGTACGACCTCGCGCGCAGCGGCCAGGCTGAAGTGGCCTGGTTCCTGCACGGCGCCACGCCGGGGCGTTTTCCGCTCACCGAGCTCCTGCACCTGCCCTACGTCGTCGGCAGCGCCGAGATCGGCACGAAGGTGATCAACGACGCAGAGCTGCGCTCGAAGTACCTCGACGCCGAGCACAAGGGCGTGAGGGTGCTGCTGCTTCTCACGCACCAGCCCGGCAACGTGCACACCACCAGGAAGCCGATCCGCAGCGCCGACGACATGAAGGGCCTGCGCATCCGCTTCGCCTCCCCCACGATCCGCGATTTCGTGTCCAGGCTCGGCGGCACCGCGGTCGGCGTGCAGCCGAACGAGCAGCTCGAGCAGCTGCAGAAGGGCGTGCTCGACGGGACCTTCATCGACTACGGCGGCGCCGGAGTCGCATTCAAGATGGGCGGCACCATCAAGTACTCGACCGAGATGTATTCGTACGTCTCCTCCTTCGGCGTCGGCATGAACCCGGACTTCTACGCCAGGCTGCCCGCCGAGCTGAAGAAGCTCGTCGAGCAGTCGGTGGTCGGGGTGGAGAAGGAGGTCGGCGCCGGCTGGGACGGGCTCGACGACGTCGGGAAAAGGCTCCTGGTGGAGGGCGGCGCGCAGCCGATCAGGCTTTCGGCTGCGGAGAACGAGCGCTTTCGCAAGGTCGGCGCGGAAGTCACCGAGGCCAAGCTGAAGGAGCTGGAAGCGAAAAGCCTGCCGGCCCGGCCGGCGTTCAAGCTGATCCAGTCGCTCTCGGAAAAGCACTCCAGGAGCTCGCGCAACTTCTGGAACTGATCGCCAGAATCTTCGGCTACGTGGCGGCCGCGTTCCTGGCAGCCATGATGCTGCTCACCGTCGCCGACGTGCTGCTGCGCGCCTTCTTCGGCTATCCGGTGCGCGGCATGCTGGAGCTGATCGAGCTCGGGCTCGCCTGCACCGTTTTTTTCGGCATGCCGGCGGTATTCCTGCGCAAGGAGCACCTGGTGGTGGACGCGATCGACCAGCTCACGCGGCCGGCGGTGGTCCGCCTGCTCGACCTCGCCGGGGCGCTGGTGTCCTTCGGCCTGCTCGCGTTCATGGCGTGGCAGATGGTCCCGGTGGCAAAGGGCATGTACGACTTCGGCGACGTGACCCCGGACCTCTCGATCCCGAAGATCTATTACTGGGTTCCGGTGCTCCTCGGCGTCGTCGGCTCGGCCGCCGCGGCGCTCGTCCTCGTCCTGCGCTGGAGGCGCCGCGCCTGAGCAACCTCGTGATCGGCGCGCTCGGCGTGACGGCGCTGCTCGTGGTGCTGTTCCTGCGCGTGCCGATCGCGGTGGCGCTCGCCCTCACCGGCGTGTGCGGCTACGCCGCCATCGACGGCTGGCGCAAGGCCCTCACCATGATGGCCTCGGTGCCCTTCGAACTGGCGAGCGCATACTCGCTCTCGGTCGTCCCGCTCTTCATCCTCATGGGCGCGGTCGCGGCGCGCGCCAACATGGCGAAGGAGATGTTCGCCGCGGCGAACGGCGTGTTTTCGGGCATCCGCGGCGCGCTCGCGAATTCCACCGTCGGGGCGTGCGCGCTCTTCGGCGCGATCTGCGGCTCGTCCATCGCCACCGCCGCCACCTTCTCGCGCGTCGCGATTCCGGAGATGCGCCGCCACGGCTACGAGCCTTCGTTCGCCGCGGGCTGCGTCGCAGCCGCGGGCACGCTCGACGTGCTGATCCCGCCCTCGGTGCTGATCGCGATCTATGCCCTGGTAGCCGAGCAGTCGCTTGCCAAACTCTATGCCGCGGCCTTCGTTCCCGGCTTCGTGCTCGCCGGCCTGTACGTGCTGGCGGTGTGGACGGTCGCATGGCTGCGGCCGGCCTGGGTACCGCGCGTGCCCGGCATGCGCCTCGCGCAGCGGCTGCGCGCCGGCATCGGGGCATGGAAGCTCGTGGTGCTGTTCTTCTTCGCGGTCGTCGGCATCTACCTCGGATGGTTCTCGCCGACGGAGGCGGCGGCCATCGCCGCATTCGTCGCCATCCTGATCGCCTTCGCCACCCGCGCCATGACCCTGCGCGGGCTCGTCGCGGCCCTCCTCGAGACCGTCTACACCACGGCGGCGGTGTTCTTCGTCATCGTCGGTGCGTTCATCTTCTCGCGCTTCATCGTGATTACGCAGTTCCCGGTGGAGCTCGGGCGCTGGGTGACGCAATCGCAGCTCGCACCGCTTTCGGTGATGCTCGCGGTCATGGCGCTGTACCTCGTGCTCGGCACTTTCCTCGACGAGGTAAGCACGATCCTGATCACGATTCCCGTAACGCTGCCGCTCGTGACCGGCATCGGCTACGACGGCATCTGGCTGGGCGTGTTCGTCACGGTGATGTGCACGATCGGCCTCATCACCCCGCCCACCGGCATGACGGTGTTCGTGATCCAGGCCCAGCACCCCGACATCCCGGTCGCGCGGATCTATCTCGGAACGCTGCCTTTCCTCGTCGCCGACCTCGTGCTGGTCGCGTTGCTCATCGCGTTTCCCGGGCTGGCGCTGTGGCTTCCGGCTCTCCTGCGCGTGTAGAAATTCGCGACAAGTTCTGCTCGGACTAGGCGAGGGCTCACGCGCTGCAACGTCGCAGGAGTCGAATGAAGCCCGGGCTCTCGCCCCCTCCCAGCGAAGCCCGCTCGGCCTCCAAAACCGGGCCTCTCCCAAAACCCCGCTACGGCGGGGTTTCTTTTTGGTCGTCAGCGCGGCTGAGGGCCGAAATCCCAATCGGCTGAAGGCCTTCGCCAGAGATGCGGCGCCGTAGCCTGAGCTTTGCGCCTCGAGCGAACTAGTCGAAAAGCCCTATTGCAAGGTCGGCGCGGCTAGCGCACTCTGCTGTGAACTATTTCACAGCCCAGCAGATGAGTGCGATCGCCCACCGCATTGGTCAGTACTACCGCGCTTGGAACACCCCGTCGCGGCTGGCTCAAGCCGCATTCCAGATCGCGCTGTCGGCCGTCATCATCACCTGCCTGGTCGCACCGTTCTGGCCCACGCCATAGGCGTTCGTCGCTAGGCCGTGAGCCCGTTGCGCGTCGCGAAAACGTAGAGCTCGACGCGGTTCGGCACGCCGAGCTTGTCGTAGATGCGGCTCAGGTGATTTCGCAGCGTGTGCTCGCCGATGTGCAGGCTCGTTGCGAGGCTCTTGTTGTCCGCGCCCGGCTTGGTGACCAGTCTGCGCACGACATCGTGCTCGCGCTGCGTCAGGGTGGCGAGTCGAATCTGCTCGGGGCTCGCACTCGCGCCGCTCTTGCGCCGGGCGATCTCGACGAACAGCTTGCCGGTCGTGGAGCGATCAAGCCAGAGCTCGCCGCAATGCACCTTTTCGATCGCTTTGAGCAGCGTCTCCGGCGCTTCGTCCTTCTGTACCACGCCGGATGCACCGCGCAGCACGAAGCTTTCGCGGATGCTTTGATCCCGCTGGCCCACCAGCATCAACACGCGCGCGCCGTAGTCGGCCACGAGCGTCGGGATGATTTCGCCAACGTTCTCGCAACCGTGCTCGGGATCGATGACCACGACGTCCGGCCGCACTTGCGCCGCGAGCGTGCATGCAAGCGCGCACGACGTGGCCGTCGCCGCGATTTCCATCGCCGGACGCCGCTCGCTGATCAGTCTGTCCAACCCCAACAGTGCAACGCGATACTCGCCAACGAGCATCACGCGAATTGGCGCTTCCACCCCCCGCCCCCTTCCCCGCTGCGTTCTAACTCCCCCGGCGTAACGATAAGCGATTCTTGTTACTGAGGCTATGCTTTGCGCGAACGGGGTGCGTCATTTCGTCGCCGCAGCGATCTCAATTTCCATGTTAATCAAATAGTTAATCATTCCCCGAGCGCCACTTCGGAGGACCCATGCCATTCAGCTATCAGCACGGCTTTTCGAATCATTTCTCCTCGGAGGCCGTCGGTGGAGCCCTACCTCTCGGACGCAACTCTCCGCAGCGTGCACCCAAAGGCCTCTACACCGAAGTGCTATCAGGCACAGCTTTCACCACGCCGCGGGCGGAGAACCGCAGCACCTGGCTCTACAGGCTGCGGCCGTCGGCCATGCATCCGGCGTATCGCCGCATTCCGGACGGCGAGATCCGTTCGGGACCGTTCTCGGAAGTCGAAACGCCGCCCAACCGGCTGCGCTGGGATCCGCTGCCGATGCCGGCGCAAGAATGTGACTTTGTCGACGGCCTCGTCACCATCGCCGGGAGCGGCGACCCGTCCAGCCAGGCCGGCGTTGCGGTGCACGTCTACCGAGCGAACCGCTCCATGGGGCGCTGCTTCTGGAACGCCGACGGCGAAATGATGCTCGTGCCGCAGCAGGGCGAGCTCGTCCTGTCGACCGAGCTCGGGAAGCTGAGCGTCGCGCCGGGCGAGATCGCGGTCGTGCCGCGCGGCATGAAGTTCAAGGTCGAGCTTGCCGTAGGTGCGGCGCGCGGCTACCTGTGCGAGAACTACGGCCAGCCGTTTCGGTTGCCGGAGCTCGGACCGATCGGCTCGCAGGGACTGGCACAGCCGCGCGACTTCCAGGTGCCGGTCGCCGCGTTCGAGGATCGCGGCGGCTGCGAGGTGGTGGCCAAGTTCCTGGGCGGGCTCTGGGCAAGCGAGCTGACGCACTCGCCGTTCGACGTGGTCGCGTGGCACGGCGACTACGTGCCCTACAAGTACGACCTGGCGAGGTTCATGGTGATCAACACCGTGAGCTTCGACCATCCGGATCCTTCGATCTTCACCGTGCTGACATCGCCTTCGTCGCAGCCCGGCGTCGCCAATTGCGACTTCGTGATCTTTCCGCCGCGCTGGGCGGTCGCCGAGGACACCTTCCGCCCGCCATGGTTTCACCGCAACGTGATGAGCGAGCTGATGGGCCTGGTGCGCGGGACCTACGACGCCAAGGCCGGCGGCTTTCTTCCTGGCGGCATCTCGATCCATAACTGCATGTCGGCGCACGGACCCGACCTCGCGTCGTTCGAGAAAGCGGCGGCGGCCGAGCTCAAGCCGCAAAAGATCGAGAACACGCTGGCCTTCATGTGGGAGTCGCGTCATGTGTTTCGCCCGACTCGCGCCGCCCTGAGCGCGCCCGAGCTGCAGAAAGACTACGACGGCGTCTGGGACGGTTTCAGAAGGCTGTACCGGCCAGCGTGACAAATCTCTCACCGCGCGCCGCGGTCTAGCCTGCGGACCCGCCGTGTGAAATTTCTCATGGCAATCGCCGGCCGCGCCCGGGAAACTCCCATTCTGACTGGGGGAGTTGCATGGATTCGACTTGGCAAGGGACCGTCCTGCTCGCCGACCTGCGCCGGGACGCGTCCAGGCTCTACGCGAGCGCCGGGCCGACCAAGGCGCTGCAGGCGATCCAGAACTGCGTCGCGGTGCTTGAGCGCGCCGCCTGGGA
>Ga0134124_10004575_pt1 | contig 11120 bp, 9 predicted proteins | sample KB304_FD_96880 | JGI IMG/M metagenome (GOLD analysis project Ga0134124, IMG submission 96880) | Terrestrial soil microbial communities without Nitrogen fertilizer from Kellogg Biological Station, Michigan, USA - KB3-0-4 | ecosystem: Environmental > Terrestrial > Soil > Unclassified ... | reverse complement strand
GTAACTGGCGAGAACAAGATCCACACGGTTATTGAAACGATTCAACAGTTCGCGCAGGTATCGCGTGCCCCCCGAAATATTTTGCGCCGGATCGTGCGCGTGTCGTACACCGAAACGAGCTGCGGTCCCGGGCATGAGTTGCAGTAATCCGCGCGCGCCTTTTGGTGAAACGGCGTGTGTGTTGAAATGCGACTCCTGCTCCATCACCAGAAAGATCAGATACGGATCGACGTTGTACTTACCGCCGTTCAGACGGATCAGCCTGTCGAGCCCCGGTCTGCCAGTGCTCCAACCACTCGCCTTCTTTCCAGTTTGTGCGACCGTCGCGGGATCTTCGAGCTCGACTCGATCGATACGACTGCGATCGATGAATATGTCCATCGAACCGCGCTTATACCAGACGCCCGCGGGCGACTCACTGGCGCTATCGGCCTCGACGCGCGCGCCGCCCTTTAAATAGATCCACGTGGGCTGATCGTAGTTTCCGTATTTCTTGGGTGTTTCGGCGACGGCTTCAGTCACTTCGAAGTGATCGTCGTCGTTGGTTGATGGAGCTTCCTGAGCTTCCGGAGGCGCGGGTGTGGTGCGTTCGATCTTCTTGACCTTCTCCTTAGGGAGCAGGTTGCTCATGTTCCCCTTGCGATACCACACGCCCTGCGGTGTCTCAGATGCTTCATCGACCTCCACGTACGAACCGTTGACGAGCTTGATTCTTACCTGCTCCTGCGCGAAGGCATAACTCGAAGACCCTAACACGACCAGCAAACAGGCAAGTAGCCACGGATAACGCGGATTTTTGGCTGATCTGTTCAAATCTCTTGTCAAAATCTGTGTCATCCGCGGTTTATAGTTCTAACGGATCAGCGAGGGTGCGCTCGATCATCGTTTCCTGTGTCTGCACCGGCGCGAACGTGTGCGACGTGCCGAAGTAGTTGCGCCATGCGATATCTACGATGTGTGGCGTTAACTGAAGTCCCTGCTTTTCAAACAGGCAGATGTCCGTGGCACGGTCGAGTATGTCGCGCGGCTCGCAACCCTTCATCTGGCGGCGCTCGACGCGATACTTCGTCAGGATGTGGTCCAGCACAGACTGGTCGACCTGTATCCCGCGCTTGCCGGCCTGGTACTTGAAGATCGCGGTGTAAGCTCCGGCCGTCGGCGGCTCGACGCGCGCGCGATAACCCATGCGTCGTAGAAACGCCTGATCCGCGAGATCCTTCTCATCGAGGTTCGTCGAAAACACGACGAGCTGCTCAAACGGAACTTCGATCTTCTTTCCTGTGTGCAGCGCGAGATAGTCGACGCGCCGTTCGAGCGGGACGATCCAACGGTTCAGCAGATCCTGCGGCGCAACACGCTGACGGCCAAAGTCGTCGATAACCAGCGTGCCACCGTTTGATTTCATCTGGAACGGCGCTTCGTAAAACTTTGCCGCGTTGCTCCATGTCAAATCGGCGTTTTCCAACGTTAACTCACCACCGACTACAACCAGCGGACGACGAATCAGGACCCAGCGACGATCGAAGTCGATTGGCGTCTCGTCGGCAGGCATGAACTCGTGACAGTGCGAATCGAACACGCGAATGATCTGTCCGTCGATCTCGACTGCGTAAGGAATCCAGATTCCGCCGGCCAGTGCATTGTTGATGCGCTCTGCGACCGCGGTTTTCCCCGTGCCTGGTAGTCCCGTCAAAAACAGTGAGCGACGTGAATTGATGACGCAACCCAACGTCTGAAGCAGCGACTCCGGCAGCACCAGATCGTTAAAAGCCTGACGCACAGTCTCCATCGACGCCGTATTCGACGGAATGGACTGAAGCTTCATCATGTGTGAGTAGTCGCGAAGAGACACCGGCGCTGGTCCAACATAACCGCAAATCGATAACAAGCGCGCGTAACGGTCCCAACCATGGTCTAACATCGCATAACGCGTCGAACCGATCGCCGACTGCATCTTCACTTCGATCAGCTTTTCGCGATACAGCTTCTGAAGCAGATCCTCGGTGAGCGTGCGCGGAAGATTGATGCGTTCCGAGACGGCCTGAGTGGTGGGCTCGGGCAGCATGGCGACGTGCTTCAGCGCCAGATCGCAGAGAAAACCTTCGGAAATACCGGTATCGCCGATCTCCTCGGGAAGTGGCGGCCCCATGCTTTCGATTTCCGCGCGCGTCAGAATTGCGGTGTGCGACATTGGCGTTTCTCTCTTTTTCCAAGAATAGGTCGTATAGGACCTACAGGACCTATTTCCTAGCGACCCGTTGTGGGAGCACTATTGTTCAAGGCGAGCGCGAGTGCGACGCGGGCGTTTTCCGCTTCCACGGATCGACCTACGCGCTGGTAGAGATCGGACAGCCGTCGCAGCGCCATCGTGTTATTCGGATCGATCTGCCGCGCCGCTTCGTAGTAACGAATCGCGTCGTCTTCACGAGCAAACCTCTCGAGCATCTTCGCCATGTTGAGATTGCCGTTCAGTGGACCAGTCGCGCGCGTGAACGCCTTGTGCGCTTCGTCGATCTTGCCGAGACGGCAGTACGCCAGGCCAAGGTTGTTCAGGATCCGCTCGTCGGTCGGCGCCAGCTTCGCAGCGCGCTTCAAACGATCGACCGCAGCGCGATAGTTACCGTTTTGATAAAGCGAGAACCCGAGGTTGTTCAGCGTGTCGGCGTCCTCTTCGAGTTTCACTGCGCGTTCAAACGAATCCTTGGCGCGGTCGCCAAATCCCTTCTTGTCGTAGGCCACACCTAAAAGGTTGTGAGCCTCCGTGAGTTTGGGATCGAGCGAAACGGCTGTGGTAAGTTCGGAAATAGCTTCGTTATAACGATCTTCGAGAAGGTATTCCTTGCCCGCTTCCAAGTGTTCCTGTGCGGAGCCGGAGCCCGTATCTTTCCGCGACGTGTTCGTGCGTGCATCTTCAATTCGGGTGACGCCGGCACTTTCAAATCTGGCGGCATCCTTCTCGGTCATGCGATAGACCTTGTTCTTTTCATCGCCTCTACTGAACAACTTTCCAAAAGCCTTGAACGGCGCTGCCAAAACCTTGACGACTTTGTTGCCGCCCTTTTTCTGTGGCAGATCGGCGTTACCTGCTTCCGAACCCGAATCCTCGAGCACGATTGCATCGGGATCGCCTTCGCGCTCGATAGTCGAAGCGCTCCACATCGCAGTCGCGGAGACAGTCAAAATAAAAGCGATCAGAACAGCAATGAGTCTACGTTTGGTCATTGGTCCAACTCCTTAGTTCATCTTGGAGAAAATATCCATGAGGTTCAGGAACGCCGGGCCAAGAATGGCGATAAAAAGTGTCGGGAACAGGAAACACGCAAGCGGGAACAACAGCTTGACGGCTGCTTTCTGCGCTTCCTGTTCTGCTCGCTGGCGTCGTTTTGTTCTTAGTGAATCTGAGAAAATACGCAGTCCTTTAGCGATTGAAGTACCAAACTTATCAGTCTGAATCAGCATCGCGACCAGGCTGCGAAGATCGTCTATGCCGGTGCGCTCAGCCAAATTGCGCAACGCTTCATCGCGCTCGCGTCCCACTTTGATTTCGAGATTCGTGAGCTCAAACTCGGTCGCGATCGCGGAATGGACGTCTTTCAACTCACTCGAGACTTTCATCATCGCGGCATTCAATCCGAGACCGGCTTCGACCGAGACCACCATCAGGTCCAGCGCATCCGCGAGACCCCAGCGCAGCTCTCGCTGCCGGTTGTTGGTGATTCTTTTCAGAACGAAACGCGGCAGAGCAAAGCCGACGAGAAAAGCGAAGATGATATAGACCACCGCGCTTTGCAGCGGTCTGCCCAGAAATGCGCAAACTCCCGCGACTGCCAGCGGAAATCCAGCCATCGAAATGAGTTGAATCGCGCGATAAATAATCGGAGCTTCCGCCGAACGGAAACCTGCGTGCATGAGTTGCCTTTGCAGCTTCCTTGCTTCGGTCGCAGAAGGCGGCAGTAGCTTATTCAGCGGTTGTGCGAGGCGCTGCGCGATATCCGCGGCCGCACTGTCATCTGGTGCGACCATCGATTGCACATTCTGTGTCGCAACACTACTACCACCGTCTCTGCCGGCAAGCCTTCGCAGCCGTTCGGTGGCAGCACTCTGCGGCCGGTAGAGCAACCAGTAAACACCCAGCATCCCCAGGGAGATGCAGACGAAAGTAGAGATGCCGATTATGAGTATCATTTTTCTGGCTCGACGTTTTTGTCCTTGGTGCTTTGGTCTTTGTGCTTTGAACCAGGTACAAAGTACTAAGCACTAAAATCAGATCTTGATGTTCAAAATCTTCTTAATAATCAACATACCCGTAATCTGCATGAACAGGGCCGCAGCGATCAGGTAATGGCCACGCGGATCTTTCCACAGGATGCTCATGTAGTCAGGGTTCATTACTGTGACCATTAACGCCACCCCGATCGGCAGCGCGCAGAGCAACCATGCAGACATGCGCGAACTCGTCGTCAACGTCTTCAAATCACCCATGATGCGGAAGCGTTCTCGAATCGTGTATGCAACCTTCTCGAGAATCTCCGCCAGGTTGCCGCCCGTCTCACGCTGAATCAGGATTGCCGTTACACAAATCTTGAGATCGAGTATCGGAATTCTCTGCGTCAGATTCTCGAGCGCGAGTTTTATCGAGAGGCCGAGGTTCTGTTCTTCGTACGCCTTGCGAAACTCCGTAGCGATAGGCTCAGGCATTTCCATCGAGACCATATGCATCGCTTCGGAGAAAGCATGTCCCGCACTGAGTGCTCTGCTTACCAAATCAAGTGCATCCGGAAGATTCGCGAGAAACGCATTGAAGCGCTGCCGTCGTTTCCACCAAACGTGTGCAAACGGAATCGCCGCACAACACAGTCCGGCGAAAATCATGACCGGAATGAGTATGGTCAGTACCGACGCGGCCAGCGCGCCGAGCATTCCGGCCATGAACGAAAACATCAGCAGGCGCGACGGAGTGATGTGCAAATCCGCCTGGTCCAGCATGCGCTTCAACTGCAACGCGGCCTGTAAATTGATCAGCGTGCGGTTGACCACTGGGATCTCGCTCATCAACTCGTTGCGAGCGAGCACTACATCCACGTCTTCCGTGTGCGCCGAATGCATCAGCGCTTCCGAAAGTCGCTTTTGCAGACGAGCACGCTTCTGGTCCGTGGTGTGTGTAGCCAGCAGGTAGGCGCCAAGCACGAGGAAGAGCGCAAACACGAATACGAGAAACGATATGATCATTTTGACTAGTCCTCGAAGAAGACGCGCGGCAACTGCAAACCGCAGGCTTTCAACCGTTCGGCAAACCGCGGCCGAATTCCCGTCGGCCGGAAGCGTCCAAGCACCTGGCCCTGAGAATCGACTCCGGTTCTCTCGTATTGGAAGATCTCCTGCATGGTGATCGTCTCGCCTTCCATGCCGGTGATTTCAGAAATGGACGTCACACGACGCGAACCGTCAGACATGCGCGCGACCTGAAGCACGAGATTGATCGCCGCCGCAATCTGCTGCCGCATAGCACGATCCGAGAGCCGCATACCCGTCATCTGGATCATCGTCTCGAGCCGCGACAGCGCATCGCGTGGAGTGTTTGCGTGAATCGTGGTCAAACTGCCGTCGTGACCAGTGTTCATGGCCTGAAGCATGTCGATCGCTTCACCACCACGAACCTCGCCGATCACGATGCGATCGGGACGCATACGAAGTGAGTTGCGAACCAGGTCTCTCTGCGTTACCTCACCACGGCCTTCAATGTTGGGCGGCCTCGTTTCAAGTCTGACTACGTGCGGCTGTTGCAGTTGAAGTTCGGCAGAGTCTTCGATGGTGACGATACGTTCGTTTTCAGGAATGTAAGCCGACAGCGCGTTGAGCAGCGTCGTTTTACCAGCGCCCGTACCGCCTGAAATCAACACGTTCAGACGCGCGGTGACGACCATCTGAAGCATGTCGGCAATGTCTTTGGTCAGCGCTTTGTTCTCGATCAACATCGCCATGCGCAGCGGATCGGCGCCGAAACGGCGAATCGAGACGACTGGTCCATCGATCGCAAGCGGCGGGATGATAGCGTTGACGCGCGAACCATCCTGCAGGCGCGCATCGACCATCGGCGACGACTCATCGATACGACGGCCCACTGACGACACGATGCGTTCGATAACCCGCATCAGGTGCTCGTCGTCTTTGAACGTCACCTGGGTGCGTTCGATCTTTCCGCGTCGCTCGATGTAGATCGTGTTGTGTTTGTTAACCAGAATGTCGGAGATCGTCGGGTCCGCAAGCAGCGGCTCGAGTGGTCCAAGTCCAAAGAGTTCGTGCTGAACGTCGTTGACCAGTCGCTCCCGTTCGGAAACGGACAACGGCATGGCTTCCTGGGCAAGCACGCTTTCGGCCAAACGCGAAACTTCCGCATGGACCTGTTCCGGAGTAAGACTCGACAGCTTGGTCAAATCCATCCGGTTGATCAGCGTCCGGTGCAGACGCGCTTTCATTTCCTGGAACGAATGTTGACCTGTGCCGTCTGATCCGTTCGGAGGGACAGTGTTGTTGTTTCCGATTAATCTTTCACGTAGTGCCATGATGTTATGAAGGTGCGGACAGGCGCCGCTTCGTTAGCCCTTTTCCATTGAGGTTTGAAGTTTGAACTGCGACGGAGCCGGCTGCTTTTTGAGCAAAGAGCTCCAGAAAGATTTGCGCTTCGATACGTCGATTGGCGCGACCCCCACAGACATCTGCTCGGCAATGCGTCGAATCTCGACCGCGATTTTTGACGTGGGGTCCGCCTGGACCAGCGGCGTACCGAGATTGATCGAACCTACTGCCGTCTGGTAGTCACTGGGCACAAAACCCACACACGGTTCACCCAGAAATTTTTCGACCTGGCGCAAATCGAGGTCGATCTGCTTGCTCCAGCGATTGACGATGATTTTTACCTTCTTACGCGGGTAACCGAGCTTGTCGAAAATCTCGAGCGCTCGTTGCGTGCTGCGAATAGCCGGAATGTCGAGGGTCAGGACGAGAACGATCTCGTCACATTGGTCGAGGGCGGCGAGTGTGATGGAGTCGAACGTGTGCTGCGGGTCGAGCACGACGTAGTCGTAGTGTTCGCGAAGTTTCTGCAACACCTCGAAGATGTGTTGCGGTTCGATCATGTCGGCATTATCGGCTTCGCGCGGAGCGGCTAGCAGTGACAAGTGTTGCGAATGCGGCGTTACGAGACTGTTGATCAGCGATTCGTCGAGACGCTGGCGTTTCTCAACCATATCGGCGATCGAGTACTTGGCTTCGAGCCCGAGAAAGAGCGGCAGGTCGCCGGCTTGAAGATTGAGATCGACGAGAATCGTTTTCGAAGCTGTTGCAGCGGCGAGGTTAGTCGCTATGAAAGAGGTGCCGCATCCACCCTTGCTGGAAAACACTGCCACCATGCGGCCTTTTCTGGTTGTCGTTTCAACTGACTTGGTCAGCACTTCTGAAACGCGATTGAGCACTGTGCGGAGCTCTTCGCTGCTAATCGGAATACGCAGAAACTCACGCGCACCGGCGCGCAAACTTCTCAAGATCATGTCGGGCGAAGCATCCTGCGCCGCTGAGATGAGGGCGGTTCCCGGACATTCTGCGTTCAGGCGTTCAATGAAATTGACTGCCTGATCTGAATTTGGACCAAGCGCAATGATTGCGGCTGCGGGCTTGAGGCGAACTATCTCCTCGTAGAGCTGATCGGCATCGTTGCCGCCGGCGAGAAGTTTCACGCGCTCTTCAGCGGACAGGGCCCGGCGAATGTCTTTGAAGTTTTCGAGTCCGGTGCTTAAAACAACTACTGAAATTGGTTCGGTCATCTGGTTCCTCGTGATCGTTTTTCGAATCCCACTGCCGGCGGCTCTAATCTGATTTGGAACTATGGACAGAGTGCCTGGGGGTTACGGTAGGACCATCGCGATACTGCAAGGCCGGCTCCCTCCGGAGCGATGTTAGAAGGCTGGTGCGCGCGAGCGCATACTACTGGCGCCACCAGGCAGCGGATTCGAAAGTTGAAAGATCAGTGTTCACCCGTCCTTGCTCACAGGTGCTTGAGCACCGTCTAAATGTCGTTCGGAATAAAACCAATGCATTCGCCTGTAAGCGTCGTGGAGTACTTCGGCATTGTGATCGTGGTGCCAACAATCGGAACGACAAACTGAAATTGATAATTCTCGACACTAACCGTGACTGTCCCGTGGTTTAGTGCAAAATCCGAATAAGTAACCGTTACGTTAGCGGGAGTGAAATTCGGAACTACCGGATCGCTGCCGCCCGCGGGATTACCATAGACGACTACGTTCTTCACCTCGGTGACACTGTCCTCTGAATGAAGTGTCGCGTACCGTGCACCACGTCGCGCCGCGTCCGTTAGGGCGTTGTGCACCCACAGCGCGCGGCCGAATTCGATGACCCCAAACACTGCCGTCAGTAACACTGTCGCGGCGATCGCAAACTCAACCAGCGTTGCGCCGCGCTGATTCGCTTCGAACAGTTTTGTGTGCTTCATGATCGTGCCCCTTATTAAAGTGGGGGAGGTTGAGTGATCAAATAACGCATCTTGACACTCGGTTTGACATCAACATTCATCGAGAAGTTCTTCCCGAGAAGCGCTCCCAAATCAAAGATCGGTTGATGCTTGTAACCAACGATTTCAACCTTGACTCTTTCGGGAACGAATGGAATTGGTCCCTCACGAGTGATCGTGATGTTTTTATCGAGATCGAGGCCCGGTAAGATCGGGGAACCAGTGCCGGCCGTGTTGCCGTATACAATGATCTTCCTGGCGGTCGTATCCTGAGAGCCGTCAGTCTCCATTTGAGTCATGCTCAAGTAACGAGCGCCGGCGCGAGCAGCCTTTGCCAAGGTCGTATATTCGTAGAAGTAACGTCCAAACTCAGCAGTCGCTGCGAACAACATCAGGAAGATCGGTATGACTATCGTCAGCTCCACAAGCTGGAGACCGCTCTCGTCTCTTGCGAAACGCTGCAACAGAAATAATCGTCTCAAGCGGCGCCGGCTTCGGATTCTTCGGATTCTTGCGTGCATGATTTCACCTACCTGTAGAGAACTGGAACAGTCAGGCCGTCCATTCCCGCACCGGCCCCAGGATCGAAGTAACTGTCACCAGCGAAGATGGTGTCAGTTATGTACTCGGCTTTGAGTACACCACCGGAGCCACCACCTATAGAGGTCTGCAGAAAGAAAACACCGAATCTGTCAACCACGATCGTGTCTCGACCTGCGCCCGGAGCTTCCTTGGCGATGGGCATAAAAACGACCCGCCGATCAGCCACACCCGGATGTGATGGCGCCTTGAAACCGGATTTGTTCTTGTATTGCAGGTAATTGATGCCTTCGGCGATGTTCACATCCGGAGGCGAGAGCGCCGGGGAGAGTCCTGAGACGTAAATATCAAATCGAGTGTTAACTCCCTGACGAATCGCACCGGAAGTCACGCCCGGCTTCGTCTTAATCACTTGACCCCGCTTGACACACCAGTCGACGCCGTTCGCCATTCCCTCACGGTCGCCACTACCACCTGACTGTATCGGTGCAAGCAGTTGGTAGTTTCCCGGTGAAACCGCAGTTCCTGGCTCGAGACGAAATGTGTAAACGCCACCCGGGTGGATCGGATCCGTTGGATAGTCGAGCACAAAGGCCGGCAGCCACGGGCAAAGCATGTTGATTGTGACGGATTTCCCTGCCGTGGCTGTAGCTGAAAGATTTTTGCTGCTTCCCAATACCATCGCAGCGAAGGAAATACCAACCGGCTCTGCCGGCGTAGTGACTTTCACAAAACGGATGTTGACCGGAGACGACGCGGCCGATCCCTCGCTCATGTATGGACCATCGAGGTTTACGGCAAACTGGACATTTGCCCGGGGGAAGCTAACCACCGCCTTGTTGAAGTTGTAGCCATTCATCACCTTTACGGCGCGGTCGGTGGCATCGGTGATACCCGGTGCTCCCCCGGTCAAACCGGAGACCCCGGCCAACGCCGCGGCATCCGCGGCGTTCTGCAACTCGTTCTTTGTCAAATACAACCTGCTGATATCGATACCCAAACCAACTGCCAGCAGGATCGCAACCATTCCGATTGCAGATGTAGCCAGGATTGAACCTCTTTCCCCTTGTCTCTTTCCTACTCGTGATCTCTTCTTCATGTTTCCCCCTCTTACGTTCGAATGGTCATCGGCTCGAGAAGAGGTTTACCAGGGCCTGACAGAGATTGGATTCGAATCCATCGTCACTGCTTTGGCGACTGGCAGGGCAGGATTATTGTTGCGAACACTACCGACAGCGCCGGTGCCGCTAGTCGTGGTTTGAGTAGCACCGTCAGCAGCCTTGGTCTTGGGTTCTTCGACCTTGGACGGAGCTGCTGCTGGAGTTTGTTCTTTCTGTCCGGAGACTTTGTAACCGCTCTGGCCCGTGACGCCTTCACCCTTCGGTTCGACACCCAAAGGTGAGCCGTTCTTCAGACCATCGATGCCCCGCATGTTCGGCAGATCGTCTGGACTGACTGGCTTAACCATTACCGCGGTCACGATGAACATCAACTCGGTCTCTTTCTTCTCGAATGTCTTCGATTTGAAAAGCGCACCGAGAACCGGGATGTCGCTAACGATCGGAATACGCGACAACGTCTTGGTTTCCGAGTTGTCAAGCAAACCGGCGAGCGCGAACGACTGACCATCGCGCAGCTCAACACCAGTCTTGGCGCGACGAGTACGCAATGCGGGGATGACGAAATTGTTGAAGCGAACGCCGTTTGCGAAGTCGATCGTGGAAACTTCCGGTTCGAGTTCGAGACGGATGTGGTCTTCGTCGATGATCGTCGGTTTGAAGTTCAGGCGGACGCCATATTCTTTCCAAACGATGGTGATACCGTTGTTGCCGTTTCCAGTTTGCAGAACCGGTACCGGAAACTCACCACCCGCGAGGAAGCTTGCCTGCTGGCCGTTCATCGCGATCAGGTTTGGTTCCGCCAACTCACGGAAGGCGCCTTCCTGACGCAGCATGCGAAGGAAAGCTCCGGTGTTGATTTGTCGATTGAAGATAAAGAGGTTCATCGCCGGCTGGATCAGAGTCTCAATAACAGCGCCGGCTGCGCTGGTCGC
>Ga0134124_10004574_pt1 | contig 11121 bp, 9 predicted proteins | sample KB304_FD_96880 | JGI IMG/M metagenome (GOLD analysis project Ga0134124, IMG submission 96880) | Terrestrial soil microbial communities without Nitrogen fertilizer from Kellogg Biological Station, Michigan, USA - KB3-0-4 | ecosystem: Environmental > Terrestrial > Soil > Unclassified ... | reverse complement strand
CCGAAGGGCGCGCTGCCGCCGGTGGACCGCGACCGCGGCGGCTTCTGGTCGCTGACGATGTACGACCGCGACTACTTCATGCTCGCGAAGAGCTCCAATGGCCGCACCAACATCGGCACGGTGAGCCTCGACGCCGACGAGCTGAAGTTCGCCGCCGACGGCTCGCTGACACTGCACCTGTCGCACGCGTCGCCCGCGGCCAAGGAAGAGCAGGCCAACTGGCTGCCCGCACCCGACGACCAGTTCGCGCTCTTGCTGCGCACCTACGTGCCCTCGCAAGCGCTGCTCGACGGCAGCTACCAGCTGCCGAACGTGATGCGCTCCAGATGAGCTCTCTTAGCGACCCCAGGTCCAATCACCAGATTCATGCGGTGATCGGCGCAGCAACAACCACCGCCACCTCGGTCGCCGTCACCGCTTGCACAGGCTCGGGAACTGCTCGCAGTAGCTCGCCACGTTGCACGAGCCGACGTGAATCGCATCCGCAGCCTGGATCGCGCGCATGATCGCGCGCGACAGCGCGTCCGCGGCGGCGCCGCCGATCGAGTTGATGTTCGGCGCACTCGTGATCGCGCCGGTCGCGAGAGCGAACACGGTGTCGCCGTCGCCGGTGCCGTGCGCGATGCGGATCGCGCGCGCGAGGCCGTCGTCGGCCATCTGCGCGACCTTGTTCGCCTGCGCCTTCGTCAGCTTGGCATTCGTCGCGACGACGGCGATCGTGGTCGCGCGCAGGAGCTCCTGGCTGTCGGCCGCGGGATCGACCTGCACCGCGGAGACGATGGGATCGCTCGACGACGCGATGTAGCCGGCGAAGAACGCGCCGGTCGTCGCGTCGAAGGTGCGCCCCGACGAGTTGATCGCGACGATCGCGCCGACGACGACGCCGTTCGGCAGCACCGCGCTCGCGGTGCCGATGCCGCCCTTGACGCCGCCCGAGCGCGCGCCGGCGCCGGCACCGATGTTGCCCATCTTGACCGGGCCGCTGGTCGCGGCGGCGCAGGCGTTGGCGCCGAACGACGCATCGGGACGGAAGGTGAAGTCCGCGCAGCGGCCGGGATCGAAGAGGATCGCCGACGCCACGAGGGGGGCGATCGCGCCGTTCGCGATCGGCGTGCCGACGCCCTGTGCTTCGAGGCACGTGGTGACGCCGTCCGAGGCGGCAAGGCCGTACGCGCTGCCGCCGCTCAGTGTCACCGCGTGGATGGTGCCGACGGCCTTCTGCGAATTGAGCAGGTCGGTGAGCCGCGTTCCCGGCGCGCCACCGCGCTGCGTGACGCCCGCGGTCGCGCCGCCGCGCGCGATGATGGCGGTCGTCCCGGTCATGCCGCCGGCGCCGTTGGTGGCGGTGTAGTGCCCGACCTCGATGCCGGGGACGTCGGTGATCGCGTTCAACGGCCCGGGGGTCTGCGGCAGCGTCTGTGCGAACGAGGCGGAGGCGCCGGCGATTCCGGCGACCACGCAAAGAGCAGTGTGGAGTCGCATGGTGGATGTCCTTCTACCGGCCGTTCTTGCACGCGGACCTGAAGACGTCGCAATAGCTCTGCTGGCACGACGTCGATTGCGCTGCCAGCACCGCATGCACGATCGCGCGCGAGACGACGTCGCCGGCGGCGCTGCCGATCTGCGTGACGACGGAGGCTTCGTCGCCGAAGTTCGCCAAGGCGACGCGCGCGGTCCCGAGCACGAAGAGCGTGTCGCTGTCGCCGGCCGTGTGGGCAGGATCGATCGCGCGCGAGATGCCGTCGTCGGCCATCTCGGCGATCTTCGTCGCCTGCGACTTCGTCAGCGCGACGTTGGTCGCGACGACCGCGTTGGTGCCGCTGCGCAGCGGCCCCCCGGGCAGGCTCGCCGGCACCTTGTTGGCCTTGCCGCCGGCCTTGGTCAGCACGCTGAATTCATTGCCGATCCCGAACGACGCGCCGCGCAGGTCGCCGTCGCTGTTGTACGGCGTCCCCTCGGAGTTCACCGCGACGATCGCGCCGACGATGATGCCGTTCGGCAGCACCACGCTCGCCGTGCCGATGCCGCCCTTGACGCCGCCCGCGACCGCGCCGGTGCCGGCGCCGACGTTGCCTTCGGCGACCGCGCCGCCGGCCGCCGCCATGCACGCCTGGACGCCGGCGTTGAAGTCCGGCCGCGACGCCGGCGGACCGCCGCACGTCGCGCGGTCGAACGTCGTCACCGTCGGCACGATCGGCACGACGTTCGGGCCGCCGACCGGGAAGCCGACGCCTTTGCCCTCGAGGCAGCGCATCACGCCGCTCGCCGCCGAGACGCCGAACGCGCTGCCGCCGCCGAGCACGATCGCGTTCATCGTCTCGACCATGTTGTCGGGGCGCATGAGATCGGTCTCGCGCGTGATCGGCGAGCCGCCGCGCTGCGTCACGCCGCCGCCGACGCCCTGGCCGGCGGTGCTCGATCCGATCACGACCGTCGTCCCGGCATCGGCACCGGTGTAGTGGCCGACGCTGATGCCGGGAACATCGGTGATGGCGTTGTTGGGTCCGGGCGCTTGCGCCCAGGCGGATCCGGCGGTTGCTGCGAGCAGCAGCAACGCTGCGCGTTGTCGGCAGGTTGTCATGTGCTGTGCGTTCGATTGAAGGGGGATTGCGGCGCGATGCGCGTCGTGCGTTGATCTTTGCGCAGTCGATTGCGCGCTGTCAATTGCTCCCTCGCGCACTTGCGCGTTCGCATGCGTTGTGCGACTCGCCGCGCAACGCTGCCGACGACGAGGAGCATGCGCTCGAACGACGCCGCCGTTGGCAAACGGGATGCCATACTGGCTCGGTGATTGCCCTCTGGTTGCTTGCCTACCTCGCGGCCGGCGCAGTCGTGGGCTTTCTCGCCGGCCTGCTCGGCATCGGCGGCGGCATGACGCTCGTGCCCGTGCTCGCGACGATGTTCGCGGCGCAGCACTTCGCTCCTGCGCACACGGTGCACCTCGCGCTCGGCACCGGCATGGCATCGATCCTGTTCACGTCGACGTCGAGCGTTCGCGCGCATCAGCGCTTCGGCGGCGTCGACTGGTCGCTCGTGCGGCGCCTCGGGCCCGGCATGGTCGCGGGCACGCTGCTGTCGAGCGCGCTCTCCGGATGGGTTCCGCAACGGGTCCTTGCGCTCTCGTTCGCGGCGATCGTGTACGCCGGAGCGACCCAGATCCTGCTCGGCCGCAAGCCCGGCGCCGCGCGCTCGCTGCCCGGGACGCCGGCCCTGCTCGCGGTCGGCCTCCTGATCGGCATCGTCAGCGGCCTGGTGTCGGCGGGGGGCGCCTTCATGACGGTGCCGTTCATGCTCTTTTGCGGCGTCGCGATGACGACCGCGATCGGCACCGGCGCCGCACTCGGCGTTCCGGTCGCCGTTGTCGGCACGATCGGCTACGTGCTCGGCGGCTGGCGCGTGGCCGAGCTGCCGCCGTTCGCGCTCGGCTTCGTCTACGCGCCGGCGCTGCTCGCGATCGTCGCCGCCAGCATGTTCACCGCACCGCTCGGCGCGCGCGCCGCACATCGCTTGCCCGTGGTCACGCTGCGCCGCGTCTTCGCCGGTCTGCTCTACGTCCTCGCGACCAAGATGCTGTGGACGTACCTCTGACCCACGCATGAGCGTGCGCGCAGCGCGCCCGACTGGCATGGCGGTTGCCTAAGGTTTCGCCATGAAGACGATCTGGCTGCGTTCGCGGCCGGGCGAGACGGAGCCGCCGTCGAGCGCGAGCGAGGTCGACGCCAACGTTTCGCTGCGACGTCGGCGACTGCTCGGTGCCGGCGTCGCACTGCCGTTGTCTGCCGCGGCGAGCGCTGCGGTCATCCAGCGCGAGATGCCGTTGCAGGAAGGCACGGCGAGCGTGCCCGATGCGGCGCAGGGCAAGCCCGCCGGCAAGGACAGCTTCGTCTTCCTGAACGCGGCCGAGGTTGCGTTCCTGTCGGCGGCGGTCGCGAGGCTCATCCCCGCGGACGACCTCGGCCCCGGCGCGCTCGAGGCCGGTGCCGTCGTCTTCATCGATCGCCAGCTCGCCGGCGAGTACGGCCGCGCGTCGCGCTGGTACATGCAGGGACCGTGGGCGAAGGGCGAGACGACGCAGGGCTACCAGAGCCGGTACACGCCGGCGGGGATGTACCGCGCTGCGATCCGCGAGATCGACCAAGCGGTCGCCGACGAGCGGCGCGCCGCGACCTTCGCCAAGCTCGCCGCCGACGACCAGGACCGCTGGCTGAAGGACCTCGAGGACGGCAAGCCCAAGCTGCCGACGGTGGACGCGAAGGGCTTCTTCAAGATGCTGCTGCAGAACACGCAGGAAGGCTTCTGGTCCGATCCGATCTACGGCGGCAACCGCGACATGGTCGGCTGGAAGCTGATCGGATTTCCGGGCGCGCGCTACGACCACTCGGCATTCGTCGGTCGCCACGGCGAGCGCTATCCGCTGCCGCCGGTCGGGCTGAAGGGCCGGCCGGAGTGGACCAAGCCCAAGGGCTGACGATGGCCAAGCGGCTTCCTCCCGTCGATGCGCTCGTGGTCGGCTTCGGCTGGACCGGCGCGATCCTCGCGCAGGAGCTCACCGACGCCGGCATCCACGTGCTCGCGCTCGAGCGCGGCACGTGGCGCGACACGCCGACCGACTTCGCGACGACCTTCGCGCAGGACGAGCTGCGCTACTACTGGCGGCACGAGCTGTTCCAGCGCGCGGCGCACGAGACGTTGACGATCCGCAACAACGCGAGCCAGACGGCGCTGCCGATGCGCGTGCTCGGCTCCTTCCTGCCCGGCACCAGCGTCGGCGGCGCCGGCGTGCACTGGAACGGGCAGACGTGGCGCTTCCTGCCGTCGGACTTCGTCGCGCGCAGCCACAACGTCGAGCGCTACGGCAAGGCCGCGATCCCCGACACGATGACGATCCAGGACTGGGGCGTCACCTACGACGAGCTCGAGCCGCACTACGACCGCTTCGAGTACCTGTGCGGCATCAGCGGCAAGGCCGGCAACCTCAACGGCGCGATCCAGGAGGGCGGCAATCCGTTCGAAGGATCCCGCAAGCGCGAGTATCCGAATCCGCCGATGGAGATGACGTATCCGCCGACGCTCTTCGCGGAAGCGGCGCGCTCGCTCGGCAAGAAGCCCTTCCCGCAACCGTCGGCCAACATGTCGCGCCCCTACACGAACCCGCTCGGCGTCCAGCTCGGGCCATGCACGTACTGCGGCTTCTGCGAGAAGTTCGGCTGCGGCAATTACTCGAAGGCGACCGCGCAGACGACGATCCTGCCGGTGCTGATGCGCAAGCCCAACTTCACGCTCCGCACCGAGGCCGAGGTCATCAGGATCAACCTCGATTCGAGCGGCAAGCGCGCCGTCAGCGTCACCTACATCGACGCCGCCGGCGAGGAGGTCGAGCAGCCGGCCGAGATGATCCTGCTCACCGCCTACATCCTGCACAACGTGCGGCTGCTGCTGCTGTCGAAGATCGGCAGGCCGTACGACCCGGCGACGGGCGAAGGCGTCGTCGGCAAGAACTATGCGTACCAGATCACGTCGTCGGTCAACGTCTTCTACGCCGACAAGATCCTCAATCCGTTCATCGGCGCCGGCGCGCACGGCATGCTGATCGACGACTACAACGGCGACAACTTCGACCACTCCGGGCTCGGCTTCATCGGCGGCGGCTTCATCGGCATCGTGCAGACCGGCGCGCGACCGATCGAATCGCATGCGACGCCGGATGGAACGCCGAACTGGGGCTCGAAGTGGAAGCGCGCGGTCGCGGAAACCTACCTGAAGTCGACCTCGGTCGTCACCCACGGCGCGGTGATGAGCCACCGCGGCAACTGCCTCGACCTCGATCCGACGTACCGCGACGTCTACGGCCGGCCGCTGATGCGGATGACGTTCGACTTCACCGACAACGAGCACAAGATGTCGGACTACCTGACCGACCGCGCCGAAGAACTCGCGAAGGCGATGAAGCCGGCGTCGATCAAGGTCAACCCGCGCAAGGGCAGCTGGGACGTCGTGCCGTACCAGACGACGCACAACACCGGCGGCGCGATCATGGGCACCGATCCGGCGACGAGCGCGGTCAATCGCTACCTGCAGAGCTGGGACGTGCCGAACCTGTTCGTCCACGGCGCGAGCGCGTTCCCGCAGAACCCGGGCTACAACCCGACCGGAACGGTGGCGGCGCTGGCGTACTGGTCGGCGCAGGAGATCCGCTCGCGCTACCTGCGCAGCCCCGGGCCGCTGGCCTGAGCGACCGATGCGCAGCGGGGCCGGATCGGCAATCGGCGCTGGCGCGATCGCGGCGGCCTTCGCGTGCACGCTCGCGCTCGGCCAGCCGAAGTCGTCGCCGCAGACGCCGGCGGAAAGCGAACGCCCGGCGCAAGGCGCCGACCAGGCACTGCTCGATCGCGGCCGCTATCTGACGTCGCTCGGCGACTGCGTCGCTTGCCACACCGAGAAGGGCGGCGCGCGCTTCGCCGGCGGCAGGCCGATCGAGACGCCGTTCGGAACCGTGCTCTCAGCCAACCTCACTCCCGACGACGCGACCGGCATCGGCCGCTACACCGAGGCGACCTTCTACCGGGCGCTGCACGAAGGCATCGACAAGGATCGCCGCCACCTCTTTCCGGCGTTTCCGTACAACTACTACACCAACGTGACGCGCGAGGACTCGGACGCGATCTTCGCGTACCTGCGGACGCTTCCCGCGGTGTCGAAGCAGATCGATCGCAACCATCTGCGCTTCCCGTTCAACATCCGCGCGCTGACGGCGATCTGGAACTGGCTCTACCTCGACCGCGGCCCGTACCGGCCGAACGCGGAGAAGTCGGCGGAGTGGAACCGTGGCGCGTACCTCGCCGAAGGCCTCGGCCACTGCCAGGCGTGCCACACGCCGAGGAACTCGCTCGGCGGCGCGAAGAAGGACGAGGCGTATCACGGCGGCACGTTCGGCGAATGGTTCGCGCCCGACCTCACGCCGAACCACCGCACCGGACTCGGCGGCTGGCAGCGGGACGCGCTGCTCGACTTCCTGCGCGACGGCATCAACGCCCACACTGCCGCCGCCGCCGAGATGGGCGAGGTCGTCGCCTTCTCGACCTCGCAGATGAACGACGCCGACCGAGCGGCGCTGGTCACGTATCTCGGCGACCGGCCGCCATCGCCCGACGCGCAGGTCGTCAGGCCCGCCGACGCGGTGATGGAGCAAGGCAAGGCGATCTGGGAAGACGAATGCTCCGCGTGCCATCGCATGGACGGCTCGGGCGTGCCGCGTTTCTTTCCGCCGGTGAAGGCGAGCGCGAACGTGCAGCAGGCCAACGCGACGACGGTGCTCCACTACATCCTCGCCGGCGCCCACCGCGCACCGACCGACCGTGCGCCGACGCCGTTCGCGATGCCGGCGTTCTACTGGAAGCTCGACGACGACCAGATCGCCGCCGTCGCGACCTTCGCACGCAACAGCTGGGGCAACCAGGCCGCGGCGGTCTCGGCCGACGACGTCGCCAAGCTGCGCGCGAAGCTTCGGTTCGGGCCGAGCAGCATCGAAGCTGCCGAGGCAGCGACGACGACGATGAACAAGCCAGGTCCGAACACCGACGCACCTCCCGACACCCTCAGCTCCGACAACGGCACGCCGGCGGCGGGCCGTACGGCGCCCAGCGCATCGAGCGCGCAATAGCAAGCCCGCTCAAGCGCTGAAGTCGGGCGCCGGCCGGCGCCGCAGCAGCCTCGTCCGTGCGCTGCCGCCCGCGAAGCCCTCGGCCACCGTCAGCGCCGAGAGCAGCGCCGTCTCCTGCGAATCGAACGGCAGCGTATAGCCGCCGGCGAACCACAGTCCATTGCGGCCCTGCTGCGTCGCGAGCACGCGCTGCGCCTTGATGGCGGCCGGTGACGGCGCGAAGTGCAGGAAGTCGGCGCTGGCCAGCAGCTGCTGCGGCGGCGCGCGGTGCGTGATCCAGCTCTTCCAGAGCCCCTCGACGCCGAGCACCGCGTCGAGCCACATCGACGCCTCGCAGAAGTTGCCGTCGGCACGGCAGTTGAGGAAGGACCACCAGGCCGGGTCGGCCGGTGCGAACGCTGGGTCCGCGTGCAGCGCCAGTCGCGCCGGATAGAAGCCGATGTCCTGCAGCGCGTTGCGCGCAAGCGTGGTGCCGGGCAATCCTTGCAACAGCGCCAGCGTCGGCGGGCCCGATGCGGCGAACACCACGGCGTCGACCTGCTGCGCCGGCCCCTGGTGCGGCTGCACCACGTAGCCGCCGCCGGCGGCAGGCGCCACCGCGTCGACCGCCGTGCCGGTCGCGATCTGCGCGGTGGTGAGCTGCGCGACCATGCGGTTCAGCGGCTCGATCATGCCGCGCTCGAGCACGTAGTAGACGATCGGGTCGAGCGGCGAATCGGGCAGCGCGCCGGCAGCGAAGACCATGAGCGAGCGCGCCGAGAGTCCCGCGGTCTGCGTCACGTCGCCCGAGTTCAACGCCGCGGCCCACGGGATGATGAACGTGTCGGCCTGTGCGGGCGTGATCGGCAGCGTCGCGAGCCATTCGGCGATCGGCAGCTGCCACGACGCGCCGTTCTGCTCGCGCCGGCGCGCCGCGTTGAAGGTGGTCCGGAACGCCTGCACGGCCGGCTTGTTCCAGTCGGCGAACAGCGGCCAGGTGCGGCCCGGCAGGATCGGCGAGACGAAGCGCGGCAGGCTTTCGTTGGGCGCGTCGAGCGTGATCGATGCGGTGAACGCCCGCGCTTCGCCCGTCGCCAGCGGCCACAGGCCGAGCTGCTCGAGCAACTGCACGTAGGTGGGGTACGGCCCCGGATGGAAGTACTGCGCGCCGAGGTCGACGGCGCGGGTCTGGCCGCCGAGCGCGAGCGGCAACGTTCGCACGTTGCCGCCGAGCGAACCGCGCGCTTCGAAGAGCCGGACGTCGCACACGCCGTCGAGCAGCCACGCGCATGCCACGCCGGCCATGCCGCCGCCGATGATCGCGACGCGCGGCAGCGTCGCCGCTCTGCTTCGCGGCAGGGGCAGCGCAGCGGCGACCACCGCGCCGGCCATCCCCTTCACCAGTCGACGACGCGAGGCGCCGGGCTTTCGATCGAAGGCGGCGAGCGACATGCGAAGACCCTCCCCGCGGCGATGGTAGCCGCGGGTGCGCGTCCAAGGAAACGGTTCGGCACGGCGCTATCGTGCGGCCATGAACCGCCTCGCCACGGCGCGCCTCGAACTCCGCATGTTCCGCGAGGACGACCTCGACGCCTATGCCGACATGTGCGCCGACGAGGAGGTCATGCGCTTCATCGGCGTCGGCGGTCCGGTCGGCGCCGATGTCGCCTGGCGACAGATGGCGCTCTTCCTCGGCGAATGGATCCTGCACGGCTACGGCATGTGGGCCGTCGAAGAGCGCACGAGCGGCCGCTTGATCGGGCGCGTCGGCTTCCTGAACCCGCACGGCTGGCCGGCGTGCGAGCTGGGCTGGCTGTTGGCGCGCGACGCGTGTGGCCACGGCTTCGCGCTCGAAGCGGCGCAGGCCGCGATCGCCCATGGCCGGGCCAACCTCGGGATTCGCGAGCTGATCAGCCTGATCCGTCCCGACAACGTGCGCTCGATCGCGCTCGCAGAGCGCCTCGGCGCCACGCTCGGCGGCAAGATCGAGTTCCTGGGCGGCGAGACGCTGCAATACGAGCATCCCCTCGCCGCCGCGGCCTGACGCCGCGCGCGCTCAATCGTGCCCGAGCACCGGATGCGGCACGTACGGCGCCTCCAACTCGGCGATGTCCTCGGCCGAAAGCGTCAACGTCAGCGCAGCGACGGCGTCGTCGAGCTGCTCGAGCCGTGTCGCGCCGACGATCGGCGCCGTCACCTCGGGCTTGGCGAGGAGCCACGCGAGCGCGACCTGCGCGCGCGGCCGGCCGAGCCGCGCCGCGACGGCAGCGAGCGTCTCGGCGACCTTGCGATCGGCATCGGCGGTGCGCGCATAGAGCGTGCGACCGAAGGCGTCGTTTTCGGCGCGCTCGCTCGTCGTGTCCCACACGCGCGCAAGGCGGCCGCGCGCGAGCGGGCTCCACGGGATGACGCCGATCCCCTCGTCCCCGCAGAGCGGCAGCATCTCGCGCTCTTCCTCGCGGTAGAGCAGGTTGACGTAGTTCTGCATCGTCGCGAAGCGCGCCCAGCCGTGGCGCTCGGAGACGCGCAGCGCCTTCGCGAACTGCCACGCGTACATCGACGACGCGCCGATGTGCAGCGCCTTGCCGGCGCGGACGACGTCGTTCAGCGCCTCGAGCGTCTCTTCGATCGGCACCGTGTCGTCCCAGCGGTGGATCTGGTAGAGGTCGACGAAGTCGGTGCCGAGCCGCTTCAGGCTGGCGTCGATCTCGGCGAAGATCGCCTTCCTCGACAGACCCATGCCGTTCGGGCCCTTGTGCATGCGCTGGTTGACCTTGGTCGCGATCACGATCTCGCCGCGTCGCGCGTAGCCGAGCAGCGCGCGGCCGACGATCTCCTCGCTCGAGCCAGCCGAGTAGACGTTGGCGGTGTCGAAGAAGTTGATGCCGAGGTCGAGCGCCTTCTTGAGGAACGGCCGGCTCGCCGCCTCGCCGAGCGTCCACGAATGGTTGCCGCGGTCGGGCTCGCCGTAGCTCATGCAGCCGAGGCAGAGGCGCGAGACGTCGAGGCCGGTGCGGCCGAGCTTGGTGGTCTGCATGCGCGCGATTGTCCGGGACGCGGCGCATCGGCGTGTATGCCAACATCGGGCTCGACGCAATCACTCCAGCCGCCGCGATGTCCAGACGTTCCGCCTTCGCCGCAGCGCTCGCGCTGCTCACCTGCGTCGCCGCCGGCCCGAGCTTCGCCCAGGACTGGCCGCAGCCCGGCAAGACGATCCAGCTCATCGTCCCCGCGCCCGGCGGCAGCGGCACCGGCGACACGATCGCGCGCATCGTCGCCGAGGAGCTGCAGAAGCGGCTCGGTGCGACCTTCGTGATCGACAACAAGGCCGGCGCCAACGGCAACATCGGCGCCGCCGCCGCAGCCAAGGAGCCGGGCGACGGCTACCACTTCCTGTTCAGCTGGGCCGGCACGCTCGCCGTCAACAAGGCGCTCTACAAGAACCTGCCGTTCGACGCGCAGAAGGACTTCGTGCCGATCGT
>Ga0134124_10004573_pt1 | contig 11121 bp, 8 predicted proteins | sample KB304_FD_96880 | JGI IMG/M metagenome (GOLD analysis project Ga0134124, IMG submission 96880) | Terrestrial soil microbial communities without Nitrogen fertilizer from Kellogg Biological Station, Michigan, USA - KB3-0-4 | ecosystem: Environmental > Terrestrial > Soil > Unclassified ... | reverse complement strand
TGTCGATCGAGCCCGGCGAAGCCGTGCTGCTCATCGTCGAAGACGACCCGCACTATGCGGGGATTCTCATCGAGCTCGCGAAGGAGCACGGCTTCAAGGTTCTGGTCGCAAGCAAAGGGGGCGACGCGCTGTCTCTCGCGCAGGAGTTCCGGCCTACGGCGATCTCGCTCGATGTGTTCCTTCCCGACATGCTGGGCTGGACCGTTCTCAGCCAGCTCAAGCAAAACCCGCTGACGCGCCACATTCCGGTGCAGATCGTCACCCTGGATGAGGATCGCCAGCACGGACTTTCGCGAGGTGCCTTCTGTTTTGTCACCAAGCCTGCGTCGACCGAGAGCATCGAAGCAGCGCTTTCGCGGATCAAGGACTATGCCGGCTCGCGAAGAAAGCGCCTGCTTGTTATCGAGGACAATGCCGCCGAGCAGCTCAGCATCACAACCCTGCTCGAGCACGACGACATTGAAATCGTCCCCGCAGGGACCGGCGCCGAGGGCCTTGATCTTCTCAACGAGCAACGCTTCGACTGCGTCGTGCTCGATTTGCGGCTTCCCGATATGTCGGGCTTCGAAGTGTTGGAAGCGATGCGCAGCGACGACTCGCTGTCCGACATCCCCGTGGTGGTGTTCACCGGCAGGGAACTCTCGCCCGAGGAGGGCGCTCAGCTTCACACCATGGCCCGCAGCATCGTGGTCAAGGGCGTGGAATCGCCTGAACGGCTGCTCGACGAAACTTCGCTCTTCCTGCACCGCGTGATCACCGATCTACCAACCGAGAAGCAGCAGATGATCGAGCGGCTGCATCGGTCCGACGAGGATCTCGTCGGAAAAGTTGCCCTGCTCGTCGACGACGACACGCGGAATATCTTCGCGCTCTCCAGCATGCTCGAGAGGCGAGGCATGCGTGTGCTGACGGCGGCCAACGGCAGCGAGGCCATCCGCCTCGTAAATTCAACGCCGGATATCGCCATCGTTCTCATGGACATCATGATGCCCGAAATGGATGGGTATCAAACCATTGCCGCCATACGCGAGGACCCGTCGTTTCGGCGCCTTCCCATCATCGCGCTCACGGCAAAAGCGATGAAGGGCGATCGCGAGAAGTCGCTAGAGGCGGGTGCCTCGGAATATCTGGCGAAGCCGGTGAACACCGAGCAACTGCTGTCGGCAATGCGCAGCTGGCTGCACCGGTAAAGGTCCTGAGCGATGAACGCCACCGATAAGGTCAATATCCTCCTCGTCGACGACCAGCCGGCCAAGCTGTTGAGCTATGAGGTTATCCTCCAAGAGCTCGGGGAGAACCTGCTCAAGGCATCGTCGGCGACCGAAGCGCTAAACCGGCTTCTCAAGCATGACGTCGCCGTCATCCTTGTCGATGTCTGCATGCCCGATTTGGACGGCTTCGAGCTTGCCGCCATGATCCGGGAGCACCCGCGCTGCCGTGAGACCGCGATCATTTTCATCTCTGCCATTCACCTTACCGATCTCGACCGGATACGTGGCTATGCGATGGGCGCCGTGGACTACGTGCCCGTTCCAGTGATCGCCGAGGTGCTCCGCGCCAAGGTCAAGATTTTCACCGAGCTTTACCGCAAGACGCGGCAGTTGGAGCAATTCAATCGCGTGCTCGAAATGCGCGTGGCGGAAAGGACCGCCGAGCTTGAGTCCTACGCTGCGATGCTGCTGGAAAGCGAGAAGCGCCGAAGTCTAGCGCTCGCTGTCGGCCAGATGGGATCGTGGGATTGGGATCTCGCACGTGGCGAATGTGTGTGGGACGAGGGCCATTGCGGCATTTTCGGAGTGGACCCCAACAACTTCAAGGTAACCCCCGAAAGAATCAGGGCTTTCCTCGATCCCGACGATTGGGAGCGGTTGACACATGCCTGGTCTGAGGGCGTCCTTAACACGCGCTCCTACGAGACCGAATTTCGCGTGCGCCGTCCAAACGGGGAGGTCAGATGGTGCATCGGCACGGCAGTTGCCGCTGTCGATGACAAGAATCGCATTGTCCGGATCAGCGGCGTTACCACCGACATCACCGACCGGAAACGGGCGGAGGAGCGGCAAGCTTTCCTCGCCCGCGAGGTCGATCACCGGGCAAGAAACGTCCTCGCCGTGGTTCAGTCGATCCTGCGGCTCACCAACAAGACGCACAGCGTCGATGCCTATGTCGCCGCCGTGGAAGGACGGATCAAAGCCCTCTCGCACGCGCATATGCTGCTATCGGAAAGCCGTTGGGAGGGCGCCGATCTCGCAAGACTCATCGCCGAGGAGGTTGATCCGTACCGGATCGGCAATCCAGACGTGGTGAGTGTTGAAGGACCGCAGGCAATCCTCGATCCGCGCCGCGCGCAGACTCTCGCGCTCGCGATTCACGAGCTTGCAACGAACGCGGCCAAATACGGCGCTTTGACCACTCCACAAGGAAAGGTCGATCTTCGCTGGGCGATCGACGGCGACGGATTGACGATCAAATGGCTGGAGACGAACGGTCCGCGCGTGACAGCGCCCGCCACGCAGGGCTATGGCACGAGAGTCATTAGAGCGAGCCTTGAGCAGCTCTCGGGAAAGGCCATATTCGATTGGCACCCCACCGGGCTCGTCTGCACGCTGTCCCTTCCGCACGGCGAAGGGCTCAAGCTTGGCAATGGCAGGACCCCGGCAAAACGGCCCGACAAGAACACCGGAGATCTTTCGCATCTCGAAGCCGGCAGTGCGGTCTTGCTCGTCGAGGATGAGTCGATGGTCGCTATGATGGTTGAAGAAACCCTGGCAGAGCTGGGCTTTTGCGTTATCGGTCCCTACGGGACGCTTGCCGAGGCCATGGGAGCAGCCACCAACGCGCATCTCGACGCTGCGATTCTCGATATCAACCTTGGCGGCCAATTGGTCTATCCGGTCGCCGACCTATTGTCGTCGAAGGGCGTGCCCGTCGTATTCGTCACTGGCTATGGGATGGAAAGCATCGAAACCCGCTACACCGATATTCCACTCCTGCAAAAGCCGCTCGACCGGCGCACGCTCCATGACCTGTTTGACACCGCCAGCAACCCGGGAGCTGCCGCTGTGACGGACGATCTGTCCCGGGCAAAAGCCGCCCGCCTCTGGTGAGCGTTGCGCGACATTCCAGGCCAAAGATCTAAGCCTTCCCCACATTCGCGAGCGCCTGGGCGCGTAGGCAACCAGCGGTGTCGCCGAGTGCACAACCTGATGGGCGACGATGATCCAAGTGGCTGCCATGCTGAACATGGCGCCGAGCGTGCTTGTGATTAGAACATAAAGGCTTCTGTTGTCTGACCGGGTTGAGATCTGTGACATAGCGGGTCCTCCAAGTTTCTGCCCGAGACCACTCTTGAGCATGGGAGGAACCATGCCACGTCCCGCGACTTAGCGATGTGACATTTGCCACGCCACGGGGATTATGGCGCAAGCCGGGTTCCGATGGTCGGTCGTTGTCAGCGTCACAGAAAATCGGAACTGCCCGTGGCGCCGAAAAGTTTGGCTCGGGAGAATTATCCAAATTCCGCAAGGAGAGTTTCGGGGACGCCGCTCAATCCCGCCGACAAGTCTGCCGAGAAGGTCGCCCAGTTCGGCGCCGACACGCCGATGAAGCGGCCCGCCCAAGCGGAGGAGATCGCGCCTGCCTTCGTGTTTCTGGCGGCGCCCTCCTGCTCGATCTACATAACCGGTGAAATCCTGCCGATCATCGGCGGCTACTCCGGAGGCTGAACGGGACTTTGGCGCTAGCTTGGCGCTCCTGGCCTACGCTCGAGGAAGCGCATCAAGGCACTCTCGATTCGGTTTAGCCCGCTCCGCAATCGTCCGCGGAACAGCGAAGTCCCGAGTTTGCCGCTCTCGTAAGCCTTGATCACACTGGCATGGATGTAGCTCGATCGCGCGACGGTTCGCGTATTGACCAGAATCTCGCTGGTCTTGTCCGCCGCGTCGATAATCGCCTGCTTGCGAAGTTTCTCGGTTTCGTGGCCGTTGTTCTCGGTCAGTGTCGCGAGCGCCTCGGCCGAGGCCCTGAACGTGCGGAAGTCCTTGGCCGTCACGTCGGCTCCGCTTGCCTCGGCAATAAAGGCGTTGACCTCACGGGCGGTGACAGGTCTCTGCTGACCGCTTTCGTCCGCCGCGCTGAACAGGCGTCGGCCTTTCAAGCTCGACAGCTTCTTGACCACAGGAGCCAGCAGCTTGTCTTTGAGTTCTCGCTTCACCGGCTTGCCGCCTTTGCCCACAAACTCGATGAGGACTTTGTCGCCTTGGACGGAAACGTCGCTCTTGAGCAAGGTCGCCGCGCCGCGCGAGCCTCGCGCTTCTGCATATTCCTCATTTCCTGGCCGCAACAGCGCGCGGTCGATGAGCCGCACCACGGCGGCTATCACCTTCGTCCTGGTTAACTCCGGACCCGATAGCGATTTCCTGACCGCGTTGCGCAAACGCGGCAGCGCCGTGCCTAGGCGGCGCAATCTCTGCGCCTTGGTTTCGCTTCGGGCTTTGTCCCAATCGGGGTGATAGCGATATTGCAGTCGCCCTTCGGCGTCGCGGCCTACTGCCTGGATATGGGCGCGCTCGTCTTCGGCGATGCATACCTCGGTCCAGGCGGGCGGGATGGCGAGCTGCTTGATGCGCGCTTTTGCTGCTTTGTCGCGGATGTTGCCACCGGCGGCATCGATATAGGCAAAGCCCTTGCCGCAGCGGCGGCGGCGCAAACGGAGATCCCCAGTTTCGATGTAGTTGAGACCGTAGCGGCGGCAAAGGCTCTTTGCGTCTTGCGGCATGGCAAGCCGACAAACCCGCCGCAACGCATTTAAGTTTCCAATTGCAAGTCGAACTCTTCTAACGCGAGCGAGGGCGGCCACAAACTCATCGAAATCTCAGGACTTTGGCGTTCTGGACGGACCGTCGTCCTAGTTTCCTGCAACCGCCGTCCCATTGCTCTCTGCTGGGAGAACTCGCTTGAGCGGCGTTGCCGAAGCTTCGTTTGCAGACGCTCCCGCATCTCCGGCCGACTTTGCCGTCAAATCACGGAGAAGGGCCTGGATCTCAGGAGAGATCGAGGTGAAACGGATCGAAAAATCTTTTCCATTTCCCGCGGCCGCGCCGAGAACCTTGCCATAAAGAGTGCCCGGCAAGTCTTTGCCGTCCTTGCCGAGGAGGCGCATCTTTAGGTTGCTCAAAGACGGCACCGGATTGTCTAGTCGAGCCTCAGCGGCCTTGCAGGAAATCTTGATCAGACTTCCTTTCGACATCTCGCCGCCGAGTTGCGCGCCCTCCACCATCTCATAGTGCAACGGAATCTCTTCGGCGAGCGGGACGAGCGCCTCGGCGGAATCGGTCATCAGCAGCTTGTGTTTGCCCCCGATGCCGAGAACTTCGTAGATGGTGATCGGGTGCTCGACGCCCTTAGCCTTCACTTCCATCTGCTTGCCGGTCTTCAGGATCGGTCCCACCTCCTGCCGCGTGGTCTCCGACACCAGGATCTGACCGCCGGTGGTGCAGGACTGGATGCGGGAGGTGAGGTTGACGTGACTTCCCACCACTCCGTACTTCATTCGCTCCGGTGAGCCTATATTCCCCACGACAACCTGGCCCGTGTGTACCCCGATTCCCATCTCGATCTCGGGCAGATCCTCTAGCCGGTTCTGCTCGTTGATCGCGGCCATTGCGAGCTGCATGGCAACAGCGCAGGCGACCGCGCGTTGTGCGTCGTCCTCCTGCCAGACGGGCGCACCGAACAGAACGAAGATGGCGTCACCGATGAACTCGTCGATCGTGCCCTGGTACTGCTTGATGATCGAAACCATCGACGTGAGATAGCGGTTGAGCAGCGCCACGACGCGTTGCGGCGGCAGCCGCTCCGACAAGGAGGTGAAGCCCCTCAGGTCGGTCATTAGCATGGTGACCTTCCGCTTCTCGCCGCCCATCTTGAGGCCTGTCGGAGACTCGAGCACGGTGGAGACCACCTCGTCGGTCAAATAGCGGCCGAAGGTCTCACGGATGAATCGGTTGCGCAGCTCGACCTGCTCGGCCAGCCGTTTCAGCTCGGCCTCGACGCGCTTGCGGTCGGACACGTCGGCCCACGAGCCCACGATTTCCTGTGGCTTGCCTTCCTCGTCTTGAGTGACGGTCAAGGTGTCCTGAATCCAGATATAATGACCATCACGATGGCGAAAACGATACTCTAACGTTCCACCACCCTGCGCAATTAGATGATCCATTTCACCAAAAACTCGCGACGCGTCTTCGGGGTGAAGCCGCTTAACCCAGAACTTTTTGTCGTCGCGCATTTCCCAGGGCGCGTAACCCATAATTGAATTTAAATTATCGCTGACGAATGTGCAGGCGTAATCTCCGGATACCTGCGTGGTGTAGATGATGGCCGGGCTCGCGCCGACCAACGTCTCGAGATCGTTCATGAGCGCCATGCGCTCGCCGAGCGCTAGCTCTGCCTGCTTGCGACCCGAAATATCAGCCCAAGACCCCACAATCTCGAGCGGCCGACCATCATTACCTTCGATCACCCTAAAAGTGTCCTGGATCCAGATATAATGTCCGTGACGGTGCCTGAAGCGGTACTCCAGCGTGCCGCCGCGCTTCTCGACCAGTGGACCCATCTCGCTGAACACGCGCGAGGTATCCTCGGGGTGCAGCCGCACCGTCCAGAAGTCCTTGTCCTCGAGCATCTCCCAGGCCGAGAATCCCATGATGCGCGAGACGTTCTCGCTCACGAAGGTGCAGGTGTAGTCGCTTGCCTGGTTGGTGTAGACGATGGCTGGCGTGACCGTCATGAGGTACTGAAGCCGTTCGCGCGCCGTCTTCAATTCGGTGGTGCGCTCCTCGACACGCCTCTCCAATTCATCGTGCGCTTTGCGGAGCTCCTCCTCTTCGCGCTTCCGGATGGTCAGGTCGGTGGCGAAGCCAACGGTGCCAACCTCCTCTCCGTGCTCGCCGAACAGAACCGACGCTGATATGAGGACGGGAATATTCTTGCCGTCCTTGGCTTTGAGCACGCTTTCGAAGCCCGCGACCGTGCCGCCGCGCTTGCGCATCTCGCGTAGCACGTCCCTGGCGATGTCCTCGTTCTCGTAGAGACCGGAGGTGTTGCGGCCGATAACCTCTGCCGCGCGATAGCCCAGCAGAGTCTCGGCGCCCTCATTGAAGAGCACAATCATGCCTTCCTTGTCGGTGGCGATGATCGCGTCGGTCGAGCTTTCGATCAGGCGTGTTAGATATCGCTTGGTATTTCGGAGCTCGATATTCGCTTCCAACGCCGCCTGCTCAGCGCGTTTGCTTTCGGTGATATCAGCCCAGGCGCCGACTAGCTCGAGCGGATGGCCGGTCTCGTCGTTCACGACCCTGAAGCTGTCCTGAATCCAGATGTAATGCCCGTCGCGATGACGGAAGCGGTATTCGACGGTTCCGCCTCCCTTCTCGATCAAAGGCGGCATGGCTTCGAACACGCGTTTCGCATCGTCGGGGTGCAGATGGTCGGGCCAACACTTGGGATCGGTCGTCATTTCCTGCGGCGAATAGCCCATGATCGCGCACAGGTTCTCGCTGACGAAGGTGCAGGTGAAATCCCCCGAAGCTTTGGTCGTGTAGATGATCGCCGGACTTATGGCGAGCAAGTATTGCAGTCTTTGCCTTATGTCGCTCAGTTCCGTCTCGGCCGACTTGCGCTTGGTTATGTCGGCCCAGGCGCCGACCAGCTCCAGCGGGTGGCCGGCTTCGTCTTTGACAAGCCTGAATGTGTCCTGAATCCAAATGTAATGACCATCGCAGTGGCGGAAGCGATATTCGACCGTGCCACCACCCCTCTCGATCAGGGGCCGCATCTCGTCGAAGATTCTCGGCGCATCCTCAGGATGAAGATTGCCTGACCAGCACTTCGAATCGGCAATCATCTCCTGTGGCGAATAGCCCATGATCGCGGTGAGATTCTCGCTGACGAAGGTGCAGCTGAAATCGCCGGAGGCCTTGTTCGTGTAGATGATAGCCGGACTGACCGCGAGCAGGTATTGCACGCGCCGCTTCGTACCCTTTAGCTCGCTTTCAATAGCCTTTCGGCCGGGCTCGAAGGCTTCGAGCGCGGCAATCCGCTCACGCAATGAGGAGATCTCGTCGAGGAGTTGTTTCTTCGTCCTCTTGTCATCCGTATCTGCGGCAGCTGTCGCATCGTAAATTACTGACGCGCCTGGCTTTTCTGGCCTCGCCCGAGTCGGTCGGTTGCTGCTTACGCTCATACCTGCGCGTCCTCTCCAAGCCAACGGCCGCGCGACCTCGAGGGGTGCACCTGCCGCGCGCGATGATACGCCCGCTGCTATTCCTAAGCGAGTCCTGTTCGCCGCAAGGCAAACGGAAACTTACTCGCCCGTTGCATCGTGAACCATCTCGGCGAGGCGATCGACGTCCTTAACAAGGAGTGTGCCGCCGCGGCGCTCGATGATCCCGATTTTGGACAGGCGGTTAAGCTCGCGCGTCACGGCCTCGCGATGGGTGCTGATGCGGCTTGCGATCTCGACATGGGTCGGCGCCGGCACGATGCGCGCAACCTTGCCTTGCTTGGAGCCGAGGCTCGCGAGCCGCAGCAGCTCGGCCTGGATTCGGTTGTTAACGGCAAGCGTGCTGAACTCGTACACACGCGTAGTAAGCGCCCTGATTGTCCTGACTAGCCGCGGCAGCAGAGCCTGCGCTACGCCCGGCTCTGACTGCAGCAGCTCGCGGAAAGTTGCGCCAGGCATCGACGCGATGAGGCAGCTCGTTCGTGCCTCCACACTTGCCGATCTCGAGCCGCCGTCGATCGCGGGGAACTCGCCGAAAATTTCGCCGGCGGGCAACTCGCGAAAGCTAACTGCCTTTCCGACCGACGAATAGATCGTGACGCGGACTTCGCCGAGCACGATGAAGAATACGTCATCCGAAGCATCGAGATAGCTCACGATCGGCTCGCCAGGTGCGTAACGCCGCCAGACGCAGCGTCGCTGGATCCGGTCGAGCGCGTCGGCGGGGAACCCAGCGAAGATTCCGATCCCCTTCAGCGACTGTTGCGGCTGCGTGCTTTGCGAAAGTGCCATTGCCAGCCCCAGCGCCTGCACCGTTGTTCAAAGCGTGCGGAGGATAAACCAGGCGGCGGCGAATGGGCAGGCATAAAAATGGCGCATGCTTCGGCAGAGCGCCCGTGCTGGGACCGCGTCTGACGTGTGGCAAATCTCACAGCGAGAATCGTGGTGGCGAGGCATCGTCAACCTCACAAGCTCAAGATGGTCTGCAGCAAGTGAATTAAAGGAGATCGCCATGACCCGCTCAAAGACACGGAAAGTTCCCCAGTTCTCTTCCGACCATCCGTTCCCCTACGTGCTGGTGTGTAGCACCTTCGGAACCATCATCAGCCTCGCTGCGGTCTGGATCGTGACTGCTCATTCAGTGGCCCAGGCGATGGTGGCCTGACCGAAAGCTAACGATGCCAGCCGTGTGACAAATGTCACAGCGGCAACCCCGGCAGCAACCCATGATGTTCATACCGCAAGAAAGGAGCCTCGAAATGCCGAACCCGATCATAGACAGCTCGTTTCCCTCAGTGCTGGTGTACGGCACGCTTGGAAGCATCGTCAGCATCGCCACGGTGTGGCTAGTCTCCGTCATGGTTTACGCGCCTGTTTCTGCGCCTGTTCTCGGAGCCTAGGAGAGAATTATGTCCATCGTTACGGAAAGGATTTACGAAGATGCGAGCGGCATCGCGGCCTGCGCCAGCTGCCCCGCCGCCGTCGCAAAATCCTATCTCGTAGAAGCACTTGGTACACCCTCGACAGTCGATGTTGGTGTGATCATCGTGAACGGCGAGGCGCGCATCCTGCACGCCAACCAAGCCGCCAAACGCATGCTCGACCAGCGATCGCCGATCGTCTCGCTCGGCGGATGCCTCGGTGCATTGCGTGCCGATCTGACCAAGGAGTTGCGAACAGCGATCGCAACCGCGCAGATCGAGAATGCTCATATCGGTGCCGTCGGCATCGGCGTCCCCCTCGTCGACAAAGAAATGACCGCCGCCACTGCACACGTCCTGCCGCTCGCCAATGCTCGCTCGCATGCTACCCATCCAGAACACATGCCAACTGCCGCAGTCTTTGTGGCGCGGGCGACAGCATCGCCCTTAACCGATATTCGAACGGTCGCACGTGTCTACAGCCTCACGCCTGCCGAGGCCCGGCTCGTGGAACAGCTTATCTCCGGCGCAAGTCTCACCGAGGCGGCCAACGCACTCGGGATCGCGGAAGCCACCGCGCGAACGCACCGCAACCACATCTTCACCAAGACCGGGGTGTCGCGGCGAACTGACCTGTTGGCCTTGATCACTCGCCTCATTCCTCCAGTTCGCCGCCCGCATTGACGGGGCTATGACTGCCTCTTCGCGCAAGCACATCCACCGAGCGATCTAGCTCGAATGGTTTAGAACGAACGGTCTAGTCCGAACGGTCTAGACCGGAGGGTCGATGCGAGCGCGCGGAAACGTCCCTAGTTTCATACGGAGGCCTCAAGAGGCCAAGGCAGCCAAAGAGTCCAAGGAGGAACGAATGAACAAGACGATTGGCATGATTGCCGCGCCGGCTGTAGCGATGACGCTTGCCGATGCCGCGCTGCTCGCAGGCGTGTTGTTGAGCCTTGCCGCAAGTCCCGCGTTCGCGACCGATCTGCCGAAAAAGGGCACGACGCCCTACGTCACCCATTTCGTATTGCGGCCGTTGATGAACGTCGACGTTCCCGGCGTGGGCTCAGTCACCACGCTCGAAGCCGTCGGGACGACCGAGAACCTCAAGGGCGAGAAGATGCTCGACAAAATGTCGGCGCGATGTCAAGCGCTGAGCGTCGACTCCGGCGCCAAGAAATATATCGACGGCGCCTGCGTGCTGTCCGACGCCGACGGCGACAAGATCTTCTCGACCTTCGACACGCGTGATCTCGATAAGTCGCAGCCTGATTTGAGCTGCGGCACCCACATCATCACCGGTGGCACGGGCAAATATGCCGGCATCACCGGCAGCGAGCCGTTTGCCTGCAACTCGATGCCGGCGCTCGCGGGGGGGGAGGGGCTATACCGCTACGGACATCCCCCACAACACGTCTT
>Ga0134124_10004572_pt1 | contig 11122 bp, 11 predicted proteins | sample KB304_FD_96880 | JGI IMG/M metagenome (GOLD analysis project Ga0134124, IMG submission 96880) | Terrestrial soil microbial communities without Nitrogen fertilizer from Kellogg Biological Station, Michigan, USA - KB3-0-4 | ecosystem: Environmental > Terrestrial > Soil > Unclassified ... | reverse complement strand
GCGCCGACGCCGGTCAGCGAGCGCCGACGCCGGTCAGCGAGCGCCGACGCCGGTCAGCGAGCGCCGACGCGCGTCTCCTTCTCACCAGCCGCTCCGCGCCGCCGAAGGCTACGACGCTAGGGGGCGCTCGGTGACCATCAACCAATGGAACCGGGCTGGGCCCCAGGTCTGCAGCGTCCGTGCCAGGATTCTTCGCCGTTCCAAGCACGACAAACCTCGCGCCAATCGCCGAAAAACCGGCCCTTGGTTCGGGTCGTGGTTGTGCAGGACCGTGTTTTGCGCTAGAAGGCGTTCTGCACAGCGTGTTCGGTAACCGTCTGACTGCTCTCTCGTCACAAACACGGGCGTCGCGGACAAGTCGTTTCCCAGCAATGACCGTGTGACGCGGTGGATTTTACACCGACACCGGAGCCGACGACGTCGGCGCCGGGAGCAACGCCCCCGCAGGGGGGCACGACAGTAGAGAGTAGTAAGTAATGAACAACCGATTGTACGTGGGCAACCTTTCCTTCCACACCACCGAGGACGTGCTCTTGCGCGCGTTCGGCCAAGCCGGCGAAGTGACCGAGGCCAAGCTGGTGATTGACCGCGAGACGGGCCGTTCGCGCGGCTTCGCGTTCGTCTCCATGGGCAGCGACGCAGACGCTCAGAAAGCGATCGCCGAGCTCGACGGTACGGACCTCGAAGGTCGTCCGCTCCGCGTCAGCATTGCCGAGGAGCGCAAGCCCCGCACCGGTGGTGGTGGCGGCGGTGGTGGCTACGGCGGCGGCGGCGGCGGCGGTGGCGGCGGCGGCGGTGGTGGTCGCGGCGGCCGCGGTGGCGGCGGCGGCGATCGTCGCGATCGTTGGTGAACTGAGCCCAGGCTGCGCGACGCGCGCTTTCTCGCGCGTCGCGCTGGCCCCCCCCTCATCGTGGCTGATCGGGGTCTAAAATTTCTTACCAGCCACTGAAAGTAGTGTTCAATGCCAGGACCCCAAAGCGCCAAGAAACGTCAACGTGAAGCCGCCCGTCAAGGCCATGCACGCGACAAGGCTGCCAAGATGGAAGAACGCAGGGCCACCAAGGTCCCGCGAACACCCGTCGCTGCTGGTGAAGATCCAGATCTCGCTGGCATCGTTGCCGGTCCCCAGCCGAAACCCGAGGGTGAAGAGGATTGGGTCGTCCCGCCCCCGGTAGCACCCCGATGAGCCGCGCGGGCGTCACGCACGCTCGCCAGGCTTTCGCACCCCCACCCGCGTCACCGCTCTCGACCGTCTGAACGGCACACGCCGGAAGACGTTACAGCGAGTCGGTCGCGCGCCAAAGATACCAACTCGCGACGCTACGGTAGGGCTTCCAGCGTTGGGCCCGCGCTTCGAGCTCGGCCTTCGATGGGAGCTCTTTCGTGCCGAACGCGATCGAGAAGCCCTTCCTCACGCCGTAGTCGTCGACCGGCAGCACGTCGGGGCGGCCGAGGCGGAAGATGAGCAGCATCTCGACCGTCCAGCGGCCGATGCCGCGCACTTCGGTCAAGCGCTCGACGATGGCGTCGTCGTCCAATTTCTGAATCTGCGAGAGCGTCGGGATCGAGCCGCGCTGACAGCGCTCCGCCAAGTCGCGCAGCGCTCGGTACTTCGCGTTCGAGAGGCCCGCCTCGCGCAGCTCGGTTTCGGTCGCGCTCAGCACTTGCGCGGGCGTCAGCGCGCCCCGCGCTCGCGGGAACAAGCCGCGCACGCGCGCAAAAATGCTGGCGGCTGCTTTGCCGTGAAGCTGCTGATAGACGATCGACTCGGCCAGCGCAGCGAAGATGCTGGGCGTGGTTCGGAGCTGCAAACGGCACGGGCCGATGCGGGCGATCAAGCGCGCGAGCTTCGGATCTGCTTTGCTCAGCGCGTCGATCGCCAGCGTGGGGTCGAAATCGAGCTGGCCATCGCCATCGAACAAGCTGCGCTGCGCCTGTTCGATGCGCAGCATTTTCAGCTTCGTGTCGACGCCGCCATTGGCGGAAAAGCCGCCCGGTTTTCCGCCCGCGGCGAGCACGCGGTGACAGGGCACGACGATCGCGAATGGATTTTTGCCCAGCGCTTGCCCGACCGCGCGCGCCGCTCCCGGCGAACCGATGCGCGACGCGACTTCACCGTACGACAAGGTTTTGCCGGCTGGAATGCTGCGCGCGAGCTGGTACACGCGCTGGTGAAATGCCGGCACCCGCGCCATGTCGAGTGTGATTTGCGTCAGGTCCGTGGCTTCACCGCGGAGCAGCGTGATGATGCGGTCGATCGCGCGCAGGACCACGGGTGGCGGCGCGTTCTCGGCGAGCTCCGGATAGCGAATGCGCATGCGGCTGCGCGTGGCGACGACGCTCGCCTCAGGTAGATGGACGCCGGTGATGATGCCGCGCGCGCCCCAAGCGATGCCGCAGCGACCGATGGCTGTGTCGAACAGAGCAAACCCAGGTGCGATCATCGTCATCGTTCGGTCAGTCGGGGGTCACAAGAACTTGTGACTTGGGGGAAGCTTGCGCAAGCGATCGACGCACCGAGTGTACCCGGAAGCGCGAGAGGCTGTTGATTACGCAGCATTTTGCCCGTCGTTTCCCCAATTGCTGTTGACCCCGCGCCGCTCCCGGATTCTACGGGCTGCGTGAGTCACATACATTTCATTGGTGGAGAGAAGGGTGGCGTCGGTAAGAGCGTGGTTGCGCGCCTGCTCGCGCAATGGTTCATCGATCGCTCGCTGCCATTCGCGGCCGTCGACGGCGACCTGTCACACGGTGCGTTGGTTCGCATGTATGCGGACTACTCGCAGCCGGTCGATTTGAGCAATCCCGAGAGCGCCGATCAAATCGTCGATCGCGCGCTGGGCGCGGATCGCCGGGTATTGATCGATCTGCCCGCGCAGAGTGTGCGCACGCTGTGGACTTGGCTTTCCGAGGCAAACGTGTTCGCGTTCGCGAAGGAAGCCGGCATTCGCATGAGCTTCTGGCACGTGACCGACGGCGGGTTTGCTTCGGTCGGCGAAATCGAGCGCTCGCTCGATTTGTTCGGCGACCGCTTCGAACACAAGGTCGTTCGCAACTTTGGTCGCTCCAAGAACTTCACTCAGTTCGACGAATCCAAGGCCAAGCGCACGCTCGATCAACTGGGTGGCAAGATCATCGATCTGCCCGAGCTCGACGCGCAAGCGATGTTCAAGGTCGACCGCTTGGGGGCGAGCTTCTGGGGTGCCATTCACAGCAACGCCGAGGGCGCGCTCAAACCGCTCGAGCGCCAGCGCGTTCGCTTGTGGCTCGAGCGCAGCTACGTGCAGCTCGACACGCTGAACGGCGCACTCTGAGCGCTCACTCGTCGCCCGAAAGCCAGCGCTGCAATCCGCCGTTCACGAACTCCGCTTGAACGGCGGAAATGCCCACGAAGATCGGCGCCGCGCGGCCATCGAGCAAGGTCACGAACAGCGCCCGCTGATACAGCTGATACAGACCGCCACGACCGATCTCGATGCGTTCGATTTGCGAGCGCGGGATGACGAACGAGCGCCCGAGTCTGCGTGGGCCCTCGACTTCGAGCTGGCGTTCTCCGATCAGCACTGCGCGTTGCGCAGGGCCGCGCAACCAGGCCAAAAACGGCAGCCCCAAGAACCAAAACACGATGAACACGTGGTGTTGCCAGGCCTGGAGCAGCGTGAACACCACGCCGCCCACCAGCACCAATCGCGGTAACGCCGACAGCGCGCGGTTCTTCGGGCTCAGACGCAGCTCGAGCCGGACACCGCCGGACGCAGGGCGCTCGAGGCGTAGCCCTGCGGGGAGCTCGACGCCGTATTCCGGGTCATTGGGGTCCCTCGTCGGGTCCTTTGGGTCTTTCGTCGTGTCGTCGCTGTCGGTCACGCTGCGCCTTCTAACAGGACTTGCCCGCGGCCAGCAGCCGATCTGCTGCTCTTTACAAGTGGCGGGCGCGCCTTACATCAGAACTCTGCCCAATCTTTTGCGCATTGCCGTGATTGCCGAGGATCCGCTGGCACGGGGTGGGCTGGTGTCGCTGCTCGGTCCCGAGCCCGACTTCGTCGTGGTCGGGCAGGCGGGTTCCCCAGACGACGCGCTCGGCAGCCTCGCCTCCGCACAAATCCTGCTTTGGGACGTGGGCGCGCGCGCGCCCTCGGCGCTCGACCCCGCGCTGCTGTCGCGAACGCCGACCGTGGCCTTGGTTCGCGACGAAGAAGCGGCGCTGGCGCTGCTGCGCGCCGGAGCACTGGGCATCTTGCTGCGCAATGTGGAAGCCGAGCGCCTGGTCGCGGCGCTGCGCGCGGTAGCCGCCGGGCTGGTCGTCTTCGAGCCGACGTTGCTGCGCAGTCTGCTGTCCACGCGTGCAGCCTCTCGAGACGCACCGCTTTTGACCCCACGCGAGGCAGAGGTATTGAGTCTGATGGCGGAAGGGCTGTCGAACAAGCTGATCGCCGATCGCCTGAAAATCAGCGATCATACGGTGAAGTTCCACGTCAACGCCATCCTCGGCAAGCTCGACGCCGAGACGCGCACGGAAGCAGTGGTCAGCGCGGCGCGGCGCGGGCTGTTGATGCTCTGAACGTGCCCTACCCGAAAAGGCAGGGGCGCCCCTGGCTGATCGGCTGATACCCGCGGCTTCGACCCGGGCTTAGCTTTCGAGCATGAGCAATCCAGCACAAGATCTTTCGAACGCCCTGGCCGATGCCGTCGAGCGGGTGAGCGCGAGCGTCGTACGCATCGAGACTGGGCGCAGGCGCCCCGCGTCCGGGCTGATTTGGTCGGACGAGGGATTGATCGTCACCACCGCGCATGGTCTCGAGCGTGAAGACGGATTGGAGGTTTCGCTCGAAACGGGCCAGTCGCACTCGGCCACGTTGCTGGGCGCGGATGTGTCGAGCGACATCGCGCTGCTGCGCATCGAGGCGGCGGGTTTGCCGGTCGCCGAGCGCGCCCCCGCGGATAGCATTCGGCGCGGACAGCTAGTGCTCGCGCTGAGTCGCCCCGGGCGCACCGTGCGTTCGAACCTGGGCGTGGTCAGCGCGCTTTCGGATCAGTGGCGTGCGCCGGGCGGCGGCAAAATCGAGCGCTACATCCAGAGCGACGTCAGCGTCGAGCCCGGCTTTTCCGGAGGCCCGTCGGTCGACGCATCCGGGCGCGTGCTCGGCGTGAATTCCGCTGGAATTTTGCGTGGTACGGCGCTGACGCTCGCGGTCGTGACGATCGAGCGCGTGGTCGCCGCGCTCTTGTCGCACGGGCGCATCCAACGCGGCTATCTAGGCGTGAGCTCGACGGCGGCACGGCTGCCCCAGGGACTCGCCGAAAGTGCCGGGCAGCGCGTCGGCTTGGTGGTCACCGGCGTGCAAGAAGGCGGCCCCGCCGAACGCGCCGGGGTGCTGCTGGGCGACGTGTTGCTCGCCTTGGACGGCGAGCGCGTGGAAAGCATCGCTGATTTGCAAGCCGTCTTGGAAGAGCGCGCGCAGCGCGCCGTGCCGCTTCGGGTGTTGCGCGCGGGGGCTGCACACGAACTGTCGGTCACCCCGAGCGCGAGGTCCTGACGTGTCGCGCTTGAGCGAATTTTCGGATGAGCTCGAGAGCTTGGTCGAAAGCTCGGCGCCCAGCGTCGTGGCCGTCGAGCACGGGCGCGGGCAGGGCAGCGGCATCATCGTTTCGGGTGATGGCTACGTGATCACCAACGCGCACGTGGTGCACGGCCGGGCGGGTGGGTTGAGCGTGCGTTTGGCGGGTGGTGAAGAGCTGCCCGCCGACGTGGTCGGTGAAGACCACGCGAGTGACTTGGCCGTGCTACGGGTCGGTGCGCGCGGCTTGCCCAATTTGGCCTTGGACGAATCCAGACGTCTGCGCGTGGGCCAGCTCGTCTTGGCCATCGGCAATCCGCTCCGTTTCGAGCGCTCGGTGAGCTTGGGCGTGGTGAGCGCCATCGACCGCAGTTTGCCCGGCCCTGGCCGGCGTCCGTTCGAGGGCTTGGTGCAGACGGACGCTGCGATCAACCGCGGCAACTCCGGCGGTCCGCTGCTCGACGCGCGCGGTGCGGTGGTCGGCATCAACACGGCCGTGATTCCGCGTGCGAATGGGCTCGGTTTCGCCATCCCCGCACATACTGCGGCGTGGGTGACCGCGGTGTTGATCCGCGACGGCCGCGTGGAACGCCCACTGCTCGGCATCTCGGCGCAAGGTATCGACCTCGGGCCGAAACTGGCGCCGGAGGCCGGTCAAGCGCGTGCGGTGCGCGTCCACGCCGTTTCACCCGCATCGCCGGCGAGCGCGGCCAAGATCAAGCCAGCGGATCTGTTGCTGACTGCCAACGACAGTCCGCTGTACAGCGTGGACGACTTGCAGCGCGTGCTCGTGCTCTCGCGCGGCAGCGACGTGACGCTACGCGTGCGGCGCGACGGCCAGCCGCTGTCACTGACCGTCACCCCACGACTCGAGCCGAAGGCCGCCTGAGCGGCGCTCAGCTCTGCGGCGAAGCGCTGGTCGTTTGTCCCGCGTCTTTCCAACCGCGGATGCCGGCGCGCATCACGTTCACGTCGCTGTAGCCGGCGCTGGCGGCCCGCGCAGCCGCCTTGTCGGACGCGCGGCACTGCGTGCCCCCACAATAGAAGACGAGCTTGTCCGTCTTCGACGCAGGCAAGGTGCTGAGCGGGTACTCTTTGCCCGACAGCAACACCGCGCCCGGAACCACGCCGTACTCTTTGCGCGTATCGCCGTCGTTGGCGTCCAAAATGGTCGCGCTCTTGTCTTTGACGAAGCGTTCGACGTCCCCGACGCTCACTTCGGGGATCTTCTTTTCTTCCGCCCCCGAGCCCTGCTCGGTCGCCGAAGAGACGGCCGACGAGCTGGACGAAGCGGTGGTCGAGGACGTGTGGCACGCAACCGCGAGCGTTGCGCACACGGCGCTGGCAAACGACAGCTTTGCGATTCGAATGAACATGGCGAGTAGTTTACGCCGATCTCGCCCTTTGCAAGCGCGCGGCGGTGTGTCGAAAAGTTTCCGCCTCGCACCCGGCTCAGCTGCGAGTTGCGGCTGATTTGTGCGGCAATCGCGGTCCGCTTTGGCTAAGCCGAGCGGCTGAGCTAGACCCGGGGCCCGCGCGTGCTCCTCGCTCTCCTCGTTGCCGTCCTTTCCGTGCTGCTCGGTGCGGCGCTGTCCTTCGTGCCCAGCACGTCGCGCGCGGTACTCGGGTACATGCGCACCTTCGCCACGCTTGCCGCGGTGGCGGTCGTGGTCTCGCACCTCCTGCCCGAAGCCTTGCGTGAGCTTGGTCCGCTCTCGATCTTGTTGTTCCTGGCCGGTTGGTTCGCGCCCGCGCTCGCGCACTTCATCGGCCAACGCTCCACCAGTGGGCGCGCACAACACGCGGTGCTCGAGGCCGGCTATTGGGGCTTGGTCATCCATCACGTCGCAGACGGCATTGGGCTCGGTGCGTACACGCGTTTGCCCGACCAAGGCGCGCACCTGGACGTGATCGTCGCGCTCGCGGCCCATACCGTGCCGCTGATCGCCGTCGTGTCGATCGCCTATCGGACGACCTTTGGCGCCCGCTCTGCCGTCATGCGCTCGCTTGGCCTCGCTGCGGCGAGCGTGGTCGGTATTCTGCTTTCGAACCTCGCGGCCGCCTCGACCATCGAAGGCTTTTCGCCGATCATCGCGGCCGTCGCAGCCGGACTCTTGTTGCACGTCGTCACCCACGACCTCACCGAGGACACTGCACACGGCCCGCTCGCGCGTTCACTCGACTTGCTCGTTGCTGCCGTGGGCGTGTCTGTCAGTCTGCTCGGCGTTTTGCACGGCGAAGACGCGGGCACGCGCGAATTCGTGCAGGGCCTCGTACAACTCGGTGAACGCACCGCGCTGGTGATCTTGGTCGCGCTGCTGGCAGCGGCATTCAGCTTGCGCAGTGCCGACCGACACTCGAAATGGGCACGGGCCGCGCTGCCCGCAGGCACGCTCGGCGCAGAAAGCGTGCTGCTCAGCATCGCCCTGTTCGGCTTCGCCGCGGCCGGTTTGCGGCTCTTGGTCACGAGCTTGGTCGTGGCCTTCGCGCTGAATTCGCCCGCCCAATCGGCAGCGCAAGAGCCGGCGCCTGGTCAACATTGGCGCGCACGCGCCTCGGAGGCGCTCGAATCATCCGGGCCTTGGCTCGTTCTCGGCTTGCTGATCGGCGCGCTGCTGACCAGCGTGCCCGTCTCGGCCTTGCATCGGCGCGGCGGCGGCCCGCTCGTCGAATTGCTGGTCGTGGCCCTGGTCGCAAACCTTACCCCCGTGGCCGCGCCGGCCGCGGTACTGATCGCCGCGGGTCTCGCGGGCCTCGGCTTGTCGCCCGGCGCGATCCTGCTCTTCGCGACCCTGGCACCCATCGCCGATGCCCTGAAATCAGCGCTAAAAACCCGGGCCCTCGTGACCATTGCCTGCTTTGCCCTGGCGTTCGCCTCGGATTCGCTCGGGCTGTCCGCGACCCCGCTCGACGGCGCACTCTCACAAGGCGACTTGGGGCTCCGAGCCGCAATCGCCCTGACCGTCTTGCTCGTCTTCGGCATTTGGCAACGCAGCGCCCGCCTCTGGCTGTCGACCATCGTTCGCCCACCCCCGCACGAACACGAACACGCCCACGACGTCCACGGCCCGCACGAACCGCACCGTCCGCACGAAGCTCACGACGCGCACGGCCATCACCATTGAGGGATACAGGCGAGCGCGAGCGCGGTGTGCATACACCGGCCCGCGCTCGTGGCTGCGGTTCGACTACTTGGTCGCTACCCCCCATGGCCAAAACCGGGCGAGGCGGCCGCGATGGCGTTCGATGTACGCGGAGCCGACGATCAGCAGGATGCCGACGACGGTCAGGCTGACCCAGCGCAGCAGATTGTCCGCGTGGACGGCGAGCCAAACTTGGAGGCCGAGGCCCCAAAGCGCCACGAGCGCGCCGGCAACCGTGCGCGGTCGGGCACGCATCGAGGCGCCCCACACCGCAACTGCCACGCCGAGTACGATGCAGCAGAATGCGGCCGCGGTGCCGCGGTCGACCGCGCTGGCCGAGAGCGCGGTCAGCAACGCGAACACGGTGCCCAACCCGAGCAGCGCACTTCGAGCTTGCGACGCACGAATCGCGCACAGAAAGAACATCGAGGCGGCGGGCAGGCCCAAGAGCAAGATCGAAACGCCGACCGAAGGCAGTTGACCCATCAGTTCCGACCAACACAGGCCCCAGCCAATCACGCCCAGTGAGCTCGCGATCCAAGCACCCGCATCACGCCGGAAGTCGCTGGTAGTAGCCGAGATAAACTGCCACAACCCCGCGGCCGCTATCAGCAGCACCCCACCGATGAACGCGGGGCCGACATGATAAAGGTGAAACACTCGACCGAGCATGATCACCGGCGCCGCAAAGGGCATCACGCGAGCCAGCTTGCCTTCGAGCGTGTCGAGCTGCGCCGAAACGGCAAAGCGCGTGAGTTCCAGACGCCATAGACCGAGCAATGCCACGCCGGCCAGAACGGCCACGACTTCCGGCTGACGCATCGGCACGAGCACCAGCAAGTTGGCGCCAAAGAAGGCCAGGGTGAGCGCTTTCGCCTCTTTGCGTGCGAGCGCGGTAAAGCTCACCAATGAAAGCGGCCCGAGCACGATCAGCGTGCCGAAGACGGCCAACAGCGCCGCACCCTTGCTGGGTGCGATCCAGCTCGCATAGTGGGGCAGGGCCGGCAGCTCGCCGAGGTGAAATCGCGAATAGACCAGCCCACCGAGCACGGCAAAGCTGACCGGAATCGTGGCCAGCACCAACGAAAGGAAGGTGCGCGCCGAGCGGCCCTCGCGCACCGTGCGCCCGACGAAGTATGCCGCCGCCGCGAGCAACAGTGATTGCCCGACCAACATCGCGTAGCGCATCAAGTCATTGCCGGCCTGCCAATTCTGAAGCATGAACGTGGAGGCCGCGGCGACGACCAGCGCGGCGCCCGCGATGCGCAACGCTCGCGTGAACGCCTCGGGATCGAACTTGGAGTCGAAACCAGCGGGCGGCACAGGCTCTTGGCCGAGACTCGTCTTCGGCTTGTCTTGCAATTCCCCGGGTTGGGGATCGGCGAACGCGTGCATCAGGCATTCTCCTGTCGTTTGCGCAAATCATCGAGCTCGAGCTTGAGCGCGGCGATCTCCTCGGCGTTCAAGAACTCTTCGTCGAAGCTGTCCACGGTCGTGAACAGGCAACCACTGTGCACCTCGGTCTCGGCCACGCTCGTCTCCCAGCGCTCGAAGATGGCCCCGATTTCGCCGTTTTCCAGCTCACCCGTGCCTTGCACGACCGTGAACGCTTCGGCTCGCGATTGGCGAGTGCGCATCGTGTTTCGTTGTTGGCGCAGCTCGAACAAGCGCTGCTCCAAGGTTTGAATGTCGCGCTTGAGCTGTTGCTCGATGCGCGCATGCTCGGTCTGGTTTTGAGTGAGCTCCAGCACGCGCCGCTCGCTGCGCTTGTGACGGCGCAGACATTCGAGAGCGCGCGCTTCGCGTTCCTCGCGCGCGGCGCGATCGCGCCAGCGAATTGCGGCTTCTCGCTCCTCGCTGAGCGCTCGTTCGAGCGCCGTGCCGTCGCGTTCGACGCGCATCAACTGCACCTTGGAGCGCGCCACCCCTTGCTCGAGCTCGCGCAGCGCGCTCGAAGCCTGCGCCTCGTGGTTTTCTACTTGAACGATCAGACTGTCGATGCTGGCCACCACGCCGTGGGTCCAACGCTTGAAACGAGCCATCAATGGGCCTCCTTCGCTCCCACTGGGGAGCATGCCCACCCCATCAGCAAGGCTCGGGCCCGCGCGCTCTTCATGGCTAAATAGCTGAAATTGCTGGTGACATTCGGATGGCAAACGGGTGCCAGAATGCGCTCGATGATCAGTCGTGTACATTGGATGCACATGCTCTTTCGCCCAGAGGAACGGCACTTCGCGCAAGCGGTTTCGCGCATCGCCTATGACAACCCGTTTGCGCCGGAGCGCATCGAGAGCGAGCGGGTCGCGCTCGGCCGAGAGTTCACCGAAGGCAACCCGGTTTGGTCGGCTGATGGCGCGCAGCTCGAACGTCAAGGCTTTCACCGTGAGCGGCCGAACGTGGTTCGATTGCGAGATCTGAGTTGG
>Ga0134124_10004571_pt1 | contig 11122 bp, 5 predicted proteins | sample KB304_FD_96880 | JGI IMG/M metagenome (GOLD analysis project Ga0134124, IMG submission 96880) | Terrestrial soil microbial communities without Nitrogen fertilizer from Kellogg Biological Station, Michigan, USA - KB3-0-4 | ecosystem: Environmental > Terrestrial > Soil > Unclassified ... | reverse complement strand
TCTCTGCAGAACATCACCCTCTCCTTCGGCGGACCACCGATATTCAACGGCATTAACCTTCAGATCGAACAGGGCGACCGCCTCTGCCTGATGGGGAGAAACGGCGCCGGGAAATCGACCCTGTTGCGGCTGATCGCAGGAGAGTTCCCTCCCGAGTCGGGCGTTACCCACCGTCAGCAGGGGGTCCGGCTCTCCTCGGTATGGCAGGATATCCCGCAGGATGTCAGCGGCACGGTCTTCGATATCGTCGCCGCCGGTATGGGGGAGGCCGCACAGCTCCTTTCCGACTATCACAATCTGGCGCACCGTCTGGCCACGGAAAGCAGTCCGGAACTACTGGAGGAGCTTGAGAAGCTGCAGCACCGTCTTGAAGAGAGCGGCGGCTGGACTCTCAATCAGGAGGTGGAACGGATTCTGGGACGGCTTACGCTTGATCCGGAAGCAGAGTTCACCGCCCTTTCCGGCGGAACAAAGCGCCGCGTGCTCCTTGCGAGAGCGCTGGTATCATCTCCCGACATCCTCCTCCTCGACGAGCCGACCAATCACCTCGACATCGATACCATCCTCTGGCTGGAGGAATTTCTGCTGAGGAGCGTCAAGACGCTGATCTTTGTCACTCATGACCGTGCCTTTGCCCGAAAGATCGCCAACCGTACCGCGGAGATCGACCGTGGCCGGATCTACGCTTTTGCCTGCGGGTATGACCAGTTTACCGAACGTCGCGAGGCGCTGCTGGAAGCGGAGATCACCCGCCAGGCGCTCTTTGACAAGAAGCTGGCGGAAGAGGAGGTCTGGATCAGGCAGGGGATAAAAGCCCGCCGGACCAGGAACGAAGGGCGGGTACGGGCGCTCAAGGCGCTGCGCGATGAGTTCCGGCAGCGGCAGGAGCGACAGGGTACGGCAAAGATAAAGCTGCAGGAGGGTGCCCGTTCAGGGGCGCTGGTGGTAGAAGCGGAAAACATCTCTTTCGGCTATGACGACAAAACGGTCATCTCCGGCCTCTCGACCACGATCATGCGGGGTGACCGGATCGGCATCATCGGCCCTAACGGCTCCGGAAAAACAACTTTGCTGAAGCTTCTGCTGGGGGAACTGGAGCCGCAGAGCGGAGAACTGAAGCTCGGCACCAGGCGGGAGGTGCTTTACTTCGACCAGATGCGCGAGCAGCTGAATCTGGACTCCAGCGTACAGGAGAATGTCGGCGAGGGGAACGATACGGTGGTCATCAACGGCAAACAGCGCCACGTAATCGGCTATCTCCAGGATTTCCTCTTCTCTCCCGAGCGGGCGCGGACTCCGGTGCATATCCTCTCCGGCGGCGAGCGGAACCGGCTCCTGCTGGCAAAACTCTTCACCAAACCGTCCAACGTACTTGTCATGGACGAACCGACCAATGATCTCGATGCGGAGACTCTGGAACTGCTGGAAGATCTGCTGAGCGAATACTCCGGCACGCTGCTGCTGGTAAGCCACGACCGGGAGTTTCTCAACAATGTCGTCACCGCGACGCTTGCTTTTGAGGGCGACGGCAGGATCAGCGCGAATGTCGGCGGTTACGACGACTGGCAGAGAAACTCCGCCAGGAGCATAAATGTGCTGCCCGAGCCAAAGGGTGCCAAAGAAAAGAGCAGGCCGGACAAGGATAAGCCCCGAAAGCTTTCGTTCAAGGAAGAGCGGGAACTGGAAGCCCTGCCGGAGCAGATTGCGGCTCTGGAAGAAGAGCAGACGGGTCTGCACGCTCGCCTGGCCGACCCGGGGTTCTACAAGAGTGCCGGAGCGGAAGTAACTGCCATCAACGATCGCTTGACAGCTCTGGAAGCCGAGCTGGAAAGTGTTTACAACCGCTGGGAAGAGCTCGAAAGCTTGAAGGAGCTTCTCTAACCACACACAATAAGCTCCATCTCGGAGTTGATTCCCAAGCAGCTTTTTTGACCGTTATGAAACGTTGTGGAGGAGCAGCCATTATTGCCTTTTGCCCTTGGCAGCGGTATACTCCGGTCATTAGCAAAGCCTAAAATGATGGCTGAAGGAGTCGCCCATGCTTATTTTCCATCGCTTGCGCCGCCTTGCCGAAATCCTTTGCCTGTTCACCCTTACCATCCTCGCCGCCTGCAACGGCGGCAGTTCACCCCCCCAGGACAGTTCGACCGCAGATTCGGTCAAGCTCGTCAAGCCTGCCGACAACGGCGTACTGGAAAAGCGGCTGAAGGCCGAACTTGTAAAACGCTACCAGCGCCAGGAGATTCGCTATTTTTATGCCGTGGCAAACGGAGCTGTGCCCCCCTCTGCCCCCTCTGCCCCCTCTGCCCCCTCTGCCGGTACCAGCTCGACCCTTGCCGGTACGGCACCGCAGGCCCACGGAAGCAGTGCTGCTTCGCTTCCCCACTCCGAAACGAACGTCCAGGAAAAGGGGGTCGATGAGGGGGACATCGTCAAAACCGACGGCAATTTCATCTACCTTGCCCGGGGGAGCCGCTTCCTGGTCCTGAATGCCACGCCTCCTGAACAGGCAGCCATAGTCAGCGACCTGGACCTGCAGGAACCGATCAGCGAACTTTACCTGGATAATGGCCGTGTTACCATCGTTACGACCTCCTCCAACGCCGCTGTAATGGGCGCGCAAACCGGCATTGCGACCTCCATCAATTCCACTGTAATGGGGGCGCCAAACGGGGTGATTATGCCCTCCGTTACCCGCCTCTATTTCTATGACGTTGCCGCTCCGGCTTCGCCGCTGCTTACGGCCAAGTACGAATTTCCCGGCGCGATGCAAGGAAGCAGACGGATCAACAATACCATATATGTCATCACCAACTACCGCATAGACCTTCCCAACCCCGCCACCCCCTGGGACTACCTCGCGTCAGCCGGTTATGACCGGAGCGCTTTCGAAGCGGCAAGCGCCAAGGCCACGGAAGAGAACCTGAAGCGGATCGATGCGCTGACCATTGCCGACCTCCTCCCTGCTTACAGCCGCACCATCTATACGGGTGGCGTGGCCGGCGCTCCGGTTTCGGGTCCGGTTGTCGAAAGCCTTGATGTCTCCTATCCGGAGTCGGGGAACGGTACCGACCTCTCCCTGGTCATCGCCCTTGACACCACTACGGCTGCGCCTGTCGTCACAAGCTCGGGAGTGCTCAGTTCCTGGTGCCGCATCTACATGTCCACTGAGGGGCTCTACCTGACTTCGGGGAACGATTGGTTCTGGATCGAACCGATGGCAGGGGCAGCGCTCCCCCCTTCCAATCCCGAGCCTTCGACTGCCATCCACAAGTTCTCCGTGGCAAATGGCGTCGGCAAACCCGTCTATCGGGGGAGCGGGGTGGTTAACGGCTGGATAAACGACCAGTTCAGCCTTGGGGAATACAACGGCTACCTGCGTGTCGGCACTACTCGCGGTGGGTGGCCGGGTGAAGGGGTCAGCAACCAGCTGGCCGTTTTCGCGGAGCAGGATGGGAAACTCGTGGCAACGGGAAAGATCGAGGGGATTGCCCCGGGTGAGAAGATCTACTCCATGCGCTTCGACCGGGACCGGGGGTACATGGTGACGTTCCGCCGTACAGACCCTCTTTTCACCTTCGACCTGAGCGATCCATTGAAGCCTCGCCAGTCAGGCGAGATTAAAGTGAGCGGTTTTGCCACCTACATTCACCTCATCGGCCCGGACAACAGCCGCCTCCTTACCGTTGGCCAGTCCGCAGACACGACCGGCCGGGTCACCGGCAACAAGCTCCAGCTCTTCGACGTGTCGGACCTGGCAACGCCGCGACTTCTGGGAGAGTACGAGCTGGGGAGCGGCTGGTCACAGGCGCTCTACGACTACCACTCCTTTCTCTACTACGAGCCGCTGGGACTGCTTGCCATCCCCTTCTACGACTTCAGCGCCGCCACGGGCGCTTACACCTCGGCGCTGAGGGTCTTCGAGGTGAACGGGAGCGGTTTTGTGCAACGCGGAACGATCACGGCAGAGCCGGTCAGTACCGGCTACGGCACCTATGCGGATACCGTTGACCGGGCGGTGATCATCGGTACGGATATCTACGCGGTGGCGCACCGGTCGGTTACCGTGGCCGGATCGGCCCTCCTCGATATCAAAAAGCGGGTGCAGCTGCCCGAGGGGTACTCATATTACTTTCCGGCAAATAATTTGCCGTCTGCCGCCGCGGGGATATGATGAGGATGAGGAGTTGTAGCTCAAGAGTAATTCAGGAGTTTTTACGTTGACCGAATTTGATAAACAGCTGGCGGATATCGCCGCAACCCTGAAAAGCGGAGCAGAACGGATCACCCTGACCGGGCTGACCGGTTCGTCAGGATCGTTCCTTCTGACCCGTCTCCTGAAAGAGTCGGATGAGCTTTTCATCGCCGTGACTGCAGACGGCGATTCGGCTGACGAGTTGTTCAACGAGCTGCATTTCTATGCTGAAAGACCCGAAGAGATCCTCCTTTTCCCGGCCTGGGATGTAGCCCCGCTTGAAGCCGCCTCACCCCACAGCAACATCACCGGCGAACGGCTGAACACGATGTTCCGGCTGATGAGCGGGCAGGTCAGAGTCGTGGTAGCCCCCTATGCTGCGGTCGTGCAGAAGATTCTTCCCCGTAAGACTCTCGGCGATCTCTCGCAATACCTGATCGCCGGAGAAGAGGTTTCGCGCGACGAACTGCTGGAGAAGCTGATCAAACTCGGCTACTCTCCGGTGCCGCTGGTCGAGGACCGGGGCGGCTTTGCCGCTCGGGGCGGCATCCTCGACATCTTCCCGCCGAACCTGCCGCACCCGGTCCGGATCGAGTTTTTCGGGGATTTCGTGGAGACGATCAGAACCTTCGATCCACTGACGCAGCGTTCGCTCCACCCAATGGAGGAGCTGGTGCTGCTGCCGTCCAGAGAGGTGATTCTCGCCCCGGAAGTCATGAAGGAGTTCACCGGACGGCTGAAGCGCCACTGCGACGACATCGACATCCCGGTTCCCCGCCGAAGGGAGCTGGTCGAACAGCTCAATTCCTCCATCTATCCTCCAGGAATCGAAAATCTTCTCCCCCTGTTCCACGGACCGCTGGAAACGCTCTTCGACTATGCCGGCAGCGAGGCGGTCACCCTGCTTGCCGATCCCGAAGCTCTTGCCGAAGGCAGGGAAGAGTGGCTCTGTGAAACCGAAACCCGCCGTAACAGCGCCCTTGAGCGGGAAATGATCATCTGCGAAGCGTCCGAGCAGTTCATTACCGGAGATGCCGGAGTCCCGGAAAATTTCCCGGGACGCCAGATCCTTTTGCCCAAACTGGAGCTGCTGACCCCGGATTCAGGGACGAGTTTCAATTTCGCGGTCGAGCAGAACAGCGACCTGAAGCTGCTGGTGACCCCGGACGGAGAGGGGGTCATGAAACCCTTTGTCGAGCGGCTGTCCGGGTGGCTGAAGCAGGAGATGAGGATCTTCATCCCCTGCCATCAAAGGGGTCAGGCGGAACGCCTGGTCTCGCTCCTCGAACATTACGATCTGGCGCTGAGAGTTTCGGAGCGTACGTTCGCGGCAGAGCTGTTCAGAAGGGACGGCGGGATATCGCTCCTGGTTGGTGAGCTTTCGCGAGGGTTCCGGTTGTCCTCCGCCGGAATCGTGGTGGTCACCGAGGAGGAGCTCTTCGGCAAGCGGGTCCGGCGGCGCGGCGTCTCCGAGATGAAGAAGAAGCAGATCCTCACCTCACTGGCCGAGCTGAAGCCGGGCGATCACATGGTCCATCTCGACTTCGGTGTCGGGTTGTACCGCGGGCTTGAGCATATCGAACTCTCCGGGGTGGCGGGCGACTTCCTCCTGCTCGAGTATGCCGGCGGCGACAAGCTCTACCTGCCGGTGGACCGGATGGCGCTCGTCCAGCGCTATGTCGGTGCCGAGGGGCTCGAACCGAGAGTGGACCGGCTCGGAGGCGCTGCCTGGGACAAAGCCAAGGCCAAGGCGAGAGAGGCTGTCGAGGAGATGGCTGTCGAACTGCTCGAGATCTATGCTTCCAGACAGGTGCAGAAAGGGTTTGTCTTCTCCCCGCCCGACGATCTCTACCGGGAGTTCGAAGCCTCGTTTGCCTGGGACGAGACACCGGATCAGCTCTCAGCCATTGACGACGTGCTGCAGGACATGATGAACGAGCGCCCGATGGACCGGCTCATCTGCGGCGATGTCGGCTACGGCAAGACCGAGGTCGCCATCAGGGGTGCCTTCAAGTCGGTCATGGACGGAAAACAGGTTGCCGTGCTCGTTCCTACCACCATCCTTGCCCAGCAGCATCTTGAGTCCTTCCGGGAGCGGTTCAGGGATTATCCGGTCAAAGTCGAGATGCTTTCCCGCTTCCGGAGTGCCAAGGAGCAGAAGGCCATCCTGGCGGACCTCGACGCCGGAAAGGTCGATGTCATCATCGGCACGCACCGGCTTCTGCAGAAAGATGTCAAGTTCCGCGACCTGGGCCTTCTCGTAGTGGATGAAGAGCAGCGCTTCGGAGTCGTGCACAAGGAGCGGCTGAAAAAGTTCCGCGCCACAGTCGACATCATGACACTGACCGCAACACCGATCCCCCGAACCCTGTACATGTCGATGATGGGGATACGGGACCTCTCGATCATCGACACCCCGCCGGTCGACCGGCTCTCCATCAAGACCATCGTCGCAAGGTTCAACGAGGAGCTGATCCGCGAGGCCATAATGCGGGAGCTTCGCCGGGGAGGACAGGTCTTTTTCGTGCATAACCGGGTCCAGTCGATCGGCGTCATGGCAGAACACCTGACAAGGATCGTCCCGGAAGCGAAGATTGCCGTGGCTCACGGACAGATGAAAGAAGGGGAGCTGGAAAAGGTCATGCTCGGCTTCATGCATGGCGAGACAAACATTCTCCTCTGCACGACGATCATCGAATCCGGGCTCGATATCCCGACGGCAAACACCCTGATCGTGAATCGTGCCGATGCTTTCGGGCTGGCCCAGCTGTATCAGCTCAGAGGACGGGTCGGCCGGTCGAAAGTCCGTGCCTTCGCCTACTTCCTGATCCCTGCGGAAGGGGCGATCGCTCCCGATTCCCGGGAGCGGCTGAAGATCCTTCAGGATATATCGGAACTGGGCGCGGGCTTCAGAATAGCGACCACGATCTGGAAATCCGCGGGGCGGGAGATATCCTCGGTGCAAAGCAGTCCGGGCAGATCGCGGCTGTCGGTTTCGAACTCTTTACCGAACTCCTGGAAGAGACGATCCAGCGGTTGAAGGGTGAGGACCTTTCGGAGAGGGTGGAGCCGGAGATCAAGCTGCGGATCCCGGCCTTTATTCCGGAGGATTACGTCAAGGATTCGAATCAGCGGCTCGTGCTCTACAAGAAGCTTACCCAGATCATCTCCGAAGAAGAGGTATCCGAGATACAGTCGGAACTGGTCGACAGATACGGCAAGCCGCCGCTTTCGGTGGAGTATCTGCTGGAACTCATGAAGCTGCGGCTTCTCTTCAAGAAATACCTGGTCCGTGAAGCCGAGTTCGACGGCAAGAGACTGACTATCTCATTCCACGAAAAGACCCCGGTCTCCCCTGATCTGATTATCGGCCTGATAAAAAATCAGCCCAGAAAATACCAGTTCACTCCGGACTTCAGGCTGATCGCCGAGATCCCGGATACGACCTTTGACGGGGTGCTGTCCGAGTCCAGAAATCTCTTGAAAAAACTGGGGGGTATGTGATAGCTTCCATGGGATTATACCGACATCATTCAAGGAGTTTACTGTGACCAGACACTCTGTAATTAGATCCGCGGCAGCAGCCGTATGTATGCTTGCTCTTTTCGGCTGCAACGGGAAGAAGGATTCTGCTGCAAAAAATGAGACGAAACCGACAGGAGCGGTTCTTGCCGAAGTCTCGGGCACAAACATAACCGTTGACTCTTTCAAAAAAGAGATTGATAGCCTCCCGCCTTATCTGAAACCGATGGCTGACTCCTCTGAAGGGAAGAAGGAGATGCTGGAGACGATGATCATCCGCGAACTGATCCTTCAGGATGCGGCCAAGGACGGCATTGAAAACACTCCGGCAGTTAAAGAGAAACTTGAAGAGCTCAGAAAGCGGCTTGTAGTAGAGGCATACCTGAAAAAGAAGGTCGAGGAACAGTCAAAAGTCAGTGATGAAGAGATGAAGAAATTCTATGACCAGAACAAGGACAAGTTCAAGACCGCTGATCAGGTTAAGGCGAGCCACATTCTTGTAAAATCCGAAAAAGAGGCCAATGACGTCCTTGCACAGCTGAAAGCCGGCGGGAACTTCGAAGAGCTTGCCAAGAAACTTTCTACTGACGGCGCCGCTGCAAAAGGAGGAGATCTGGGCTGGTTCAGCAAAGGGTCCATGATTCCCGAATTTGAAAAGGTGGCTTTTGCAATGAAAGAGGGTGAGACTTCCGGAATTGTAAAGACGAAATTCGGCTATCACGTCATCAAACTGACCGGAAAGCGTGCTGCCGGTCAGAGAACCTTCGAAGAGGTCAAGGATCAGATCAAGACGGCAATCCTGCCCGGCAAACAGCAGGAGGTGTTCCAGAAGCTCAAGGACGATCTCAAGAAAAGCGGGAAGTTCACCATAAAGGAAGATGTCCTTAAAGGACTTGGCGGAACAGCGACGGCTGATTCAAAAGAGCCGAAGGGCGCTGCGAAGGTTGTCCCTTCGCAGCCCCCGGCTCCGGCCGCGGCGCCAAAGGCTCAGGAGCCGAAAAAGTAGTTTCGATGAAGGCCGGGCAACCCCCGGCCTTTGCTTAGGGACTCGGAACAAACAAATATACCGTTTTACATCTCGTCTTCGGGCCATCTTTGCCGCCCCTTCAATCACAAAATCCTCGACGTAGCCTTGCTACGCCTGCGGTTTTTGCTAAATCAGGAACGACAAATCTGGCCCGAATCTGAGCGCAAAACCTGATATATCCGTTTATTCCAAGTCCCTTAAAGGGTCCTTCCCATGAGAAGTCTTATTCTCTCCATAGTCGTTGCCTGCGCTTTCTTTTCAACCACGCTCTCCTCTGCAGAAGTGATAAGCGGAATTGCGGCAGTCGTAAACGACGAGATAATAACTATTCGCGAGCTTAGCCGTGAGTACGACCTGGCTTCAAAGGATGTGGAAAAGAAGGAGGGGCCTCTTTCCGTTGAAAAAGCAGACAAGCTCCGCAGCAGTATTCTTGACTCTCTGATCGACAGAGCTCTCGTACGGCAAAAGATCAAGGAACTGAATATCGTCATATCGGAAGAAGAGGTTCGGCAGTCGATCGAAGAGATAAAGAGGCAGAACCGGCTCAGCCAGGAAGCACTCGCTTCAGCCCTGTTAACCCAGGGGATGACCTTCGACCAGTACAAGGAGCAGATGAAGGATCAGCTGGAACGCCTCAGACTGATGAGCCAGGAAGTCAAATCTAAAGTTCAGGTAAGTGATAAAGAAGTCAGGGAATACTATGATGCCAATCTGGCAAGCTTCAGCACTGAGGAAGCGTACCGTGCCAGGGCTATTTTTCTGCAGCTTAGCAAAGATGCAACAATCGATGAGATAAGAAAAGTTCTCTCCAAACTTGAAAAAGTTATGGCAGCGGCAAAAAAAGGTGGAGATTTTACCGACCTTGCGAAGAAGTACTCGGATGATGCCAATGTCCAAAAGGATGGCGGCGATCTTGGTTTTTTCAAAAAGGGCGAGATGCTTGCTGACATAGAAAAAATTGTTCTTACGATGAAACTGGGCGAAGTGGAGATGATCGGCACACCTACCGGATATTATATAATAAAACTTGAAGAGAAGAGACCCGGCCTCGCAAAACCGTTCGAAGACGTTAAAGGACAGATAAATGATATCCTTTACCGGAAAAAATCAGAGGAACGTTTTAGCCAGTGGTTGCAAGAGTTGCGCAAAGGAGCGGCAATCGAAATCAAGCTGCCACCCGTGACCAAATAGGCCGAATCAGGTTTTATAGCACCCGGCTGAGACCATACTCCGCAATAGAGTCAAGCATTCATAAGCCTTCTCGACATCTTTCATCCCTCATTTTCAGACCCTGCGCTTCATAGAAATTCTGATAAACCGAATTGTTCTCTATTGGACATTTCCGGAAACCTGGTCACCCCTCAGGAAAACGTCTGCTATTGTTTTTAGACCCCTTTCAGCGTTGACAATCCGGGCAGTAAGATGGTACTTTTCCAAAAAGTTTTTTGTATTCTTCCGAAGACTGTCAGGAGAGGTGTAATCAGTGGTTTTTTCTAGATATTTTCGCCTAGCCTCATCCAAGACCCTGCTCGGGGTTTTCCTGATTGCCCTGCTTTTTGCCAGCCCGGCCTATTCCGTTGATACCAAGGATTCCCAGATATTCATAGCAGGCTTTAATGCCTACCTTAAAAGGGATTACCAGACGGCAATAGAGAATCTGTCCAGCGTACTGGAAAAATATCCTGACACCTCTCTGCGTGACATGGCTATCCTGTGGCTGTCACGATCTTATTTCAAGGCCGGAAACCAGAAGGAAGCGGCCAGATACATGGCTCAATTCTTCAAGGAGTACCCGGACAGCCCCCTGAAGGGAACTGTCGAAGACGAACTGACGGAACTGGCGCTCAAATACCAGCGCGGGGAAGAGCCTGCAGGCCAACAGGCCGCAAAGGCTGCTGCTCCGGCTGCCGGTGCCGGTATTGTTGCCCAGGTCGAAGGTGGCACCGAAAAGCAGCCGATTTCTTCTCAGGATGAAGCAGCCCGGATTGCTGCCGAGAAAGCGGCCGGCGAAAAAGCCGAACTTGAGCGGATGGCTGCGGCAAAGGCCGAGGCCGAGCGCAAGGCTTCCGAAAGGATCGCTCTGGAGAAGGCCGAAGCTGACCGGCTTGCTGCCGAGAAAGCGGCCGGCGAGAAAATCGATCTTGAGCGGGTAGCTGCGGCAAAGGCCGAGGCCGAGCGCAAGGCTTCCGAAAGGATCGCTCTGGAGAAGGCCGAAGCTGACCGGCTTGCTGCCGAGAAGGCGGCCGGCGAGAAAATCGATCTTGAACGGGTAGCTGCGGCAAAGGCCGAGGCCGAGCGCAAGGCTTCCGAGAAGATCGCTCTGGAGAAGGCCGAAGCTGACCGGCTTGCTGCCGGGAAAGCGGCAAGCGAGAAAGCGG
>Ga0134124_10004570_pt1 | contig 11122 bp, 9 predicted proteins | sample KB304_FD_96880 | JGI IMG/M metagenome (GOLD analysis project Ga0134124, IMG submission 96880) | Terrestrial soil microbial communities without Nitrogen fertilizer from Kellogg Biological Station, Michigan, USA - KB3-0-4 | ecosystem: Environmental > Terrestrial > Soil > Unclassified ... | reverse complement strand
CAGAAGGCGGATCCCAAGGCGCAGATCACGGTCGATCTCGCGCAAAAGGTGCTCACCTTGCCGGACGGTTCGACCACCACCTTCCCGGTCGATTCCTTCGCTCAGCATTGCCTGCTGAACGGCATCGATCAGCTCGGCTACATCCTCGGCTTCGACGACAAGATCAAAGCCTACGAAAGCAGCCACACTTACGCGAATTGAGACTTTCTCCCCCAATCGGATCCAGCTCTAGATGACCGCTTCTCCTCCAGTCAACGGTGAGCCCGAGCTCGTCGAAGTTTACGACACGACCCTGCGCGACGGCACACAGCGCGAAGGCATTTCGTACACGCTGGAGGACAAGCTGCGGATTGCCGAACACCTGGATGCGTTCGGCGTCACGTTCATCGAGGGTGGCTGGCCCGGCTCGAATCCGAAGGACGAAGAATTCTTCGCCCGCGCCCGCGATCGCGCCTGGAAACACGCAAAAATCGCGGCATTCGGCTCGACGCGGCGCGCCGGGCTCGCTGCGGGTGATGACCCGAACATGCGCGCGTTGATCGCGGCGGGCACCGAGGTCTGCACCATCTTCGGTAAGTCCTCGACCTTCCAGGTGACGGAAGTCCTGCGCACCTCGCTGGACGAGAACTTGCGCATGATCGAAGACTCGGTCGCCTTCTTGCGCAGCGAGAAGAAGCGCGTCGTGTACGACGCGGAGCACTTCTTCGACGGCTACCGCGCGGACCCGAGCTACGCCGTGGAGACGCTGCGCGCCGCGATCCGCGGTGGCGCCGAGGTCGTGACTTTGTGCGAGACCAACGGCGGCAACATGCCCTGGGACGTCGAGCGCATCGTCACCGAGGTGAAGCGCTTGGTGCAACATCCCGTCGGCATCCACGCTCACGACGACACGGGCTGCGGTGTGGCCAATACGCTCGCTGCGGTACGCGCGGGCGCGCGCCACGTCCAAGGCACGATCAACGGCTACGGCGAGCGCTGCGGCAATGCGAACTTGAGCGTGATCATCCCGAATCTCGAGCTCAAGCTCGGCTTCCGCGTGCTCGAGCCGGGGCGTTTGGCGGGGATCAGCGAGCTGTCACACGTCGTCGCGGAGGTCGCCAATTTGGCTCCCGACGCGCACATGGCCTACGTCGGGCGCAGCGCGTTTGCGCACAAAGGCGGCGTGCACGTGGCCGCGCTCCGTCGCAATCCGGACTCGTATCAACACGTGGCACCCGAGCTCGTCGGCAACACCATGCGCGTCGTGGTCAGTGAGCTCTCTGGACGCGGCAACGTCTTGGCCAAGGCCGAAGAGCTCGGCGTCGAAGTCAGCGCCGGCACGGAAGTCGAAGCCTTGCGCGAAATCAAGGAAGCCGAAAATCGCGGACTCTCCTACGAAGGCGCGGAAGCGAGCATCGCCCTGCTCTTGCAACGCAAGGCCGATGACTACGTGCCGCTGTTCCAGGTCGTCGATTATCAAGTGCAAGTCGGCAAACGGCGCGGCACCGAGACCTTCGCGGAAGCGGTGGTCAAGGTCCAAGTCGGCAAGCACACGCTGCACACAGCGGCAGAGGGTAACGGCCCGGTCAGCGCGCTCGACGCCGCCCTACGCAAGGCCCTCGCCCCCGCCTACCCCGCCATCAACGACATCCACCTGGCGGACTACAAAGTCCGTATCCTGGACGGCACCGAGGGCACCGAGGCCATCACGCGCGTGCTGATCGACAGCCAAGACGCGCACCGGAGCTGGAGCACCGTGGGCGCCTCAGCCAACATCATCGAGGCCTCGATGCACGCGCTGGTCGACTCCATCGAGTATGGTTTGATACAAGGCCGGTCTGTTCTCCCCGACGGCCACATGGTCAGCCGCCCAGCGCGGGTCGGGGCCACTCCTCCCAAAGCAGCCGTAGAAGCTTGAGTTAGAGAGTTACCGACCCATGAAAGCAAAAATCGTCCTTCTCCCCGGTGATGGTGTTGGCCCCGAGGTCACTGGTCAGGCACGCGCAGTCCTCGAAGCCGTCGCCAAGAGTGGCGGCCACGACTTCGCCTTCGAGACTCAACTGATTGGCGGCATCGCCATCGACGAGACGGGCGATCCACTGCCGCCGGCCACGCTCAACGCGTGCAAGGCGTCGGACGCTGTGTTGCTCGGTGCCGTCGGCGGCCCGAAGTGGGACAACCCGGACGCCAAGACGCGCCCCGAGAAGGGCCTGCTCGCAATTCGCAAAGGCCTCGGCTTGTTCGCCAACCTGCGCCCCGTGAAGAGCTATCCCGAGCTGGTCGATTCGTCCCCGCTCAAGCTGGATCGCATTCAGGGCTGCGACATGCTCATCCTGCGTGAGCTCACGGGCGGCTTGTACTTCGGCAAACAAGGCCGCGAGCAGACCGACAAGGGTCTGCGCGTGTTCGACACGCTCGAGTACATGGATTTCGAGATCGAGCGCATCGTGCGTTTGGCGTTCAATTTGGCTCGCGGTCGCAAGAAGAAGCTGACCTCGGTCGACAAAGCCAACGTCATCGAATCCTCGCGCGTATGGCGCCAAATCGCGACCAAGCTGAAGTCGGATTTCGCAGACGTCACGCTCGAACACCAGTTGGTCGATTCGTGCGCGATGCGCCTCGTCACCGCGCCGACCAGCTTCGACGTGATCGTGACCGAGAACATGTTCGGCGACATCTTGTCGGACGAAGCCGCGGTGCTCACCGGCTCACTCGGCATGCTGCCCAGCGCCTCGCTCGGTGAAGGCAAACTCGGCCTGTACGAGCCGATTCACGGCTCGGCTCCGGACATCGCCGGCAAAGGTATCGCCAACCCGGTCGGCACGATTTTGAGCGCGGCCATGTTGCTCCGTCACAGCCTCGGCCTCGAGAAGGAAGCCGCGTCGGTGGAGCGCGCGGTGGAAGCGGCGCTGGCCGCTGGTGCGCGCACCGCGGACCTCGGCGCAGCCAAACCGTTGTCGACCAGCGGCATGGGTGATGCGATCATCGCCAAGCTGAGCTGAGCGAAATCGCACACGAAAAAAAGCGAGCAGGGTCGACGACTCTGCTCGCTTTTTTCATTTCAAACGGTCGATTGTACGCGCGCGCTGCGGGTAATCTCGCCCATCTTACCGCTTTGATAGTCGCGGAAAGCCTGCTGGATCTCCTGGGGCGTGTTCATCACGAACGGGCCATAGCGCGCCACCGGCTCCTTGAGGGGCACACCGGCAAGCAGCAGCAGCCGTGCATCTTCGCTCGCGCGCAGCCGCACGCTGTCGCCTTCAGCGAGCACCGCGAGTTGCCCGTCGCCTACCGCCGTACCGCCATCGCCAACCTGCACGGCACCCTGGAAGACGTAAACCAACCCTTGTTGCTCGGGCGCCAAAGGCACCGTCACGTCCGCGCCCGGCTTCAGCGACCAATCTTGGTACACGATCGGCGTCAGGGTATCGATGATTGCGCTTGCACCGAGCGCTTGACCTGCAATCACCCGAACGCGAGCGAGACCATCAGCGCTCTCGGCGGTCGGGATCTTCGCAGACGACACTTCTTGATAGCGCGGCTGGGTCATCTTCAAACTTGCGGGCAGATTCACCCAAATCTGAAATCCGTGCACGCGACCACCCGCGTCACGCACGGCGCGCGAAGGCATCTCGGAATGCACGACGCCCGCACCGGCCGTCATCCATTGCACGTCACCTGACCGAAGCACGCCGCGGTGACCGGCAGAATCCTCGTGCTCGAACTCTCCGCTCAACACGTAAGTGACGGTCTCGAAACCGCGATGCGGATGATCGGGCGCGCCGACCGCCTCACCCGGGCCGTAGTCGACCGGACCCATCTCGTCGATCAGCAGAAACGGATCGGCGACAGGGAGGCTCATCGAAGGCATCGGGCGGCGAACGATGAAACCGGCACCTTCCTCCTGACGATGCGCGGTCACCACGCGACTGACATCTCGAACTTGGCTCATCCAAACACTCCTTGAAGCCAGAAACTTAAGGCTGTGCCAGTGACGAACAATGACGAACCCAGCAACGGATTGTTGCGTCAACGCACACAATCCCTGCGCGCGTTGCTCGAAGAAAAGGCTTCACAGCGCGATGCCAGCGCACGCTTCGGGCAGCAAGCGCGCCAACCGCTTGGCCCACGCCTCCTGCCCCGCTTCGTCGGCCAGCAAATCCTGCCGGATCTCGATCTCGACGTGCGGAATGCCGCGCTTTTCGCCGTACACCACCACCCCATAGTCGCTCAGATCGTTGACCGAGTACGGCTCGTTGTCCCCCACCAAGAGCTCGCCATCACGGCGCAACAGCTCGCCGAGGGCCAGCCCCAAGCGCGCGTCGCGGTTGTACAGCATGCCCGCGTGCCACGGCCGAGAGTCGCCCTTGAACGTCGGAGTGAAGCTGTGCATCGCGATCAACGCGCTCGGCTGCCCGTCCCGTGCTCGCCGCTCGAACTCGCTCACGATGCGCTCATGATAGGGCTGAAAAATCGCGCGCGCCCGCTCGGCCTTCTGCTCCGCTGAGAGGTCGTGATTCCCTGGAATCACCGTATGCTCGCTGATCAGCGGAATCGAGCTCGGCACATCGAGTGGACGATTGCAGTCGATCACGAGCCGCGAATACGTCTGCAGGATGGCAAACGCACCGAGTTCACGGGCGAGCGCGCGCGCCACCTGAGCTGCTCCCAAGTCCCAAGCAATGTGACGACTCAATTCGCTCTCCGGCAGACCGAGTGACCCGAGCGCGCGCGGCAGGCGTTTACCAGCGTGATCGCAGGTGATCAAGAACGGCGAGCCGCGTTGGTCTTCGATCACCTCGAACGCCGGGGGTTCGTCGGGTGCGAGCAGTACGGAGTTCAGAATCGAGTGCGGATCGACGGACATGGCTTCCACAGCTAGTCACTACCCGCCGGCACGCCGTGTCAACGCTGGCGATGCGAAAGCACGCCAATGTCTCGCTGGACCTGATAGGAATGTAACCAACGGTCGAGTCCCATTACGAGCACCGCGAGTAGCTCGATTGCTGCCACCAAAGTCATGAGATTCGCTAGCGCATTTAGCCGCACTTCCGCGAGCTTCGCACGGCGCCTGCTGAGCGGCAACTGCTACGCATTCAACCGCGCCCCCGGCCAAACCAGATGCGCTGCCTGACCGAGACACGAAGTGGCCACTATCTAGTCAACGAGGATCGTTTCCTGTGCGATCCGGAGCGGTCGTTCTTTGCCGTCTTGGACGGTGAGGTTCATGAAGGCCACGCTGCGATCGTCGCGCTCGAAGTCCTGCGCGTCGCGTCGCAATCCATTGCGGACACCCTTCGTCGACGTCCTGAGGCCGCTGCCGACGCCCTATCGTCCGTCGTCAGACTGGCGAATCAGACCGTTTTTCGAGGGTCGAGTCCGAGATGGCGCGGAGCAGGCACCACGCTGACCTGCCTGGGCCTGTCTCGGGATTCCATCGTGATTGCTCATGTGGGCGACTCGCGCGCGTTTGCTCGTGATGCTTCGGGCTGGCGATGCCTGACTATCGATCATACCCTCGTGGGTGATGCTCGCCGCGTGAATCACCCTGACGTGGCCCAGCTCGTCGCCGCTCATTCCAACGTCGTGACGCGCGTGGTTGGCATGACGCCTGAGGTCGACGTCGAAACGTACCAGCTCTCCATCAGCGGTATTTCGGATCTTCTCCTATGTACCGACGGGTTCTGGCGCCCTCTCGACGCGGAACTCAACTACGCTGCGCTGCCCAACATCACGGGCCAAGCGCTACTGGACTGCGCGTACCGTGCCTTCGAGAAGGACGGGCAGCGCGACAATGCCAGCTGCGTACTCGTGTCCCTTTGATTCAACCGTTCCGACCTTCGTTGGTCGAGCTCGCGCGAACTGCCCATTGTCTGCTAAATGGCGCCTGTGCCGAGATTCGAGAGCTCCGTCGTCGTCTTGGATATGGGCGGCGTGCTCTATGATTTTCAGGGCGCTCGCTTGATCGCGCGCACCAGCCGGCGAGCGCGCCGCTGGCGCGGCGACGAAATACGGCAGCACTGGCCGGAGCTTTCGCGTGGCTTCGAGACCGGAAGCGCGACGGAACGCGAGTTCGCCGAGGGCGTGGTGCAACGTTACGATCTGACGCTGACCGCGGATGAATTCATCGCCGAATTCCGCGACGCCGCAGTCGGCTTTTACGACGGCGCGCTGAGCCTGGTCGCCGCGCTCCGCGAGCGCCACTGCGTGCTCAGTCTGAGCAACACGAACCCCGTGCAGTGGGCCAAAGTGTTGACCGACATCGGCCCGAGCGATCCGTTTCACGCGCACCATCCGTCGCACGTGATCGCCTTCCACAAGCCGGATGAGCGTGCTTTCCGGGCTGTCTCGCGAGAGATCGCCGCCGGCGCGACGATCCACTTCTTCGACGATCGCGCTGAAAACGTGAACGCCGCGCTACGCTTCGGCTGGCACGCACAGCGCGTGCGCGGCGTGGCCGAGGCCCGCGCGGCCTGCCGGCGAGCGGGCCTACTCGACTAGGCGCTGGGACGATGCTCCAGCACCTTTGGCACGAAACCCAAGCGCTTGTTGGCGCGGGCGATCGCGCGGAACACCTGCACCCGCCAATTGACGTCGAAGCGATCGACACCGAAGCCGGCGAGCAGCGACGTGATCGCGGCGCGCAGTGACAGCCAATCACTCGGCGACATCAATACGTCGACGAACTCCGGAGTGTAGAAGCCTTTGACGAAGCGGCGATAGGTCGCGACATTCTTCTGCGTCTCGCGCTCGTAATCGAGAAATTGCGAGCGTTCGAAGTGGCCCGACCGCAGCGCTCGGTCAACCGCTTCTGCGGCGCGAAACGCCCCGACGATGCCCAGGTAAACGCCGGTCGAGAACACCGGATCGATGAACGCCGCTGCATCGCCGATCAACACGAAACGGTCACCGGCCAGCTTGCGGCTGACGTACGAGTAGTCCGACACGCTGCGCACGCGCGCGACGCGCGTGGCCGCCGCGAGCCGATCGCGCACGAACGGAGTCGCGGCGATTTGAGCCTCGAAATAGGCTTGATCCGGTTTTTGACCGCGCAGATTCCGTGACGGCCCCACGAGCCCCACGCTGGTGCGGTTGTTTCGCAACGGAATCACCCACCACCAGCCGCCGGGCACCAGCACCACGCTGATGTCCCCCTCTTCTTCGCCGCTCGCACGGCTGGCTCCCTCATAGTGCGAGAAAACGGCGAAGTTCTTCAGCTCCTGATCCATTTCCCGCAGACCCAGGCGACCGGCGAGCATGGACGCCTGTCCACTCGCATCGATCAACATCGAGGCCTGAAAGGTGGCTTCAGAACCGTCCTCGAGGCGCGCGACGACCGAGACGCCCGGTTTGGCGTCAAGCTCGAAGCGAATGACTTGAGCGCCCTGGCGTACGTCCACGCCCCGCTCCGCGGCGTTATCGAGCAGGAGCTTGTCGAACTCACTGCGGTCCACTTCGTACGCCGAGGAGGCGCCTTGAACCAAGCCGTCGCGGAACGCATAGCGACGCCTCAGCGAGCCGTCTGCGGTCACGAACTCGGCGGCGTACTTGGGCAGGAAGTCCGCGGCCACGAGGCGCGGCATGGCTCCCAGTTGTTCGATCAACGGGATGGCACACGGGAGCATCGATTCGCCGATGTGAAAGCGCGGGAATTGCTCTTTCTCCAAGAGCAAGATGCGGTGCCCGCGTTGCGCGAGCCGGGTGGCGGCGGCAGCACCAGCAGGCCCGCCCCCAATCACGATCACGTCGAACGCACTGCTTCCATTGCCAGGCATGGCAGCGGTTTAGCACGCTCCGCGGCCTCCGTTGAGGCCGTTGAGCGACCGCGCAATCCAAGTACAATTCCGGAGTGCGCTACGTCGTCTATTATCCCAAAGACCCGCGCAAGGGTCAGGTCCTCGCCGACCCAGCGCTCGGACAAATCGTGCTCGGCCAGGGGCCGACCATCACCAAGGCGCTCGCCGCCGCCAATTCGACCGCCCCGCTACCGTCGGGATCGGTCGTCTGGGACCGACAGGAATCGCGGGTCGCATACCGAATACCGTGACCATTTGACGCTGAGCGACCTCGGTCGTGAACAACGACCGAGGTCCCTCCGATCCCAGTTAACTCATTTGTCGGTGCAAGCCACCTCGGCATAGCCCGGCGCGACGCATACCTGATTCAACAGTGAGCAATCGAATTTCACGACGCGACGCTTGCCCTCCGAGATGGTGCTGCAGCGGGTTGCGTTGGTGCCGACGCATTTGCCGAAGGTGGTCAAGCCGGCGCATGGATCCGTCCATTGCGCGGCGGCGTCGATGAACGCTTTGGTCTCGGCCGTGATGCCCGAGTAAATGGCGCCCTTGTCGCAGCCCGAGAACGGCGCGTGCGAGAAGACGCCGAACACGCGCACCTGACCTTGAGCCTTGCGCACGATGGGACCGCCCTGATCGGCCCCGCAAGGTTGTGCGTCACTCAGCGTGCCGCCGAGGTAGGCCTCGCCGCCGCGGAGCTCCGTGTTGTCGTACAGGCTCTGCAGGTATTGACGGTACCAATCATCGGGTCCGCTGCCCGCGGTACCCGGCGACGAGCCGCCAGTGCCTTGGATCGCACCGCCGAAGCCCGCGGTGTGGAATCCGCCGCCGGAGCCGCCAGCCGGGAATGCCCCGCCGGCACCTGCCGCCTCGATTTCCCCGCCGAAACCCGCGCTCGGGAAGCCGCCTCCCGCACCTCCGCGGGCGGAGTCCGAAGCGAGCGCGTCATAGCCAATCGGATATTGACCAGAGCTCGTGATGTACTCGTAGAAGGCGTCGAACGAGTCGAAGATCAGCGGATAGAGCAGCCCCGACGTCGCGCGCAAGGTCAGCGACCCAGCGCGGCGCGTGCCGCTCCGGTAGCTCAGATCACTGTTTCCGTAGCCAACCGCTGCAAACGGCTTTCCGATCAGGTCGTCAGTCAAAACGTTGACCGGAAACGTCGCGACGTCAGTCACTGATTCGCCCAAATGAAGCACTCCAATGTCCGGGTAAACTCCCCCCTCGAGGGCCGGCGCATACTCGACGTCCACGACGTTGATGCGCCGGCTCGATTGCGTCGGATCCGCGCCGATCGCAAACTGCAGCGTGTAATAGCTGCTGTATACCGTTTGCTCGAACAGCTGCGCACACGAGCGCGACGTGAGTACGCTGGTCTTCGAAATGAGCGTGCCGGTGCACTGCGGATAGAACGATGGCGTCCAGCCGCCCGAGCCGGCAGTCGTCGAAGAAGTACCGCCGGTGCCCACGCTCGGGCTACCGCCAACGCTCACACTCGGGCTGCCAGCCACATTCGGAGCGCCAGCGGACCCAAAGCCGGCGGACCCAAAGCCTGCACTCCCACCTGGATAGGTATAGTTGTAGACGAGTGCGAGGCTGCCGATGCCATCGAGGCTCTTGCTGTTGACTGGCACGCTGCCGATCAAGTCATCCATCTTGTGATCGCTCGGCAAGGCTCCAGTGCCTTCATCTACCCCCGAAGAGCACGCGAACTGCGTAGCCCCCACGCCGCACGACAGCAACAACACGCCCAAACCCCAAATTTTTCTCATGACGATTCTCCGAGCGCCTGACGCGGACAATCCGCATCTACCCCGACACCCGACCCCAACTAGCAAGCCGCGCGCCATACTGTGAGGACGAAGACCCTCGGCAAATCCGGCCTCCGAGCGCGCAGCGTGTGTCACGCCGTGCCAAAAATCGGAGACCGGACCCCTGACCTGTCATGCGCGGCAGATCGCCACGCGAAGCGCGTCAGCGATTCAGGATGTACGCGGCAACGAGCGGGAACACGATCGTCGCGTCCGATTCGATCACGAAGCGCGGCGTGTCGACCGCGAGCTTGCCCCAGGTGATCTTTTCGCCGGGCGGCGCGCCGCTATACGAACCGTACGAGGGGGTCGAATCCGAGATTTGGCAGAAGTAGCTCCAAACCTTCACTTTTTGCTCCAAATCTTGATCGATGAGCGGCACCACACAGATCGGGAAATCACCCGAGATGCCGCCGCCAATTTGGAAGAAGCCAATGTCGTGGTTGGTCTGGTTTTCCGTGTACCACTTGATCAACGAGCCCATGTACTCGGTGCCGCCACGGATGATGGTGTAGTCGTACTCGCCACGGATCACACCGGCGACGAACATGTTGCCGAGCGTCGAGTCTTCCCAACCCGGCACGAACAGCGGCAAGTTCTTCTCGGCGGCAGCGAGGATCCAGGAGTTCTTCGGATCGATCTCGTACTCGGGCTCGAGCTCTTTCGTCTTCAGCAGCTGGTAGAAGTACTCGTGCGGCAAGAAGCGCTTGTTCTCTTTGTGCGCGCGTTGCCACAAAGCGAGCATCTTCTTCTCGATTTTGCGCATCGCCTCGTGTTCGGGGATGCAGGTATCCGTGACGCGGTTCAGGCCCTTCTCGAGCAAAGCTGCCTCGTCGTGGGGGCCGAGCTCACGGTAGTTCGGCACACGGCGGTAGCTGTTGTGCGCGACGAGATTGAACACGTCCTCTTCGAGGTTCGCGCCGGTCAGCGAAATCGCGTGGATTTTGTCCTGGCGGATCAGGTCGGCGATGACCAAACCCATCTCGGCGGTGCTCATCGCGCCGCCCATCGTGAGCAGCATCTTGCCGCCCTTTTGCAGGTGCGTTTCCCAACCCTTGGCTGCGTCGATCAGGGCGGCAGCGTTGAAGTGACGGTAGTGATGAACGATGAAGTCTTTGACGGCGCCCATTTTGGTCTCGCAAAACTGAAAGAGGTGGAGGAACCGCTTTTCCTCCGAGGGAGGAAACGCGGCACACGCGCTCGACAGCGAACGCGCGGCGCGAAAAAAGAACCGTTTCTGGCCCGCGTCAAGCGTGGACCGCTGTTTTCGGACGGTAACCAGACGCTTCGCCTTCCGAGCCGCAGCCATGCCGGATTTCCATGATAGTGTGGCAGCTTGGAGAGGCTCGCCCGTCACTCGAGCGAGCGCCAATCGATGTCGGATCGTCACTTTAGCGCATCCGGACCCGCGTCCCTGAGCGGTCAGATCGTCGAATCGGAGTTTCAGCCGGGCGTCAGCTATCGGTTGGAGCGCCGCATTGGCGAGGGCGGAATGGGGCAAGCATTCCTGGCGTTACGCCAAGCACCAGAAGGCAT
>Ga0134124_10004567_pt1 | contig 11127 bp, 11 predicted proteins | sample KB304_FD_96880 | JGI IMG/M metagenome (GOLD analysis project Ga0134124, IMG submission 96880) | Terrestrial soil microbial communities without Nitrogen fertilizer from Kellogg Biological Station, Michigan, USA - KB3-0-4 | ecosystem: Environmental > Terrestrial > Soil > Unclassified ... | reverse complement strand
GCTCCGAAAGAGAACGCCGGGTTCTGCTAAAACCCAGTGTTCATCAATCTTTTAGAGCACCTTTTCTTTTTCCGCCACTAAAATCTTGAATAATCCAGGCTAGGTGTCTACACCAAAGGCCTGATTGCGCTGCGGTTATTCTAGTTGATACGATGCGGGCGTTTCGGGTGCTCTCCAGGTCTCTGCCTGTCATCCGTTAAGGTGACAGATGCCCGAACCAAAGGTCACTCGATCAACTCCTGCCCGGTCCTCAAGTAATCCGGAATACATCATTCAAATATTTGTCGCCGGTCAGACTGCCAAATCGCGACAGGCAGCTCGAAACCTAAAGGCAATATGCGATGAGGGGTTTCCGGGAAGATACAAAATCGAGATCGTCGATATATCCAAGGATCCCAAGCTGGCCGTCGAGCACAACGTTATCGCGGTACCAACCGTCATTCGCGCTCTACCAGAACCGATTCGCAAGTTCGTAGGTTCGTTTACCGACGAGAACGGATCGCCGCTGAGGATAGATCTAACTTCCAACCAAAAGCTTTAGGTTATCAGCCAATTTTTACTGGAATTTTTTCGTCTAGGGCCTGGTAAACGCCGTTACCGGAGAAGTGCCCTCGGCACGAGGTGCTGCTTCCCCCCGTTACGGGCGAAACTCTTCCACATATTCTGGCTCACCGAGCAATTCCAACTCAGCACCGCTGCCCGTGAAAGTAACAACTTCTTGTTCCCGCAACATGGCCCGTAAGCGCAACTCAAATGCGCCTTTGTGGCGCAGAGGCACAGGGATTTCATTGTCCAAAAGTTTATTTCCAAGTTGAATCTGGCCGTCACTCAAATCCACGGGAAACTCCGAAAACGCCCCTTCCACCATCGCATCATGTATACGAAGCAGGGCCTTCTGAACCCAGCCACTGCCAACATCCCGGCCTGGTACACCTTCACTTTGGTGTACATAAACCGATGAGAAATGGAGTTGCGCTTCACCCTGCGAGAATGAAACACCGGCGAGGACTGAATCGTGAATTTCGATGGCGCGATTTGGCATGACAGCAATCACTGTGAGGTCGTTGTTTTGCGGTTGTCAACGGGCTTGACCTGCAAGTCCTGGTAAACGCCGTTACCGGAGATGTGGAAACCGGCCCAAAATCTACTTGTACGATTACCCGACTATACGTCCAAGTGGAATTACTTCTGGTTTGCTCGTGATCCAGGCTCAACCGCCAGGAATGTCCACGAGTCAGATTTGAAGCAGGGTTGCCAGTGACTTCCGCAATGTCCTACTCGTATCGCAGTGCGACTAAGGGGTCGACTCGCATAGCCCGGCGTGCGGGAATATAGCAGGCGACCAGCGCAACCAAGACCAACAGACCCGCAACGCCCATAAACGTAAGAGGGTCATAAGCGCTGACGCCAAAGAGCAGCTTGGCCATGAGGCGAGTCAACATAAGAGAGCCGGCAATCCCTACGGCGACACCGATAACCGCCATCCTCGCGCCTCGGCCCAGAACCAATCGCAGCACGTCGCTTCGTTGGCCGCCCAAAGCCATGCGAATCCCGATCTCATGGGTGCGCTGCCCTACAAGGTAGGAAATCACACCGTAAATGCCAAGGCACGAAAGAGCCAGCGCTAGGGCGGCGAAAATACCCAGCAGAATCATGGAGAATCGCCGGGCAGCCAGCGAATCAGAAATCGTGTCGTCCAACGTGCGAATGTCAAAGAGCACAATCTGGGGGTTGATCTTCTGTAGCGCCTGGCGAATGGAGCCCATCTCGGCTCCCGGCGATACCTGCGTTCGCACGACAAACTGTGAGCCACGAGCGAGCAAGGGGGCGAATTGGTCAGGGATCTGGGAAATCGGGAAATAGAACTGCGCCTGTACCGGCGATTGGTTGTTTTCATCCAGGCCCCATTGTTTGACGTGCCCCACGACGCCGACGACTTGGGCCGACTTGTCAAAGAATGCCAAGTTAACGTGCTTGCCTACCGGGTCTTGGCCGCCGAAGAACAGCCTGACGAATTGCTCGTCGATGGTGATCACGGGCGGAGAATGTTCGTTGTCCGCAGCGGTCAAGAAACGCCCGCGCTTCAGTGGAATGCCCATCACGTTCAGAAAATCGGGCTCGACGAAGTAGAACAGGGCGGTCTTCATTTCCGATTGGGTCGCCGGCTTAGGCTGACCCTCGATCCAAAACGGCAGCTCGGAGTCCCCCGACATCGGCATGGAACCCGCAGAAAGCGAAGCGGCCTGCACCCCCGGAACGCCTGCGACAGAATCGTGGAGTTGGCGCATTGAAGCCCGAATGGCATCGGGAGTTGCGCCCATGGTCGTGGGATACGAGATTGCGAAGCTGGCGGCGTTGTGCGGATTGAAGCCCGGATCGACGCCCCAAAGGTTGGCAAGGCTTCGGATCATCAGCCCGGCGCCAACAAGCAACACGAGCGCCATGGCCATTTCGACGACCACGAAGAGGTCTTGCAGCCGGTGCCGCGCACCGCTCGAACCGCGCCCCCCTTCTTTGAGGGTTTCATGTATGTCGGCTCGGGAGGTTCGCAACGCTGGCGCGAGACCGAAGAAGATTCCTGCGAGCACCGAAGCTGCCAGGGTAAAGAGCAAAACGCGAAAGTCGATATGGACCGACTCCGAGCGCGGCAAGGCTTCCGGCAAGGTTCGAATGGCCGCACGCGTGCCCCACGCAGCTAGTAGCAAACCCACGCCCCCACCGACGCAAGAAAGCACCAAGCTCTCGGTCAGAAGCTGTCGGATGACACGGCCTGGGCCGGCGCCAAGAGCGGATCGAATGGCGAATTCTCGAGTGCGCCCGGTGGATCGCGCCAGAAGGAGATTGGCCACATTGACGCAGGCAATCAAGAGAACAAATCCTACGGCGGCTAGTAGGACCAAAAGAAACGGCCGGATGTCCCCGACGACGTCCTGTTTAAGTGGAAAGAGGGCGATTCCGCTACCTTTATTGGCATCGGGATAGGCATCAGCAAGGCGTTGCGCCAGCGCGTCCATATCGGCCTGCGCTTGGTCGAGAGTCAAGCCCGGCTTGAGCCGACCAACAGCATCCATGCCCATACTCGCGTGCCGATCACGAAACGTCGAGTCGTTCCACTGGCCAATGGGCACGTAAACGTCGCTGTTATGAAAATTGCCGCTTTGATATCGGAAATCTGCGGGTATCACGCCAACAACGACGTAATCCACGCCATTCAGCCTCAGGGTCTTTCCGATTGCGTCGGCCGAGGAACTGAATTTTCGCTTCCAAAAGCCGCCGCTGAGCAGCGCCACCGGCTGCGTCCCAACCAAATCCTCTTCGGGGCGAAACAGACGACCGACAACCGGCTTCACGCCTAGCAAGGAAAAGAAGTCCGCCGAGATCATCTCCGCCTTCACGCGCTCAGGCTCGCCCAGGCCGGTGAGGTTGTAGTCGTCTTCTTTGAACGCGGCCAGGGAGGAAAACGAACGCTGTTCTCGAACCCAATCCAGGAAGTTGGGATAGGAAATGGACGACCGCGGAAACTCACTGCTCTTCGAATAGATGGCAACGAGACGGTCGGGCTGGTCGTAGGGCAGCGGATTAAGGAGCACGCCGTTCACGACCGAGAAAAGCGCGGTGTTCGCGCCAATGCCGAGGGCCAGTGTGAGGATTGCAATAACCGCAAAGCCCGGTGATTTCGCGACCATGCGAATGCCGTAGCGAATGTCGTGCAGCAGTGTTTCCATTTCGGCTCGCGAGGCGCGATCCAGATTCCAGGAAACGATTCTTGCTTCGCCCGGGGCGGTGGCGCCTCGAAACCTGATACGCAGTTGCCGCAGGTAATGTTCCTTGAAGCGAATGGCCTCCCGCCCGGCAGGGCGATTCATACATTTGGCCAACTTGATTTCGAAGTTTCCCGTCTGTTGCGGAGTCGGGCGATTCCGGACGAATGGTTGGCTACTCGGAACTAATGGGGGCAAGTCCTGGTAAACGCGCTTACCGGAGATGTGGAAATCCCGGCCAAAACTAGTTGTCCGATAACGACTTACCGGGACCTACCGACCATCATCACGGTATTGAGACCATTTTCGTGGTACTTTTCCTCGATGTTTCCTCGGCTCTTGACTGCCGGTCGCCGGTCGCGTTGGTGCAACTGAGTGATGCGGACAATCGAGGAACTTGGATGACGCAATGAAACTGAAATACCGCCTCGCAGTCGTTGCACTCTCGACTCTCGTTGTATCCGCCTATACCGTTCACTCTCAAATTGCGCCGAAACCCTTGACACCATTTGTGGTAAACAGCGTGATGAGCAGTCCACTCGCGAATGGTAAGACCCAAACAGAGAATTTCTCCACTGCAGTTCGCTACGATGGCTCATGGGTTGAAATTCGGGCAGTTCGTGCTGGCGGAAAAAACTGGCAGGAACGAGACATTCACGATTTCAACTCGGCGACTCTAACTGTTGTCGAGGATATGACCAAATCCACCGTAACTAGGGTGATCGTGCCGCGCGACATAACCAAGTGGCGATTACTGAACACTGGATCGTGTGAAGGGAAATCGTCTGGTCAAATACTCGGCCATGACGTGACGTACACAGAGGAAACCTACCAGATAACCGACAATCCGCAAGGGCAGGCTACCGCAGTTGTCAAACGGTGGCTGGCGCCTGATCTAGCGTGCTTTGTGCTCCAAGATGAAACCGTCTGGACTCGTAACAGCGATGGAGTGCTCTTGGTGCATACCACAATCACGCCGCTATCTGTGACATTGGAGCCGACTGATCAGTTTTTTGAGATTCCTACGGACTATCATGAGCGGGCTCCGGGTGAGGTGCTTCGTATGCAAGCTTCGCTTTATCCTAACGAAATTCCGATGCCTGCCGACACATCCGGAATTGACGCCTCGTATGAGGCCGCACACGCCAAACCAAAATAGTCCAGGGCTGGGTTTGTTATCTAGTTGAGGGAGTTATGACTGATCGGGTCCTGGTAAACGCCGTTACCGGAGTTGTGGAAATCGGCCCAAAATCCACTTGTACGATTACCCGACTTACCGGGACTTGACTCCGAGTGCTGAAAAGATTGGTAGGTGATTACTGGATTCGGGTTGGGGTTGATGAGATTGGCGAAATCTGTTTTATCTCTGGGGGAGCGTAAGCCGCCACATCTATCAAATGATTCAAGCACGTCAACTTGTAGTGCAAGACTGCCTCTGTGTGGCCGCCAGTGTCCCGCGAAAGATGCTCTAAGAAGTGTGACTTCGTATAAACCCGCAACAGCTTGCCAGTATAAATCTCATCGGCATCTTGACCACACGAGCCGACACATTCCTCGGTGACCAAGTACGCTACGTATCGTTTCCACGTTAGCTCAAAGGTTCGGCAATTGTCGGTGGACTCAATCGGCGAAGTGCCTTTCGACAGTTCGTCTAATTCAGGAAGCTCTGGATAGGGACGAACTAAACCACCTGGGTTGACAACAGCCTCCTGCACGACCAAGCGGAGAGAATTATCTCGCGGCTCCGCAAGCTCCCGCAGGTACAAATATTTTGCCAAGTCGAGTTCTGTTCCAGTCGCCATTCCTTGCTCCCATCGCAAAACGAGAAGAGGAATCGCACATCTATGCTGAACACAGTAGAACGGAGCAGGCGGCTGAACGCAAGGCGCCCACCTGAAAGATTCCGACAACTTCTGGTAAAACGCGGTTACCAGAGATGTGAAAATCGGCCCAAATCCACTTGTACGATTATGCGACAAATCAGGAGTTGGTCATTTCTGGGTCAGCAAGGCCCTCATCGTCCCTCTGAGTGATTTTCTGATTGGGCGGTCCTTGAATATACTCGGATTGTGAAATGGTCTTGGCTGACGCGCCCATTGTTCTTCGTCCCAATGAGAGTGCGGCGATTTCTGATCCTCGTTTCGGTTGCCCTTGTCCTGACCATCAGCTTTGCTCCCGGCTTGTGGACGCTTATCTGGCATGTATTTCATGGGAAGAGCGTGATTTACAAGACAAAAAGGATCCCTGTTCCACTTAGGTGGATCGCCCACGTAGAACCCCAAAGTGCGAATCTCGAAAGGCTGGCCTTCACAGTTTTCCCCGACTGGCCCGTCGAAGCCTTCATTTCATTCCACACGACACTGTCGCCGTTGGGCAAGACCCACGCGGAATCGGCTGAGTCTTTCATTTCTATCTACTGGACGTACTTGGCCAGGAACGGGGTGGTCACAGGCCCCGTGAACGTTAGCGACGGGACTGGGGAAACTGTGTGCATGGAATCTTCGCCCAAAAACGATCCGGACCGCCTGGACATTTCCTGCCTTGTTTTTGAAGATCGATGGATCGTCAGTCTTAATGGGAAAAAGGCGGACCGCAGTGAATTCTACGAATTGTTAAAGGCAATTCATTGAGAACGCGATTCGCTCATTCGATGGTCACGCACATCGTTGGCGATCATCAGGTCCTGGTAAACGCCGTTACAAGTGAAGTCCTGGTACGGCAAGTTTCCGATTATGCGACTTACCGGGCACAGCTATTCTTGGCAATCGCGTGTCCGCACAAATATGCAAACGATTTCCAGAAGCATGGGCCAAACGATCACCAGCATCACGAGCCATCCGGGCTTAGTATCGAGAGTGCCGGGAACCTGCCCATAAACAGGCAGGCACAAACCCGCATTAGCGAGATACGCGGTGTTCAACGCAAGCAGACAAGCCTGCGTAGGTGAGATTTTGGCCCTGTACTTCAACCCTAGCGCGCCTGTGACTATCGGAGTGCCGTAGCCGAGTGCCAAGACGGCAAGGCGCTGAGCTTCGCTAGTCCCGGCGCGGTGCAACAAAAACGGCACCTCTACAGCAAACGTTCCGCAGATGGAAAGAATTGTGACCGTCCAAATTACCCGTCGTTCGGAGGTAGTGGATAGCTCCACCGAAAATAATGCTCGCAACCGGAACCAAATCATCGGAAGAGCCAGAAAAAACGGTGCTCCAATACCTTCCAAGACCCAGGGACTGGGAAGTCCCGGATCGCTCAATGTCCGGTAACGCGACGTATCGTGAGTTGACTTCGGCGCGTCACGTGGTTCGCGTACGGAAACGAAGGCACGGCTAAGCACGGAATCGTCTTGACCCTCTGATTCCGCCCTCAGAATGCGGCCAGTCGATTTCACTGCGTTGGACAGGAGGTGAAGACTGTTTGATCTAGAGCAACGAGACGATGCGCTTCCGAGAGTTAAAATCGCCCTGGAGAGCTATGGATGCCAACATCTAACAGGAGCTCGTATTGTTTTTGGGTAGCGGGCGCGTTGTTATCTTTAATCCCGTCCCTCGGAGCGCGTACCAACTTGCGCGATGAGCTCTCGCTGCGGACACCCTCTCAGGGTAGCGACGACCGTCTCCTGCGGCTCTACAACACCCACACTGCCGAGCGAATCGAGATTGTTTACCGGCACGGGGACGCCTACGTTCCGGACGCGCTGGCTAAGCTGGATTCCTTCTTGCGTGATCATCGGACCGGTGAAGTTCGCCACTTTGACCCGCGCTTGTACGACATCCTCGGTGATCTTACTGCGTCGATCGGTCGTCCAGGCGGCGAGATCGACATTATTTGCGGCTACCGCACGTCTTCGACAAACGAGTCTCTCCGTGCCCACACGACCGGAGTCGCAAAGAACAGCCTTCACATTCAGGCGCAAGCCATCGATCTCCGTATGCCCGGCGTCGACACGCGCAAACTGCGCAAGGCTGCTCTAGCTTTGGCACGCGGCGGTGTGGGCTACTATCCCCACTCGGACTTCATCCACTTGGACGTGGGCCGCGTTCGGCAATGGTGTTTCGATTGCCCTGTAAGCCTCGTCGCCGGCCAGCCTGAGTCCTGAGAACGCGCTTACCGTTCCATTTGGATTTCAAGTTTCCGATTATGCGACAAATCAGGACCTAGAGCCACGACGTAGGTCTACGAAGGAACTGCGCGACCGACGCAGCATAAAAAACCTGAATTTCAGCTTTCGCATGCAATGCCGGTCATCATCTATACGCGGCCTGAGGGAAGGGGCCGCTCGCCTCGATCACTCCTCGTCGCCATCATCGTGATCGTCGTGATCGTCGTCGCCGACAGAGCGCAAGAAGTGGCCGAAGACCCACTGCGCCACGTGCCGACCCTGTTTCCGCGCTTGCACGTCTGCAGGACGGAAGTGGATGCCTTCCCAGATGCGCGCATTCACCACGTCATGAGCCACATCCGAGAACCGGTGATAGTCAAGCGTCTGCACTGGCGCCGTGGCGTTTGTGGTGTGCAGAGTGAAGTCCATTTCGTCGGTGCCGAAGAAGAGCGCGAAGCTGCGGGTCGCGGCGCCGGTGACATTGTTGGCTCCCGAAGTGTACTCGGGATAGTTCGGGTTGTTGATGAGTGGCTGCCAATCTGGGTCGCCGATGGTGTCCGGGTTGCCATCGTTGTCGCCTTCTTGAATGGCAGTGAGGGGACGCCAGGAAACGAAGTGGCGCTTGCTGTCCCAAGCAGTAATGACCGCATCAGCTATCGCCAGATTGACCAGCGCGAAGAGACGCGCGCTGTCATCGATGCTGGAGAGACGGGAGTTCGCGACATCTCGCGCCACCTGGTTGTAGTTCGCGAGGAAATTGGTATTGAAGAACAAGGCCAGGTTGGTTTGGTCCGTGGTGCGAGCACTGTTGAAGCGCGCACCCAGGGCCTTGACTTCGTTATAGGCCGTAGCATATCGCTTGCTTGTCAAGGGCGGCGGCGGCACCGGACGAAACTGGGAAGGGCTCTTCAAGGTAAACGGAGTGACCGTCGCGAGCCATGGCGCCAACATTGGAGAAAACGGCGCCGGAGGTCCCGGTTGAAACGACGGAGTTGGCCGCCACTCGCCGGGAGCGTTGCCACCCGTGAAAGGTGGCGGTGGGGGCGATGGAAAGCTGCCGTCGTTGGCCCGCAAGGCAATGATGCCAGCCGCAGCCGCGGCACCAACGGCGACACCAAGATCGCTTTCCGAGAGACTGTGTGCGGCCAGATAGTCGTGATAGGTCGTGTCGAGAGTCCCGGTGAGAGAGGGAAATCGATTGACGAGCACGTCGTGAGCGGCCTTGGCGACAGCGGCGGCTGTCGAGCCGGAGGCACCTGGGACGTGTACGGCGAAAGGTCGGAACCGGCCCGTGATCGACTCAACGGCGTCATAAACGGCGGCCTGGACCATCGCGCTGTCAAGGGTCCCGGTCGCGCCGGGATGGACGGGCGGGCTGCCGCACGGCGCGGCGGGACACGGCGCGTTGGAGATTATTTGTATGGCGATCGCATTCCAATCCGTTACGGCGTCGGCTCGTACGACTGACGACATCGCGAGGGCCATCGCTAAGCCAAGTAGGAACACACAAAATCTTTTCACTAGTCCCATTCCTGTTTCCTCTCTTTCTAGAAGGTCCTATGGGTGGGCCGAAGCAAGCTGGGGGCAAAGTAACAGATGACGGAGTCAGCAGGGTTGCGCGGAAGGGCCTGGAAAGGGGATGGACAGCTCCGTACCTGGGTCGCACCTGTTTGCTTGATGGACCATACGCCCTGACTCCGGTGAAGTAAAGTTATTATTCCTAAAACAACCGTTATCGGACATAACGAGATGAATGCTGCAGAGGCGGTTAAGCAACCAACGGTTGGCAAGCCCTGATTAGCGCCGTTACCGGAGAAGTGAAATCCGGCCAAAAACCACTTTTCCGATTACGCGACTAATCGGGAGTTGGAGAAGGTTTACCGTCGCGAAGTGTTAGAAACCTCTACGAGGGTCCCCTGCGCAGCGCAACGAGTTCCTCACTGACTGGCACGCCACGACCAACTTTAACGCGGATGACTGCCTCAAAAGGCTTAAGGTGTCCATTCTCCGGGATTGAGAGTCGCAGCAAGAGAGCTTCGATTGAGTTTGGGTGGCATACGTACTCGACCGCGGCCTGCGTGCCCATGGTGGTATTGCCAGCGAGAATCAGCACGGATTGACTGGGATTCAACCCTCGTACCAGCGCAACTACGGCGTAGTCTTCAGTAAGCGTGTTACGACGTGGACTGACGAAGAATTCTTTGGGCTCGCCGGGTTGCGGATGCACATTGACAAGCTCTGGATCGCCCTTGCGCGGTCCGGACTCGATGCGATGGAAGACAAACTCTTGCGTTCCAGGTATTTCGAGCAGCGCGAGATTTTCCAATGGTGATCCGACGAAGATCAGATTGTTGACCTTGGCGTCATCCAGCTCAAGCAGACTGCCGCGCTTGACGCGAATCTCACGGTGCATCAAGGCGAAAACTCGATCCAGTTCGTGTATAGCGAGAGTTTCACCGACGCCCGTGTAGTGATCGAAAATTAGGCTGTCCTTGCGGTCTTTCTTTGGGTCGTAGTAGTGCAAGGCAACATCGGGCCGTCCGACGAACTTAGCGTTGCTAAAGATCACCAACGGCTCTTCCCCTCCATAGACGAAGCTGCCCCAGAAGACCCGAAGGGCCGCAGGAGGTTCGGAATCGGGGACGGGTTGCGTAAGCGGTGATCGAGGCCAAAATCTCGTGCCCGCCACAAAAGCCGCTCCAAGGCAGAGGACGGCAATGCCAAATATAGTTCGTCCCCTCAAGCCAGCGAGACCAGGCGAATCCGTTCGGTCTGTAGACGTGTTGTCGCCTCGCCTCGGAACCCATTGCGTAGAGTGCCCGCTATCGTCCAACCCCTCTACTGGTGCGATGAAGCGATAGCCTCGGCGGGCTAATGTTTCAATGAAGATTGGCTTTTCGGCAGACTCGCCGAGCGCGTCTCGCAACCTTTTGATTGCGGCATTCAGACTATGATCAAAATCGACGAAGGTATCCGCTGGCCAAAGTTTGATGCGAAGTTCTTCGCGGGTAACGATCTCACCGGCATACTCGACAAGTATGAACAAGATTTGATAGGGCTGATCCTGTAGCTTCAGCTTCACTCCGCTCTTTCGCAATTCGCCTGCCGGGACGTCGATCTCAAACGTTCCGAATCGCAGATAATGGGGAAGGTGAGATCGTGCCAGCATCTCATACCTCGGAGTAACAGAAGTCTACACTGGCCTCGAATGGTCGTCACTACCCAGGTGATTGGAGCAAGAAAAATTAATGCCCGATAAATGCGCCT
>Ga0134124_10004566_pt1 | contig 11127 bp, 10 predicted proteins | sample KB304_FD_96880 | JGI IMG/M metagenome (GOLD analysis project Ga0134124, IMG submission 96880) | Terrestrial soil microbial communities without Nitrogen fertilizer from Kellogg Biological Station, Michigan, USA - KB3-0-4 | ecosystem: Environmental > Terrestrial > Soil > Unclassified ... | reverse complement strand
TCCGGATCCGGATCACTACGAGATCTATTTCAACCCTTATCCATCGCGCCCGGGTGATCCTCCGGCTGCGCATCGTTGCTTGCTGACGCGCCGCTACAAGTTGCACGAAAAACCGGCGCTGACTCCGGACGATTTTCTCCGCGGCAAGCTCGGTAGTGACGCGCAAAAAACAGCGGCAGAGCTGAGCGACAAGGGGGCGCGGTTGGTCGAGTTCGTCAACGCGCATCCTGATCAGGGACCGAGGGTGATCGACGACTCGCTCGCCGTTCTGGAAGACAACAGCTACGTCAACGTCAGCTACAACGTGTTCAACTTGGGCCCCGCGAACCTACTGCGTGCCTACGCGGTCGAGCTGGCTTTCGACGTGTCGCAAACCGTGGCGGCGAGCGAACGGCTGATGGTCATGGCGCAGGGCTTTCAGCAAAAGGGCTGGCTGCATTCGAGCCCGCCCTCGCTGCGCTTCGTCAAGCAATCTCCCTGCCACCTAGCCATGATGTACGGCCGCGACACGACCATGATGGAGCTCGGCATGCTGGTTGGCGCGACCGGTGCCGATGACTTGCTCAAGACGTACGAGGGGCAAATGGCCAAAGAGTTTCGCGCCCGGCCTCATTGGGGGCTCGATCTCAAGGTGATGAACAGCTTCGATCAGGTCCGCGCCCTCTACCCTGATTCGGCCGATCGTTGGCTCAAGGTCTACAAGGCAATGAACTCGAAGGGCACCTTCAACGCCCCCTTCACGGACCGACTCGGGATTTCGGTCGGCAGCTGAAGCTCGAGCGCAAGAAAGGCAGCGCGACCAGTGACCCAGAAAGGCTTCGATCAATGAGCAGGAACTTCAGGTGGCCGGGCGTGGTCCTGACTTTGGCGGCAGTCGCCTGCTGCCCAGGGCCGATCCGGCAGCTCAGCGGTCAATGGGTGTTTGCGTCACCGGGGGGGATCGGCGTCGCCGCGCCTCCGAGTACGGGCACCCCGGTCGCCGTCGCGAGTGCGCGCGCCCCCGGAGCGCCCCCTGGCTGCGTGCCACGCGCGGAAATCGACCGCCGATTCGGCAAGACTTGCGAACGACACGAGAGCGAAGGCGGCGCACAGCCGAGCTTCGAACTCCCGTCGATGACCGACGAAGTGCCAATCGGGATCACGCCGACTCCGGGTGAGCCGATTTGGTATTGCGACAAGCACACCGTGCTGCGGATCGTGCTGCAACGCTGCGAAGCCACCGATACGTTCCGCGTTTCTCAGATTGCAGTTGCCATCGCCAAGGAGTGAACAGTGGCCAGTTTCAACGATACAGTCGCGGCGTTCAACGGCTTGATGGCCGCGAGCGGTTACGTCTTGCGGCCGACGAGCACGCGCGTCGCGTTCAAGTCCATTCTGTTCGGCACGCCGATCTTCGCGCTGCCAGACGTGCACCTGTGCGACGGAGGTGCCGGGGACATCTTTTTGAACAACAATCCCGACAAGCCGCGCAAGCTTCAGGCGGTGATGCAGGCCATGTTCGACTACATGACCTCGCAGCCGATGTCGGCACGCGCGCTGCAGCTCGGGGACTGGTTCGACATCTGGCGAGTCACGGGTCAGGATCCGCAGCACATGACCTACGGCGCAGTTCAGAATGTCGAAGCCTACCGAGGCATTCTGGATTTGGACGCGCGCATCGGTCTTGCGCACTTGATTGGCAATCACGACGCCGGATTTTTGAACAGTTTGCCGGATCGCCGCGCCAGTCAGCCGCACCTGTTTCGCTCGGGTTTTTGGCTGGGGCGCAGCGTTTACGCCTTGCACGGACACCAAACCGACATCGTGCCGCCGATCGGCTCGAGCTTCGACGAGGCGGCGGTGGCACTGGCGACGACCATTGCCGGATTCATTCCCGGTGTCGCGACCTTCGAAAGCTATGTGGATCGACTGGGGTTTGGGCCAGGCCTCGGCCGCTGGCTGCGTGATGCGCTACTGACCGCGCGTGAAGATCCGGGTCCCCAAGCGCGCCCGTCGGATCGCAGTCCGCCGCCGCCCAACGTGCGCAGCGGCCAATTCGTGGTCCGCGAAAATGTCGATCATCTGGCGACCATTGCGCACCAGGTCGGCGAACTCCCCGACTCCGGCGGTCGCTCCGCAGACGTGGTGATCGTCGGGCATAGCCACACGCCCAGCGCCTCTTGGACCGACGTCACTGGTAAGCCCGTCGTGGTGGTGGACGCAGGCGGCTGGGTTTACGATCAAGCCAACTTGCTCATCGCCGCTGAAGACACGATCGCCGTATTCGATGTGACGCGGGCCTGAGGGCCGAGAGGATGGATACGACAAATGACCATGGCCGAAACGACCTTTTGCTGCTGCTGTGAAGGAGAATGAACCATGGCTACCATTGCCTTGAACCCGAACACCGCGTCGGCGCTCGACGCTTACATCAAGCAGCATTTCCCTGCCGCGACGACCAGCGATGAAATCCGCACCGGCGTCGCGCTCGCCCTGTGGGCTGATGGCCGGCACGACGTCGATCTGAGCGCCTATGACGCGCAGCTGTCGGTGCTTGCTGCGCAGCTCGGGCTCGCGCGTGGTCAACAAGCCGTGGCGAGAGCGATGCCCGCCGCTGGGTTCCGCTACTACGATATCGAGGCGATTCACGATCGCAGCATTCCCGACCTCGATCCGTTCAAGGGGCGGATGAGCATGGTGCGAGTCACCTTGCCGCAGACGATCGCCGAGACGAAGGACTTTCATACCGGTATCGGCACGGTCGGAACGAATGACTACCTCTACCGTTCAGTAGAGGAGTTCAAGAAGACCTACCAAGGGCTTCCCTACAGCGCGACCACCCGACTTGATTTGGTTACCCCCGCGCGCGAGCTGGGTATGCGCTTCGGCGCGATCTCGGCGTACCTCGGGTATACGGGCGGTCCCTCGCCGTCGTTTTATGTGCTCGAGGCGGGGACGGCCACGGGCGAGCCGAAAGTGCCCTTCGCCTGCCCAACGATCGGCGGTGGGATCGTCGCCTACTCGGGCTATCAACCGACACCGTTCGCGCACAAGGGTCACGTCTACCGAGGCAACCTGACCGTGGTCGGCGACAACCCGGCGCAGCTCTGGCTGACCGCCGAGGCGACTGCTCACAAGCCCTACATCACTCTGTCGGTCACGTTTACCGAGACGACCACGCCGCGCAACATCTGGCCGGGGTTCTTGATCGTCCGCGCGGCGTCGATCGTCATCGAGCGGCTGCCCGTAGTTCCGCACGGCTGAGCCTGGAGCAACCATGCATATGATCAAGATGATTCTGCCGTTGACCGCGCTGGTCGCTCTCGTCACCTGGGCATGCGCCGGCTGCGGCGGGGTCCCAACACCGAAAGCTCCAACTGAAGCCCAAGCAGCTGAATGCAAGAAACGCGGCGATCCGTCGATGGGTTGCGCTGCGTGTGCAGGGGTCTCTTATTGCGGTTGGAGGCAGACCACGTCGCCGCTCGACGGCACCTGTGAGTGGGTCGAAAAGCCGAGCTCGGATATCTCTATGGTGACGGATCCACAGAATTGTCCGAAGCCGCCCGAGTGATCGGCAGAGCGCGGAAGCTCGACCACATTGCGCTGCGTGAAATCACCCGCGAACGATGACCTGAAAAAAGCGCTACGATGCTTGCCGGGTGCTGCGCGGGTAGCTTCAGCCGTCGGTCTTGCGAAATCTTGCGAGCGTGCCCACCACCGCGAGCAGCTCCGCGGGGTCGATCGGCTTTGCCAGGTGAATCGAGAAACCGGCATTCAGCAGGCGTTTTCGGTCCCCTGCGCCCGCGTAAGCCGTGAGAGCAGCCACTGGCAGATCGCCGCCGCGTTCCCGAGGCAGCGCCCGCAGCTGACGAATGAATTCATAGCCATCGGCTCCTGGCATCCCCACATCTGACAGCACGACATCGGGCCGCTCGGAGGCCAACGCGTGCATTGCCTCAGAGACGCTTGCACAAGTCGTGACGCGGCAGCCGCAATCTTCCAAGACGGCGCGCAACAGGCTGCGCGCATCGGGCTCGTCGTCGAGCGCGAGAATGGACAGGCCTCCCAGGTGCGTCGGTCGTTGCAAATCGCCCGGTTTCGATTCCCGAACGCTACTCGACGTGCGGCGGGGCGGGCTCACCGCGGCGACCGGTAGCGTCACTGTGAACTTGGCGCCGCGCCCGAGTCCCTCACTCTCTGCGACGATGCTCCCACCGTGAAGCTCGACCAACTCGCGCGTGATCGCCAAGCCGAGACCCAAGCCGCCGAGCGTCCGCTTCATGCTCGCGTCCTCTTGCCGGAATGCTTCAAACACGTACGGCAAGAAGTTCGGTGCGATGCCCTTGCCGGTGTCGCTCACCGCAATCTCGACCGAGGAATCCAGCCGTCGCAGCACGATGTTTACAGTGCCGCCTTTGGCGGTGAACTTCACCGCATTGCTGAGCAGGTTCCAAATAATCTGTTGCAAGCGCGTGGGGTCGCCCAAGAACTGGTTCAAGGTCGTATCGAGCACCGAGGTGAGCGCAATCCCTCGAGCGGAAGCGGCCAGGCGCACGGAGTCGACCGCGGCCCCAGCGACTTCAGCCAGATCGACGCGCTGGACCTCCAGCCGCATTTTGCCGCTCACGATGCGCGACATGTCCAGCAGGTCTTCGACCAGTTGCGCCATCGCGACGGTGTTTCGCTCAATCGTGTCGAATGCGCTTTGATACCGAGTTTGATCGAGGTGACCGCCAGCGAGCAGCTTTGACCAACCCATGATGGCGTTGAGTGGCGTGCGCAGTTCGTGGCTGACGATGGCCAAAAACTCGTCCTTGGAGCGATTGGCGATCTCCGCCGCGTGTCGAGAGTCTTGTTCGGAGCTGAATAGCCGGGCGTTGTCGATCGCGATCGCACAGCGCGCGGCGAGCTGTTCGACGTACTCGAGGTCGTCCGCCGTGTAGCGGCGATCCGAACCCGCGTACACGAAGGTCATCATACCCTGCGCCTCTCCCCGTGCGATCAACGGTATGAACATCGCTGATTGGGGTTTCAGCTCACGCACGACGCGCACTTGTTCGGCGTCGAATGGGTTCGTAAACAATCGCTCGTCGGATATTTCCGAATGAAGCAGCGACTGCCCCGTTCGTACCACGTTCAGTATGGCGGATGGAGGCTGAGGCTTGGTCGGCGTTCCCTGCGCGAGCTGTCGCACGAGTTCGGCCTTTTCGGGATCCACGTGAGCCACCGCCGAGTGCGAAGGCCATTGTTCACCCTGCTCCCACAGGTCCACCCTGCACCAATCAGCGAGTGCGGGCACGCACAGTTGCGCGACGCGCGTGATCGTTTGCTCGTACTCCAGCGAAGCACCGAGGGCAGCTACGGTGTCGGCCAGAAACGCGCGCCGCTTTTCCTCTTGTTTGCGCGCGCTGACGTCACGGAATACCAGCACCACGCCGTCGATCTTGCCGTCACTAGTGCGCACCGGCGCCCCGCTGTCGTCGATCGGGATTTCCCGGCCGTCACGGGCGAGTAGCACGGTATGATTGGCGAGTCCGACGACCCCTCCCGTCGACAAAACCCTGTCTACGGGATTTTCTACTGTTTTGCGGCTGTGCTCGTTGACGATTCGAAATACTTCCGGTAGCGGCTTGCCGCGCGCTTCTTGCTCCGGCCAAGACGTGAGGGCCTCCGCGACGTTGTTCATGAGCGTGATGTTGCCCGCTGCGTCGGTTGCAATCAGTGCGTCGCCGATGCTGCGCAAAGTGGTGAGCAGTGAGGCTCGCAAGTGATCCGCGACCGAGGCCGCCTGGCGCTCTGCTTCGACTCGCCCCGCGCGGGCGATTGCTTGAGCGAACTGCCGGGCGAACGTCGCCAAGAATTCGCGTTCGTCGTCTGAAAAGACGAAAGCTCTAGCAAACCAGATTCCCAGTACGCCGATGGGAGTCCCCTCGGCGACGAGCGGAATGCAACAGAACGCCCCCGACCGCGGTTCTGCCGCGCGACCCTCGGTCAAGGCACGGGCTTGCTCTGCGCTCTCCACCCAGATCGCGGTATTGGCGCGTTCGTTCGGCGAGTGACCGGTGTTCTGCCGAAAAAGGCGGGAGATTGCGGGGAGGTCGTCCGGGTTTTCGCCGTGCTCGACGCCCCACTGCTGAAGACGGCCGTTTCCGTCGTACAGGTGAAGCGTGCATCGCTCGGCGCCCGTCAGCCTCGCTCCCTCTCGACCGAGGACATTGCCCACATCGTCGACCGAAAAAGCGAACGTCAGCGATTCGGAGAGTTCACCCAGCGCATGGATTCGTTCCTGCGCCAGTTGACCGATGCGCAAACGTTCGCTCTCCGCGGCGCGGCGTTCGGTGAGATCGCGCGTGACCTTGGCAAAGCCGACGAGCTGGCCGCCGCCGTTGCGTATGGCCGAGATCACGACGTTGGCCCAAAAGCGACTGCCGTCCTTGCGTACGCGAAAGCCTTCGTCTTCGACTCGACCGTCGCGCGTCGCGATCTCGAGCATCCGCTCGCACCTGCCGGCCTCCACGTCTTCGTTCGGGTAGAAGCGCGAAAAATGCTGGCCGACGATTTCGGCCGCCGTATAACCTTTGATGCGCTCGGCCCCGGGGTTCCAAGTCGCCACGCGCCCAGCCGGATCCAGCATGAAAATGGCGTAGTCTTTCACGGACGCAACCAAGAGGCCAAAACGCTCCTCGGCCTGTCGCAAGGATTCCTGAGCCCGCAATTGCTCGCTGAGATCGCGCGTCACTTTGCCGTAGCCGACGATTCGACCCGCGGGATCTCGCAAACAGGTAATGACCACGTCTGCCCAAAACAAAGAGCCGTCTTTTCGAACGCGCCATCCGACGTCTTCGACTCGTCCTTCCCGGGCCGCCGTCTCCAGCTCTACGGCGCACTTCCAACGATCTTCCGGCCGGTAAAATTTCGAAAAGTGTTCGCCGACGATTTCTTTCGCCGTGTAGCCTTTGATGCGCATGGCCCCCGCGTTCCAGCTGGCGATCTGGCCCTGCGGATCCAGCACGAAAATTGCGTAGTCGCTGACCTGTTCGACCAGCTGCTGTAGCGGATCACTCGCATGCGCGTTCTGCTTGTACGCAACAGGATCGATCTTCCACTCACCCCCATCGCCTTGGACCTCGGGTCCTTGGTTCGCGTTCTCCGACACCACTCGAGCATAGATTTCGCACAGAGACTGCGCCACGCTTTCTAAACACGACCGCCAGCACAATTACGCCACGCAGATTCGCGCGTGGAACGCGCAGTTTTCCCAACTCAGTGTCTGACGTGACGTTTTTGCGTTGCTGCCAGCGAGCTCGTCACTCTGGTTCGGGCAGCGCATTCCGCGCCCCCGTAGAAATATCAATCGCCAGCGCCGCAATCCGAGCCCAATCGCTCTCGGGCACGCGTTCCTGAAGGTAGCGAACGAAATCATCCTGCCGCGCCTGACCAAAGGCCATCCGGTATAACTCGAGCGACTTCAGCAGCGCGCATCGCAGTGGCCGCCCAAATGCCGATCGGAACGCCGACCTTGAACCCACATCTTCCCACGCGCAACACTCACGCGCGATGAGTCACGATTCGAGAGGCGCGCTATTCCCTCTGGACACCCTCGGCCTCGGCGCGGCTCACTCCCCGCAGCACTCGCGCAACTAGGGCGAGCATCTCGCGTTGCCCACGTACCGCGCATTTCTTGTATAGGCCGACGGCGTGAAAGCGGACCGTCGACGTAGCGATGCAAAGTTCTCCGGCGATCTCTTTTGGGGCTCGCCCGGCGATGAGAAGGTCGAGCACTTCGCGCTCGCGCTGACTGAGCCGATGCGCGTCGCAAAATACTGGTAACAAGTCGGGGCTCGAACCAAGATCGTGTTGCGAATGATTGACTGTCATCGGCTCTTTCGTTGGGAGTGTCAGCGCTGTGGTTCTGCTTGGGTCGACCAAGTGAGTTACCGCTTTCCCCCGCAGGATTGACAGTTAGCCGACGCGAAAAGCAGACGCCAGCGCGAAGACACTGCGCTCGATAGTCAATGGGTCGGACGCTTCATCAACCGCGTCACCACCGAGGGCGTGTCGTCGTCCGCCGTTTCGCAGAATCATGCGCGGTCTGCGCTGTGGCGCTGTGGCGCTGTGGCACGACGTCGAAGTGCTCGCTGCTGTCTCTGGCGAATCTCGCCGTGCGCGCGTGCTGCGCAATGGATCGCACCCCCCGATCGACTGTCGGATCTCGTACGCGAGACGACACCTTCCGCTGCTCGCCGATACTCGATGCGCAATCGGGAACGTGCGCGTGAAGTTCATTCTCGATTTTGTCGCACGCGCGTCGTCGCGGCATAGCGCGTTGCGTACCCAACATTTTGACGGGTTGAGCGATCGCGGCGACTTCCTCTACAAGAGACTCGCTCGGTAAGGATCAGTTGGGGATCTACAAATTGGAGAGGGTAGTCATGAATCAATCCAGATTGACGTGGTCGTTCCGGCTTTCGCTCAGCGCGCTCGTGCTCGGGCTCATGGGCTGTGGTGCTGAAGCGGAGACCGCCGGTGAATCGGCTGGAAAAACAGAGCAAGCGCTGGCTCCAGGAAGTGCTGCAGGGTTCGTTTGGGCGAGCAGCGCCACGAGCACGCATACAGCCAGTTCGTCCTACTCCCACAACTCGTCGGGTGGCACGAACGTCGTCAATTGGCTCGGCGTAGGCCAGTACCGCGTTGATTTTCCCGGGCTCGGCAGCGTGATCGGGGGGGATGTGCAGGTCACGGCGTATGGCAGTGGCAGCGAACGCTGCAAAGTCTACTACTGGACTTCGTCAGGGAGCACGCTGCAGGCGTTCATCAACTGCTACACGGCGACGGGAACTCCGGCGAACACGCTGTTTACTGCCAATTACGTACGCCGCAGCGATCACCCTGGCATCGAGGGCGCGTACGTTTGGGCGAACGATGGCGCGGCTGCTTCATATGTGCCATCGAGCACCTACTCGTGGAACTCTACCGGCGGCGCGATCAACATTACTCGCACCGGCGCGGGCGCGTACTCGGTCAGCCTCGGCGGTCAGAATCTCGGCGGCGGCACGGTGGAGGTCACCGCCTATGGCGGCACCAACTCTTATTGCAAAGTCGGCAGCTGGGGTGGCAGCAGCGTGAATGTGGTGTGCTTCAGCGGTACCACGGGTGTCGCCGTCGACTCGCAGTTCGATCTGATCTTCGAGACGCAGTCTCCTTCGCCGGTCGATTACCGCTCGAACTCACCCAATAACATTTGGTCGTTCAGCTACGCGTGGGCTTACTCGCCGACAGCCACCAGCTACACGTTGAGCGGTCCGTATCAGATTGGCAAAGTGTCGTGCTGCACGGATGGGGCAGGATATCCGTTCGGTGCTACTCAGGCGCCGGGCACGATTACTCGCACCGCGGTCGGACGGTACAATGTCAAGTTCCCCGGTCTAGCGACGCTCAGCGCGTCGCCGTCGAACGTGAAGGTCACCGGTTACGGCTACGGCCCAGATACGTGCAAGGTCACCAATTGGTACACGAGCGGCAGTGATGCGTACGCGAACGTCGCGTGCTTCTCGGCTGCAGGCGCGGCAGTCGACGCTTACTACACGATCACGTATTCGTCGTTCGCCTACATCATCGGCTGAACGGCGAGCCAGCAATCGACTCGAGAACGGAGCGTCAGGGACCCCGCACGCTCCGTTCTCGTCTCGGGTGGACGATGCCGTGCTTCGGACGCGTGGGTTCGATGAGGCGACGGAAGCCAACATATTCCAGCAGATGTGTGAGCCACATCCGCCCTCCGCGGGAACTAAATCGCATGCGCGGAAGTGCAATCGCGAGCTACGTCAGCCCCGCAAGCGCGCCGGTCGTGAACGTGCTGTCAGCGCCTTTGCCGAAGCTCTCCGTCTCGACGCCGAACGCCTGCGCGATCGAAACGAGCAGGTGGTTGTTCGCGCCGGAGGCGTACTTGGGGTCGCGGGTCTTGCACGAGTCGTTGGGTGGTGAGCAATCCTGCGACATGCGGAGACGCCGTCCGAAGCGGAACGGCACGTTGGCGCCGCCCGCGAGCAGGGTCGGTACGGATGCGGAAGAGTGGAGGCTGGGGTTGCCCATCTCGCTAGTGACGTAGAGCAATGTGCTGTCGAGGGCGCCGAGCTGGTCGAGCTTTTGCATCAGCCGCGCGACCTTTCCGTGGACATACTTGTTGTACTTGGCCAGGGGGAGCCAAGTCGTGGCGTCGCCGCGTCCCGCGAGTTGACCCTGCCAATCGAAGCCGAATGATGCGTACTTGTGCGCTACCTCGTTGTGGAACTCGGAGGGCAGACCGTAGCCGAGCGAGTCGGTCTTGGCGTTGGCAGCGCTGTCCCACGGCAGGTCGTTCAAGACGAGGGTCGCGAAGCGGGTCACGTCGCAAGCAAAGGCTTGCGCGAGGAGATCGACGAACAGATCCGTCACGATGTCGAAGGTCGGCTCGCCGCCGTTGTATCGTATCAGCTTCGTGAAATCGAACGGGTAGTCGGCGGGCTTGGGGCGAGTGGGTGTCATCGCGCAGGCCGCTTTTGCCAAGCCTCCGAATGATTTTTCGAGATCGCGGATCGACGCCAGGTGCTGATCCATCTTCTTCTGCTCGTCCGGGGCGAGCCGCGCGCGCAGTCGATTGCAGTCCGCGCGCACGTAGTCGACGACGCTTTGCCCGAGTTGGTTGCGGCGTAGGGCGGCCGCCTGCGCCCCGGCGTCGTTTTTGGGAGCAAAGCTGCCGAATAGGTAGTCGAAGGCGTCGAAGGGCGAGATGATTTTGCTCACGCCCACCCCGCCGGCACTGAAAGACAGCGAGCTACCCGGGTTGGGGTTGGGATCACCGACGCCGAGCACGATGTTGCTCTTGATGGTCGACGCGCCGAGGCCTTTCTCCACGGCCAGGTATTGATCGAGGGACGAATTGCCGGGCAGGCTGTTACTCAGCGTGCTGCCGGTCAAGATGCTGGCTACAGCGTCGTGCCCGTCAATCGCCAGGTCCAAGCCTTCGATCAGCAGCAGTCGATCTTTGAAGCTCTTGCCGTAGGTGGCAGCGTCGTCGAACGGTTGCAGGGAGCAATTCGGGTAGCTGATGTCGAAGCTCGTCTCGGTATCGCTGCCGCGGAGTGAGCGGCCTTCGACCGTGACGTCGGG
>Ga0134124_10004564_pt1 | contig 11128 bp, 7 predicted proteins | sample KB304_FD_96880 | JGI IMG/M metagenome (GOLD analysis project Ga0134124, IMG submission 96880) | Terrestrial soil microbial communities without Nitrogen fertilizer from Kellogg Biological Station, Michigan, USA - KB3-0-4 | ecosystem: Environmental > Terrestrial > Soil > Unclassified ... | reverse complement strand
GGAGCGGGAGCGGGAGGAGACGCTGACGCGGGCGCGTTTACGTTTTCTGGGGGTGATGCGGGACCGGTCGCGTCTGCGGGCTCTGCAGCGGGGGCGAAATCGATGGTCGCTTCGGGTTCGGGCGCGGAAGCGGGAGCGAAATGGATGGTCGCTTCGGGTTCGGGCCCGGGAGCGGGAGCGAAATGGATGGTCGCTTCGGGTTCGGGCCCGGGAGCGAAATGGATGGTCGGTTCGGGGGCCGACGGGGCGTCACTCTCGCGGACAGTGTCGGGCTCCGAATCGGAGGTACTCGGGCTGTCGGGAACGACATCGGACGCTGGCTCGACGGGCTGCACGCTGATCGGCGAGCTTTCCGCGAAGGAGATTTTTTGGCGGCGCCGCACTGGCGCAACTGGCAGATCAGTGGCGGTGGCCAGGCGAGTCCGTAGCGACCGCGCGGCATCGTGGTCGGGCTCTTTGAGCAGCACTTCATCGAGCATGCGCAGGGCGCGCTCGAGGTGACCTTGTGTCGCGTAGATTTCCGCCAGCGTGACGGTGGCTACAGGGGGAGGTCCCTTCCAATGACTCTCGCGATTGTTGTCGCCTCGAATGAGGGCGGCCGCGTCGGGCAAGTTGAGACCGGCTTCGACCACGCTCGCGACCAAATCGCGAGCGACGCCCAAGAAGCCGCGCGCGCGTTTCTGTTGAGCGATGTCCGGCTCCGAGCGGCGCACGATCTCGTCGCGCAGCTCCACGCGCGTCATCAGCTCGGGGCGCTCGACGCCGAGCACGCGCGCTTTCAGGATCAGCTGTTCGCGGCTCAGACGCTCGAGGTCGTCGCTGTTCTCGGCCATGGGCGGGCTATTATTGCGGCCCTGGGCCGCGCAAGGTCAAGGTCCTTGCTGGGCTCAAAACCAGGCGCCGCCAGCGAGCGGCTCGGGCCGCGCCGAGGCCAGCACGCTCCGCGCTTGCTCGATGTCTCGAGCGATCTGCGCTTTGAGCTCCGGCAGCCCGGAAAACTTCTGCTCGTCACGCAAGTGCGACACCAAGTGCACGCGCAGGCTTTCGCCGTACAGATCTCGGGCGAAATCGAGCAGGTGCACCTCTACGCTGAAGCCGGCCTCGACGGTCGGGCGAAGACCAATGTTGGCGACGCCCGTGCCAATCGCCACGCTTGCCCCCTCGCGAATGCGATCGACCAGCACCGCGTACACACCGTAAGGGGGTAGAGCCTCCGCAACGCCCCCCAGGTTGGCGGTGGGGACGCCGATCGTGCGGCCGCGTTGAGCACCATGCACGACCGTGCCAGCGAGCGAGTGCGGCCGACCGAGCACGCGCTCGACCGACCTCAGATCGCCAGACGCGAGCGCAGCGCGGGCGCGGGTGCTGCTGTACGGGCCCTGCTCGTCACCAATCAGCGACGAAGCGTGCGCCTCGAAGCCCAGCTCACCGCCGAGCGCAACCAGCGTCGCCAGGTCACCACTGCGACGATGCCCAAAGCGAAAGTTGTCGCCCACGATCACTACTTTGGCGGAGAGCAGCTCGACCAAAAATCCTCGAGCGAACTCCGCGGGCGAAAATTGCGAGAGCTCGAGCGTGAACGGCTCGACCACGACCTTCAGTTCCGGCCCCAGTCGTTCAATCAAGTCGAGCTTGCGATCGACCGCGGTCAGCGGGGGGCGCGCATTGCCGCCGAGAACCTCGGCCGGGTGCGGATCGAAGGTCAGAACCAACGGCCGGAGACCGCGGCCGCGCGCCTCGGACAGCGCCGCTTCGATCACCGCGCGGTGCCCGAGGTGCACGCCGTCGAAATTGCCGATGACGACCAGCGAATTTTGGCCTGGTTCGATTGCTTTCGAGGCGCGCGCACGAGCTTTCACGACCCGGCCTTCTTACTACATGCCCAATGCCACGTCGCCTCCATGTGCGGCACAGGCGCTACTTGCGGCGCCCCGCACCATCCATAATGCTGGGTTCGGCCAGCACGCCCGAGCCCCATGACCCCCGAACAAGCCATCCGTGAAGCGCAGGAGCACAAGCTCCGTCCAGTGTACTTGCTCGTGGGTGAGGAGCGTCATTTGGAGGGCAAAGTCGTGCAGGCGTTGAAAGCCGCGGCGACCGCGGGCGGCATCCCCGGCTTGAACGAAGACCAGTTGCAAGCTCAAGAGTCGGACGTCGAAGCCGCACTGGCAGCGGCAAAGACCTTGCCCATGATGGCCAAGCGCCGCTTCGTGCTGGTGCGCGGGCTGGAGCATTGGGAACCGCGCGAGGGCGGCGAGGGCAAGGACAAGGCAAACGCGCTCGATCGCCTGCTCGAGTACGCCGAAGCTCCCAGCCCCAGTACCACCCTGGTGTTGCTCGGCGGCGGCCTCGACAAGCGACGCAAAATAGTGACGAGCGCCCGCAAAGACGGCTGGTTGGTCAACTGTGAAGCGCTGTCACGCGCTGACCTGCCCGCGTTCATCGAACGCACGGCGCGCGAGCGCGGCAACCCACTCGACGCCGGCGTTGCGGAGCTGATCGCAGAGCTTGCCGGGCCGGAGCTGGGTCCGGTCACGGACGCCTTGGAGCGTTGTTGCTTGTACGCCGGTACGGGCAACGCGGTCAGCGAGGACATCGTTGCCGAATGCGTGGTGCGCTTACGCACGAAAACGGTTTGGGAACTGGTGGCCGCAGTCAGTCAGCGTGACCCGGGCGCCGCGCTGAGCGCGTTGCATGAAGTGTATGATCCTCAGGATCGCGGGCTGCGTTTGGTTGGCCTGCTCGCTTGGTCGACGCGTCAGATGCTGCGCTTCGAGTCGGCGCTCAGTGAGGGCGCGTCTGCCAATGACGCGGCGGTGCGCGCGGGTGCGCCACCGTTCAAGGCGCGAGAGCTGGCCGAACAGGTCAAACGCATCGCGCGACCCGATCTGGAGCGCTGGCTGGAGACCCTGGCCGAACTCGACTACGCGCTGAAGGGCGGGTCCAAGCGGCCCGCGAAATCCGTGCTCGAACACGGCATTTTGAAGCTCTGTCGAAGTTCCGGCGGCCCTGCCTCGCCTGCCTTCCAGCGCGGGCGATGAGCGACACGCTTGACCTCGACGGCGGCCAGCCCCACATTCTGAAGCGGAAGTCAGCGTGATGGATACATTGTCTCGGGCGGGAGAGCCCACGGCTCGCATCGAGCAGCTCGCAGTAGCGCCCCTGCCGACGCGGCACGGCACCTTTCAACTCCGCGTGTTCCGTTGGGAAGATCCGAGTGTGCACCCCAGCTTGAGCAGGGAGCACTGCGCGTTGGTCATGGGTGAGGTGCGCGGGCGCCGAAATGTGCCCGTGCGCGTGCACTCGGAATGCCTCACCGGCGAAGTGTTTTCGTCGCTGAAGTGTGATTGCCGCGAGCAGTTCGATCACGCCCAGGCGGCGATCGCCGAGCACGGCTTCGGCGTGATCTTGTACCTGCGCCAAGAGGGCCGCGGCATCGGTTTGGCCAACAAAGTGCGCGCCTACGCGCTGCAAGCCATGGGCGCAGACACGGTCGAGGCAAACGAGCTGTTGCACCTCCCGGTGGACGCACGCACCTACGACGTCGCAGCCGCGATGTTGCGAGAGCTCGGGATCGAGTCCGTCGAGCTCATGACCAACAACCCCGCCAAGGTGGATGAACTGCGCAAGCTGGGTGTCACGGTCGAGCGCCGGCTACCCGTGTTGATTCCAGCCAATCCGTTCTCGGCTTCCTATCTGGAGGTCAAGCGGCGGCGAATGGCGCACGAGCTACCCAGTTCGCCCAGCGTGGCGAGCGAGCCGCCCTCGGCGGTGGTCGAGACCGGCACGGTCGGCTCGGGCCGGCGCGCCGCGCGATAGCCTCACTTCTTGGCGGCCGCCTTGATCGCGGCAAAGCGCGCTTTGAGTTTCGGCGCGTAGCCGAGCTTGTTCTCCTGTTTGATGCGGCCGAGCGCGAGCGCGTCGTCCGGCACGTCGGTCACGACGGTCGTGCCGCTGGCGACGTATGCGCCGCGGCCGACGGTGATCGGCGCGACCAACTGCGAGTCACTGCCGATGAACGCGTCGGCACCGATGACCGTCTTGTGTTTGTTGAAGCCGTCGTAGTTGCAGAAAATCGTGCCCGCGCCAATGTTCGCGTTTTCGCCGACGTCACCATCGCCGAGATACGACAAGTGATTGGCCTTGGCGCCGCGCCGCACGCGCGTGTTCTTGGTCTCCACGAAGTTGCCTAGGTGTACTTCGGCCTCGATCTGCGACTTCGGCCGCAAGTGCGTGAACGGCCCGAGCTGCGCGCCATCGCCGACATTGCTCGACTCGATCACCGTGTACGGCTTGAGCAGAACACGGTCACCGATCGTCGAATCTTCGACGACGCAGCCCGCGTCGATGGTCGTGCCTTTGCCCACGCGTGTGTGACCGCGCAGCACCACCGTCGCTTCGATCACTGAGTCTTCGCCGATCTCCACGAGATCGTCGATGTGCGGTGTCCCGCGCACGGTGACGCCATTTTTGGCATGCCGCAGCCGAATTCGGCGCAGCATCAGCTCCTCAGCCTCGGCCAATTGCGCGCGGTCGTTCACCCCCAAGAGCGCGTCGGCATGCCCGGGCACGCCGCTGACGCGGCTGGAGCGCGCGACCAACGCCACGACGTCGGTCAGGTAGTACTCACCTTGTGAGTTGTTCGGCTGGATCTGCGCGAGCGCGCGCCGCAGCACCTCGGTCTTTCCGGCATACATGCCGGCGTTCACCTCGCGCACCGCGTGCTGCTCCGGGCTCGTCAGGTCACGCTGCTCGCGCAACTCGCGGACGAGACCCGCGGCGTCGCGTAGCACGCGCCCATAACCGTGCGGGTCGTCGAGCGCGCAGGTCATCAGGCTGAGCTCCTGAGCGCCCGGCTGATCGAGGGCCGAGACCAACCGCGAAAGCTCTTCCGCACGAACGAGCGGCGTGTCGCCGCACAAGATCAAGACTCGCTCGGTCTGCACCTGTTCGATGCCGAGGCGCGCGGCGTCACCCGTGCCGCGCGGCGGATTTTGCACCGCGGTGCTCACACGTTCCCCGAATTCCCGAGCGAGCAGCTGCTCGATCTGCGGGTGGCCGCTGGTGACGACCACGGCGCGCTCGACGCCCGCCTCGAACGCGGCGCAGAGCGCGTAATGGAGCAACGGTCGACCGGCAATCGGATGCAGCACCTTGGGTAGCGCGCTCTTCATGCGCGTTCCGAGCCCAGCAGCGAGAATCACGGCGGTGAGGCGGGACATGGCTAACGATGTCCCATTTGTGCGAGAGAAATGCTAGTTTTAGCGCTACTCGATCGCCAAAATGGGGAGTGAAGTCGGGGCCTCCGCTCGGGGGCTTCGCCGCCCGCGGCAAAGGCCGAAGGTCAGGGCGCGCCGACTTCCGTGGGCGCAACGGCCTCGGGCGCAGAGGCCGACAGATCCGGACTGGGCGCGTCCAACGCCGGTTCGAGCGGCAGCAATGTACCGCTCGCCACGTCGTCGTCGAGGTTTGCTTTGCGCGGCGTGACCGCACGCCCGCGATCCACATAGACCACGATGCTCTCGCCCGCGCGCAGCTTGTCAGTGCGCGAGCGACGATTGATGCGCTCCATGCTGCCGACGGTCATCCCGTAGCGCTTGCCGAGCGTGGCCAGAGTGTCGTTTTCGCGGGCACTCACGACCACGCGCTTTCGACCATTCTGACCTTCGAAGTAGTCGTAGAACTCGGGCGTCCCGGCGACCAGCACTTGGGTCTCGCTGGGGTTGATGGTGCGCGCGGAGAAGGTCTTCCGCTTGTCCACGAACAGCTGCAGGGCCATCCCCGACTGCAGGCGCGCGTTTTCGTCCAGCGCGTTCCACAAGCCGATGTCCGCGACGCTCACGCCGAACACATTGGCGACGCGGCTCAGGGTATCCCCGGACAACACGCGGTAGAACAGGCGCGAGCGCTCGGCGTACGAGAATTGGCGCGGTGGAACTACGACCACTTCGTCGTTGGGCGGCGTGCTGGCCGCGCGCGGCGTACGCGGCACGAGCAGCACCGTGCCAGCCGCGAGCTGCTCTTTGGGTTCGACATGATTGATCGCGCGCAGGCGGGCCTCACTCACTCCGTGCGCGTTGGCGATCGATTCCACCGTTTCACCGAACTTGGTCAGGTACGTTTGCAGCGGCTCGTCGTCACCGGCGATGCGAGCGAGCGCAGCCGTGCATTGAGCGCCCTTCCCCAGCGGAACGTGGACGCGCCAGCTGGGCTTGCTCGATCCCGGCGCGGCAGGCGGAGTACGCCCAGCCAAGAACGCCGGATTCAAGGCGGCAATCTCGGCATCGGTCACCCCCGCCGAGCGCGCGACGTCCGCGAGCGGCACGCTCGGTCCGACCTGAACGACGTCGAACGTCTCCGCCGCGTCGCCCTCGACGCTGTCGAGACCGAACGCTTTCTTGTTGTTCATCACGATCGAGAGCGCGAAAATCTTGGGCACGTACAACGTCGTCTCCCAAGGCACGCCGGCTTCGTAGCGAACGAGCTCCCAAAAGTCGTTGCTGTTGAACTTCCGGATCGACCGCGCTAGCCCGCCGTAGCCCATGTTGTACGAGGCGATGGCCAGCTCCCAGCTGCCGAAACGTCGATACAAATCACTCAAGTAGCGACTCGCGGCTTGCGTCGAACGCTCGGGATCGAGTCGCTCGTCCACCCAGCGGTCCACGGTGAGGCCGTAAGTGCGCCCGGCGTCCGGCATGAATTGCCAGAGCCCCGCGGCGCCCGCGGGCGACACGATGCTCGGGTTATGCCCGCTCTCGATCATCGACAGCCAAACCAGCTCCGTGGGTACGCCGGCACGGGCGAGTTCACTACGCATGGCGGCGGCATAGCGCCCGCTCTTCTTGGTCCACACGCGGGCGATCGCTTTGCCGCTCGGGCTGTCGCGATAGAAGCGCAAGTACTTGATCACGAATTCGTCGAGCACGATCGGCAGACTGGGCATCGCGAGGCTCTTCAGCCAGGCGGCGTCCGGCGCGCCCTCGACCGCTTCACGACGGGCGCCGCTCGGGCGAAGGCTTGGCGCCCCTTGCGTCACGACTTCCGGCCCGACTTTGCCGACGGCCTCTGGCAAGTCCCACGACCAGCCCGGTTCGACACCGGTCAGTGGGCGCGGGAAGAGCACCCGTTCGGCAGCTTTCAGCGAACGCAGCTCAGGATCGTCTTTACCCGCTCGCAGATCCTCGTCGGTCGGCCCTTCGGCGATTTTTTGGCGCGCCACGCGATTCGGCTGGGCGCGTGTTGCGTTCGCCGGCAGCGACGACGCGGGCTTGTGTGGCGGCTTGCCCTTTTGGTGCGTGGCTCGCAGCGCGGACTTGTCCGCATTGGCACCTTTCGCCGACTTACCCGGCTCGGGATCTTCGTCAATCGCGGGAACGGCTGGCAATGCGCCCACGGAACGCGTGCCCACACCGCGTTGCGGATCCGGCGCTGCTGCGGGCTTGGCTGCCTTGTTGGTGTCCGCGGGCTTCGCTGGAGCCTCTGTCTTGCCTGACTCGGCTTTCGCGGCCTCTGGGCGCCTGGCCGACTCACCGCTCGGCTTTTCCGTCGGCTTGGGCTTGTCCGACTTGCTAGTAGGCTTCGGTTTGGCTTCTGCCTTCGGGTCCGGCTTCGGTTCGAGCCGAGGTTCCGCTTTGGGCTCTGGTTTCTGCTCGGGTTTTGGCTCGGAGCGCGGTTCGGGTTTCTGCGCCTTGGTCTCGGCCGGCTTGCTCGAATCCGCCGGTTTCGCCTCAGGTGCTGCTTCGGCCCGCACGGTGACCAGGCCGAGCACGGCGGCGAACGCAGCGAGCGCGCCAAACGGGCCGAACCGGCCGAACGTGACAGGGGCGACAAACCGAGCTCGGGCCATGCCCAGGGTAGTACCGATCTTGCCAAATTTGGTCAAATCCTCGTAAGATTTCGCGAGGATCTTGATTCCGGGGCGGCTCTTGTGCAGGTCCTCGGGCCATGACCGCCAAGAGCACGCGCACCGAACTCGACACTTTCGGACCCATTGAAGTCCCCGACGATCGCCTGTGGGGCGCGCAAACCCAGCGCAGCCTGCAGAATTTCGACATCTCGGGCGAGCGCATGCCAGCCCAGCTGTTGCGCGCGTTGGCGATCGTGAAGAAGGCGGCGGCGCTGGTGAACATGGATCTCGGCGCAGTCGACGCTCGACTCGGCAACGCGATCGTGGCCGCGGCCGACGAGGTGATCGCCGGCAAGCACGACGGGGAGTTTCCGCTCGTGGTCTGGCAGACCGGCAGCGGCACGCAGAGCAACATGAACATGAACGAGGTGCTCGCCAATCGCGCCAGCGAAATCTTGGGTGGCGTGCGCGGCGAGAAGCGCCTGGTTCATCCGAACGACCACGTGAACCGAGGCCAATCGTCGAACGACGTGTTCCCAGCGGCCATGTCACTCGCCTGTGTCGACGCGGTGCGCACGCGCGTGTTGCCGAGTGTGAAAGCCCTACGCGACACGCTGGCCGAGAAATCAGCCGCCTTCAAAGACATCGTGAAGATTGGTCGCACCCATTTGATGGATGCCACACCGCTGACCTTGGGCCAGGAGATCAGCGGTTGGGTGGCTCAGCTCGATCACGGTCTGAAACACCTGGAAAGCGCGGTGCCGCACCTGGGAGAACTGGCCCTCGGCGGCACGGCGGTGGGCACGGGCCTCAACGCGCATCCGGAATACGCGGTGCGCGTCGCGGCCAAGGTGGCCGAGCTGACGGCGCATCCCATCGTGACCGCACCGAACAAGTTCGAGTCATTGGCCGCACACGACGCGATCGTATTCGGACACGGCGCATTGAAGACCCTCGCCGCGTCTTTGATGAAGATCGCCAATGACGTACGCTGGTTGGCTTCGGGTCCGCGCTGTGGCTTCGGCGAGATCTCGATCCCGGAAAATGAACCCGGCAGCTCGATCATGCCCGGCAAGGTCAACCCCACTCAGTCGGAAGCGATGACCATGCTCTGCGCGCAGGTCTTCGGCAATGACGTGGCGGTCAATTTCGGCGGCGCCAGCGGCAACTTCGAGCTCAATGTGTACAAGCCGTTGCTCGCGCACAACTTCTTGCAGAGCGCGCGCCTACTTGCAGACGGCTGCGACAGCTTCCGCAAGAATTGCGCGGTCGGCATCGAGCCGAACCGAAAGCGCATTCAAGAGCATCTGGAGAATTCGCTGATGCTGGTGACTGCGCTCAATCCGCACATTGGCTACGACAACGCCGCAAAAATCGCCAAGAAGGCCCACAAAGAAGGGCTCACGTTGCGTCAGTCCGCCGAGGCGCTGGGCTTGGTGTCGTCCGAAGATTTCAGCCGCTTCGTGCGGCCCGAAGACATGCTCGGACCCAAGGGCTGAAGGCTGGGACGACGAAGTTCAGATCTCGGGCGCGTTGGGCGTGCGTCCGAGATCGTCCTGCCACGGGCTTTGGCATTCGCCGTCGACCAAGAACAGCAGCACGGCGCGGATCTCGCGGTAGTGATCCGCGATCAGCGAAAGCGCGGATGCGGGGAGCAGCGTCTCGTCCAGGCCGTGAAAATGCTGCGCCGAGCTCGGCTTCAAGTCGTGACCGGTGAGCACCGACTGTCGCTGGGAGGCCAACAGCAACGCCGCGTGCAACTCTGGGCGTGACTCGATGCGCTCCGGCAGGGCGATTTCGTCGAGACCGACCGCCCAACACAGCCAGCACAGCACCGTCCACTCCAGGCGTATTTGCACACGCAACTCGCGGGTCGACTGCGCTGGCGCAATCGTCTCGTCGACGCGCACCGTCAATTTTCCCGCGTCCGAGTCGGCCTCGAAAGCAAAGCGGCGCAGGGGCGGCTCTGGCTCGGTGACCAGCAGCGAGACGTCCGGTGAATCCAAGCTCAGCCCGCGGCTGGCGTGTTCACGGCGCAGGACGAGCAAGCGTTGCGCTGAGCGTTGGATCGCCTGGCGCACCGCGAGCATTGGTTGCTCGACACACGCCTCTGTCAGCTCCAGCGTCGACGAAAGCGCTTCGCGCGCCGGCCAAAAGTCGAACGCGAGCGACAACATTTGGTCTTCGCGCTCGCACAGCGGCTGGGGCCAACCCTTGGCGCCCGGCGCGCCAATCGCGGGATCCTCGAGCAGCTGCCCTCGCTCGTCCTCGTAAGTCTCGGCGAGCAACTGACCTCGCCGGTGCTCTTGCCTCATCACTCGTGTCGACGCAGGAATGCAGCACTCACGAATGCTGTACCTGTTTTCGCCGTCACTCAGAAAGCTCACCAATCCATCGAGCAAGTCGTCGAAGTAGCGACCTTCCTGCGCAACTTGGCCCGACGCGTGATAACGCCGAAACGGACCGTGACGCTTTCCGTGTTTGTACTCGTACTCGAGCCACGGTGTCCCGTCCTCTCGATAGGTTCGCAGCGAGCCGTGCAGCTCACCGTGCGCGTCACGCTCGCAGTACAGCCATTCTTCGCTGTCGAAGAACCAGCGGGCGTTGGGCGGCACGCTGCTCGGCCTTTGCCGGCCGAGCTCGAGCTGCGCGATAGAAGGCATCCCTGATCTTCGTCACAGCCTTCGTTTCCGGTTAATTTCGCGCTCAAATCCGCGAATTTGGAGCGAAAATCGAGTAAGCTCACTGTCGCCACCCAGCCGCTCGCCCTAGGTGATTCACATGCCGCTCCTGATCGAATCCCAATTCCCGATCGTCGATCGTTCGAAGATTCAGCTCTTCTCGCTGAATACGCCGAACGGCATCAAAGTCGCGGTCGGCTTGGAGGAGCTTCGGATCCCGTATGAAGCCCACACCGTGAACATCCTCAAGGGCGCTCAATTCACGGATGCCTACAAATCAATCAGCCCCAACTCGAAGATCCCAGCGATCGTCGATCTCGACGGGCCGGGTGGGAAGCCGTTCGCGCTGATGGAGTCCGGTGCGATCCTGATCTACCTGGCAGAACGCGCGGGTCGCTTGCTTCCGACCGACCCCGCGCAGCGCTTCAAATGCCTGCAGTGGCTGTTCTTCCAGGTCGGGCACGTCGGGCCGATGTTCGGTCAGTTCGGGCACTTTTTCAAATACGCGCGCGATAAATGCGACCACCCCTACCCGCTCGAGCGTTACACGAACGAGGTCAAGCGCCTACTCGGCGTGCTCGAGCATGAACTCAGCGACAAG
>Ga0134124_10004563_pt1 | contig 11132 bp, 9 predicted proteins | sample KB304_FD_96880 | JGI IMG/M metagenome (GOLD analysis project Ga0134124, IMG submission 96880) | Terrestrial soil microbial communities without Nitrogen fertilizer from Kellogg Biological Station, Michigan, USA - KB3-0-4 | ecosystem: Environmental > Terrestrial > Soil > Unclassified ... | reverse complement strand
CGTTGCGATAGGTGACGATGATTGACTGGAACGCCTTGGCGTCGTACAGCTGGCCGCTCGCCTGCACCGCGAACATGCGGTCCTTGCCGTACAGCGTGCCGGTGGGCAGGTTGACGTTGGCTCCGGCGACCGCCTGCTGTACCTCGTTCATGCTGACGCCGCGCGCGGCGAGCTGGCTCGGGTCGACCTGCACGCGCACGGCATACTTCTGCTGGCCGAAGACCTGCACCTGGGCGACGCCGCTGATCGTCGAGATGCGCTGCGCGAGATAGGTCTCGGCGTATTCGTTGACCGTCGAGATTGGCATCACTTCCGAAGTCAACGCGAGGAAAAACACCGGGAAGTCGGCCGGGTTGACCTTGCGGAACGAGGGTGGCGTTGGCATCGCCGGCGGCAGCAGCCGCGCGGTGGCCGCGATCGCCGAATTTACGTCCTGCGCCGCGGCGTCGATGTCCCGGTCGAGGGCGAACTGGATCGTGATCGAGGTCGTGCCCTGGCCGCTCACCGAGGTCATCGAATCGATGCCGGCGATGGTCGAGAACTGCTTCTCCAGAACCGTTGCGACCGCGGAAGCCATGGTGTCGGGCGCGGCGCCCGGCAGTTCGGCGGTGACCTGGATGGTCGGGTAGTCGATGTTGGGCAGCTGGCTGACCGGCAGCAGGCGGAAGGCGACGATGCCGAAAATCAGGATCCCGGTCATGACCAGAATGGTCATCACCGGCCGCCGGATGAAAATCTCCGAAAGGTTCACGCGCAGTTCACGATGATGGCGCGCCCTCGTTGATCATCACCTTCGCGCCGGGCGCGAGCCGCAGCGCGCCCCGCACTACCACCTTCTCGCCTTTCGTCACGCCGCCCTCGGCCAGCACGACAGTGTCGCCCTCGGTGCGTGATACCACCACCTTGCGCAGATCGACTGTCATGTCTTCCTTGACGACGTAGACGAACTGGCCGTTCGGCCCGGTCTGCAGCGCGCGCGAAGGGACCAGGATCGCGTTCTCCTGATCGTAGAGCTTGACGCGCACGGTGTAGAACTGGCCGGGCCAGAGCGCCGCATCCTTGTTGTCGAAGACCGCGCGTACCTTGATGGTGCCGGTGGTCTGGTCGACCGCGTTGTCGAGGAAGGCGATGCGGCCGTCCGCGAGCGGCTTGTCGCCACCCGGCAGCGTGACATCCACCGTCAGCGAACCCTGACGCATCAGCGCTCGCACCTTCGCAAGCTGCTGCTCCGGAATGGCGAAGCTCACGTAAACCGGCTTGACCTGGTTGATCACCACCAGCGAAATCGTGTCGTTCGCCTTCACCATGTTGCCGGCCTGCAGCAGCGCGCGGCCGACGTAGCCGTCGATCGGCGAGCGGATCACGGTGTAGTCGAGGTTCAGCTTCGCGTTCTCCACCATCGCCTCGCTCGCCTTGGCGGTGGCCTGCGCGGTCTGCGCGTTGGTGCGGTACTGCGCGTAAGCGTCCTTGGATACGAAATTCTTGTCCAGCAGTTCCTGGTAGCGCCTTTCCTGGGACGCGGCCTGATCGCGGCTCGCGGCGTCGCGCAGCGCCTGCGCCTCAGCCTGCTTCATCGCGGCCTCGAAGGGGCGCGCGTCGATGCGGAACAGTACTTCGCCTTTCTTCACTTCCTGGCCTTCGCGGAAGTGGACCTCGAGGATCTGGCCATCGACCCTCGATTTCACCGCCACCGAGGTATACGCCTCGACGTTGCCGATCGCCTGCAGGCGCACCGGGATCGTTTGCTGTACCGCGGCCACCACCGCCACCGGCGCCGCGCCGGGGCCCTTGGCTGCGGGCTTTTCGCGAGCGCGCGAGTCAGCGCTGAAGTAGGCGATCAATCCCCCGGCTGCGACGGCCACTGCCACACCTGCGAGGATTGCGTAACGTTTACCGTGACTCATCTGGACAAATACCCTAGGGCAACAGCCGCTCGGCGGCAAAAAGCTGGTCCACGGTCTCCCGTTCGCGTACCAGCGATACCGCGCCGCCGGACACCATGACCTCGGCCGGGCGCGGGCGCGTATTGTAATTTGAACTCATGACCATGCCGTAGGCTCCGGCTGACATTACAGCAAGCAGGCTGCCCGGCCGGACCGCCAGTTTCCGCTCCCGGGCGAGGAAATCCGCGCTTTCGCACACCGGTCCGACAATGTCGTAAACACCGGCCACGGCGTCCGATTCCGTCTCGTGGACCTGTCGCACCTCGTGCCAGGCGCCGTACAGCGCCGGCCGGATCAGGTCGTTCATGGCCGCATCCACCACCACAAAGTTTTTCGTTTCGCCGGGCTTGACGTACTCCACCCGCGTTAGAAGCAGGCCCGCATCGCCCACGATCGAGCGGCCCGGATCGACGATCAGCGTTTCCTTGCGGCCTGCCAGCATGCCGAGTGCCCCATCGAGAAATTCGCCGATCGGGGCCGGCTTCTCGTCCTTGTAACGGATGCCGAAGCCGCCGCCGAGATCGATGTGCGACAGCTCGATTCCCGCACGCGCCAGGCGCTCGACCAGCGCCAGGATGCGAGCCGCCGCGTCGGTGAACGGCGCCGCACTCGTGAGTTGCGAGCCGATATGGCAGCCGATCCCGGTGAGCGCGATGTTGTTGCGCCGCGCGGCATCACGATAAATGCGTTCGGCATCGTCGTAGGCGACGCCGAATTTGTTGTCCTTCAGCCCGGTCGAGATGTAGGGATGGGTTTTCGCGTCCACATCCGGGTTGACCCGGAAGGCCACCGGTGCGCGCACGCCAAGCCGCGCGGCGACTGCGTCCACCCGGCCGAGCTCCGCCTCCGATTCAAGGTTCAGGCAAAGGATCCCGGCGCGCAGCGCCTGCTCGATTTCCGCTTCGCTCTTGCCAACGCCGGAGAACAGTACCTTGCGCGGATTGCCGCCGGCGGCGAGGACGCGTGCCAGTTCGCCGCCTGAAACGATGTCGAAGCCGGCGCCCAGTCGCGCCATCAGGCCGAGCACCGCAAGATTCGAATTCGCCTTCACCGAATACGCGATCAGCGAACTGCGTCCGGCGAGCGCAGCGGCGAAGCGGGCGAAGTTGCCTTCGATCATTGCCCGGGAATAGACATAACAGGGCGTGCCGAACTGCCGCGCGATTTCCTCGAGCGAGACCTGTTCTGCGCAGAGTACGCCGCCGCGAAAGTCGAAAGACATGGGCCGCTACTTCTTCGTGCCGCCCGCGCTGTCGTCCTCGCCGGCTTCCTTCGGGTAGGGCACCGGTTTGTAGGCCTCGGGTTTGGGCGGCTTTACCCCGGGCGGCGGACTTTCGCGGAAGTACAGCGGCCCTTTCTGGCCGCAGCCGGCGGTCAGCAGGGAAACCAGTACGATGAACAGCGCGTGGCGCATCAAGTCGCTGAAACGGCGGCTAAAATCAAATGTTAGCAGGATAAAGCGGCATGACTGAGAGCGAATTCGAGAACCTTGCAGGCGTGGCGCTGGCGGCGCTGGAGAGCGCTTTCGAAGCGGGGGCGCCGGATGCCGACGTGCAGGCCAAGGGTTCCGGCATGCTCGAGGTGGAGTTCGAGAACGGCTCCAAAATGATCATCAACCGGCATGGCGCGGCGCGCGAAATCTGGGTCGCCGCAAAGTCGGGCGGATTCCATTTCCGGCATGACGGAACCGCGTGGCGGGATACTCGCGACGGCACGGAATTGTTCGCTGCGGTTTCCACGCTCGCCTCGCAGCAAGGCGGCGTTCCGGTGGTGCTGACCCCGTCCTAGAACGTCGGCCGGTCGTTCGGCGCAGGTGCCGGGGCTGAATTCGGGGCGGTAGCGGGCGCTTCTTCCTTGCCCGGCGCGAACTCACGATAGAAGAATTCCGATCCTCCGCCCTTTGCTTCGGCAGGCGCGGCCGGATCGGGATCCGCGCGCACAGTCACCACGCCCTCAGGCACGGCGCGCTGCACTTCGGGGACGCCTTTCAGCGCCTTTCCCATGTACTCGATCCAGATCGGCAGCGCGATCCGGCCGCCGGTCTGGTTCTTGCCGAGTGTTCTGGGCTGGTCGAATCCCATCCAGGCGACGCCGACCAGCTCGGGCTGGTAGCCGCAGAACCAGCCGTCGACGAAATCATTGGTGGTGCCCGTCTTGCCTGCCAGGTCGTGCCGTCCGAGCTTGGCGGCGCTCGCCCCGGTGCCATAGCGCATGACGCCCTGCATCATCGAATCCATGATGAACGCATTGCGTGCGTCGATCACGCGCAACGATTCCTCGCCCGCAAGCGGCGGCTTGGCGATGCCGAGTTCATTGCCGCGGTCGTCTACGATCTTCTGGATGAAGTGCGGCTGGATCAGGTAGCCGCCATTGGCGAACACCGCATAACCGCGCGCGAGTTGCAGCGGCGTCACCGAGCCTGCGCCCAGCGCCATGGTGAGGTACGGCGGGTGCTTGTCGGCGTCGAAGCCGAATCGCGTGACGTAGTCCTGCGCGTATTTCGGATCGATGCTCTGCAGGATGCGGATCGACACCATGTTCTTGGATTTCGCGAGCGCAGTGCGCAGTCGCATCGGGCCCTCGAACTTGCCGTCGTAGTTCTTCGGCTCCCAGCGCTGGCTGCCCGTTACATCCGCTTCGATCACGATGGGCTCGTCGGCGACTACTGTCGCCGGAGTGAAGCCTTTTTCCAGCGCCGCGGAATAGATGAACGGCTTGAACGACGAGCCCGGCTGGCGCCACGCCTGCGTGATGTGGTTGAACTTGTTGCGGTGGAAATCGAAGCCGCCGACCAGCGCCCGGATCGCGCCGCTGGCGGGGTCGAGCGACACGAACGCGGCTTCCGCCTCGGGCAATTGCGCAAACTGCCAATTCTTCTTGTCGTCTTTCTGCAGGCGGACGATGGCGCCGCGGCGGATACGCCGCTGCTGCGCGGTCTTTTCCTCCAGTGCGCGCGCCGCAAAGCGCAACCCGTCACCTGAGAGGGTGACGGTCTCGCCGTCCCGGAACGCCAGCTTCACTTCCTTGGTGGTGGCGGCCAGCACCAGTGCCACCCTCAGGTCACCGACGTCGCCATAGTCGGAGAGCGCTTCATCGATGTCGTCTTCTGTTGCATTTGCCGCGAGCTCAACGAAAGCCTCGGGCCCCCGGTATCCCTGGCTGCGGTCATAGGCGAGCAAGCCCCGGCGGATGGCTTCGTAGGCGGCCTCCTGATCCGCCTTGCGGATGGTGGTGTAGACCCGGAAACCCTTGGTATAGGCCTCGTCGGGGTATTGCTCATAGACCGCCTGGCGCACCATCTCAGCCAGATATTCGCCATGAACACCCGCAAAATCATCGACTTCCCGGCGGACATGCAACGGTGCCTTCACCGCGTCGGCGAATTGCTGCTCGTTGATGTGCCCCAACTCCTTCATGCGCCGCAGCACGTATTGCTGGCGCTGGCGCGCCCGTTGCGGATTTGCAACAGGGTTGTACGCAGAGGGCGCTTTCGGCAATCCGGCAAGGATGGCCGCTTCCGGCAACGTCAATTTATCGAGCGATTTGCCGAAATAAATCTGCGAGGCGGCGGCAAATCCGTACGCACGCTGCCCGAGATAAATTTGATTCACGTAGAGCTCGAGAATCTGGTCCTTGCCCAGGTTGTTCTCGATCTTGAATGCCAGCAGCGCCTCGTAGAGCTTGCGCGTCACCGTCTTCTCGGAGGAGAGGAAGAAATTGCGCGCAACCTGCATGGTTATGGTGCTTGCGCCCTGACGCCGGCCGCCTTGCGCAAGATTGGCCCAGGCGGCACGCGCCACCCCCAGATAGTCGATACCCGTGTGCTGGTAGAACCGCTCGTCTTCCGCTGCCAGGATTGCCTGCTTGAGTTGCTCCGGCACGTCCCGGATCGCCACCAGCGAGCGTCTTTCTTCGCCGAATTCGCCGATCAGCGCCCCTTCCGCGGTATAGATCCGCAAGGGGATTTTGGGCTGGTAATCGGTCAGGACGTCGAGCGAGGGCAGGTTGGGATAGGCAAGTGCGACCACCAGCCCCACCACGCAGGCGCCAGCCACCACCAGTCCCGCCAACAGGACCAGCGGAAATGCCAAAAAACGCAGCCACTTCAAGGTAGTTACGCCAACTTTAGGGGGAGGTTGCAAGCGGGCCGGGACACGGCGCATTATAGACCTCCCCTTGTGTGGAAGATTCACTAGACACCTAGGGGAGTTGTTGTTAGGATCTAACGCAAATTCTACGTATCGCGCCTAAGAGGCGATACGCAAAGGGAAAAAGGGATGAACCTCGACTTCTTCAAGCCGAAAGCGCCGCCGTTGTTTGGGCTGGATATCAGCTCCTCGTCGGTCAAGATGCTGGAGATCGTGGACGCCGGCAAGGGCGCCTACCGGGTCGAGCGCTATGTCATCGAGGCGCTGCCCAAGGACGCCGTGGTGGACGGCAACATAAACATCCTGGAAGCCGTGGCCGATGCGGTCGGGCGCGGCTACAAGCGGCTTGCAACCCGCACCAAGCATGTCGCAATGGCGGTGCCTTCGGGTGCGGTGATCACCAAGAAAATCATCGTCGCCGCGGGCTTGCGCGAAGAGGAGCTGGAGACGCAGGTCGAGAGCGAGGCCAACCAGTACATTCCGTTCGCGCTGGAAGAGGTCAACCTTGATTTCCAGGTCGTCGGGCCTTCGCCCACCAACCCGGAAGAGCAGGAAGTCCTGATCGCCGCGACGCGCAAGGAAAAAGTCTCCGACCGCTACGCGGTGGCGGAAAACGCAGGACTCAAGCCCCTGGTGATGGACGTTGAATCGTTCGCGCAAATGTCTGCGCTGCAGCTGGTGATCAAGCAGCTGCCTGGCGGCGGCAACGAGCAGAACGTCGCCATTGTCGACGTTGGCGCCAACGTGATGCAGGTCAGCGTGGTACGCAACGAGCAATCTGTCTACAACCGGGAACAGGCGTTCGGCGGCAATCAGCTCACCGCCGACATCGTTTCGCGCTACGGCATGAGCCCTGAAGAGGCGGAGAACGCCAAGCGTTCGGGCGGCCTGCCGGATGATTTCGAGGCCGAAGTGCTGCGCCCGTTCATGGAAAACCTGTCACAGGAAGTGCAGCGTGCGCTGCAATTCTTCTTTACTTCCACTTCTTACAACACTGTTGACCACATCCTGCTCGCGGGCGGTTCCGCGGTGATCCCGGGTCTGGACGAAGTCGTGCATACGCGCACCCAGGTCCCAACGGTCGTCGCCAATCCTTTCGGCGCGATGCAGACCTCGTCGCGCATACAGCTCAAGCGCCTGATGCAGGATGCGCCCTCGCTGATCGTGGCCTGCGGCCTGGCGATGCGGAGGTTCGACCCGGTATGAGCAGCGGCAAGATCAACCTACTGCCGCACCGCGAGGAGCGGCGCAAGCGCGTACGCACCCATTTCGCGGTGCTCGGTGCGATGACGGCGGCGCTCGGCTTGGTGATCGTCGGTACCGGGTGGATCTTTTACCAGGGGCGCATCGGCAATCAGGACGACCGCAACAAGTACCTGAAGGTGGAGATCGCCAAGCTCGACAAGGAAATCGACGAGATCAAGGACGTGAAGGACAAGATCGCGGCGCTGCTCGCGCGCAAGCAGGTCATCGAGACCCTGCAGACCGACCGCGTGCAGACCGTGTACCTGCTTGATGAACTGGTGCGCCAGATGCCCGAGGGCGTGTTTCTCAAATCCGTCAGGCAGAGGGGCGCAGGCATCGACCTGGTCGGCTATGCCCAGTCGAATGCACGCGTTTCGACGCTGATGCGCAACATCGAATCCTCGCCCTGGCTCGCCAATCCGAACCTGGTCGAGATCAAGGCAACCAACCTGGGCAAGATGCGGATCTCCGAGTTCAACCTGAAGCTCCAGCTCAAGCGCCCGGCGGCGCCTGACGCCAAGGACGCGGCGAAGGGCGCGGCGAAGGGCGCGGCGCCCGCCGCTGCGAAGAAGGGCTAGGCCATGGCAATCAATTTCAACCAGATTGCAGACGATTTCAAGCATACCAACTGGAAAGACCCGGGTACCTGGTCGTTTGCGCCCAAGCTGGTAGTCCTGGTGTTGATCCTGGTGGCGATTCCGGTAGCCGGTTATTTCTTCGTTTGGCAGGGCCAGATCGAGGAACTGGAAAAGGGAATCGCGCAGGAAGACGCGCTGAAGAAGGATTACCTGGCGAAGAAAACGCAGGCAATCAACCTCGACCTGCACAAGCAGCAGCTCAGGGAAATCGACACGCAGTTCGGTGCATTGCTCAAGCAGCTGCCCAACAAGGCGCAGATGGACGCGCTGCTGGTCGATATCAACCAGGCGGGCCTGTCGCGCGGATTGCAGTTCGAGTTGTTCAGGCCGGCGCCTTCCGAGACGGCGCGCGAGTTCTATTCAGAGCTGCCGATCACCCTCAAATTGATCGGCAACTATCACGACATGGGCGGATTCGCCGCCGACGTCGGCCAGCTGCCCCGCATCGTGACGCTGAACGACGTCGAGATCGTGACGGGCGCCAATGGCAACCTGACAATGGACGTTACGGCGCGCACCTTCCGCTATCTAGACGACGAAGAGGTCGCGGCGCAGCGCAAGGCCGCCGCTTCCAAGAAAGGGCCGGCCCCGGCGGCTAAGAAATGAAAAAACTCATCGTACTGACTGGCGTGGCGCTGCTGGCCGCTTGCGGCGGCGAGGAGCAGGGCGAGTTGCGTCAGGAACTCGTCGCGATGACCAAGGACCTGCGCGGCCGGGTCGATCCGCTGCCGCAGGTGCGTTCCTACGAACCGGTGCCCTACAAGGGCGAGAGCATGCTCGATCCGTTCGTGCCCGGCAGGATCGTGGTGGCGCAGGCGGCGGGCAGCGCCGGCACGGGCGGCGGCGGCGTGCAGCCCGACCTGAACCGCCCGAAAGAGCCGCTGGAGGCGTTTCCGCTGGATGCCATCCAGATGGTTGGCACGCTATCCCAGAACAAAGACAACTACGCGCTGGTGCGCGCAGGCACCAACCTGTTTCGCGTGAAGAAAGGCAATTACATGGGCCAGAACTTCGGCGTCATTACGGCCGTCGAGGATTCGCAGATCAACCTGAAGGAAGTGGTCCAGGACAGCGGCGGCGATTGGGTCGAGCGCAGCACCACGTTGCAAATGTCGGAGGGCAGGAAATAATGACCACATTCAAAAAACTCAAGAATCTGGGCGTAATGCTCGCGGTCTGGCTGTTCGGGACCGGACTCGTGTTCGCTCAGGCGAACAGCATCGAGGCCTTCGACGTCGGACAACAGGGCGGCAACATCGTGATCCGCATCACCACCAAGGATCCGGTGAAGAGCGTCCCGCCCAGCTTCACGGTCGCCAATCCGGCGCGCATCGTGTTCGATTTCGCCGACACCACCAACGCGCTCGGCCGCAATTCGCAGGACGTCAGCCAGGGTGAGTTGCGCAGCATGAATGTGGTCCAGGGGGCCGATCGCACCCGCATGGTGCTGAATCTGCGCCGCTCCGTGGCGCACGAAGTCACACTCGACGGCAAGAACATTGTCGTGACGCTGAGCGCGGCGGCAGCCGCGCCGACGGGTCCGGCAGCGGCCCAGGCGGCGCATTTTGCGGAAGGCAAGGCCGACGGCAAGCACGCGATCCGTGAAGTCGATTTCCGCCGCGGCAACGCCGGCGAGGGCCGCATCATGGTGGATCTGACCGATACCTCCACCGGCATCGACATACGGCAGCAGGGCCAGAACATCGTGATCGAATTCATCAAGACCGCGCTGCCGGAAAATCTGCGTCGCCGCCTGGACGTGGTGGATTTCGCCACTCCCGTGCAGACCGTGAGCACCTTCCAGCAGGGCGAGAACGTCCGCATGGTGATCGAGGCAAAAGGACAGTGGGAACACAATGCCTACCAGTCCGACACCCAGTTCGTGGTCGAGGTGAAGGCTGCGGCGCAGGATCCGTCCAAGCTGTCGCAGCGCGGCCGCTACACGGGCGAAAAGCTGTCGCTCAATTTCCAGAGCGTCGAAGTGCGCGCAGTTTTGAACGTAATTGCCGATTTCACCGACCTGAACATCATCACCAGCGACACGGTGGCCGGTAGCATCACGCTGCGCCTGAAGGACGTTCCCTGGGACCAGGCGCTCGACATCATCCTGCAGACGCGCGGGCTCGACATGCGCAAGTCCGGCAACGTGATCTGGATCGCACCGCGCGACGAACTCGCGACGCGCGAGAAGCTCGCGCTCGAGTCGCAATCGCAGATCAACGAGCTGGAGCAGACGCGTACCGAGGCGTTCCAGATGAACTACCAGAAGGCTGCTGACGTACAGAAGCTGCTTTCCGATCCGTCGCAGCGGATGCTCTCCAAGCGCGGCAGCGCAGTCGTGGACGCACGCACCAACACGCTGTTCGTCCAGGACACGCCGTCGCGGCTCGAAGAAGTGCGCAAGCTGATCGCGCGCATCGACGTGGCGGTGCGCCAGGTGATGATCGAGGCTCGCATTGTCGAGGCCTCCGAACTCTTCAACCGCAACATCGGTGCGCGGCTGGGTTACAACGAGGTTGGCCGGACGCAGGGAAGCAGTATCGGCAGCAACAGCAACAACCTGCGCTACGCGGTCGGCAGCGCCCCTGGCAACGTCGATGCAGGCTCCCTCGGCGGCGTGCAGGGATTGGCCACTACCGCGGTAGACGGCCTGAGCGTCAACATGCCTGCGGCGGGCTTGAACTCGTTCAACGCCGGCACCTTTGCCTTCACGCTGTTCAATAGGGCGCTGACTCAGTTCCTTAACCTCGAAATCTCGGCACTGGAGGCGGATGGCAAGGGCAAGACCATTTCCAGTCCGCGCGTGCTGACTGCCGACCAGGTCGAGGCGGTGATCGAGCAGGGTACGGAAATCCCGTACCAGCAGGCGACCTCGTCGGGCGCGACCAGCGTGTCCTTCCGCAAGGCGAACCTGTCTCTCAAGGTGAAGCCGCAGATCACGCCGGACGGCAACATCATCATGACGCTGGACGTCAACAAGGACGAACCGGGCGCCACCACGCCGGCGGGTATTTCGATCAGCACCAAGCACGTCAAGACGGAAGTGCTGGTGGAAAACGGCGGTACCGTGGTGATCGGCGGCATCTACGACCAGCGCGACCGGACCGACAACACGCGGGTGCCGTTCTTCGGCGACCTGCCTTACATCGGCATCCTGT
>Ga0134124_10004562_pt1 | contig 11134 bp, 9 predicted proteins | sample KB304_FD_96880 | JGI IMG/M metagenome (GOLD analysis project Ga0134124, IMG submission 96880) | Terrestrial soil microbial communities without Nitrogen fertilizer from Kellogg Biological Station, Michigan, USA - KB3-0-4 | ecosystem: Environmental > Terrestrial > Soil > Unclassified ... | reverse complement strand
GATTTTGTTCATGAATTCCCAGATCAGGGAATCAACCGCAGCTCCGTCCGCCTGATTGTCAGCCACTGCCTTTATCGAGTTGTCATGACTGTTGGTGTAGAAATAGTCGCTGAAAAAGGACTTTGGAGTCTTTCCGGTCCGGGCAAGCATATAGGTCGGTACCAGGCATCCGGTATTTGATTGCGGGTCCGTGAAGGCGAACTTTTTGTTGTGCAGATCCTGCATGGAGTTGATGGGCCCTGATTTGTTGGCAATTATGTAGGAGTGGTAAACGGTTTTGCCGTTAGCCACAGGAACGGCCAGCATCTCCATCCCGAACTCTTTTTTCCCCTGGGTGTACGGGCCGGCGCAGACAAAAGCCAGATCCACCTCCCTCTTTCTGACCAGTTCATTGACTTCCGCATAGGTCTTGCGCTGGGAGAAGACCGCTCTTCTTCCCATCTTATCGGCGATCAGGCTCATGAGCTCTTCGTAGTAGACCTTGGTGGTCTCGGGCGAGATCATTGCTGCGACCGCAATATGAAGCGGAGCCCTCATGTCAGTAGTCTGGTTGGTCATGACAGTGGCAACGGCCTGCTCCAGGTTGACCTTTTCGCGTTTCTGTTCGCAGGCGGCAAGAAATGCGAATGTGCCGATAAGGAGATAAGAAAGGAGCCGTTTTCGCAGTAACAGGTTCATGCATTTCTCCATGCGAGTAGAGCGAGGAATAAAGTAGGGCGGGAAAGACTAAATTAATTAATTCATATTATCTTTTGCGAATAAATATATCAATATCTGTTTGCAGCTCTGAATTCGATTAAATGGATATCAAATATCCAGCCGCAGCTCTACCCCCCACGGCACCGGCTTCTCCCCTTCCGCAGTCAGTACCCACAGGGTCGGAAACTCCATCTCTGCCGGGGCCGGGCCGATACCGTCGGTCAGGTAGATGATTGCCGCAGGACGCGGGTGCATGGTCCGCGCATATTCGAAGAGCGGCCGCAGATCGGTGAAGCCGCCACCGTGATGGCTTTCCGCCTGGAAGCTGCTCCCTCTGAAGCTCTCTATCCGCTGGATACGGCTGTTGGCATACAGCACGGCAAGGGAGCTATCGCGGCCCCGGGCGATCCGGACTATCTCCCGTGCAAACGCCTCCCGCAGCTCCGGCGCATTGGTGGAGTCGCTGACATCTACGCCGATCAGCAGGTTCAGCCGCTGTCTTTTCCGGCTTCCCGGGGTCGTATGCGTGAACCGCCGGTTTTCCCGCTGCCAGGTGGATTTGTGGCCGATCCGTCCGGCCGTGGCGATGAACTGACTCAGGATTATTCTCCAGGGGATTACAGGTGGTGCAAGGAGCGACTCGACAAGCGGGCGCAGCTCTCCCGGCACCTCACCGTCGCACTTCTGCCAGGCATCCCTGACCATCCCCCGCACCATCTCTTCGGCCAGCCGCAACGGGGTGCTGTCCGCCTCTTCCCATATGGTGTGGTCGTCAAGCGGAACAGTTCCGTTCTCGGAACTCCCGTCCCCTGACGCCCCTGCATCCTCCTTCTCTGCCGTTCCCGATCCACTCCCTTCGAGATTCCCGCTGTCAAAAGGATCGACCAGTTTCCGGTAGTACTCTTCCGCGGCCAGCCCGTCCGGAAACCGGAAATACTCCGGGCGGGGCGCTGAAGGCGGCATCTCCTTCAGGAGCGGATTTACGGCGAGATCGCAGGCGATGTCCCAGTCGTGACGGTTGCGCTCCTTGCGGCGGGAAGGGTGAAGGTGGAGGAGGTGCAGGGCGCAGTGTTCGAGAAGGGCCTCCTGCTCTTCGGAATGGTAGGCGGCAAGGGAGTTTCCGTCAAAGGAGATGGTGGGTACGGCATCGCAGAGGGTTATCCCGACCGGATAACCCGTTGCTGCCGGCCTCTTCCTGAACCCAGCCAGGAGATGGCCGTAAAAGGGGCGCTTCTTGAGCAGCCGGACAATGATGTTTTCGAGAATTCTGCCGCTCATTTTCAGTTCGATGCTTCATTGCTTATCGCCCGGATCGCATCCAACACGACGGCATCATGCCGGTCGGCGGTCAGGACCGTTGCAGCCATGGGGATCGTGAGAAGGGATTTGACCATGGCAAACTTGAGATCTCTGGGGAGTATATCAAGGTATGCGACCAGAGCGGCCTCCTGAGTCTCTGGAAACGACGGGGCTGTTCTGCAGTGCGAAATAAGGGCGCTCATGGTCGCACCATGCTGGTCTTCTCTCTGCCGGGCAGCCCTGCCGGCAAAGGTTAGCCAGTCATCGAGCACTTCCGCTGCGGTAAGAGGGCGGTCAAGCGTCTCCTTCTGCCACTTCATGAAGGATATGGCAGCCTCCTGTCCGACAATGCCGGCGTAGACCTCCATTTCAAGGTCACCGGAAAACCGGCAGTTCTTTCGAAGCGTACTGACCATCTCCCAGCCGCGCTCCGAAGGTTTGGCCTCAATCTCCATGGGCGGAGCGTCCAGGGCGAGAAGATTCCGGTTCGCAGCCAGAAAATCCTGAACATTACTGTCGAATCCGTTTTGTTGCGCATATCCGGCCCAGCAGTTGTAGTCGCTTTCGACATAGAGCATGACCATCCGGTCGATGAGCGCCCGGTCGAGCGGCGCCACCTGATAGGTTCCGTCGGGCGGGTTTATCGTGACGATGACCTTGTGCTTGTGGTGGAGTCTGTGCGTGTGGAGACCACGTGCCGCTCCGGAGAGCGGGGGTTCGACAAACTGGAAGATCGCCTGCAATGTGTCCTCCTGCTGGGCACGGTTCAGCTCGTCGCAGTGCACGACAGATTCCGGGTCGCTGTCGTCCGGCCACCAGGAAGGGCGGGACCAGTGCATGGTCTTCCCCTCCCGATAGGGGATTCCGACCAGATCCCCGACCTCCATCTGACCGAGGCGAAGCGGTACATACCTGCGGCCGATCTCCCGGCAGACCTGCATGATGCCGGCACTCTTGCCGACCCCTCTGTGACCTACGACACAAGGGGTCAGGTCGGTCTTGGTCACGATCTCGGCAATTACACTCTTCATCTGTTCGATGTTCATAATCGGTAACTGTCCCCCGGCTGTTTTCGATACTTTGAAAGTAGAAAAACCGGCGACATTCGTCAATGACCTTTTCACTATTTTGCGTGGACAGAAAAGATATAATATGTAACACTGTTTGAAAATATTGGGGAATTAGATGGATTTCAGGATCTATTATGAGGATACCGACGCCGGCGGGGTAGTATACCATGCCCGGTACCTCGGTTTTTTCGAGCGCGGCAGAACCGAATTTTTCAGGGATAGAGGGTTTTCGGTCCGGCAGCTTCACGAAGAGGGCAGGTTATTCCCGGTAGTGCGGATGGAGATTGATTTTCGGTTTCCGGCACGGCTCGATGACCTGGTAAGGGTCGAGACCGAACTGGCAGAGGCCGGGAAGACATCCTTCATCATGCTGCAGCGCCTTTACAGGGTTGATGATGAAAAGCTCCTCGCCGGGGGGCGGGTCACCCTGGTATGTGTAGACAAGGATATGAAGCCGAAACGTCTTCCGACCCGGCTCAGGGAAATCGCTTTAAATGAATAGCAAAAGCCCGCTCGTTTCGATACTGATGCCGGTAAGGAATGAAGAGCGTTTTCTCAAGGGTGCCCTGGCGTCGATCAGGGCACAGAGCTGCAATCAGTGGGAACTTGTGGTCGTCGATGACGGCTCCGTTGACGGTACAGCAGGTATTCTGGCGTCGTTTGCAGCCGACCCAAGGGTGAGAGTTTTCAGGAACAGGCAAAGTGGGCTTGTAAACGCCCTGAATTACGGCTTTTCCGAGTGCCGGGCACCTTTTGTCGCAAGGATGGACGGAGACGATGTCTCGCATCCCGAGCGGCTGAAAACGCAACTCGAGGTATTTGCTGCAAATCCTGACGTCGGACTGGTCGCTTCTTCATTCAGGCATTTCCCCCGTGAGGGACTCAAGGTCGGGATGCTGGCCTACGAAGAGTGGCAGAACACCCTCCTGAGCCATGACCGAATTATGTCCGATCTTTTTGTCGAATCGCCGTTTGTTCATCCCGGGGTGATGTTCAGAAGAGAGATCCTTGCCGCTCTGGGAGGTTATCGGGACATGGGATGGGCAGAGGATTACGATCTGTGGCTGAGGATGGCACATTCCGGGGTGCGCTTTGCCAGGAGTGAAAAGCCTCTTCTGTTCTGGCGTGACAGGCCGGATCGTGCAACCCGGACCATGACGGAATATTCAGCAGAGGCTTTTCGGCGCTGCAAGATTCACCACCTGCAGAAAGGTTTTTTGCAGGGATCCTCAGAAGTGATCCTTGCCGGAGCGGGGAAAGAGGGGCGGGCTTGGCAGCGTGCCCTTGCCGGGGCCGGGATCGAGGTCTCCCTCTGGGTAGATGTGGACCCGAAAAAGAGAGGGCGGATGCTTCATGGCGCAGAAGTGGTAGGTGCGGAAGAGCTTATGTCCGTCTCGGGCAGGATGCTTGTGACTGTCGGGACGCGCGGGGCAAGGGCAGGCATCAGGGAATGGGCCTGCAAAGCCGGTTTCAAAGAAGGTACGGATTTTATCTGCGTTACCTGAGCTATTCGGCAGTTGAATATTGCCGTATCCGGGTTGAAAGGAACAAAAGTTGAAAAGAGTTGCTTTGATACCGGCTGCCGGAATGGGAAGGCGGATGGGTGCTTCGATTAACAAGCAGTATCTGCTCCTTGATGGGAAGCCAATCCTGGCACATACCATGGAGATTTTTCAGCGGGCCGATTTCATCGATGAGATCTATCCGGTAGTCCCTGCTGAAGAGATCGAGTACTGTCGCATTCATGTAGTCGAAAAATACGGCCTTGACAAGGTGAAGCAGATAGTCGCAGGGGGTGCGGAGCGCCAGAACTCTGTGCTTAACGCCCTTCGGGCTATTGACTCGGCTGACGATGACATCATCCTGATCCATGACGGAGTCCGTCCGTTTGTCCCGCTCCATGCCATGCAGCGATCGATAGAGATAGCGCTCGAGTTTGACGGAGCAGTGGCTGCTGTGCCGGTCAAGGATACGGTCAAGGTGGTAAGGGATGCCGTGGTTGTTGCGACTCCGGCCAGGGAGGCGCTCTGGCTGGCTCAGACGCCGCAGACTTTCAGGTATGCGGTAATACGTGCCGCCCATGAACTTGCAGATTCGGAAGGGTTTGTCGGGACAGACGACGCTTCACTTATGGAGAGGATAGGACGTAAGGTCCATGTGGTCATAGGTGATTACCGGAATATCAAGATTACGACGCCGGAGGATCTGATCCTGGCAGAAGCATTTATGAAAAATGCCACAATTTAGCGCTAACTTCGTTGGCAAAGCTGAACGCTCCTCAACGTAGCTAACGCTACGCCTCGGTCGCTTTCACCTTTGCCGCCTTGTTATCATCTAAATTCTGACATTTTAGGCATTGATGAAAAGGAAGACAACTTATGAGAATAGGACACGGATACGATGTGCACCGACTGGTGCCGGGGCGCAAACTGATCCTGGGGGGGGTGGATATCCCCCATGAAACCGGTCTTCTGGGCCACTCCGATGCAGATGTGCTGCTTCATGCGATCTGCGATGCGATACTCGGAGCGATCGGAGAAGGTGATATCGGCAGGCATTTCCCGGATACAGACCCCGCCTACAAAGGAGCTTCAAGCATCAGGCTCCTGCAGCATGTCATGGGGATTGCCGGTAGCAGGGGGTACCGGGTAGGAAATGTAGATGCCACGATCGTTGCACAGAAACCCAAACTTGCACCCTATATATCGCAGATGGTCGGGAATATCGCAGAGGCTCTCGGTTGTGAGTGCGATAGAGTCAATGTAAAGGCGACAACTACCGAGGAGCTGGGCTTTGCAGGTAGAAAAGAAGGGATCGCCGCGTACGGAGTAGCGCTTCTCGAAAGGAACCAGACATAACAGTGCCACTTAACATTCTTATCATAAGCCAGAACGAGGAACTTTGCGGGTTTCTCGGCCGTTTTCTCGACTCTGAAGGCCATAAGGCTCTCTGCAGCAACAGTGACAAGGGCCTCCAGAATAACGCTCAGGATAACAGCCCGGACCTGATAATAATCGAGGTTTCGATGCCTGAACTCACGGCAATCGAGATCGTGAACAGGCTTCAAAGAAACTCTTTTTCCAGGCATATACCGATCATAGTAATCTCTGATTTCCCGGAGCTTGAATTCGAGCTTCTCCACATCTTCGATTTTATCTGTAAACCTCTGGACCTCGCGCGTTTACGCGAAGACATCACGATCCTTTCCCGGGGCGAAAAGAAGCGCGCTGCTCTCACAAGGCCGCATCTGACGCCCGAGGAGCACCAGAAATTTCATGATTATCTGATCCTGCACTCCGGACTTCACTTCGAGCGACGCAATCACAAGGTGCTCGAGCGTGGGCTCGACAGCCGGATGACTGCGCTCCGGATCAATTCTTTCAGCGACTATTTCGAGTATCTGGAGCTGAACAGGGAACGTCGTCAGGAGCTGCAGAAGCTCCTGCAGTTCCTGACCGTCGGGGAGACATTCTTCTTCAGGTACAACGCCCATTTCGAAGCTCTTTCACGGGTAGTTGTTCCGGCTCTGACAAGGGTGGGCCGGAACAGGAGCATCAGAATTTTGTCCGCGGGCTGCTCGACAGGGGAAGAGCCCTACTCGATTGCCATGGCGCTCATGGGAGCCCTTCCTGACTGGAAGAAGCGCGATATCAAAATCTTTGCCACCGATATAAACAGCCGGTCCCTCCGGGGAGCACGAGAAGGGGTCTACAGCTCCTGGAAGGTCAGGGTGACCGATAAATCCTATCTTGAACGCTATTTCTACCGGGTTGGGGAGAGTTATGTCGTTAATGACGAGGTGAAGTCGCTGGTGGATTTTTCATACCTGAACCTCCAGTTATCCGATCAGCTCCCGGCCAGCTCTTTTGATATAATATTCTGCCGGAATGTAATGATCTACTTTACGACTGCGACTACCAAAAAGGTGGTGGAAAAGTTTGCCGAAGCCTTGAACCCCGGAGGATATCTTTTTCTGGGCCATTCGGAGACTCTGTCGAATATATCTTCCAAATTCGACAGGCACATTCTGGGCGGCGGGTTTTATTACACCAAAAAGAGCGAGGCTGCAGTCGAAGCGGAACCACCCCTTGCCCGGAAATTGCCCCCTGCTCAGGCTGCAGTCGGTAAGAAGCCGGTTGAAAGGTTACTCGCTGAGATAAAACCAGCTCCTGTCGGAGCCATTCAGGATAAAAAACCGGACCTGGAAGCTATTTTTGCCACAGCCCTGAATTCCATGTACCAGGGAAACTATACCGAAGCTGCTGCTGTTATTGGGGAGTTGTTGAGGATCAAGCCTGACCATACCGGAGCTATTATGGCAGAGGGGGAGATCCATCTTATGTGCGGGAGGGCTGAAGAGGCTCTGGAGTGCTTTAACAAGGCACTTTCCCTAAATGATCTTCTTGCGGAGGGGTATTTTCTCCGTGGGTTCCTCTTTGAAATGCGGGATAGAATCAAGGATGCTCTGGATGAGTACCGTAAGGCGGTACTCTTGAAAATGGATTTCGTTATGCCGCACTATAATCTCGGCAAGCTCTACTTCAGGTCAGGGGATGTCAGATCTTCCTCAAGGGAGTTCAGGAACAGCCTCAAAATGTTGGAAAAGGCAGGGAGAGAAGCGATTATTCCGTTTTCCGGAGGGCTTTCCCGGGAGGTTTTTCTTGAACAGCTCAGAAGCGAAATGAACATGGTTGAGACGGCACTGCCGGATTTAGAGAGAGGTGAGTAATGTTGGAAAATAGAGGGTATGATATCCGCTCGATCCTCAATGAGATGCAGGAGGAGTATTGGCAGGGTCTGTCGGAAAAGATCGAGGTACAGGAAGACCTGCTGGAATGCATCACCTTTGTGATGGGGGGAGAGACCTATGCTTTTGAGACCGTCTATGCGTCTGAAGTCATAAGAGTGCCGAAACTGATCAGAATCCCCGGAGTCAGGGGACTGATAACCGGCATTTTCAATCTCAGGGGAGAGATCATTGCTGCAATGGATATCAGGCCTCTTCTGGGGCTCCCCGCTCTTCCCCTGGACGCCGCTGCGAGGATAATCGTCATAAAAGGTGAGAGTTTTACTACCGGGATCATCGTGGAATCGGTGCAAGGTGTTCATCCGCTGCCGCTGGACAAATTCGAAGCGGTTGTGAAATCAGTCGATCCGGCTGCACGGGAATTCCTGCGCGGCCAGATAAGTCTCGAAGGCGGTATGACGATTCTGCTCGACCTCAAGAGGCTTCTTGCCTCGAAAGCACTCATTGTCGATAACTGATACGGTATTAATTTAAATACAAGGAGTCACTCATGTCTCAAAAGCTCTCAATAAAGATCGCCGGAATCCTGATAATGGTCATGGTTGTGATCATGTCGGTTTTTACTTTCTATTTCGTAAATTCCAGAAGCGAGAACATGGAGGCAGAGCTGCTCTCCAAAGGGCGGATAGAGGCGCTTACCGGTGCCAAGATGATGGAGCAGCTCCTGGAGGAGCAGCTCAACAGCGGCAGGTTTACATTGGAAGATGTCTTTGACACCAACTATGTTCCGATTCCGAATACCGATCCTCAGAAATACCACACAAAATACGACAGCTATCTGGACAAGACGATTATTGAAATCGAGGACGAATATCTGAAGGACGAGCAGGTCGTATTTGCCGTGCTGGTTGACAAAAACGGCTATCTTCCCACCCATAACAGCAAATATACCAAGCCTCTTACCGGAGACAAGGAGAAAGACAAGGTCGGCAACAGGACCAAGAGGCTTTTCAATGACCCGGTCGGACTTGCTGCGGCAAAGAACGAGAAGGACCTGTTGAAGCAGGTATATGCGAGGGATACCGGTGAAAAGATGTGGGACATCTCTGCACCTGTCTTTGTCAAGGGCAAGCACTGGGGGGGATTCCGGATAGGATTTTCCATGGAAAAAACCGAAAAGAAGATAGCTGAACTGAAAATGCAGATCACCGGGGCGATGCTGCTTATGCTTATTGCTACCAGCATCACGATCTATCTCATAGTGAGGCGTTATACCAAGCCTCTGCTTCGCCTTACCGAGACTGCGCGCCGGATAGCAGACGGAAATCTTGACGAGGAAGTTCCGGTTGAGAGCAGTGACGAGATCGGAAAGCTTGCCGAAGCCTTCAACAAGATGACGACAGTCATAGTCAAGAACCTGAAGCTGGAGGTTGAAAAAAGCAATCGCCTGATGGCTTCAATAAAGGATGCGATAGTTCATCTTTCGAGTTCGGCAAACGAGATGATGGCGATCAGCGTTCAGCAGTCTTCGGGCTCTTCCGAGCAGGCCGCCGCGGTTCAGGAAGTGACGACCACCTCGGAAGAGATTGCTATTACCGCGAAGCAGATAACCACAAATGCCCAGTCAGTAGAGAAGATGGCCGAGTCGACCAGCCAGAGCTGCCATGTCGGGACTGGTGAGGTCACCAATGCGATTAACGGCATGTCGATCCTGAAGCAGCAGGTCCAGGGTATAGCTGCAAGCATGCTGAAGCTCGGCGACAACAGCCAGAAGATTGGCGGGATAGTCGAGATCATTGACGAGATAAGTGACCAGACCAACCTTCTTGCCCTGAATGCTGCGATTGAGGCGGCAGGCGCCGGTGAGGCAGGGAAAAGATTTGCCATAGTCGCCCAGGAGGTGCGCCGTCTTGCCGAGCGCACTGTAGAGGCGACCAGGCAGATCAAGGGTCTGATCGAAGAGATCCAGAAGGCGACCAATTCAACGATAATGGTCACCGAAGAGGGGACGAAAGCCGTGGACTCCGCATCACATCTGGTCGACAAGGTGCAGCTCTCTTTTGACAGCATTATCGGACTGGTAGAGGAGACGGCACGTTCCGCCAAGGAGATCACTTTTTCTACCCAGCAGCAGACTTCCGCCTGTGAGCAGATGGCAGAAACGATGACCGAGGTGCGTGATGTCGCGCAGCAGGTTGCAGGAAGCGCAAAGGAGACCGAACGTGCGATATCGGAAATAATAGCCCTGACGGAAAAACTTCAGACCCTGTCTGAAGAAGAATGAAAAATGTCGCAGTTAACTGACCAGAAGATTCTGTAAAGGGTTATTAATGTCTACCAAGTATCTCGATATCTTCCTGAAAGAGGCTGAAGAGCATATTGGGTCGCTTCAGACGAGGCTGCTTGTTCTTGAGAGGGAGCCGGGAAACGGTCCGCTTATCCATGAGCTGCTTCGAAATGCCCATACCCTTAAAGGTTCGGCGCGTATGCTCGGCTTTGAAGATATAAGTGTGATTGCCCACAGGATGGAGGATTATCTCAAGGAGATGGAGGACGGAGAGCGCACGGTCGACTCGGATTCCGTAGATCTCCTGCTTCAGGGAACTGACGCCATCAGCCGGATGATATCCGCGCTTGAAAAAGGTGTCGATTCACCCGTTGATATCGAACGCTTCATCGAGGCCTTCGACAAAGGGATATCCACTTCGGACGCTATCCTGCAAAGTCCGGTGGCAGAAACCGAGGCGTTGGGAGATACGGTACGAACAAGCGTCAAAACACTGGACAGCCTGGTCAACCTTCTCGGCGAGCTTATCATCAACAAAAAAAGGTTTGAAGACAAGACTCTTGAGTTGAAAACGCTCTGCAAAACATCTGGAGGGACCCTTTCGACAGCAAGAGTCATGGAGTTCCAGCAGGCGCTTGATGAGGATGTCCTGTACCTGGGGTATATCATCCAGGAGCTTCATGCAGAAGCAATGGCGCTCAGGATGCTGCCGCTCAGGACCATTACCGATGGCTTCATCAGGATGGTCCGCGATCTTTCGAAATCGCAGGGCAAAGAGGTGGATCTTGAAATCAGGGGAGAGCACATCGAGATCGACAGACTTCTTCTGGAGAGCCTCAAGCCGATGTTTCTCCATATGCTGACCAATGCCGTCGATCACGGGATCGAACTTCCCGAGGAGAGGGTTGTTCGCGGCAAGCCGCGGAAAGGGACTATAAAGCTTTCTGCCCGTCATGAAGGGAACAGTGTCGTAATCGAGATCCGGGATGACGGCTCCGGGATGGATCCGGAGAAGATCAGGCAGACAGCATT
>Ga0134124_10004561_pt1 | contig 11135 bp, 6 predicted proteins | sample KB304_FD_96880 | JGI IMG/M metagenome (GOLD analysis project Ga0134124, IMG submission 96880) | Terrestrial soil microbial communities without Nitrogen fertilizer from Kellogg Biological Station, Michigan, USA - KB3-0-4 | ecosystem: Environmental > Terrestrial > Soil > Unclassified ... | reverse complement strand
GGTGAACAGCCTGCGAGTGATACGTTCACGATGGAACTTCCCGAGAACGTGAAAGTGCGAATGCGCACGGTCGAGCTGGTGAATCCTGACGGCTCGATCGAGCTGCAACCCGACGTCACCGTCACGAAAAGCCCTTCTGAAGACGCAGCCTTAAAAGAAGCGATACAAGGAAAGCGAGCGCAAAGACAAAATCGCGCGGCGTCCCCAGCGACAGGGCAAGTCGCGCAGAAGGATCAGCCATACGCAGACATGGTTTTCCCCAACAACGAGTATCGACTGCTGGCGTTGTTTCGTTACTGGAACGTCATCAACTATTTCTTCCCTTACAAGCACCTGATCGGCGATTCGTGGGAAACTGTTTTGCAACGGTATATCCCCAGGTTCGAAGCAAACAAAGACGCGTTGGATTACCAGTTGACGGTGCGCGAGCTGGTTACAGAAATGCACGACTCACATGGCGGCGTGCGAAACGCCAATGCCGCGAGTGAAAAGTTCGGCACGCATATCCCGCCCGTGCTCATCGGTTACATTGAAGGGAAATCGGTCGTCACGCGGGTCCTCGACGACAAGTTACCGATCAAGATTGGTGATGTTGTTTTGGCGGTTGATGGCGAGCCAGTGGAAAAGCGACGCGAGTTCCTGGCTCGTTACTCGGCGTCGTCCACGCCGCAGTGGTCGATGAGAAACGTGAATGGCCGGTTGCTGCTTGGGCCAAAAGACAGCGTTGCAAAACTAAAGCTGCAGAACATCGCAGGCGAAACCCGCGACGTTGAGCTGCCGCGAACGCAACCGATCAACGATCCGAAGTTGTTCCAACTACTCGAACGCTCGACGCCCGTTATGCAGGTATTGCCGAGCGGCTTTGGTTATGCCGATCTCGATCGTTTGCAAGCGGGTGAAGTCGATAAGATGTTCGAAACCATCAAGGGAACGCCCGCTGTTATCTTCGACATGCGTGGTTATCCAAACGGCACGGCATGGTCCATCGCTCCGCGTCTCACCGAAAAGAAGAATGTAGTGGCGGCACTCTTCTCGAGGCCAATTCTCCAAGCCACAGATCTCACCGATTCTGAGGTGGCTGACTCCGCACGTTATTCGTTTGCGCAAAGGATTCCGGAACGGCAGGGCGACGTTTACAAGGGCAAGGTCGTGGTGCTGATAAACGAAGATGCAATCAGCCAGGCCGAGCACACCTGTCTGTTTTTCGAAGCTGCAACTGACGTAACGTTTATCGGCACGCCCACGGCAGGCGCAAACGGCGACGTAACAGTCATGGTGTTGCCGGGTAATCTGGTGGTGAGTTTCAGCGGGCACGACGTTCGTCATGCGGATGGTCGACAGTTGCAGCGAGTCGGGATACAACCAACGATAAAAGCCGCGCCGACGATTCGCGGGCTGGTTGACGGGCGCGACGAGATCCTCGACGCCGCGATCAAGTTTCTGCAAGGGCGAAAAAGCTAACGAACAGGGCGGGGCTCGTAGTAAACTTCCCGAGCTTTTGCCCAGAAATCCGCTCGAACAATCAGGAGGTTCCCTTGAATAATAAGCTGCGCCTTATTTGCGCCTTCGTGCTCTTTCTCCTTCTGGCCAACACGGCGACCGCCCAGGACCAACCGACGCTCGCGAAAGACACACTCCAGATCACCGCGTTCACAGTCAACGTTTACAAGGGCAACTTCGACGTTTGGAGCTGGCTACCGAGGATGCAATTTCGCGTTAACGGGCCAATCGCGAGTGGCAGCCAACTTTACGTGGAGTATTCGCTGCCGACCGGACCGTGGGTGAAGTTTGACTGTGACACCGGCAATATAGAAAAAGGTTATTGGTGGAAGACGGAGTGCGGCGGCCGCGACATTGGCGAGGACAAGGCGAGCCTTTACACCGGCCCGGTAAGCTTCGTCATCAAGATGCGCAACGAGCTGGCAGGCACTAACGCGACGCTCTTCAGCGGCAAGATGAAAGTCGCGAAAGCGCACTCAAACGAGGCTGGTCCAAAAGCGGCACAGAAGTTCGTCTACTTTGTGGACCACGATTGGAACCTTCCGATCGGTTACGTTTACCTGACTGCCGCAGACGTTTACGGTTGGAAGCTTCCTGATTTTCACGTTTCGTTTTGGGTTCGCGGCGACGCATACAAGTTTGATCCACACCTGTTCTACCAGGGCAAAGAAGTCGGCAAAAGATTTTTGGATGGCATGGAGATCGGCAAGTCGAGCTGCGAAGCCGTAGTCGAAAACAACACCACTCACTACGTTGAAGATTCGCTGCCGCAAAAAGCAAAATGGGCGCGCGTCGAATGCGACTTTCCAAACATTAAAGGCGCCAACACGTCTGACGATCCCGTGACCAAAGATATCTATACGCTCGCAGCGAATCCCGGTGAGTACGAATTCAAGTTGCTTTGGAATAACAAGCTGGCGCGATCGATGAAGTTCACTGTCCAGCCGAATGGGAAGTTTGACAACGGAATCGCGTCTAGCAATCAACTCGGCAGCGACCGGGTGATCGTTCCGGTCGTGATCATCGGCGATCAGGACGGCATGTGGAACAAGACCGCGTGGCAGACCGACGCCTTCTACGGCAATCCGTTGAAGGGCTTCACTCCCGGACCTTGATCATGTTAATCCTGAAAATCATGTAAATCCTGTGAAGCTGACTTTCCATAAAGGTCGTTTTACAGGATTTACAGAATTGACATGATTTACATGATTTGTGCCTCTTTGTGGCGCGTGGCGGTGCGCGCGAGACTCCACAACACGAACGCGAGCGCGATGCTCGAGGCCGCGAGCACGACGTAGATCAGCCACGGCACGCGCTCGGTGAGTGGCTTCGGTTCGGGTTTGTAATCGCGATTTGCGAGCACGTCGCCGAGCCGGCTGTGAACGGGCTCCTTCGACAGACGCGCCGCCACTTCTTTTTCGAAGTCATAGTGCGGCGCCGGAACGTGCTCGTTACCGAAGAATAATCGCAACGGCGGCGCTACGGGCGTCTTCATCTCAAACACAAGCTGCCGTGCCGGCGCACTCGCGTTGATCGACGTAATACTCAACGTCGGATTGCTGTAGTCAGTGATTTGAAGCCGCAGCTTGCGTACGACTGCTTCTTCATTGAAATAAATCTCGAGCCGTTTCTTTTCCTCACCGGAATGCCGCGTCAGATCCCCACTCGCTAACAATCTCACATTCTGCGGATCGTCGATCGACTCCACTTGAAACGGCCGCGAAAACGAGTCGTCCTCGATCTCGATACTGAGTCGATCGCACGGTATGCGCCCGCCAAGATCGAGCGTCCAAACAGTCGCGTGCGCGCCCTGATTGCGCTGCAACTGGTAAGACGGCACCGGCACGTCCCACGTCGACAGCAATCCTTTCTCGCGCACGGCCATCATTACTTTCACGCTCGTTACCTGCGGCGTTTCACGGTCTGTCATCGGATCGCGCGACACTTTCACGCGCAGGTATCGATAGCGACTCGTCGGATAACTCACCTTTTGCGACTCGGCCACGTTGTTCTGCGACGCGAAACTGAAAATCACTCCATCATTGCTCAGCATCCGCCACTCTCGGCCCGAATCACTGCCTTCAACCACAACCTGGCGGCGAAAGTTTGTACCGTTAGTTTCAATATCGATCTCGTTATGCTCGCCGGGGTTCTCACCGAGATCTACAGAAACTTCACTCGTCGATGGGCCAGCAGATCCGTGGTTAAAAAGCCGCGCAGGAATTTCTTGTTTCTCGTCCAGTTCTCTGCGGATGCGAATCGCGTAAGGGATCTCGCGGTTGTTGGAGTCGAAAAGTCGGAGGTCCGCTAAATCGGTGCTTGCCCTGTCCATCACCGGAAGCGGCACGGCGACGTCATAAATCTGACCGTCAGTTCTCTCCGGCACGACCTCGACATAATAAGGCCACAGCGACAACGACGTTTGCGCGGAGACTGAAACGACTAACACCAGCGCCGCGATGATCACAAAGAGTAGAGACTTCATGTGACTTGCTCCCGCGAATGAAATGCCCTGTGATAACCCCATGAGACCAGCAGCAATAAAATGCCGAGTACAGCGAACACGATGATGCGATAGAGCTTCTGAAGTTCCGCGATGTCAACCAGCATCACCTTGACGACCGTGAACGCAAAGAGCACGAGCGCGGCCCAGCGAATCACTGCCACGCGACGAACAAACCCGTATGCTGCGAGCGCGGCGGCGTAGGCCGCCCAGATAACCGAGAGCGCCATCTGGCCCAGCCAACGTATGTGCGCCGCGTCTTCCATATTCTTTTCGGCGAGCACACGTCCGGCGAAATACGTGATGTTCTCGATGGATATCAGTAACCAGAATGTCAGCGCCGCGCCCAACGCGATCATGAGCATTGTCACGCGCTCATTCACGAGCTTTCGTCTACCCGCTCGCTCGAAAAGATAGACCGCGACGAGATAACACCCGACCACCGCGAGTGACGAGAGAAAGTAGCGATTGAAAATCGGAGTGAACGCCGGGCGATAACCGTAAGGCGTGTCCCAGAAAAGGAACTTGAAAAACGCGAACGCGAAGAGCCCGAAGGCGTGAGCGCGCAGCCTGACGGATTGAATTTCGAGACCGGCCCAGAGTATTGCAACGCCTTCGACGGCCCACGCGATCGTGATCCAGTTTGAGCGTAACTGGATGGGAATCGCGATCGTCACGAAAGTCAGGGCGACAGCGATCAGCAGCAGGATCTCGCGCCGGCTCTTCACGCTACGTGACAGCAAAATCTTCGCGATGCCTGCGTAGAGCAGCGCCATGATGATCGCGAACGCGCCCATCCAATCGTGATGAGTTGGATTGAGCAGGTGATACGCAGTCGCGAAAAAGACGAACGGGTTGGCTAGCAACAGCAGCGCGTCTTCGAGCGTGGCTGAGTCTCGTCGTAACAACTCGCGTGCAAGATGGGCCAGCAGGAAAAGCAGAAAGATGGCTGTTTGAAAGATGAGAACGGCGCCACGCTTTTGGTGGTGGTAATTTTCGTCGTACCAGGTCCAGAAGAGTATTTGTGTGCCGTAGTAAGCGATCGAGCTGAGGCCGCGCCAGTGTTTGAGCAGCGCCAGAGCGCCGGCGTCAAGCACGACGAGATAAGTAAAGAACGATCGATACTGATCGCGATCGGAGTGAAGCAGGACGGGCGTCAGTAGCCCGCCAATCAACGCCATGATCGCGATTGCGGGGGCGTTGTAAACGAGCGCGAGCGCGCCTGCTTCGGCAATCAGGATCGCGAGGAAAGCAAAAGCCGTCTTCTGTCCGACGAGATGGTAATAGCCGAACGCAGCGTAAGTCGAAAGGTAAAGCAGCACGATGCCGCCGGCCGTCAGGATCTGAGAAAAGATGCGCCAGCCTCGTCGCCGGTATCGGAAACCGGCGAGCGACATCGCGATGCCAAACGTGATGCCGATCGAGACTCGGCCCAGCTCGCCGATCCAGCGATTGTCGAATGCGTACTTCAGGAAGAACGCAGTGGCGAAGAGGATCAGCACGACCGCAACCCAGCCAACTCCGCGACGCCCGATCAAGGATTCGAGCTCGAAAGCATCGAGCGATTTCCCTCGCGGCGACACACGCGGCGGTGGCGGTGGTGGTGGCGGTTCGGGAGTTATCGGCGGTGGTGGCGGTGATTGAATTACCGGCTCGGGTGGTGGTGGTGGCGGCGCTCGGACAGGTTCTGGTGGTGCAGACGCGACGACAACGGGCCGTCCAGCGAGTGCGGCTTCGAGCGCTTCGAGTCTCCTTCTTGTTTTTACTGAGATAACGAGACTGACGATCGGCAGCACGATTGCTGCCATCAGCGATGCAAGCAGCAACAACAGGAGGAGCACGAAGAGTGAATCCATTCAGGCGCGAACAATAGCATAAGATCCGCGTTAATCCGCGAAAATCCGTGTACAATGGTCTTCGCATGTCGAAGGAAGAGATCGCCAACACCATTAGCCACGGACTCGGATTAGTCCTCGCGCTCGTCGCGGTTCCGATCCTGGTCGCGGAGGGCGTTCGCGCCGGGAACATTCACTTCACGGTCGGCGTCAGCGTGTTTGGCGGTACGATGGTCCTGCTCTATCTCGCTTCGACGCTCTATCACTCGCTCACACACGAAGCTGCGAAGGCGTTATTTCGACTCTTCGATCACACTGCAATCTTCCTGCTGATTGCGGGAACGTACACGCCGTTTAGCCTCGGCGTGCTGCGTGGTCCATGGGGATGGTCGCTATTGGCTGCCATTTGGATGCTCGCGATCGTCGGCATCACGTTGAAGATCAGAAAGCGAACACGCCACTCGCCGATCGGCATTGTGTTGTATGTAATCATGGGTTGGCTTTGCGTCGTGGCGGTGAAACCGATGCTGATGCTGATCCCTGTACCCGGATTACTTTTGATACTCGCGGGCGGGCTCGCGTACACCGGTGGCCTCGCGTTTTTCGCCGCGCAGCGAATCCGCTACAACCATTTCATCTGGCACCTCTTCGTGATCGCCGGCACCACCTGCCACTTCTTCGCCGTACTCTGGTACGCAGCGTAGACTGTTTTCTCCGCAGAGAAAGGCTCTACCGTGATTTGTAATTGAAGGTGATCCGCGTTTCCTCCTCCATTACGAGCGGTCGGACGAAGCGATACGACTTACCACTGCGCGGCACTTCAACCGCCACCGGCAGTATTCCCGCAACGCGACGCTGCAGGTTGAACACGTTCTGTGACGCAGTGTTCAACTGGGCCGCCCGATCCTTCTTTAGCTTGTCTTCAATCTGGCGGCCGCTCTCGGCGAGGTCGTTGCTTGTTATTTGCACGGTCGCAGTGGCGCTGGCTACTTCCATCGTAGTCCCGATACGCGCCGGCTTCGACGCTTGCAGATCGATTTCGTGGACCATCCTGCTGAAACCAGTTGAGGAAATGGCCACACTGACCGCCCCGGGCTGCATCCCTGCGATCCGCCAGTGACCCTCATCGTCAGACTTCGTAGTCAAGCTGGTCCCGGTTTGCGTGTTGGTGACGATAACTTCCGCACCCGGAATAACTGCTCCGACCGGATCGACGATCACGCCGCCGATTTGTCCAGGCTCCAGCGAGCTGAGATCCACTTCCGTCCAGTTTTGTGTACTGGAAAAGTCTTCCTCAGCATCGACCATGTTCCTTGCGATCGACGCCGGAAACAGTTCCGCCGAAAGCGCATTACCACCGAATTGCCTCACTTCGAGTCGTTCCGGCAGCGACACTTCCCACGTCAGAAGATTCACGGGAATGCTCAGCTTCGGCAGACCCATGTCGTAAGCGCCACTCTTCGCGAACCTCGATCCCGAGCTGTAGTAAACAAACGACACGTTGTACGGCTTCGACGAATCGAGTCCCGCGCGCAACAAAGGCACACGCGTCCCATCCGCGCCCTCGACCGGCTTCACGCGTTCGCCTTCGACTTCCGCCGACAGCAACTGCGCACCAGCCGGCAGCTCAATCTTCATGAACGGCTTCGCGTGATTACGCACACGCAGTGAAACTTCGGTCAGCGTGCGTCCTTCAATGTTCGTCAGTGTCGTGACTGTCGCGCGCTCCGCGATTGCGGAAAGCACGTCAGCATCGAGAAACTGTCGCCATTCGAGTTGCAGCCTCGGCGCTTCAGTCGCGCGACGGTTGTAACGAAATGCAGCTTGCAGCGGAAAATGCGAGAGCGAGCGTGTGATCGCGCCGGCTTCACGCACGTCCATGCGACGCAGCCCGCCTGACTCAGTCGCCTTCAATTCCATCGCGCCCGCGCCTTCAACCAGCAGCTCGCCCGTTTCACGTTGCGCGTCTGCAAATGCGAGCAACGGCGCCTCGACCTGCGTGTCTTTATTAGTTCGTTCGATCGCGATCAGGAACTGGTGATTACGGCGCGCCGGATCATGAGCTCGCAGCGTCAGTATGTTTCCGGAAACATCGCTCGATTCGAGCGTGCTGCCTGACGCGGTTACCAGCTCGTACCCTTGTGGCAAAGACATCTTGAACTCGCCAGCTTCGCCCTGGATCACATTGACGTCGCAAAGCGCAGTGATGCGCAACTGCGAATCGCCGACAGAAACGACTGATTTCACATCCGAGAGAAAACGTACTTCGCGCTGCGCAACGGGCGCGGCAATCTCACGCGTAGTCCACCAGATGCGCGCCGCTTTGCCGGGTTCGAGCGCGGCTTCGATACGCGTTTGACCGTTGGCCGTGTCGCGATTTGTCACGAGGCCGGGCTCGATGCGAACGTTCGCGTGATTTCCCGGCAGCTCGAGCGTCAGAATCGAGCTGCTTGCCAGTGGCACCGGAAGTGTGAACGAAGCGCGTCCCGCTTCGATCGTTAGAGGAGCAGCAACGCCGAGCGAGACTGCAAACGGACCGGGCCCATTAAGTATCGCAGCGTGGCTCGTTCCTTCCTGCAACAGCGGCAGCGGAAGGTTCGACTGTTTGGCTTCAAGAATCGTCAGGGCCGTTGTGAGGGGAGTCTTCACCGATCCTTTTGCGAGCAGAGAACCGTCGATATCAACCGTGCCGACGAGCGTCTGATTCTCGACGCGAAGTTTGAACACGGCGCGCGACAACACGAATGGCAGCGGTACTTCGTCGCTGGTTTTGTCTTTGCGATTTGCGAGCTCGACGAGACGGTTATATTCGCTGAGCGAGAGCGTCACTGTTCCCGCTGTTCCGGATGCGGGCAAAGCGGTGCTGCTGGTTGTGTTGCGGACCTGGCCGGCGGCCACGACGGTGATCAGTAAAATCAGAATTAGTGCTCTCATCGGTCACCTTTCTTTCTCTCACGTTGGAAGTCAAACTCGACTGCGGGCGTCTGGTTCTCGGCGGTCAGCTCCGAAATCAGGAACAGCGACGGACCGAAGTGCGGAAACACAACGCGCAACGGAAGATTGCGTGCGGGTTTTGCGCCGGTTTTGTCATTGCGCAGTTTTGCAACGAGCTGTTTCGCCTCCGCTTGCTCCGCAGGGATCTCGCCTTCGGCGCGCTGCTGCTCGCTTGCAGACGGCGTCGCCTCGGAACGCAACGCAGGCGATTCGGGCTCGGCGTAGTCAGCAACGCGGAAGCTGCCGGAGAGTCCGGGTGCGGGTGTCACGCGAAAGAGTGGTGGATGATGCAGCAACAGATGCGACTTCGAGATCGGAAGGTCGACTGCGACGAGCGACACGCGCGTGCGTCCTTTATCAACCCACGAAGCAGCGCGATCGAGATAAGAGATTTCGACAACGAACGCGGGCGACTCTTCGCCCGAGCGAGTTTTTTCGAGGGGAAGCAGGAGTGAGCCGTCCGGCGCTTTCCCGGGTCTGATCGGGCGACCGGCAACCGATGCGCTCCACAACACAGCCGTCGGAGGCAGCGTGAGTTTCAAGAAGTTGCGCTGGTTGTTTCGCACCGCGAAGCGCGATTGCACCAGGATCTTTCCGTCAGCGGCGATCAGCGTGTTGTACTCTGCTTCTTCGATATTTGCGGTGAGCACTGCCTGCGGCGTGTAGCGCTCGACGTCGAGCGAGAGCGTTCGCGGCGACTTGCCGTCAGCAGGTTGCAGCCTGAACGCGATCAGCGACGGTGATTGTCGATTCGAAATCAGCCCGCCCAGCTCGCCGGCTTCAGCGTCTTCCATCCCGCTCGGGCGACGTTCCTTGATCTCACCCGCACCGAGAACTTCGACACCGACTCCGCCGGTTTCACGTTCCGCGTTCGGCAGTCGAATCAACGGAATATCCAACTTTCCGGCGCGCGCGAGTCGCAACTCGCCGCTCAATGTGAAGCGCGCCGTCTTCTGCACGGGCTCGATGAACAGCACTTTGAGCTCGTGATTCGCGACGTCCCAGTCAGCCACCATCGCGCCTGAAACCTGGTTCACGGTGAGTTGTTCGGGGAGTTGCACACGCACTTCGTTCGCCAGTCCCTGCATGACCTCGACCTGAACTTCTGCGTTTACCTGTGTGGCGTCTTCGCCCAAACCGACGAGCTGTGTGACGGAGCCACGAAACCGCAACGGCTGTTTTGATTTCTCATCGTCGATCCTTCGCCGCCATCCGAACGTAAGGGGTTCGCCGCCTCGTCCGTTCGCAACCCACCGGCTGCCGGCCGCAGTTTCTGAATGTTCCAGCAGCAGACCACCGGTGATTCGCACGTCGACGCCTTGTCGAACTAACTCGACGACCGCACGCGAGACTGCGGAGTTACTGACGGGAAGATGCAGAATGTCGGTGCCTGCGACAGTCGTTACCGGGGCGACGATCTGCATCGTCAACACCGAGCGACCTGTTTTCGAGAGGAGCAGATCGGCGCGGCCCGGGCCTTTGTCAGTCGTGTTCATTACGAGATTGACGGGACGGCCATCGAGTTTCGCATCGCGCACGATCAGCCCGTCCGGCATCGCGATTCGCACCCAGCCGTTCTTGATTACGTCGACAGTCAAACGCGCTTCACCAGTCGCGAGATCGCCGTCGACTTTCAACTCGTAATCGATGCGACTGAGTGTCGCTTCGACTGGCGGCGCAACGGGCTCGGGCTCGGCGGGAGCAGCAGCGCGCTTCAGCGCCGTGTATTCGTTAACGGGAAGCACGACCCAGCCGTCCGGTGGGGTAGCTGCACTTTGGGCCAACGTGGAAACAGCGAAGACAATCGGGAAGAGCAGAGCCAGCGCCAGGCGCGACGCCGGCAAGCGCAGTCGGTTCATGGTAATTCTCCTTTTGAAGTTCGTGTGCTCTGTTGCGGACACACGTCGAGACAAAACGGCCAGGTCGCCGCAAAAAATCACCCACACTTTGGTTCGATTCGAGATCCAGGTGTGATCTCTTTGTAAAGCTGAGCCTAAGATGCAGTGAGGTTGCTCAAAGTAGCCTCGTGGGAAAACGCGGGCGGCCACGGAGGGCCGCCCCTACAGTTGTATTCAATCATGCCAGTTCGTCGAAGGCGCTTGATTAGCAACAACTGTAGGGGTGGCCCTCCGTGGCCACCCGTGCGGTGCATGTTACGATTGCACAGATGAAACCGACTACGAAACCACGAGTAAAGATCTGTTGTATGGCGAGTGTTGAAGAGGCGTGGATGGCGATCGATGCGGGCGCGTCGGCGGTTGGGCTCGTGTCGGCGATGCCGAGTGGTCCGGGTCCGATACCGG
>Ga0134124_10004560_pt1 | contig 11136 bp, 12 predicted proteins | sample KB304_FD_96880 | JGI IMG/M metagenome (GOLD analysis project Ga0134124, IMG submission 96880) | Terrestrial soil microbial communities without Nitrogen fertilizer from Kellogg Biological Station, Michigan, USA - KB3-0-4 | ecosystem: Environmental > Terrestrial > Soil > Unclassified ... | reverse complement strand
GCCGCCGATCCGCAGTGGCTCGGCATGCTCGGCATGCACGGCACGCTGGAAGCCAACATGGCGATGCACGATTGCGACGTGATGGTCTGCATCGGCGCGCGCTTTGACGACCGCATCACCGGCCGGCTCGATGCCTTCGCGCCCGGCTCCAAGAAGATCCACGTCGACATCGATCCGTCGTCGATCAACAAGAACGTCAAGGTCGACGTGCCGATCATCGGCGACTGCGCGCATGTGCTCGAGGACATGGTGCGGCTGTGGCGCACCTCGGCGCACCAGGCCGACAAGAAAGCGCTCGGTTCGTGGTGGTCGCAGATCGAAAAGTGGCGCGGCCGCAAGTCGCTCGCCTATCGCCACTCCAACGAGGTGATCAAGCCGCAATACGCCATCCAGCGGCTCTACGAGCTCACCAAGGACAAGGACGTCTACATCACCACCGAGGTCGGCCAGCACCAGATGTGGGCGGCGCAGCTCTATGGTTTCCAGGAGCCCAACCGCTGGATGACCTCCGGGGGCTTAGGCACTATGGGCTACGGCCTGCCGGCTTCGGTCGGCGTGCAGCTCGCGCATCCGAAGTCGCTGGTCATCGACATCGCCGGCGAGGCAAGCGTGCTGATGACCATGCAGGAGATTTCGACCGCAGTGCAGTACCGGCTGCCGGTCAAGATCTTCATCTTGAACAACCAATACATGGGCATGGTGCGGCAGTGGCAGGAACTGCTGCACGGCGGGCGCTATTCGCAGAGCTATTCCGAGGCGCTGCCGGATTTCGTCAAGCTGGCAGAGGCCTATCATGCGCATGGCATCCGCTGCGAGAAGCCGGGCGATCTCGACCACGCCATCAAGGAGATGATCGACGTCGACAAGCCGGTGCTGTTCGACTGCGTGGTCGATCCGAAGGAGAACTGCTTCCCGATGATTCCCTCGGGCCGCGCGCACAATGAGATGATCCTCGGCGACGCCGCCGAGAATCTGGACAGCGCGATCACCGAGGCAGGCAAGGTGATGGTGTAGTCGCAACGGAGCGGGCGAGGGGGCAGAGCAGGCCATGGATATCGCCATCATCGGCGCCGGCAATGTCGGCGCGGCTTTGGGCACCAACTGGGCGCGCAAGGGCCACACCGTCCGCTTCGGGGTGCGCAGCCCCAAGGCGGAGAAGGTGCAGGCGGTGCTGAAGCCGATCGGCGCCAAGGCGAGCGCGATGTCGCCGGCCGAGGCCGCGGCCGCCAGCGACTTCGTCCTGCTGGCGACGCCGTGGAAGGCGACCGAGGCGGTGGTGCGCTCGCTCGGCAATCTGAGCGGCAAGATCATCCTCGACGCCACCAATCCGCTGGCCATGAGCGGCGGCGTGCTGGGGCTGGAAATCGGTCATTCGACCTCCGGCGGCGAGAAGGTACAGAGCTGGGCCTCCGGCGCCTCCGTTTTCAAGACGCTCAACACCACCGGCTTCGGCAACATGGCGCGGCCGCTCTACGGCGACATGCGATCGGTCATGTTCGTTGCCGGCGACGACACTGTCGACAAGCCGAAGGTGATGCACCTCATCGGCCAGCTCGGCTTCGAGGTGATCGACGCCGGTCCGTTGCGCAACGCGCGTCTGCTCGAAGCGCACGCCATGCTGTGGATCGATTTGTCGCTCAACCGCGGTCTCGGCCGCGACTGGGCTTTTGGAATTCTCCGACGACCCGACGCACAAGGATAGATGCGATGAACGCGCCCACCACCTCCCATTACCCGACGCAGACCGTCAAAGAGCAGCTCGAGACGCACACGCTCTCGGTGCTGGTCGACAACGAGCCGGGCGTGCTGGCGCGCGTGATCGGCCTGTTTTCCGGTCGCGGCTACAATATCGAGTCGCTGACGGTGTCGGAGACCGAACACGCCAAGCACCAGTCGCTGATCACGGTCGTCACCACCGGCACGCCGATGGTGATCGAGCAGATCAAGAACCAGCTCGATCGCCTGGTGCCGATTCATCGGGTCGTCGACATGACCCTCATCGGCCGCTCCATCGAGCGCGAACTCGCCATGGTGAAGGTGCGCGGCAAAGGCGAGAACCGCGTCGAGGCGCTGCGGCTCGCCGACGCTTTCCGCGCCCGCGTCATCGACGCCACCACCGAGAGCTTCGTGTTCGAGATCACCGGGGCGAGCGACAAGATCGAGCAGTTCGTCGCCCTGATGCTGCCGCTCGGCCTGGTCGAGGTCGCCCGCACCGGCATCGCGGCCATTGTGCGCGGTCCGGAGGGCATGCACGCGCGATAAGAATTCGTCATGCCCGGGCTTGTCGCGGGCATCCACGTCTTGCTATCGACACTGCGAAATTGAAGGCGTCGGTCGGGGCGAGCCCGGTCCTGGCGTACGAGGACAGCGGCCGGGAAACGGGCCCATAAAGGGGTTTTAGAACTATGCGTGTCTACTACGATCGCGACGCCGACCTGAACCTGATCAAGGGCAAGAAGGTCGCCATCATCGGCTATGGCAGCCAGGGCCATGCCCACGCGCTCAATCTGCGCGATTCCGGCGTGAAAGAGGTGGCGGTCGGCCTGCGCAAGGGCTCGGCCGGCGTCAAGAAGGCCGAAGGCGAGAAGTTCAAGGTGTTCGAGGTGGCGGAAGCCGCCAAGTGGGCCGACGTGATCATGATGCTCACGCCCGACGAGCTGCAGGGCGACATCTACCGCGATCACCTGGTCGCCAACATGAAGCAGGGCGCGGCGATCATGTTCGCGCACGGCCTCAACGTGCACTTCAACCTGATCGAGCCGCGCGCCGACCTCGACGTGCTGATGGTGGCGCCGAAGGGCCCCGGCCACACCGTGCGTTCGGAATATGCGCGCGGCGCCGGCGTGCCCTGCCTGCTCGCGATCCACAAGGACAGCTCGGGCAACGCCCACGACCTCGGCCTCTCTTATGCCTCTGCGATCGGCGGCGGCCGCGCCGGCATCATCGAGACCACCTTCAAGGAAGAATGCGAGACCGACCTGTTCGGCGAGCAGGCCGTGCTCTGCGGCGGCGTGGTCGAATTGATGAAGGCGGGCTTCGATACGCTGTGCGAAGCCGGCTACGCGCCGGAGATGGCCTACTTCGAGTGCATCCACGAGATGAAGCTGATCGTGGACCTGATCTACGAAGGCGGCATCGCCAACATGAACTATTCGGTGTCGAACACCGCCGAATACGGCGAATACGTCTCCGGCCCGCGCGTGATTACGGAAGAGACCCGCGCCGAGATGAAGCGCATCCTCGCCGACATCACCTCCGGCCGCTTCACGCGCAACTGGATGCTGGAGAACAAGGTCAACCAGACCTCGTTCAAAGCGACGCGCGCCAAGCTCGCCGAGCACGGCGCCGAGAAGGTCGGCGCCAAGCTGCGCGAGATGATGCCCTGGATCCGCGAGCGCGCGCTGGTCGACAAGAGCAAGAACTGACGCTCTTGCGCCTCATCCGCGCCATCGTCACGACGGCCGCCCTCACCGGGGCGGCCGTTTCCGCTTCTGGCGGCGAGCAGGGCGATCCGGAGCAGAGTTGCGACGGCAGTACCTATGAAATGGTCGAGTGCCTGAAGGCCAGGACAGCGCAATGGGACAAGCGGCTCAACGCCGCCTATCAGACGAAATTGAAAGAGGCCGAAGGCAAGCAGCGCGAACAATTGCGTGTCGCGCAGCGGGCGTGGATCGCGTTCCGCGACGCCAATTGCCTGTATTACGGGCTGAGCGAGGGCACCATCGCGCGCATCGAGGCGGGCGAGTGCATGCGCAGCATGACGGAGGCAAGGGCGAAGGAGTTGGAGGGGACGCGGGAGGGGAATTAGCGCGCTGTGCTTTTACCCTCCCCCTCCAGGGGGAGGGTGAAGCAAGAGGCCTTATCGTTTCCCAATCCTCTCCCCCAGCCAGCGCGCCGCCTCGTCGGCCGAGGTCCGTCCATCGGACGCCCGCGCATTGGCTTCGCGCATCAGCGTCACGGGGATCGCGTCGAGGAACGGCCCGAGCGCCGCCACCAGCGCCGCGTCCTGCGCGCGCTTGGACGACAACAGCAGGATCGCATCGTAAGGCGGGATTGCGTATTTCGGATCGTCGAGCGTCACGAGATCGTAGCGCGCAATCTGCCCGTCGCTGGTGTAGGCGGAGATCACGTCGACTTCGCCACTGGCCGCCGCCTTCACCATGAACTCCGGCTGCATCTCGCGTTGCGCGCGGAAGTTCAGCCCGTAGGCGGTGCGCAGCGCCTTCCATTCCGGCCGCGCGAAGAATTCGTAGTCGCCGGCGATGGTAAGCGTGCTCGCGTGCCTGGCGAGATCGTCGATGCTCTTGATGCCGAGCGTGTCGGCGCGCTTACGCGACATCGCAAGCGCGTAGGCGTTCTCGAAACCGAGCGTTCCGAGCATGCGGACGCCGTGCGTTGCCTTCAGCCACGCCGACAGCTCGCGCAGCACTTGCTCACGCGGCGGCACGTCGCTGCGTTGCATACGGTTCGCCCACAGCGTGCCGGAATAATCGACCGCGATATCGACCTCGCCGGCGGCGAGCGCGTCGAACAGCACGTTGGAGCCGAGCCCCTGCCGTTGCGCCGCGCTCAAGCCCGCCGCCTGCAGCCGGTCCTTGATCAGCGCCGCCAGCACATATTGCTCTGTGAAGGTCTTCGCCCCGATGGTGTAGGCCGCCTGCGGGTGCGTCAGGCCCGGCAGCAGCGCGCCGGCGATTAGCGCCAGCACGCCGAGAGCGGCGAGCGCGATGCGCAGTGGGCTCCGGCGTTCGACACCCGCCTGCATCAGCGCCAGCAGCGCGTCGACCGCCAACGCCAGCGCCGCCGCCGCAACGCAGCCAAACACGACGAACACCCAGTTCTGCGTCTGCAGCCCGGTGAATATATAATTGCCGAGACTCTGCTGGCCGATCGGCGTCGCCAGCGTGGCGGTACCGATCACCCACACCGCGGCGGTGCGGATGCCGGCCATCAGCACCGGCATCGCCAGCGGCAGTTCAATCTCGACATGCCGATTTCGCGCGCTCATGCCGACGACGCGCGCGGCGTCGGTCAAGCGCGGATCGACGCCGGCAAGCCCGGTCACCGTGTTGCGCAGCACCGGCAGCATTGCATAGAGCGCGAGCGCCAGCACCGATGGGAGGAATCCCAAGGCCGAGAAGCCCGTGCCGAACGCGCGTTCGGTCAGCGCCGACAGCGCCAGCAGCAGCGGATAAAACAGCGCCAGCAAGGCGAGGCCGGGGATGGTCTGCACCACGCTCGCCACCGCAAGCAGGGCGCCGCGCAGCCACGGCCGCCGCCGCGCCGCAATCGCCAGCGGCAGGCTGATGCCAAGTCCCAGCGCCAGCGCGGTCAGGCTCACCAGCACGTGGCTGCCGAGATAATCCGGCAGGCGCGCCAAGGCCTCGGCGAAGCGGGCGTCCATGCTCATCGCGCGATCATGACATGTGCTTCCCGTCGGCGCGAATTCCCATTACGTTGCGCGCCGCATGGGGACCGGAACCACAAACGGCAAAGCCGCTGTCGCGCTCAACGACGTCGACGTCGCTTTCCGTCTGGCGGGCGGCGGCGTCTACACCGCGGTGAAGGCGGCGACGCTCACCGTGGCCGACGGCGAATTCGTCGCCATCGTCGGTCCCACCGGCTGCGGCAAGTCGACGCTGCTCAACATCGCCGCCGGTCTGCTGGGACCCGCCGCCGGCCGCGTCGACATTTTCGGCGCGCCGCTTGCCGCACTCAACCGCCAGGCCGGCTATCTCTTCCAGGCCGACGCGCTGTTCCCGTGGAAGACCGCGCTGGAGAACGTCGCCATCGGCCTCGAGATCGCCGGAACGCCGCAGGCGGAGGCGCGCGCCAAGGCGCAGCAATGGCTCACGCGCGTGGGCCTCGGCTCCTTCGCCGACCGTTATCCGCACATGCTCTCCGGCGGCCAGCGTAAACGCGTCGGCCTCGCGCAGGTGCTGATCCGCGACCCCAAGATCCTGCTGATGGACGAACCGTTCGGCCCGCTCGATGCGCAGACGCGGCAGATCATGGGCAACCTGCTGCTCGATCTGTGGAACGCCGACCGCAAGGCGGTGCTGTTCGTCACCCACGACCTCGAGGAGGCGATCGCGCTGTCCGACCGCGTCGTCATCATGTCAGCCGGTCCTGCAGCGCACATCATCGGCGAATGGCCGGTGAAGCTGACGCGCCCGCGCGACATCTCCGAGGTCAAGCTCGATCCCGGCTTCCACGAGTTGCACCGCGACATCTGGCACATGCTCAAGGCCGAGGTGATCAAGGGCTATGCGCAGACCGAGGGGGCGTGATCGCGGACTATTCCTGCGCTATTGTTGTTACCAAGCGCATGATCCCGAAAAGTGGAAACCGGTTTTCGGATAAGATCATGCGCAATACGAAGAGCCTGCCAACACATCAGGGAGAAAACAGAATGTCATCGCTTCGTCTTACGCTTGCCGCCGCGGCCGCGACTTTGCTGTTCGCAGGTTCCGCCAACGCCGCCGAAATCTTCACGCTCAGCACCACCTCGTTCAAGGACGGCGCGCTGATGCCCAAGAAAATGGCGGGCGACAACAAGGCCAACCCGAACTGCGTCGGCGAGAACGTGTCGCCGCAGCTCTCCTGGTCGAACCCGCCGGCCGGCACCGTCAGCTACGCGCTGATCATGACCGATCCGGAAGGCCGCGCGGGCCTCGGCGTCGATCACTGGCACGCCTACGGCATCCCGGCCTCGGTTACGTCGATGGCGGAAGGCGAGGCGGCCAAGCCGTCCACCAAATGGGTCGGCGGCAAGGGCACGCAGGGCAAGGACGTCTATCTCGGCCCCTGCACGCCGCCGGGCACCATGCCGCATCACTACACTTTCGTCCTGGTCGCGACCGATCTCGATCCCAAGGCGCTGCCAGCCGGCCTCACGCGTCTCGAGCTGATGGAAAAGCTCAACGGCCACGCCAAGGGCGCGGCGGGTCTCGTCGGCCTGTTCAAGAACCCGTACTGAGGTTGTTGGGTGTTCCGCTCTCGAGCAACGCGCACGCTTAGCCCTCTCCCCTCGTGGGAGAGGGTGGCTCGCGCGGGAGCGATAGCGGAGCGCGAGCCGGGTGAGGGGGTCGCTCTATGATGCCGCGTACCCAACTCATCACGTTGCAAGTCCTCGTCGCCGTCGTCGCGCTGGCGGCGTGGCACGTGCTCACGACCTATCCGGTGTTCGGCAAGATCCTGCTGCCGCCGTTCTTCTTCTCCAATCCGTTCGATGTCGCGCAGCAGGTCGTCGACTGGTTCGCCAAAGGCGTCATCTGGAAACATCTGTGGGTGACGCTGGAAGAATCGATCCTTGCCTTCGTGATCGGTTCGATCGGCGGCGTCGCCGTCGGCTTCTGGTTCGCGCGCCAGCCGCGCGTCGCCGCGGTGTTCGATCCTTACGTCAAGATGGTCAACGCGCTGCCGCGCGTGGTGCTGGCGCCGATCTTCACGCTGTGGCTGGGCTTAGGCATCTGGTCGAAGGTGGCGCTCGGCGTCACGCTCGTCTTCTTCATCGTCTTCTTCAACGTCTACCAGGGCGTCAAGGAAGTCTCGCCCACCGTGCTTGCCAATGCGCGCATGCTCGGCATGAGCGAGCGGCAACTGATGCGCCACGTCTATTGGCCGTCGGCGTTGTCGTGGATGTTCTCCTCGCTGCACACTTCCGTCGGCTTCGCTGTGGTCGGCGCTGTGGTCGGCGAATATCTCGGCGCCGCCGCGGGTTTAGGCTATCTCATCCAGCAGGCGGAAGGCGTGTTCGACGTCGCCGGCGTCTTTGCCGGTATGTTCGTGCTCGCCACCTTCGTCATCGTCATCGACACCATCGTCAGCATGGTGGAGAAACGCCTCTTGGTGTGGCGGCCGGACGTGGGCGATGCGCGGCCATAAATTCGACGTTCGTCTTCGCGAGGTTAAACGCCATGAAAATGTTCGAGCAGAACGTGGTCGCCGCCGACATCGACGCGCAGCTGCGCGACGCCGGTATTGACCCTGCAGACAAGACCGTGGTGGCGATCAAGACGATTGTCAGCGCCTACTATGCCCAGCGCACCGCCGAGGTGCTGACGCGCATGCGGGAGATTCTGGACAAGTTCAGCCCGGGCGAGCTGCATTAGGCCCTTCAGGCCTGCCGTTTTCGCCCTAGTCAGCCCCGCCGCCCTGGCTTATCGTCCCCGGCGAACTGGCTCATAAAAGCCAAACCGCACAGGGAGGATCGCTCATGCCCGCATTCATCCGCCGGATCGCCGTGGCGCTTGCCGCGCTCGCGCTGTCATCCGGCCTCGCGTTCGCGCAGTCGAAGGTGACCATCGCCGTCGGCGGCGGCGCCTGCCTCTGCTATCTGCCGACCATGCTGGCCAAGCAGCTCGGCGAATACGAGAAGGCCGGCCTCAACGTCGAGATCATCGACTTCAAGGGCGGCTCGGAGTCGCTCAAGGCGGTGATCGGCGGCTCGGCCGACGTGGTCTCCGGCTATTTCGATCACTGCGTCAATCTCGCCGCCAAGGGCCAGCACCTGCAGGCCTTCGTGGTCTATGACCGCTACCCCGGCTTCGCGCTGGTGGTCTCGCCCAAGCACACCGCCGAGATCAAGTCGATCAAGGACCTCAAGGACAAGAAGGTCGGCGTCAGCGCGCCCGGCTCCTCCACCGACTTCTTCTTGAAGTACATCTTGAGCAAGAACGGCGTCGACCCGAACTCGGTCGGCGTGATCGGCGTCGGCCTCGGCGCCACTGCGGTCGCCGCCATGGAGCAGGGGCAGATCGACGCCGCCATCATGCTTGATCCGGCGGTCACGGTGCTGGCCGGGCGCAACAAGGACATGGTCATTCTTGCCGACACGCGTTCGCAGAAGGACACGCTCTCGGTGTTCGGCGGCGAATATCCGGGCGGCGCGCTCTACACCCGCGCGGAATGGATCGCCTCGCACGAGAAAGAAGTGCAGGCGATGACCAATGCCATCGTCAACACGCTGAAGTGGATTCACTCGCACACGCCGGAAGAGATCACCGACAAGATGCCGCCGGAATATGTCGGCAAGGACAAGGCCGGCTACATCGCGGCGCTCAAGAACACGCTGCCGATGTTCTCGGAGACCGGCAAGATGGACCCGAAGGGCGCCGCCGCCGTGCTCGCGGTGTTCGCGCAGTCCTCGCCCGACGTGGCGAAGGCCAACATCGACCTGTCGAAGACGTACACCAACAAGTATGTCGAGGCGGCGGGGAAGGGGATGTAAGCGGGGGCGGCAATGGCACAGTGGTCGGGCGGCTGCGCCTGCGGCGCTATTCGGTATGCGTGCGAAGGCGAGCCTGCCGTGATGCTCAACTGCCATTGCCGCGATTGCCAGCGCGCGACCGGTTCGGCCTACGCCGCCTTCGCTATCTTTCCGAAAGCGGCGGTGTCGCTGAAAGGCGAGCCGAAATGGCATAGCGTCATCGGCAGCAGCGGCAAGCCGATCGAACGCGGGTTCTGCGCGGTCTGCGGGAGTCCGGTGGTGGTGAAGCTCGATGCGGCACCGGATGTCCTTGCCTTCTATGCGGCGAGTCTCGACGATCCCGCGCGCTACAAGCCGGCGATGGACCTGTTCACCGGCAGCGCGCATCATTGGGATCTGATGCACGAGCACACGATGAAGAAGGCCGGCGGCCTCGCTGGCTGAGCGCGTGAACCTCCTCTCCATCCAGTCGCATGTCGCTTACGGCCATGTCGGCAACGCGGCGGCGGTGTTTCCGCTGCAGCGCATGGGGGTCGAGGTGTGGCCGATCCACACCGTGCAGTTCTCCAACCACACCGGCTACGGCCAATGGCGCGGCGAGGTGTTCGGGGCCGGGCTCATTCGAGACTTAGTCGCCGGCATCGATGAGCGCGGCGTGCTGTCGGAATGCGACGGCGTGCTGTCCGGCTACATGGGCTCGGCCGAGATTGCCGAGGCGATCCTCGACGCGGTCACGGCCGTCAAGCGGGCCAATCCGGCGGCGCATTACTGCTGCGATCCGGTCATCGGCGACGTCGGCCGCGGCGTTTTCGTGCGCGACGGCATTCCCGAATTCATGCGCGACAAGGCGGTGCCGGCCGCCGACGTCATCACGCCCAACCAGTTCGAGCTCGATTTCCTCAGTGGCCGCGAGAGTAGGACCTTGGCGCAAGCGCTCGACGCCGTGCGGGCGCTACGCGACAAGGGCCCGCGCGCGGTGCTGGTCACCTCGCTGCACACAAACGAGACGCCGGAGGAGTGCATCGATCTGCTTGCCAGCGACGAGACCGGCGCCTTTCGCGTGCGCACGCCGAAGCTGCCGCTTTCCATCAACGGCGCCGGCGACGCCATCGCCGCGCTGTTCTTCGCGCACTATTTGCGCTCGGGCCGCATCGACGAGGCGCTGGGCGCCGCCGCCTCCGCCATCTTCGGCGTGCTCAACAAGACGGTCGAAGCCGGCAGCCGCGAGATCCAGCTCATCGCCGCACAGGACGAACTGGTGAAGCCGAGCCGTACGTTCAAGCCGGAGTTGGTGCGTTGAGCGAGGTCGCGCTGCACCGGGTCGAGCGGCTCGATCTCACCTTCGCGCCGCAGTCCTGGGACTTCGCGCTGGCGCGCCACGCCGAGATCGCCGCGCATTTTGCCGCCATGCAGGCCGAGAAGCCCGCGCTCTATAACGGCCCTGTGCTGCTGATGCACCGCCACGCGATCGACAACGGCGTCTTCCGCGGTGCGTTCCTGCAAACCGATTACGCCAGCTTCTCGGCCTGGATCGCCTGGGGCTGGCCGGACGCCAATGTCAACGACTGCTTCGGCACCGCGGCCATCCTCTCCGCCGACGGCGCCTATCTGCTCGGCGAGATGGGCCCGCACACCTTCAATGCCGGTCAGATCTATTTTCCCTGCGGCACGCCGGGCGTCGAGGACATCGCCGGCGGCGCCGTCGACTTCGATTTCAGCGTGCGGCGCGAACTGACCGAGGAGACCGGGCTTGATGCCGCCGAGTTCACGCCGGAACCAGGCTGGACCATCGCCTTCGACGGCGTGCTCATTGTCGCCGTCAAGGTGATGCGCTCGGCCCTCGACGCCGAGATGTTGCGGGCACGCATCAAGAACTGGCTCGCGCGCGAACAGCAGCCGGTACGCGAGCCGCACCCGCGCCGGCT
>Ga0134124_10004559_pt1 | contig 11137 bp, 7 predicted proteins | sample KB304_FD_96880 | JGI IMG/M metagenome (GOLD analysis project Ga0134124, IMG submission 96880) | Terrestrial soil microbial communities without Nitrogen fertilizer from Kellogg Biological Station, Michigan, USA - KB3-0-4 | ecosystem: Environmental > Terrestrial > Soil > Unclassified ... | reverse complement strand
TCGTCGGCTTCGACCGCGAAGGTCATGCGCGAGACGCCCTCTTCGTGCGTGCGGCCGACGTTGAGCGACACGATGTTGTAGCAGCGACGGCGAAACAGCGACGTGACGCGGTTCAGCACGCCGGGCTGATCTTCCACATAGGCGACGAAGTGACGCAGGGTCGGGGATTCGGATTGGGCCATATTTAGCTCGCAGGTTGGAACACGTTGTTTTGGGGTCGGGGCCCCAAAACTCGGGGGTGGGGCCCCGCTGAATTCACTTCAGCGGGGCGGGGGTGACACCCCCGAAGACTGAGGATTCAGATTGGGCCATCACTCAATTGTCCTTGCCAGTCTCGAAAATCGGATTGTGTGGGGGCACGTCTTTTTGGGCCTCGCCGGGTAGTTCTTCTGACGGGATTTCCCCGCCCGCCGCAGCGACGGGCACCGGACGGCGGATCATGTTGTCCAGATCCGCGCCCGCGGGCACCATCGGGTACACGCTGTCTTCTTGCTCCACGCGGAAGTCGATGATGCACGTCTCTTTGAAGGAGCGCGCTGCTTCGACTGCAGCCTGAACTTCACTGCGCTTGGTGACGCGCAAGCCCTTCAGGCCATGCGCATCCGCCAGCTTCACGAAATCCGGGCTCTTGATCGGCGTGGCCACGTAGCGTCCGCCGTAGAAGAACTGCTGCCACTGACGGACCATGCCCAAAAAGCCATTGTTGATGATGGCAATGTTGACCTTGATGTCCTCCTGCGCGCAGGTGGCAAGCTCACAGGCGGTCATCTGGAAACCGCCGTCGCCGACGACCACCCACACCTCGTCGCCCGGGCAAGCCATGCGCGCGCCCATGGCCGCGGGCAGCGCGAAGCCCATCGTGCCCGCGCCGCCGGAGGTCAGCAGCTTCCGCGGATAGTCATGCTTGTAGTACTGGGCTTCCCACATCTGGTGCTGGCCCACGTCCGTCACGACCAAGGCTTTGCCCTGCGTGTGGCGCCACAGATCGTGAATCACGTGCGCGGCGAACAAGCGGCCATTGTCCGGCAGGCTCTGGATCTCACGCACCGCCGTGCTGCCCTTCAGCTCGGTGATGTGCGCGTTCCACTCGTCACAGCTGCGCTTCTCCACTTGCGGCAGCAACATGCGCAAGATGTCGCGCACGTCACCGACCAGCGGCAACTCGACCTTCACGTTCTTGTTGATCTCGGCGGGGTCGAGCTCGATGTGAATCTTTTTGGCGTTCTGCGCGTACGTTTTCAGGTTGCCCGTGACGCGATCGTCGAAGCGCATGCCCATGGCGATGATCAAATCCGCTTCTTGAATCGCGGTGTTGACCCAGGCCTCACCATGCATGCCCATCATGCCCAAGCTGAGCGGGTGAGTCGCCGGGAAACCACCCAGACCGAGCAGCGTCGCTGCCACGGGGAAGTTGGTCTTCTGAACGAACTCCAGCAGTTGCGCGGTGGCGTTGGCTTCGATCACCCCGTGTCCGCAGAAGATGATCGGCCGCTTGGCGGCCTTGATCATCTCCGCGGCTTTTTCGATCTCGCGCGGCACCGGGTGGTGCTCCGGGCGGTAGCCGGGCAAGCGGATTGGCGAGGAATCGTAGCGGTATTCGATGCTGCCTTGCTGCGCGTCCTTGGTGATGTCCACCACCACCGGGCCGGGCCGACCGGAGCTCGCGATGTAGAACGCCTGGCGAATCGCCGGCATGATGTCCTGCGTGCGCGTGACCAAGATGTTGTGCTTGGTGATGGGCAAGGTCACGCCGGTGAAGTCGACCTCTTGGAAGCCGTCACTGCCGATCAAGTGCGACGACACCTGCCCGGTGATGCACACCATCGGGATCGAATCCATCATCGCGTTGGCGATGCCGGTCACCAAGTTCGTCGCGCCCGGGCCGGAAGTCGCGATGCACACGCCGACCTTGCCGGATGCGCGCGCGTAGCCGTCCGCCATGTGCGCCGCGCCTTGCTCGTGGCGAACCAGCACGTGCCGGATCGGGTAAGCCGGCATCGCGTCGTAGGCAGGCATGATCGCGCCGCCGGGGTAGCCGAAGACAACCGAGACCCCTTCATGAACGAGCGTGTCCCAGATGATCTGGGAGCCGGTCAGGGTTTGCAGCTCCGCGCTCGCTTCGGGCGAGGCGCTGGAAGATGCGCGGGGTTCGGTGATGCTCTTCATCGGTGAGGCCACGTTGTTCTCCTCGGTGCCTGGTAGCAGTGCTGGCGATTCGTGCGATAGGAAGTGGGAAAAATCAGAGTGCGGAAACTAAAAAACCCCCGAACCTCGGTGGGTGCGGGGGCCTGAACTTTGCTGAGCTGCGTTCTCAGATCAGCCGGCCACCGCACCCGGGCTAATAAGCCCGAGTCCGACAACGACGAGGCCGACGACGACGCCAAGCGCAACAGACACGCGCACATCGCTGCTGAAAGCAGAGATGGGGGTCATGGAGGCGCGGGTAGCGGTCATCGACGGGGATGAAACCTGCTCTTCTGCCGCAAACTCGTCAAGTCCGTTTTTGTAGGCAAGATGCACGCGCAGATTTAACTGTTTGAATTCGTTTGGTTAATTTGGTTGAACCAGCTGAGTGCCCGAGCGCTTACTCGTCTTTTTTGGGTTCTAGTCGCTCGAGGTCCGCCCAGGAAAACTCGTCGCCGCGCGGGGTGAGCACGGGATTGGGGGGGCGCATGCTGAACCAAGCCGTGGCGTGGCCGAGGCGCATCACGTGCATGCTTTGTGCGGGACTTTGCAGCGCTTGCCCGAGCAAAGCCACTCGTTCGCCGGTCGGCTTCTGCGCCACGTCCAAGACGACGACTGCGTGGCCTTTGCCGCGCGTCTGCAGGAAGAAGTCACCCGCGGTGAGCTGCGCGGGCTCCGAGACCCGGCTCGCCCGCGTCGCCAGCGAGAAGTTGTTCGACCACAGCATGACGGCGTCGATGTATTGGCGGAAGTCGCTGTAGTTCGGATCCTTGGGCTTGCCTTTCACGACCCAGAACACATTCGGGCCCGAAGGGAGCAAGCGCTGTCCCTTGGCCCAGCGCGAGAACGGCATGTCGAGCTTGGACGCGCTGCGGTAGCTGATGGCATCCGGCTTGTCGTTCGCCCACAGCCACTCGGCATGCAACCGCGTGACCGCGTCCGAGCTCTGCTGCAAGTCACCAGGGCCGACGTCGATGGCGACCACCGCGGCGACATACGGATCGTCACCCGGGTACACGGTGTCACCGGTGTTGCTCACGACCGGAGTGCCTGGTGCGGCGAGCGGCAGGCCTCGGAGCCACTCACCGAACGAGCCGGCCGTCACCGCCACCCGCTGGTAGCCCGGCGGAGTCGGGAAGCGTGCTTCGAGTGACTCCACCGGTGCGGGGTACTTCAGATTGTCTGCGCCCAGCCAGCGGTAGCGATGCGCATCGGGTGCTGGGCCCGCCGACTTTTTCGCCGAGTCCGGCTCGCCGCCGCCCGTGCCGCCATCAGAATTCGCGGACGCCACCGGAGCGGCAGATGCGCTGGGAGCAGGTGAGCCAGTGGCTGCCGCGGAGGCCGAGAGCGCACTTTCAGTGACACTCGATTTGGGAGCGGCAGCGTCTACCTTGGGCTCGTGTTTGCAGCCGAAGGTGGCGACGAGCAGGCTGAGGGAGGCGATTCGGTGCACGGCGTCCGGGGATAGTACACCGCGCGCGGCACTGGGCCGATTTTTGAGCCATTTGTTCGGTTCAGGCCGAGGGACGCTTACTTAAGTGGTGGAAATTGCTGGTCTTGCTCGAAGTTTCGGGCGGTGAGATAACCCTGGGCGTATAAGTGGCCGTCAGGACGCCTCATGAGCAGCCCGAGTCCATTTCCCGGTGTGGGCTTCCGTCGTGGTCGAGACATAAGCTACGGAGTCGCCATGGGTCAGCCTGATAAGGGTCAAGAGCTCGAGCGAGTGCTCGCCAGCGCCGTCGACAAGCCGCACGTGATTTTACTCGGCGGGCATCCCGATCCGGACGGCATCGGCAGCGCGCTCGCGCACAAGCGCCTGTGTGAGCGCATGGGTGTGTCTGCGACGATCGCACACGTCTTGCCCCTGTCGCGCTCGGAGAATCGCGCGCTGGTCAAGTTGCTCAACGTGCCGATGGTGCGCGTGTCCGAGATGTCTGACTTGGAGCAATTCGGTTACCTGGCGTTGGTCGATGCCAGCGCGAGCGAGTCGGCCATCAAGCTCCCGGAAGGTCTCAAGCTGCTCACGGTCGTCGACCATCACCGCCCGCCGACCGTGCCCAAAGCGCCCTTCGTCGACATTCGTCACGACGTCGGCGCGACTTGTACGATCTACGCGGAGTACGCCGAACGAGGACTTACTCCGTTCGGCGCCGAGGGCAACGACGATGCGGCCGTGGCGACGGCCATGTTCTTCGGCATCCAAACCGACACGGATGACTTCGCCTTCGGCACGCCGGCGGATTTCCGCGCGGCTGCCTATTTGAAGCCGTTCTGCGACTCGGAAACGCTCAGCCGGGTGGGCCGCCGAACGCTCACTGCCGAGTCGATGGAAGCGGTGGGTCGCGCCCTGGTAGATCTCGAGGTCGTGCGTGATTTCGCGATCGCGAGCGTCGGGCGTGTCTCGGCCAACAATCGCGATGCCATCCCGATGGCTGCGGATTTCATCTTGCGCCGCGAAGACATCGACACCGTGCTCGTGTTCGGCGTGGTCGAAGACCGCATCGACGGTTCGCTGCGCACCAGTCGCGCCAGTGTCGACCCGGCGCTGTTCATGCAGAATGCGTTCGGTGACGACAACCAAGGCCGCCCCTATGGTGGCGGTCGTGCGGACATGGGTGGCTTCCGGATTCCGCTCGGCTTGCTTTCCGAGGCGACCGACGAAAATAACCTGCTGCGCATGGTCAAAGACGTCGTGCAACGGCGGGTTGCGCGCGTGGTCCCCGAGCTCGAGAAGAAGAAGCGCGATCCGGGCAGCAAGTCCGAGTAGTCAGCGCTGCTCGCGCCGTCCGCGCTCGGCTGGTGGTTCGACGTGGTCGTCGTCCAGTTCAGTTTCCGCGTCGACGCGGATTGGCTCGTTCGGGAGCCGCGTGCGGGGCGGCGAATCTCCGCCAATATCCGCGATTTCCTCGCCCTGGGTTTCGATTTCACCCGCCAGAGCTCGGCCGCGTACGACGTCCAAGGCGTGACTCAGGCCGCGGTCCGCATTGACGCCTAGTTCGCGAACGCGAAAGGCCGCGCGTCGCAGCGGGCGTCCGAAAGGAACCGACAGCGCGAACAAGAGCGTTGGTAGGAAGAATCTGAACAGAGCCCAGACGCCGATGCGAGCTGCCGTGAGCGCGAGGATCAACACCAGCAGCGGTGGTCCTGCGACGCCGCGCCGGTGTCCGTGGATGCCCCCGTGGTCATGCCAGGCGCTTCGGTGCTGGTGCTCGATGTTGCGCGCGAGACGGCGCGCGCGCCGCGTCTCTTCTCGCACCTGTTCTTTGATCTCGTGTCGCAGGCGCCGACTCTCTTCGCGGATTTGCCGGCGAGTTTCTCGTCCCCGATCTCGAATCTCGCGAAAGTCGTCGGTGGTGGCGTCGGAGCTGCGAGTCGGAGGGGGCGCGGGTGAGGGACGCGCGCTGCTCGTCGACGCTCGTCGCCCAGCACCCGGCGCGGGAACGCGCGTGGCGCGCTTGTCGGGGTCTGGGTCGAGCATTGCACTCAGCGCGCGGACGAGCCACGGCTCGGCTCCCCCGCCCAAAGCCGCACGAACGTCGATGGCGAGACCGCGGTGCGGCAAATCTTCGGGTTCGCGACCGGTGACGAGCGACAGAGCAGTCGCCCCGACGGCATACACGTCACTGGCCTGCAGTGCGCGCCCTTGAAATTGCTCGGGTGCCATGTAGCCGAACGTGCCGACCACGGTGCTGCCGCCTTCGGGCTTCAGCTGATCCCGCACGGATCCGAAGTCGACGAAGGCGAAGCTGCCGTCCTGGCGCAAGATCACGTTCCCCGGCTTGATGTCGCGGTGAATGATGGGCGGGACGCGCGAATGCAAGTACTGAAGGACGCTGTCGGCGTCGGCCAAAAAACGGGCCACGTCCGCCTGGGTCAGCGTTTGGCGTCGACGACGAATCGAGGCCAAGGTCTCGCCCTCGATTTTTTCCATCACCAGGTACAGCGCGCCTTCTTCCTCGAAGTGCTCGATGTAAACCGGCAGGTTGGGGTGCGAGAGCGTCGAGAGCACGCGCGCCTCGCGCTCGGCGAGCTCTACGTCCTTCCAACTCTTGGCGCCGCGTACCTGGAAGCGCTTGATGGCAACGGCGCGGCCGTTCAACTTGTCGACGGCATCGAGCGTCTCGGCCTGCGAACCCGAGCCGAGCTCCCCAATGATCGCGTAACGACCCGAGCGCAGCGTGCCAGAGTTGGAAGCCGTGCTCGCTGTCACCTAGCGATACCTAGTACCGCCCCCGGCGTTTCGCCATCGGGGCCGAAATCCGCCGGGTTTTGTGAAGAGTTGTTGAGCGAGGCTCAGCCGGTATTGCGCATGCCTTGGGCGATGCCGTTCAGGGTCGTGCCCAGGGCGGCGTCCAGCAGCTTGAGTTGCGCGTCGTCGTCGGCGAGCTTGCGCTTCTTCTTGAGCAAGCTCACTTGCAGCAGGTTGAGCGCGTCCACGTACGGATTCCGCAGCGTGAGCGCGCCTTGCAGGAAGCGGTGATCGAGCAACATGTCGCGCTCACGGATCACGTGCAGCGACTGCACGGTGCGCTTGAACTCTGCCTCGAGACCGCCATAGACAACCGGGTCCGCGCCCAGCTCACGCGCGTACAGACGCGCAACGTCGATATCCGCCTTGGCGCAGACCATTTCGATCTTGTCCAAGAGGTCGCTGAAGAAGGGCCAGTTCTTGGCCATCTGCTTGAGCAACTCCAGCCCGCCCGGCTCGGCGATGACTTGGTCGAGTGCCGTGCCCGCGCCCAGCCAGGCAGAGGCCATCAAGCGCATCTGCGTCCAGCCGAAGTTCCACGGGATGGCGCGCAGACCCTTGATCGTGCCCGCTCCGCGCTCGCGGTACGCGGGACGCGAACCGAAGTGCACGTGTCCGAGTTCGCGGACCGGCGTGGCCTTCAGGAACATCTGGAACAGCGCCGTGTCGTCGTGCACGACTTTGCGGAACGCCGCCTGCGAGGATTCACTCAGACGCGCCATCACTTCGCGATAGCGGGCTTCGGCGCCCGGCTCGAGCTCTGTGCGGAAATCCGAGAATTTCGCCATCAACGTGCCGGTCAGCATCACTTCCAGGCTGCGCTCGGCGATCGACAAGATGCCGAACTTTTGAGAAATGATTTCGCCCTGCTCGGTGATCTTGACGCGCCCCGATACGGTGCCCGGAGGCAACGCCGTAAACGCGCGATACACCGGCGAGCCACCGCCGCGACCCACTGTGCCGCCGCGACCGTGGAACAAGGTCAGCGTGACGCCGGCTTCGCGAGAGACTTCGGCTAGCGCTTCTTGCGCGCGGTACAACTCCCAAGCCGCTGCCACCACGCCGACGTCTTTGGCCGAGTCGGAGTACCCGAGCATCACCTCTTGATGCATGTTGCGCGCTTTGAGTTGGCGCAAATACACCGGGTCGGCGAACAGCGCCTTCATGATCGAGGGGCCGTTGAACAAGTCGGCCTGCGTCTCGAACAGCGGCACCACGTCCAGGCGAGAGAACGGCTCCTCGCGCGCCAGATCGACCAAGCCCGCTTCGCGCGCCAAGATCAGCACGCGCAGCAGATCGGTCGACGTCTTGGTCATCGACACGATGTAAGTCTGCGCGGAGCGCTCGCCGAATTCGTCTTGCACCTCACGCATGGTGTGAAAGAGCTTGCTGGTGCGCGCGGCCTCTTCGTCGAGCGGCGCGTAGGCCGAGACCAGCGGGCGTAAGCCCATCAATTCGCGGTGAATGGCCGCGTCGTCCAGCTCCGGGACGCCGACGGCTTTGGCGATCGCGGCCAGCGTGCGCGTGTGCATCTCGGAGTCTTCACGCAGATCCAAGTAGTAGCCGGCGAAGCCGAGCACTTCGACCAAACCGATCAACGGCTCGAGCAGGCTGCGCCGTGCTTGCTCGGCGCGCGCGTGCACGAGCGACTGCCGAACGACGTCGAGATCCTTCCAGAATTCTTCGGCGCTGGCGTAGGCACCGGAGACCCGTTCGGGCTGACCGGAGTCACGTGAGGCGATTTCACGGCGAGTTGCCTCGAGCCGACCGGTGATGAACGTGAGCTTGAGACGCAGCGGCTCGTGTTGATCGCGCTTGCGGTTGATTTCCCAGAGCCGCGGCAAGAGCGGCTTGTCGCGCTCGAGTGATTGACGGAGCACGTCGGGCACGCCGCCCAAGCGATCGGAAACCGACAAGCGCTGGACGAGTTGCCAAACCTTGCGATTGTACAAGCCGAGCAGCGCATGTGCCGTGCGCCGCGCCGCTGCCATCGTGATCTCCGGCGTGACGAACGGGTTGCCGTCGCGATCACCCGCGACCCAGCTGCCCATGGGCAAACGCAGCGAAAACCCCAGCGGCTCGCCGAACGCCAGCTGGAAGGCACGTTCGGCGCTTTCGCTCACTTGCACGGAGGCGTCGAGCAAGCGGTCTTCCAGGTACCAAATCACCGAGCTCACTTCGTCGAGCACGCTCGGGCGGTCCCGACGAACTTCGTCCGTGAGCCACAACAGCTCGATCTCTGCGTCGATCGCGTTGTCGATTCGTGTGCGTTCTTCTGGCCTGGTGTTCTCGCGCTTGAGCAATGCGTCGGCCAGGCGGGCCTGAAGCTGGAGCAGAGTCCGTCGCGTGGCTTCGGTGGGATGCGCCGTGAGCACGGGGCGCACCTCGAGCTCGCGCAGGTACTCGCGCACATCGGCCGCGCTGCGCTTGCTGTCGCGCAGCTTCTCGAACGCCCAACGGATGCTCGCTGGTTGCGGCGCGCTCTCCGCACCGGCTTCGTAGGCGTGGCGGCGACGGACGCGATGCACTTGTTCCGCGGTGTTGATCAAAAAGAAGAACAGCGTGAACGCGCGCGCGACCGGAGCCGCCACCTCCAACGGCAACGCCTCGACGCGAGCGAGCAAAGTGTCCAGATCCGCCGCGGTGGCTTCACCGCGACGACGCCCTCGGCACGCCGAGCGGAGATCTTCGACGGCTTGAAACACCGCGTCGCCCTCGAGCCGTTTGATGACTTGACCGAGCGCTGACGCCAGGTAGCGCACGTCTTCTTGCAAGGGCCGATCTTGAGGGCGGACTTCGGGATGTGTTGCGAGGCTCACCCTTGTCGTTTCGCACGAGCCGGGGGCAGAAGGAAGCCCCTCGACGATCGCTAGTGTTCTTTGAGGGGTGGCTAAAGCCGAGTGTTTCCCGAGTGTTGCGCGAACTCACCAAAAAAGAGTCGGGATTGAAACCAACGAGAGGCCGGGCAGACACGGCACTCGCGTTGGTTCGGCGATCATCGCCGAGCCACTGACAGGAATGTGCGCAGCACCGTCTCCGCCGCACTTTCCAACCAAGCCGCGGCTCGCGCTTCCGCTTCTTCCAGCGTGACCGGCCGTCGGCAGATCGAGAAGATACCGGCGAAGTCGGAAAAATCCGCCGCACGGACGTCGTCGGCCATGCCGCCCACGAGCGCGATCACCGGCACGCCCCGACGCTTGCTCCAGCGCGCGACGCCGCAAGGCCCTTTGTTGCGCAGACTCTGCTGGTCCAGCAACCCCTCGGCGGTGAGCACCAGATCGGCTCCCTGCACGGCCTGATCGAAGCCCAGAGTCTCCAAGACCAGATCGATCCCCGGTTCGAGTGTGGCGCCGAGCACTCCGAATAGTCCGGCCGCGATCCCTCCGGCGGCACCGCCGGAGACGGCATGACGCACTTCACGGCCGGTCGTCTGTTCGATGACGTCTGCGAAGTGTGCGAGGTTCTGCTCGAGCTCGCGGACGGCCTCCGGCGTTGCGCCTTTCTGAGGGCCGAAGGCCCTGGCCGCACCGTGCGGCCCGAGCAACGGGCTATCTACATCACACGCGACTCGCAGCTTCACGCGAGCGAGCGCCGGGTGTGCGCGCGACAAGTCGATGCGCGACAACCGTGCAAGCCCCGCGCCGCCACTTGGAATGGGGGTCCCGCTGTCGTCCAACAAGCCGACCCCGAGCGCCGCCAACAAGCCCGCGCCCCCATCGACCGTCGCGCTGCCGCCGACGCCGAGAATCACGCTTTCGACCCCCGAGTCGAGTGCCGTGCTCAGCAGTTTGCCAGTGCCGCGGCTGCTGCAAAATAGCGGATCCTGTTCATGGGACTGCAACAGCGTCAGACCAGAGGCGGTTGCTACGTCCAGCACCGCGGTTCGCCCGTCGTCGAGCAAGCCAAAGCTCGCGCGTACTGGGCGCCCGAGCGGATCAGGCACGATCGTCTCGCGGGTGGCTCCCTCGCGCGCCGCGCGCAGCACCGCGCTCGTGCCATCGCCGCCGTCGGCAATCGGCAGACTGACGATCTCGACCGAACTATTGGCTGTGTAAAGCCCACGCGCGATCGCCAAAGCGGCCTCAGAAGCCGTGAGGCTGCCTTTGAGTGCGTTGGGAGCAACGACGACGCGCACGGGATTGCAGGCGATTTATCATCGACGCCGTGCGCCGCCAAACGAGCGCATTCTGCCGCGTGAGCCGCGACTCGAAGGGCCGAGACACAAATTGGTCCCACTTTTACCCACTCGCATGCCGGCATGAAGGCAAGCATGAGGGGCGGGAATGGCCAGAAGTGGTCGATTTGCTGACTCGAAGATTGCCCATCACCGCCCTGCTGGTCTATCGCTTCGTTTTTTCTGGAGAGGTGGTGAACCGATGATGCGTTTATCGAAATCTGTTGGTGCGGCCTGCCTGGTATCGATCCCCGCGCTCGTGTCGTCCGCCCACGCGGCCGAGCCCGCGCCAGGCGCGGCGCCTGCAGCACCGGCGCCCGCACCGGCACCCGCAGCTGCACCGGCGCCCGCACCGGCACCCGCGGCTGCACCGGCACCCGCGGGTGCACCCGCACCGGCCGCCGCGCCCGCGCCCGCTGCGGCACCTGCTGCAAGTGCGAGTGCGTCGGTCGCGATCGGCGATTCGAGCGGAGCAGCGGTCGCGGCGGACAGTGGAGGGGAAGGTTTTTGGGAACGCTATCGCCCGCTGC